>OGMP01001663.1_pt1 | contig 16568 bp, 15 predicted proteins | sample 1573261 | NCBI WGS metagenome assembly OGMP01 (sample SAMEA2581878, study PRJEB24529) | metagenome | biome: Human gut stool | place: China | collected 2011 | reverse complement strand
CCGCCACTCCGCCGCCGGAGGCGGCGATGGCCTGCATACTGGGAACATAGGCAAAGCTGACACCCAGGATCACCGGCAGGCCAGAGCCGAACCGCCCGCCGATGGGATACAGCTGGAGGAATGTGCACACGGCGGACATCACCAGGGATGCCTGGATCAGCAGCACCTGCTCCTCCTGGCTGAGGCCGATGGCTCCGGCGATGATGATAGGCGGGGTGACACACCCCACGATCATGGCCACCAGATGCTGCAGGGCCAGGGAGAGCGAGGTGCCGAGGGGCGGAATTCCCCGGGGCTGAAACAGCAGCTCCCGGCGGTCAAAGCGAGACTCCATGGGCAGGACTCCTTTCGGGCGGAAACTCCGCGCGTTCTGTGGTGCGGAAGTCGGGGCTTGAGGCTTCTGCTCTTATGATACCATGGATTTCTCCAAAAGCAAACAAAATTTTTGGTAACCTGAAAAAATAATTGGTTGTTTCGACAAAAGGGCGCCCCGGCTTTGACCGGGGCGCCCTTTTAATCAGTCTGCGATGGTGGGTACCGCGTCCGCGGGGATAGGGCAGGTGTAGCCTGCCGCCGTCCGGCGCTGAAACTCCGTCTTTGCCTCCTCCAGCAGGGCCGGGTCCGTCAGCAGGTCAATGGCGGCCGCCGCCAGGACCTCGCCGGCATGGAGGGCCGCCTTGTGGCCGATGTCTGTCCGGCCGCAGGAGACATTCTGCCAGCTATGGCCGGGGCAGCCGTTGGGCCAGGCGGCCACGTGGATCTGTGCAGTAGGGCACTGCCAGCTGACGTCGCCCACATCCGTGGAGCCGGGCTGGAAGGCGTCCCCTTGGTACAGGGGCAGCAGAAAGCGGTTCATGGCGTGGCCGGCCTGGGCCCGCCTGGCCTGGGCATCCGCTGCGTAGTCCAGATCATACTGGCTGCCCACGCCCGGCGCCCGGTCACTGCCGGAATAGGTCCCGGCCAGGCTGTCGGCAAAGGCCAGCTCCTCCGGCGTGTAACTGGGGACCCCCAGGGCCTCGAAATTTCGGTAGAGGACCCGCTCCAGGGCGTGGTTCGTGACGGTGTCCGCCAGGCCGTCGATGAATTTCTTCTCCACCGTAGTCTCAGTCATCAGAGCTGCGCCCTGGGCGATCTTGTCCACCCGGGCCTGCAGCTCCACGGCCTCCGCCACATGATTGGACCGGACCATGTACAGCACGCTGGCCCTGGGCTGGACCACGTTGGGACTCCGGCCGCCGGCATCGGTGATGGCGTAGTGGACCCGGGCCTTGTCACTCATGTGCTCCCGCAGGAACTGGACGCCCACGTTCATCAGCTCCACCGCGTCCAGGGCGCTGCGGCCACGGTCCGGGTCTCCGGCGGCATGGGCCGCCACGCCGGTGAAGTGGTACTGGGTTTGGATGCAGGAGTTGGAGGAGCCGGTAAGCACCTCGTTGGCGTCGTCCGGGTGCCAGGTGAGGGCCGCATCCAGACCGTACCATAGCCCATCCCGGGCCATAAATGCCTTGGCGGCGCCGCCCTCCTCGCCGGGGCAGCCATACAGTACCACGGTGCCGGGGATCTTGGCGGCCTCGAGATACGCCTTCACTCCCAGTGCGGCGGCCATGGCCCCGGCGCCCAGCAGGTTATGCCCGCACCCGTGGCCGCAGCCGCCGGAGACCAGCTCCTCCCGCGTCAGGCTGCCGCCCTTCTGGGACAGGCCGGAGAGCGCGTCATATTCCGCCAGCAGGCCGATGATGGGCCGCCCGCTGCCGTAGGAGGCGGAGAAGGCGGTGGGGATGTTGCAGATGCCTCGCTCCACCTTGAAGCCCTCCTGCTCCAGCACTCGGCAGTACAGGTCGGCAGACTGCTCCTCCTGGAGAGACAACTCCGCAAAGGACCAGATCTCATCTGCCACCTGGGCTACCAGATCTGCTTTTTTTTCGATGGCGGCGACGGCCGCCTGCTTTTCTGCTGTCATGGGGATGCTCCTTTCTGCGCCGGATGCCCCGGCCCGTTAAAAAGGGCGCGCACATCTGTGCGCGCCCCGCAGTTGCCCGGTCCCGCCGCTCAGCGGGCGGCACTGGGCTCAGGCTGCCTTACAGCACCTTGCTGAGGAAGTCCTGGAGCCGGGGGTGCTGGGGATTTCCGAAAATGTCGGCGGGGGAGCCCTCCTCCAGCAGCTTGCCGTCTGCCATGAAGAGGACCCGGCTGCCCACCTCCCGGGCAAAGCCCATCTCGTGGGTGACCACCACCATAGTCATGCCCTCCTGGGCCAGCTCCTTCATGACCTCCAGCACCTCGCCCACCATCTCCGGGTCCAGGGCGGAGGTGGGCTCATCAAAGAGCATCACCTTAGGGTTCATGGCCAGAGAGCGCACGATGGCGATTCGCTGCTTTTGGCCGCCGGAAAGCATGGAGGGATAGGCGTCTGCCTTATCCCGCAGGCCGATCCGATCCAGCAGGCGCAGGGCGTTCTCGTTGGCCTCCTCCTTGTTCATCAGCTTCAGCTGAATGGGGGCCAGGGTAATGTTGCCCAGCACGGTCTTGTTGTTAAACAGGTTAAAGTGCTGAAACACCATGCCCATACTGCGGCGCACCCGGTTGATGTCCGTCTTTTTATCCGTAATGCACTGGCCGTCAAACCAGATTTGACCGGAGGTGGGGGTTTCCAGCAAATTCAGGCACCGCAAAAAGGTACTTTTGCCGGAGCCGGAGGGGCCGATCACAACGATCTTTTCGCCCTTTTCGATGTTTTCGTCTATGCCTTTCAGCACTTCCAGCTTACCAAAGCTTTTGTGCAGGTCAGATACCTTTATCACTTTTTCTCAGGCTCCTTTCCATCAACTTAATGCCCAGGGTGATTACCAGTACGATCACAATGTAGATCAAGGCCATCACCAGGTAGGGGATCATAAATTCGTAGCTGTTGGAGCCAATGCGGTTGAACGCAACATACAGGTCCATAGCGCCTACGAAGCTGACCACCGAGGTCTCTTTGATCAGCGAGATAAACTCGTTGCCCAGGGTGGGCAGAATATTCTTGACCGCTTGGGGAATCACAATCTTCATCATGGTGGTGGCGTAGCTCAGACCAATGGCCCGGCCGCCCTCCATCTGCCCACTGTCTACGGACAGAATACCGGCGCGCATGATTTCGGAGATGTAGGCGGCGGAGTTCATACCGAAGACCACCACGGCTACGGCCACGGAGTTCATGTGCAGGTTCATCAGCGGCATCAGCACATAGTAGAATACCAGCAGCTGTACCACAATGGGGGTGCCTCGGAACAGGCCCACATACAGCCCGGACAGACCGTTAAAGAACTTGGCCACCGGATTGGTGCGTGGAATAACCCGGGTGGTGGCGATCACGGTGCCGAAAACGATACCGATCAGCAAGCCCAGCATGGCGATCTCCGCCGTATTGCGCAGGCCAAGCAGTACTGTCTTGTAGCCGTCGTGATGAATAAAGTAGTCAAGGAAAACCTGAACTTTGTTGCTAAAATTATCCATAAGTTGCGTCCCTGCCGCCAAGGCGGCTTCTTGTCAAAAAATGCCCCACCCCCGTGCGGGGGTGAGGTGCGGATTTGTCTTTGTTTATTTGACCTGATTATGCCACATTGTTGATGGCGGTGGTGATGGCAGCTGCCGGTGCGGCATCTACGATCACATAATTCAGGTTGCCGTTGATCAGGTCCTGCATGGCCAGAGAGGCGTTGTCATAGCCAACGAACTGTGCCTTCAAACCGGCAAAGCCCATATCCTCGCTGCCCTGTACATAGGACTGACCGGTGGTGCCGTTCTGGCCGCCGATCTTTACGCTGCTGTCCAGGCCGTTCAGGATCTTCTCCACATCTTCCTTGGTCTTGCAAGCGTCAAAGGTGGTGTCGTCGCCCTTTACAACCACTTTCTGAGAAGCGGAATAATAAGAGTCGGTAAAGTCTACCTGCTTTGCGCGGGTCTCGTTGACGGTCAAGCCGGCCATAGCGATGTCGCACTTCTGCTGCTGCACGGAGGTAACCACGGCCTCAAACTTCATGTCCTTGATTACCAGCTCTTTGCCCAGGCTGTCTGCCAGTGCTTTGGCAATCTCCATGTCAATGCCGTAGAAGGTGTCACCCTTCTTGTACTCAAAAGGCTCAAACTCGGCGTTGGTGGCAACCACCAGCTGATCCTTGGTGCTGTCCTCGGCGGCGCTGGTCACGCCTGCCGGCTCACCGCTGCCAAAGTAGTGATTGCAGATTTCGTCCAGCTTGCCGCTTTTTTTGAGCTCTTTGATGAAAGCGTTGGCCTTCTCTTTCAGCTCCGGCTGCTTTTTGTCCACGCCAAAGGCGTATTCCTCGTCAGACAGTGCAATGTCGATCACCTTGACCTTCTGGGTCTTGGCGGCCTCTGTGGTGCCCTTGCCATCGTTGCCGCTGTTAGAGGAGCAAGCGGCGAAAGACGCAGCCACAAACAGGACAGCCAGCACCAGGGCAATGACTTTGTTAAACTTCTTCATTGTTTTGTACCTATCCTTTCAAAAAATTGCCGTACAGATACTTATAAATATACGGTTTATCGTGGTTCACTGTAGCACATTCCCGTGAAAAATGCAAGAGCTTTCCATAGATTATACGCATAAATATGCAGTCTTTGCATAGCGGATGTATAGGCGCACAAAAAGGGGCGAAAAACGATACGCTTTTTTGTGCAATGTAGCATAAATCCGCTGCCGTTGACGAACGCCTGCCGGGGCGCTATAATAAGTAATAAATCACGCCCGACCGTCAAGGGGGGCTAAATAAGAGAGGTACAGTGTGATGATGACAAATATTCCTGAGCTGAAGCTGGGACTGGTGAGCGTGTCCCGAGACTGCTTCCCTATGGCGCTGTCCGTTGGACGGCGAGACGCATTGGCGGCAGCCTATGCCAAGTACGGCATGCTGCACAACTGCCCGGTGTGTATAGAGAGCGAGACGGATGTGGCGCCGGCTTTAGCAGACTTAAAGGCTGCCGGGGTCAACGCCTTGGTGATCTTCCTGGGCAACTTCGGTCCGGAGACGGCAGAGACCACTCTGGCCAAGCAGTTTGACGGCCCGGTGATGTTTTGCGCAGCGGCGGAGGAGAGCGGCGACAGCCTGCTGGACGGCCGCGGCGACGCCTACTGCGGTATGCTCAATGCGTCCTATAATTTGAACTTGCGTGGCGTGCAGGCGTATATTCCCCAGTACCCGGTGGGTACGGCAGCGGACTGTGCCGCCATGATCCGGGACTTTGTGCCGGTGGCAACGGCGCTGCTGGCACTGTCTGATTTGAAGATCATTTCCTTCGGCCCCCGTCCCCAGGACTTTTTGGCCTGCAACGCGCCTATCGCGCCCCTGCACCGGCTGGGCATTGAGATTGAGGAGAACAGCGAGCTGGATCTGTACGCTGCGTTCCACGCCCACGCCGGAGACGCCCGCATTCCCGATGTGGTAGCGGAGATGGAGGAAGAGCTGGGCGAGGGTAATAAGAAGCCGGAGATCCTGGCCAAGCTGGCGCAGTACGAGCTGACTCTGCTGGACTGGGTGGAGACCCACAAGGGCGCCCGCAAGTATGTGGCTATTGCCGGCAAGTGCTGGCCTGCATTCCAGACGGAGTTCCAGTTTGTGCCCTGTTATGTAAACAGCCGCCTGACCGCCAAGGGCATTCCCGTGTCCTGCGAGGTGGATATTTACGGCGTGCTGTCCGAGTTTATCGGCACCTGCGTCAGTCGGGACGCAGTGACCCTGCTGGATATTAACAACAGCGTGCCGGCCGATCTGTATGCGGAGAAGATCAAGGGCGCGTATCCGTACAGCCTGACCGATACTTTTATGGGCTTCCACTGCGGCAACACCCCGGTTTGCAAGCTGTCCACCTGCGAGATGAAGTACCAGAAAATCATGGCGCGCACCCTGCCGGTGGAGTATACCAACGGCACCCTGGAGGGGGATATTGCCCCCGGTCCCATCACCTTCTTCCGGCTCCAGTCCACGGCGGATTGCCGGCTGCGGGGCTATGTGGCAGAGGGCGAGGTGCTGCCGGTACCTACCCGCTCCTTTGGCGGCATCGGCGTGTTTGCCATTCCCCAAATGGGTCGGTTCTATCGCCATGTGCTCATTGAGAAGAACTTCCCCCACCATGGGGCAGTGGCTTTTGGTCATTACGGCAAGGCCATCTTTGATGTGCTGCGGTGCCTGGGCGTTACCGATGTGGGCTTTAATCAGCCCCAGGGCATGCTCTATCCTACAGAAAATCCTTTTGCGTAAATCCGGATCACCCATTGCCCGGCTCTGCAGAGCCGGGCTTTTTTGCGCCTTTTTGGGGTCAAAATGTGGATTTTTGCCCCCGGGGTTGACAAATGGAAAAATTGGATTATAATAGCAATTAGCACTCGAAGCCAAAGAGTGCTAATTCTGAAATAACAAAGGTGATTTGAATGAGAAAAAAGCAATTCAAGGCAGAGTCTAAAAAGCTGCTGGATATGATGATCAACTCCATTTATACCCATAAGGAGATCTTTTTGCGGGAGCTGATCTCCAACGCCTCCGACGCGCTGGACAAGCTGTACTTCCGCTCTTTGACGGACGACACGGTGGGTATGAACCGCAGCGATTTTCACATTCGCCTGGCGGTGGACAAGGACGCCCGCACCCTGACCGTGACAGACAACGGCATCGGTATGACCGGCGAAGAACTGGAGCTGAACCTGGGCACCATCGCTAAGTCCGGTTCCCTGAACTTTAAGCAGGAGAACGACACCAAGGCTGCCGACGATGTAGAAGTGATCGGCCAGTTCGGCGTTGGGTTCTACTCCGCCTTTATGGTGGCGGACAAGGTGACCGTGGAGTCTAAGGCCTTTGGGGCAGATACAGCCAACTGCTGGACCTCTACCGGCGCAGACGGCTACACCTTAGAGCCTTGCGACAAGGCAGATTGCGGTACGGTGATCACCCTGCACTTGAAAGAGAACACCGAGGAAGAAAATTACGACGAGTTCCTGGAGCCGTACCGGATTCAGGGCCTGGTGAAGAAATACAGCGATTATATCCGCTATCCCATTATCATGCAGATGAGCCACCAGGTGCCGAACCCGGACAAAGAGGGCGAGACCGTGACAGAGGTGGCGGACGAGACCTTAAATTCTATGGTGCCTCTGTGGCGTAAGGCCAAAAGCGAGCTGAAGCCGGAGGACTACAACGAATTTTACAAGCAGCGCTTTGGCGACTATGAGGATCCGGTGGATGTGATGCACTTTAAGACCGAGGGTCAAGCCACCTTTGACGCCCTGCTGTATATCCCTAAGAACCCGCCTTTTGACTACTACACCAAGGAGTTTGAAAAAGGGCTGGCGTTATACTCCAACGGTGTGCTGATCATGGAGAAGTGCCCGGATCTGCTGCCGGATCACTTTAGCTTTGTGCGCGGGCTTATTGACAGTGCAGACCTGAGCCTGAATATTTCTCGTGAGATGCTCCAGCACGATCATCAGCTGAAGATCATTGCCAAGGCCATTAACCGCAAGATCAAGAATGAGCTGACCCGCATGCTGAAGAATGAGCGGGAGAAGTACGAGGCATTCTTTAAGACCTTTGGCGTGCAGCTGAAATTCGGCGTGTATGCCAACTACGGCGCCGAGAAGGACGACCTGAAAGACCTGCTGCTGTTCAGATCCTCTGCCGGTGAGGGTATGATGACCCTGAAAGAGTATGTGGATGGTATGGCCGAGGGGCAGGATACCATTTACTATGCCTGTGGCGACACGGCGGAGAAGATCGCTTTGCTGCCCCAGACGGACGCGGTACTGAACAAGGGTTACCAAGTGCTGTACCTGACGGACGATGTAGATGAGTTTGCCCTGCAAATGCTCATGGAGTACGATGGCAAGAAGTTCGCTAACATTACGAAGGACGACCTGAATTTGGAAAGCGAAGATGAAAAGAAAGCCATGGAGCAAAAGAATGCCGACGCCAAGGGTTTGCTGGACACGATGAAAGAGGCGTTGGGCGAAGAAGTCAGCGCCGTGAAATTCTCCGGCAACTTAGGCAGCCACGCAGTGTGCCTGTCGGCAGAGGGTTACCTGTCCATGGAGATGGAAAAAGTGCTCAGCAGTATGCCCGGCGGCGGCCAGGGCGCCAAGGCCCAGCTGGTGCTGGAGATCAACGATAAGCACCCGCTGGCAGAGAAGTTGTTCGCCCTCTTAAAGGACGATCCGGAAACGCTGAAGAAATACACCAAGATCCTGTACGATCAGGCGCGGCTCATCAGCGGGCTGGATGTGCAGAACCCCACAGCGCTGGCAGACAGCATTGTGGATATGATGTTATAATCCATATAAAAAACAAAGAACGGTACCGCTTGCAGTTGCAGGCAGTGCCGTTCTTTTTTGTTTAGTCTGCTGTGCGTACCCACACGGCCATTTGGTCCTCCTGACCGTTTAGTCTGCGGCAGAAGGGGATGAAACGAAGGGTGCGGGGCACGGCCTTTGGCGGTGATGTGGTGTACAGATGATCGCCGCCTTGCAGACAGGTACCCGCGGCCAGTAGGCAGCCGTCCTGATAGACGATCGGTGATTTGGAGTCTAAAGTAAGGGCGTGGATAGAGGGGGCGCCTTGGGTCTCCAGCGCATAGATCAGACCGCCACGGCTGAGCGCTACTCGCCCGGCATTGGCGCCTACCCGGGCGTTGCTGTACAGCAGCTGTACCGTGGGTGCAAAGCAAAAGCGCAGGGTGGTGGGGGCAGTGATTTGCTGCACATAGTAGCCGTCCTTTGCCGTAACAGGTTGGCCGTCCAGGGTAGGACAGTTGCACCAGTCCGGTAGACGCAGGCGCAGGGTAAAGGGTCGCTTTAGCCGGGTGATCTTTACGGTGAAGTCACCGCTTTCCGGTAGGGCAGAGATGATTTGCAGATGCCCAAAAGGCGTGTCCACCTGCGCACCCAAGGGCAGTTCAACGGCCAGGGTGCTGTCGTCTGCATAAAACCCGTATTGTCCGATCCCGGCAGTGACCCGCGCCACATTGGGTGGACAGCAGGCGCAGTCAAACCAGTTTTGGCGGCGCAACGCCTGGTGTTTGCGCTCCGGTACGGTATCGTTCAGTACACCCTCCGCCTCCAGTGGATTGGCGTAGTAGAAGTGGCATCCGTCGGTGCTCATGGCTCCGGCAATTGTGTTCCACAGGGCAAGCTCCGCTACGGCGCCGTACGCAGCGTGCGGGTGGCAACGGTACAGCCGCTGCGCAAAGAATACCAGCCCGGCAGATGCACAGCTTTCCCCATACGCCAGGTCGTTCGGCAGATAATAGGCCGGGCCAAAAGCCTCGCCCACAGCCGTCTGGCCCAGCGCACCGGTCACATACAGTTTGGTGCGACACAGATCTTGCCACAGCGTTTCGCAGGCGGCTTGCAGCGCCCGGTTCCCGGTATGCTCTGCCACGGCGGCTGCCCCGGCATATAGGTACACGCCGCGCACCGCATGGCCCACGGCAGTTGCCTGTGCGGTCAGCGGGCAGTGGGCCTGGTTATAAATATAGTCGCTGCCGTCGGTGTCAACGCCTCGTTCCCTGTCAAAAAACAGCGGTCGGGTGCCCCGCGTGCGGATAAAAAAGTCGGCTGTTTGCAAATAGTCCGCCTTGCCGGTGACCTCATACAGTTGTACCAGTGCCAGCTCTGCCAGCGGGTGGCCGGGATAGCCGGGGCGCTTTCCTCTGCCAAAGGTGCGGCAAATGCAGTCCGCTGCTCGGCAAGCAATATCCAATAGGTCTCGCTCTCCCTGCATGGTCCACCGGGCACAAGCAGCTTGGGCCAGATGGCCGAAGCAGTACAGCTCATGGAAGTCCTTTAAGTTGGTAAATCGGTTTTGCAGGCCGTTGATGGAATACAGGGTGTCCAAATAGCCGTCCGTCTCCTGGGCGGCGGCAATGATCTCCACCGCTTCCCGGCTCTTTTCAGTCAGGTACGCTCGGTTGCCGTAGGGTATGGCATAGGCGGCGGCCTCCAGCCATTTGTACAGGTCGCTGTCCTGAAACACCCATCCCATAAAGGCATTCTCTTGGCTGTTCTTGTCATCATAATACCATTTGTCCGTGGGATAGGTGGGTCGGGGGCCACCGGCTTTTGCTGCGGCAATGGCATGAGCGGCCTTTTGAAAGTTGGCGATGCAGCTGCTCTTTGGCGCACCGGGCACCTGATCGTGCAGTACCTGCCATTGGTAGGGCAGTACGATGTCAGCTACTGTGCGGATCCGGGGCGCCCAAAAGGGGTCGGTTACGGTGATGTGTTTGGGGCTGATAGGTTCCATAAGCCTGCTCCTTGGGTAAAAAAATAGACCTGTTTTTGTACAGGCCTATTATAGCATATTTTGTTTTAAGCGGCAATGTGGCCGGCGTCCGCAGTGGTGGTGGAAACCAGGCGGCGGGCGGTGGCGTCTTGACGTGCCAGCCGGGCGCGACGGCGCTGTCTGCGGGCATAGGCGGCTTTTTTGGCAGCCAATTTCTTCTCCCTGCGGGTGATCACCAGCCCCAGCACGGTGATATACAGCACAAATTCGGCGGCGAACACCAGCTTCATTTGGGTGGGGTCCAGCCAGTCCATCAGTCGGAAGGGCAGGCTCAGCAGGGCGTAGCCCACGACCAGGGCGGTTAGGCTCAGCAGGGCGGATGTGATCAGGTGTTTTACAGTGTATTTTTTCATGGCGTTGTACCTCCTTCAAATTGCAACTTCATTGTAGCAATTCCCAAGGGTAGGCACAACGGGGCTGACAGCCAGAGTACCAAACTTGTCCCTGTTAGTAAATATCTTTACTTCGCTTTGCTTTCGCCGCTTCTTCCGCTTTGTACAGGGCGGCAGCCACGGCGAGGGCGGCTTCTTCCAGCCGATCGGCAGGCACAGCGGAGGGAGAGACCACCACTATATTTTTGCCGCTTTTCTCTTTTACAATATACAAGGCAAGCCCCGCCTGCTCAAAAGGGGCGCTGTCTGGTAGCATCGGCGTTTCAATCTGCACCTGCAGGCCGTTTTCGCCCACGCGCACCGGATGGTCCGGCAGGGCCTTTGCCAGCAGGGCACACAGGGTCTTGGCTTTGCCGGTGTACAGACGGCGGATTTTTTTGGTGCGGGACTTCATATTCCCGTCCCGCAGGTAGGCGCACAGGGCAATCTGCTCCGTTTTGGACGCAGTTTGGGCAAAGGTGTCTTTCATTTGATGGTAGGCGGCGGCCAGCGCCGGGCTGAGCACCATAAAGCTGATGCGAATGCCCGGCAGCAGCAGGGCGGAGAAGGCGCCCATATACACCACATTGCCGCTGCCCAGGGCGTACAGCGAGGGGGTGGGGGTGCTGCTGTACAGAAAGTCGTTTTCAAAGTCGTCCTCGATCACCACCGCGCCGGTATCTGCCGAGTGGGCGCACAGCTCCAGCCGCCGCTGAATGGGCATCACATCTCCCTGCCGGTTCATGTGGGAGGGAGATACATAGATAATATCCGCATCCTTGTACCGGGTGCGCACGGTGTAGCCGTGGGCGGCAAACACGGTGCTGCCCTGTACAAAGCTGCCGTCCGGGAAGGACACGGTGCGCCGCCCTTTCAGCAGCACGCAGAGGATCTCCAGCAGCATTTGCACCCCGGCGCCTACCACAATATGTTCCGGCGCAGTGACCACATTGCGCCGCTCCCGCACATAGTCTGCCAAGGCGCACCGCAAGTCGTACTCTCCCTGTGGCTCGCTGTAAGTGAGCAGCCGCAGCCGCTGGCGCAAGGCACTCTTAATGTAGCGCTGCCATAGGGAGAAGTCAAAGCTGGACAGATCGGCGCTGTTGCCGGTGAGATCCAGCCGAGGCGGTGTCTGCACCTGTGGGCGGGGCATGGGAGCCGCCGGTGCCTTAGGACCTCCCGCCACAAAGTAGCCGCTTTGGGGCTTGGCGTAAATATAGCCTTCCGCCGCCAATTGAAAGTAAGCATTCTGCACGGTGGTGCGGCTGATCCGGTAAAGCTCCGCCGCCCGGCGAATAGAGGGCATACGCTCCCCTCGGCGCAGCCGTCCGTCGGCGATCATTTCCTTAAACATGGTGTAGGCTTGGGTGTATTTTAGCATAACTGTACCTTAAAAAATCAGGGCTTTTGTGTCTTTTATTCCTGTCAAAATTAGTATATACTATAGATAACAGAAAAGCAAGGGGGCGAGAACTTGAAAAACTGCGTGGTCTTTAACGACCTTTCCGGCTACGGCAACTGCTCGCTGATGGCGGCCGTTCCGGTGCTGACTGTTATGGGCGTGCGGGTGCACCCGGTGCCCACGGCGGTGCTTACCCGCCAAACCGGCTATGACCGTTACTCTATGGAGGATTTGACCGGCTTTATGCCCCAATTTACTGCGGACTGGCAAGAGGTACAGCCGGACGGCATCATCACCGGTTTTCTCAGCAATCCGGCTCAGGGGGACTGCATTGCGGACTTTCTGGCTGTCCACCGCACGGCGGATACGCTCCTGGTGGTGGACCCGGTCATGGCAGACGACGGCAGCCTGTACGATGGGTTTGATGAAGCACGGTGTAATGCGGTGCGCCGCCTGGCAGCACAGGCAGATGTGCTCACGCCCAATGTAAACGAATTGGCGCTGCTGTGCGGGGCGGAGTATACCGAGGATCCGGCTGCGGTGCGGCAAATGGGCGCCCGTTTGGCAGAGGATCACCGGGTGGTGGCGGTCACCGGCTATCGGCAGGGAACGGAGATCCACACCCTGGTGTTTGCAGGCGGGGACTGTACAGACTTGGCAGCACCCTTGCGCCCCGGCTCCTTTAGCGGGACCGGCGATCTGGTTGTTTCTGTATTCACCGGCGGCTTGCTTCGTGGCCGGGCGCCGGCACAGGCTGCCAAACAGGCGGTGGATTTTCTCAGCCACGCCATCGCCGTTACCCACGGTACAGACCCCCGGGACGGCGTGGATTTTGAAAAGATTATGGAGGATCTGTTATGAACAAGACGGTAAAAAGGATTTCATTCACGGCGCTGTTCGCCGCCATGGTGTTCGGCCTGACTATGCTGCACATTCCCATCGGTGCCGGCGGCTATATTCATGTGGGCGACGCCATGATTTATCTCAGCGGGCTGCTGCTGGGGCCTTGGGCGTTCCTGGCTGCTTCCATCGGCGCTGCGTTTTCTGATCTTGCCAGTGGGTTTGCCACCTATGCCATTCCCTCTGCCATCATCAAATTCCTTATTGCAATTCCCTTTGTTGCATTATATAATAAGAGCAATAAATTGCTGACGGTGTGGACGGCGCTGTGCACCATTCTGTCCGGTGCCATTACTATTGGCGGCTACTATGTGGCGGATCTGGTGCTGTACCGGGAGGGCGCCATCGCAGATATACCGGCCAATGCCATTCAGGCGATAGGCAGCGCAGTGGTGTTTATTGTACTGGCGCTGGCGCTGGACAAGGCCGGAATTTACAAAAGATTGAAGGGTTATCTCAATGGCTGATATTGTTTATCGCTATTACGACGGTGTGTATTTGAATATTACAAATCAGTGCCCCTGTAACTGCGCGTTTTGCATTCGCTCTAAGGGCGACGCTGTGGGCGATGCGAAGGAAATGTGGTTTGACACGGAGCCTACCTGGGAGGAAATCAAGGCGGCGATTGACGCTTACGATTTTGCCCACACGGACGAGGCAGTGTTTTGTGGCTACGGCGAGCCCACCAATGCGCTGGATCACCTGCTGCAAGCGGCGGATTATCTGCGCACGGTGAATCCAAAGATTCACCTGCGGCTGAATACCAACGGCCTGTCGGACTTAATCAACGGCAAGCCCACCGCAGAGCTGCTGTGCCGTCATTTTGACAGCATTTCCGTGTCTCTCAACGAGCCTACGGCAGAGAAGTACGACAAAATTACCCGCAACTGCTACGGCGGCAAGGCGTTTGACGCCATGCTGCAGTTCACTCGGGAATGTGTGGCGCACTGCCCGGATGTGCGTATGACGGTGGTGGATGTGATTTCGCCGGAGGATATTGAGAAGTCTCGCCAAGTGTGCGAAAGCACCGGCGCCAAGTTCCGTGTGCGTAGCTTCGCCGCCGGGCGATAAAAAAAGCGAATAATGAGTGCTCCCGAGGGTATTGCCCGCTGTGGTGTGCAAAAGAAGTCAGTAAGGCAGGTTTGCCTTGCTGATTTTTTATGCCCGGTTTTGTGGCTGCTTTTGCCCGATCCGGCACTGTTCGGCATATATGGTGTGACAATGGGTTGGTACGCCGCCGGTTGCATTGCCCGGTATATACGAACTACCGGTGTGTGGATATGCACGCCTGGTTCGCTGTGCACATAGTATAGTCTGACGGCTCTCGGCGACAGCTTCCTATTTTCGCCTTCGAAAAAAATGGATTGCGTCCGGGACAAAAATTTGATAAACTGTAAGAGGTTAGTCACAACTAACTTAGAACGCAGAAAAAAGGAGAACACGCAATGACCCCTGTTTTACAGACTGCCGTAGGGCTGGCCATTCCGTTTGTGGGCACGGCGCTGGGCGCAGCCGCAGTGTTTCTTTTCAAATCCAATATTCCGCCTCGGGTGCAAAAGATTTTGTTGGGCTTTGCTTCCGGCGTGATGCTGGCAGCCTCCGTTTGGTCGTTGCTGCTGCCTGCTTTGGAGCTGTCCGGCGGCTGGCTCGTGGGGATCGGGTTTCTTTTGGGACTGGATCAGCTTACGGCTCGGCTGCATTTAGAGCCAAAGCCGGGCACGGCAGGCGCCAATTCTTTTTTGTTAGTGTTGGCTGTGACTTTGCATAATGTGCCGGAGGGTATGGCGGTGGGCGTGGCGTTTGCCGGTATGCTGGCAGGCGACGGGGCCATTACGCCGGCGGACGCCTTTGCTCTTGCGGTCGGAATCGCATTGCAAAATATTCCGGAGGGCACCATTGTGGCGGCGCCGCTGCGCAGCGACGGTTGCTCTCGCAGCCGTTCCTTTGTGTATGGGGTGCTGTCCGGTGTCGTAGAGCCGGTGGGCGCGGTGCTGACCATATTGCTCACCGCCCTGCTGCGTCCGGTGCTGCCGTTTTTGTTAGCTTTTGCCGCCGGGGCGATGGTGTATGTGGTGCTGGAGGAGTTGAACCCCCAGGCCCAAACCGGCCCCCACGGTCATACCGGCACCATGGGCGCTGCTGCCGGCTTTGCCTTGATGATGGCCATGGATGTGGCGCTGGGCTGAGTGGCCCTGAGGATAAAAAAGGCCGTCCGCTGCTTTGTGCAGCGGGCGGTTTTGCTTTTCTTAACAGTTTAGAACTGGTTTTGCCCCAGCTTTTCGGCAATTTTTTGCCCGGTGGGGGTGGTGGCCAGTCCGGCCTGTGAGGTCTCGCGCAGGCAGGCGGGCAGCTGGCAGCCGATCTCGTACATAGCGTCAATCACCTCGTCCGGGGGGATCACGCTTTGGATCCCTGCCAGGGCCATTTGGGCGGCCACCACTGCATTGGCAGCACCGGCGGCGTTGCGCTTAATGCAGGGGGTTTCTACCAGCCCGGCTACCGGGTCGCACGCCAGTCCCAGCATATTCTTCAGCGCCATAGCGGCGCCCTGGGCAATGGCGTCGTTGTCGCCCCCTGCCAAATATACCAGGCCACCGGCGGCCATGGCGGCTGCAGAGCCGATCTCTGCCTGGCAGCCCCCTTGGGCACCGCTGATGGAGGCGTTCTCGGCGATTACACTACCAATCCCGGCACTGACCAGCAGGGCACGTAGCAGTTCTCGGCGGGGCAGACCCTGTTGTTTCTGATAGGTGATGAGCACCGCAGGGATCACCCCGCAGCTGCCGGCAGTGGGGGCGGCTACAATGCGCTTCATACAGGCGTTGCTCTCTGCTACCTGCACCGCTGCGGCGATCACAGCGGACAGGTAGTCTCCCAACAGGGTATCGCCTTTTTGGTTATATTCCGCCAGCCGGGCGCCGTTTTGGCCGCCCATTTTGCCGGTGGTCACCGCTGTCGGGTCGTACTGGGTGATGGAGTCCTCCATGGCCTTTGCCATTTGGTCCATTTGGTCCAGCACGGCACTCTCCGGTAATTGGGTTTCCTTGGCCTGGGTGGTGAGCACTACCTGCCAAAAGGGGCATGCCCCGTCCTGGCAGCGGCGCAGGATCTCGTCTATTGAATGGTACGGCATGGCGTTTCCTCCAAACTTAGATAACTGACTTTTTTAATACTCTCCAGGGCGCGAATGGCGGCAATGGTGGCGGCGGGTATCTCTTGGTCGCATTCGGCAATAAAGGCGGCCCGCTTGCCCCGCCCGGAGCGGTACAGCCGCATTTCCGCAATATTCACCTTTGCCTGTGCCAGTAAGGCGCTGATCTTGGCTACCATACCGGGCACATCGGTGTTGCTGACAATCAGGGTGGGGTAGTCGCCGCTTACGTTGGCCTCCAGCCCGTCGATCTCTGCAATATTGACGATGGAGCCGCCCAAGGACTGGCCGATCAGATCCAGCACCTTGCCACTTTCACCCACCAAGTGCAGTTGCACGGAGTTGGGGTGGGCGTTCTTTAGCTTGGCCTGCTCCAGCCGAAAGGTCATGCCTCGAGCCTTGGCAACGGCAAAAGCCCGGGG
>OGMP01001661.1_pt1 | contig 16597 bp, 16 predicted proteins | sample 1573261 | NCBI WGS metagenome assembly OGMP01 (sample SAMEA2581878, study PRJEB24529) | metagenome | biome: Human gut stool | place: China | collected 2011 | reverse complement strand
CCGGCAGGTTAAAGAACTTGGCAAAACGTGTGCGCGCACGGTAGCCGGTTCCTTCGGGATGGACTTCGTCAAGAGGTTTTCGGTAATTTTTCTAAATTCATCAGGTTGTCCGCAAGGAAGTCCCTTGTGACCTCATGTCTGCACATATCCTTGAACATCTTTTCAATCGGCTTTTTGGCAGTTTCGGACTGCTTTACGCACACAATAAAGGTGGTTTTACCAATCTGCACCGAATAACTCGAATTCTGATTTTCCATTGAATCTCTCCTTTTATCGTCATTTTCCGAATTTAGCTGGCAGACTGGCAACTGTGGGTGTACCATGATTTTCTTGCCAGCCAAAATTTTCTGCCAGTTAAACGGCTCATTCCATCCAAAAGACCTTTTTGCGGCCTTCTCCGATCTTGCTTTTCAGGGCATCGCCCAGTTCCCGTTTGGCATCCCGGACAGTTCTGCCGGGGATGCCCCTTTCCAGCGCCGCCTTGTCGATGTCCTCGCTGAGCACCTGCTTTCCTCCGGCAAGTAGGGTGCAGATCAAGTCTTTGGCTTGCTGGGTCTTGGTTTCACGCTGCGGTTCGATGCCGGACAGCATCTCGTCTGCGGTAATGTCGTACTCGCCGAACCAGCGGAAACCGCCCTCGTCCCCCAGAGAGAATGCCAGCGACACACCCGGCGGAGCAAGGGAACTTTTTTCGTGCGTCAGGATGCGCATGGTCGGGTCGTGCTTCAGCTTGCCGATGAACATGACGCTGCGCACGGCGGCGGCAATGTCGATGGAGCCGAGACCTCGCTGTAAGCTCTGCATTCCGGCGGCTTTGTTCAGATGCCCAATCAGCAAAATAGCGCAGCCTGTTCGCTGCGCTACCTGTCCCAGCCGCATGAAGATTGGACGGACTTCGTTCGCCCGGTTCATGTCCACATCGGAACCGAGATACGCCTGGATCGGGTCGATGATGACCAGTCGGGCGTTGTTCTCGACAATGGCTTTTTCAATTCGTTCATCGGAGAGCGTCAGCTGCACATCGCTGTCATCAATGACCAGCACCCGGTTAAGGTCTGCCCCGGCTTCGATCAGGCGGGGCTTGACCGTATCGCCCAGACCGTCCTCTGCGGTCTGGTAGATCACGTTGAAGGGTTCCATGCGCTCCATGTTGGGCAGCAGCTTTCCGTTGGTGCAGGCAGCGGCAAGGTGCATGGCAAAGTAGGTCTTGCCCTCACCGGGATTGCCTTGCAGCACGCTGAGTTTTCCAAAGGGAAGATACGGTTTCCAGAGCCATTCCACCGGGGTCAGCTCCACGTCGCTCATGCGGATGATCTTCACCGTTTCCGGTTTTGACGGCTCTTTCAGCACGATGCTTTTGAAATAATTGCGGTTCGGGATCTCTGCCCGGTGCACCAGAACATCGTTCCAGTCTTTCATGCAGGGCTGGATGCGGGTCACGCTCACGGTGTCCGGCAGCAGAGCAGCCAGACGCTTGCAGGCATCCTCTCCGGCTTTGTCAGCATCCAGACAGAGGAACACCCGCTCCACGTCTGGGCGTTCAGAAAGAAACTGCTGTAGCGCCTTGCCCGACACCCCGCCTAGCGACAGATAATTGTGCTGCTGCCAGTTTTTCGGAAACAGTTCGATGAAAGACAGCAGGTCGATGGGGGCTTCAAAGACCAGCAACTGCTTGTCAGTGCCACGGTGGGCAAAGCCAAACGCCTTTTCTGCACCGGCCGCATAGATTTACACAGTTTATCTTGTATTTACATGGATTTACAGGAAAGCGGCTACCAATTTTAGCAGAGAGCCGGAAAACAGAGTTCAAAAGGTGCTTTATGGGGCTTCATTAGCTGGAAACCTGATTTTATTAGCTGAAACCGAAAATTCTGCTAATGGCATTAGCTGGCTAATTTTGGTGATAGGTTCAAAATGAAAAATGCGAAGATCGTCTTTCACATGGAAAAATGACCTTCGCATTTTCATAAAGGGATACCCCAGACAGGATTCGAACCTGCGGTCTCCTCCTTAGGAGGGAGGCGCTTTATCCAGCTAAGCTACTGAGGCATATTATGTATTATCGTTGATTTTTTTGAAATTCAACGCACTTGGAAACGAATATACAGAACGATTTTCACACCGAAGTGACCGACTGCGTTGCAACCGGAACGGTGTTAAACTTGTTGCATCAAAATTTGTTGAGAAAACCGTGATTCTCGGTTTTGCTTTTGAATAGAGCAATCACTTCTACACCCAAGGTATCAGGTTGACCGAATTCTTAGGAGGGGGACGCTCTATCCAACTGAGCTACCGAGACACAGACCGATGCACACAAGGCACACCGCCTATCTATAATACCGCATCGTGCGCATAAAATCAAGTTGAACCGATGAGGAAAATGGTGTATGCTATAAGGGAGAAAACGAAAGCGGCAGTGCAGGTGTGTGCTGCCTGCGGAGGAACGTATGAAAAAGCCATTCAAGAACCCATTCCGGCATCATCGTGCAAAGAACCGGAACAAACCGCGGGGGTACAGCCCTACCCAGATCATCTGCGTCAGTTTTGTGATCGTGATCGCACTGGGTACGCTGTTGCTGTCGCTGCCCATTGCCAGCCGCTACGGGCGGATGCGGGTGATCGACGCCATGTTCACGGCCACCAGCGCCACCTGCGTGACCGGTCTGGTCGTGCGGGACACCTGGACCCAGTTCACGGTGTTCGGGCAGGCGGTGATCCTGGTCCTGATCCAGGTGGGAGGCTTGGGTCTGGTGACCCTGACCAGCTTTTTTGCGCTGGCCATGCGGCGGCGCATGGGCTTCCGGGACCTGCGAGTGCTGGGCGAGAGCGTGTCGGCTGATGGCTACGCGCAGGCCAAGGACGTGCTGCGTATCGTGGTGGGGCTGGCAGCCCTGTTTGAGGGCATCGGCATCCTGCTGCTGCTTTTTGCCTTTGTGCCGCAGTTTGGCCCGGAGGGCATCTGGGTGAGTGTGTTCACGGCCGTTTCGGCTTTCTGCAATGCGGGCTTTGACCTGTTCGGCCGGTTCGGGCCGTATTCCTCGCTGGTGCCCTATGTGCACAACTATTACGTTCAGTTCGTGATCATATTCATGATCATTTCCGGTGGTCTGGGCTTCATGGTCTGGGTGGAGCTGAGCCAGTACCCCAAAAAACGCAAGCTGTCGCTTCATGCCAGAGTGGTGCTGATCTTCTCGGCCGTGCTCTGGGTGGGCGGTGCCGTGCTCATCGGCCTGATGGAGTGGAACAACCCCGCCAGCATGGGCGGCCTCAGCGTGTCGGACAAGATCATGGCGTCGCTGTTCCAGTCGGTGTCCACCCGCACGGCCGGCATGAACACCATTGATCTGGCGGCCTGCGGGCCCATCACCAAGCTGCTGATGAGCGTGCTGCAGTTCATTGGTGCGGCACCCGGTTCCACGGGCGGCGGCGTGAAGGTGACCACCTTTGCGGTGCTGTTCCTGACCATCCGCAGCGTGGCGCAGGGCCGGGATGACTGCGTGATCGCCGACCACCACATTGAGTCCAAAACGGTGTACCGTGCCCTGACCATCATCGTCATCGGCGCACTGGCTGCCTTTGGCTCGGCTGTGGTGGTGTACTACAACACCTCGGATGCGGTGTCGGTCATTGACGCCATCTTCGAGTCCTGCTCGGCCTTTGGCACGGTGGGTCTGTCGGTGGGCGTGACCGCCCGGCTGAAGGATGGGGCAAAGCTCCTGTATATGGCCGTGATGTTTATGGGACGTGTGGGCCCGGTGTCGCTGGCCATGAGCCTGACCGCCAAGCCGGACGACAACAAGCGCAAGATCATGCCGGTTGGCCACATCAATGTGGGCTGAGGCATTCTGCAAATCATACAAAAATGGAGGCTGTCCGAATCCGGACAGCCTCCATTTTTGCTATATTAGACGATGAAATTACTCTGCGTACAGACTGATGATGTTCAGAACAATTTGGGTGCAGCGGTCCATCCGCTCCACGGTGGTGCACTCGCACACGCCGTGGAAGTTGAAGCCGCCGGTGCCCAGGTTGGGGCAGGGCAGGCCCATCCAGCTCAGGGTCGCGCCGTCGGTGCCGCCGCGCACGGGCACTTCTTCCGGTTCCAGCCCGGCCATACGGATGGCCTTGCGGGCGGTCTCTACCAGATGGAAATGCGGCTTGATCTTTTCCAGCATGTTGCGGTAGCTGTCCTTGATCTCCACTTCCACGGTGCCGTCACCGTACTTGCCGTTCAGATACGCGGCAATGTCCAGCAGGTTGTCCTTCTTGAACTGCAGCTTGGCTGCGTCGTGGTCGCGCAGGATGTAGCCCAGCTTGGCCTCGGTCACGTCGCCGTACATCTGGCACAGGTGGTAGAAGCCCTGGCGGCCCTCGGTGGTCTCCGGGCGTGCCATGACCGGCAGAGCGCCGTGGAACTCCATGGCCACGTTGGAGGCGTTGATCATGGTGTCCTTGGCAGAGCCGGGATGCACGGAGAAGCCATGGATGGTCACGGTGGCAGCAGCGGCGTTGAAGTTCTCGTATTCCACGGAACCGGCATCGCCGCCGTCCACAGTATAGGCAAAGTCGGCACCAAAGCCGGGAATGTCAAACAGGCTGGCACCCTCGCCGATCTCCTCGTCGGGGGTAAAGCCGATGCACAGCTTGCCGTGGGGCAGGCCCTTTTCCAGCACCGTCTCCACAGCGGTCATGATCTCGGCCACACCAGCCTTGTCGTCAGCACCCAGCAGGGTGGTGCCGTCGGTGGTGATCAGAGTCTCGCCCTTCATAGAGGCCAGGAAGGGGAAAGCGGAAACCTTCATCACCATGCCGGTGGCGGGCAGGGTCACGTCGCTGCCGTCGTAGTTCTCGTGCAGGATAGGGTTCACGTTCTCACCGCTGGCATCGGGGGCGGTGTCCATGTGGGCGATGAGGCCCAGTGCGGGCTTGTCCTCGCAGCCGGGAGTGGCAGGCAGGCTGCCGTAGACGTAGCAGTGCTCGTCCACACGGGCATCCTCCACGCCCAGAGCCTTGAGCTCCTCCACCAGCTGGTGGGCCAGGTCAAATTCCCGGGCGGCGGACGGGTGCGTACCGGATTCGGGATTTGAGGTGGTATACACCCGGACATAATTCAGAAGTCGTTCATAAGCGCGCATAAGAGGCACACTCCTTTATCAAAATCAACGGCTGCCAAAAGGGCATCCACCTATTATCATACCTTTTTTTCTCCTTTTTTACAACCGTTTTGGGGCCACTGGACAAAAAAGAACCGCCCTCACAAGAGCCTTGAACAAAATTCATGGAGAAATCTCTGTTTCTCTGCAAAAAACGTGCTACAATGGGGCAGAATAAAGAAACCGGAACGAAGAAACCGGAGGAGAAAAATATGAGTACCAAAGTTTTTTTCTACACCCTGCGTCCCTTTGATGAGCAGGCCATCGTCAAGGACCTGGCCCAGCAATGGGGCGTGGAATACGGCTACACCGAGGCCTATCCCACCCTGGAAAATGCCCAGCTGGCGGCAGGGTACGACGCTGTTTCCCTGACCCCCTGCGACATGAGCGCACCTATGGTCCAGCGGTTCCACGACCTGGGGGTCAAGGCCATCTGCTGCCGTTCCATCGGCTACGACCATGTGGACCTGGAAAAGGCCCGGGAGCTGGGCATGAAGGTGTCCAACGTGGACTATCCGCCCAACGGCGTGGCAAACTTTGCTATTATGCTGATGCTGATGAGCCTGCGGAAGGCTGGCCATATCCTGAAGCGTGGAGAAGTGCAGGACTACTCCCTGAAGGGCAAGATCGGCCGGGATATTTCCAGCTGCACCGTAGGCGTTATTGGCACCGGCCGCATTGGCCAGACGGTGCTGAAGCATCTGTCCGGCTTTGGCTGCAGCCTGCTGGCCTACGACCTGTACCCCAACCAGGAGGTAAAGAAGATCGCTGAATATGTGCCCCTGGAGACCCTGCTGGCAGAAAGCGACGTTATCACCCTCCACACCAACGCCACCGAGGAAAACCACCACCTGCTGGATGCCGCTGCCTTTGCCAAGATGAAGCCCGGTGTTACCATCGTCAACACCGCCCGGGGCAAGCTCATTGACAGCGATGCCCTGCTGGCAGCCCTGGAAAGCGGTCAGGTGGGGGCAGCCGGTCTGGATGTGCTGGAAAATGAGAACGGCCTGTACTATTATAATCGGATGGGGGATGTGATCCCCAACCCGGAGCTGGCAGCTTTCCGGGCCATGCCCAACGTGATCCTGACGGACCACACGGCTTTTTATACCTACGAGGATGTAAAGAGCATGGTGCGTGGCGTGCTGGAAAGTGCCGCCGCCTTTGCCGAGGGCTCGCCTACCCGGCATGAGGTGACCAACCGCTGAGAAAGGCCTTTTCCCCAAAAAGAAAAATCGGACAGACCAGGGTCTGTCCGATTTTTTGCTGTTTAAAAGGATGCGGATGTAGATCAGCCAGCCAGAGCGGCAGAAACAGCGTCCTTCACGCCGTTGGTGGTGAGGGTTGCACCGGACACGCCGTCGATCTCGGCGCTGTTGGCAGCCACAACCTGCTTAGCCAGCTCCTCCAGAGCGGCACCGCCGATGCTCTCGGTCTCGCTTGCACCCTCCAGCTTGCAGTCGGAGACAGTGCCGTCAGCTTCCACAGTCAGGGTGGCAACGATGTCGCCGCCAAAGCCCTTGCCGGTGCCGGTCTTGGTAACGCTGGAAGCAGCGGTGGACTCGGTCTTGCCGCCGCAGGCCACCAGAGAGGCACCCACAACGAGGCTCATGGCCACAGCAGCGGCCAGCTTACGAATGGTCTGGTTCTTCATTTCCTCCAAAATAAAAGATGATTCATACGTTTGACCTGAAAGGTGCGTGCAATTCAGGGATTGTATTAAAGTACCATACAAAAGCGTGGTCTGTCAAAAGGAGGGCTCAACTTGGCATCAATTGGATAAAAGAATGTGGAGCTGTTGCTTTTTGTCAACGTGAGGCAGAAAAAGCTGCCCCACCGGTGAGGGTGGGGCAGCCGTTTGCAAGGGGGAGGGGAGAGGTCAGCCTAGGCTCACGCCCATGCGGCGTGCCACGGTGAGCAGCTCGCAGCCCTCGGGTACGTTGCGGGTCTTGCCGGCGATGTCGGCCAGACGGTTCTGGGTCACGCGGCCGTTCACCATGGCCACGGTCACGCCGTAGCGCTCGATCTCCACCAGCTTGGCGGCATAGCTGCCGAACTCGGTGGCCAGCACGCGGTCGTAGGCGCTGGGGCTGCCGCCGCGCTGCATGTGGCCCGGGATGCACACACGGGTCTCCATGCCGGTCTTTTTCTGCACGGCCTGTGCGATGCGGTTGGTGGCGGTGGCACCAAAGCCCTGCTCGGCACGCTTGGCCATCCAGTCCTTACGCTTCATGCGGGCTTCTTCCACGTTCATGGCACCCTCGGCCACGGCGATGATGGAGAAGTTGGAGCCTCTCTTGGCGCGGCGCTCCACGGCTTCGCACACGCGGTCGATGTCGTAGGGCATCTCAGGCAGCAGGATGATGTCGGCACCGCCGGCAATGCCGGAATACAGAGTCAGCCAGCCGGCCTTGTTGCCCATGATCTCAATGCACATCACGCGGCTGTGGCTGCCGGCGGTGGTGTGGATGCGGTCGATGACCTCCGTGGCAATGTCCACAGCAGTGTGGAAGCCAAAGGTCACATCGGTGCCAAAGATGTCGTTGTCGATGGTCTTGGGCAGGCCGATGATGTTGAGCCCTTCCTGCGAGAGCAGGTTGGCCGTTTTGTGGGTGCCATTGCCGCCCAGGCAAAGCAGGCAGTCCAGCTTGGCGTCCTTGTAGGTCTTTTTCATGGCGGCCACTTTATCGACGTTGTCATCCTCCACCACGCGCATCATTTTAAAAGGCGTGCGCTTGGTGCCCAGGATGGTGCCGCCCAGGGTCAGAATGCCGCGGAAATCGTCCTCGGACATCTCCTTGTAGTCCCCGTTGATCAGGCCGCTGTAGCCGTTCAGGATGCCGACGATCTCCACGTTGTCACCCATGCGGGCGTACAGTGCTTTTGCTACACCGCGGATGGTGGCGTTCAGGCCCGGACAGTCGCCGCCGGAGGTCAGGATACCAACACGTTTTTTCATTCAAAAGCCCTCTTTCCTCTGAGCTTCAGGGCCGCTGACCCTGAGCACACTATTTATAGTATAAGAGTATTCCGAATGAGGGTGGGTGTCAAGCCATCTGGACAAAATTTTACATGCTGCCGTGCTGCAAAAGCGCCCGGCAAAAAAGTTTGCGGAAAAAGCAAAAAAGTGGTTGACAAGGACACACTCTTCGGGTATAATATCCCTTGTCAGCAGCGCCGAGCCGCTCCTGACAAACCGAATAATGGGGATTTGCATAGTGGTAGTGCGGTAGACTCTGACTCTACTTGTGGGAGTTCGATTCTCTCATCCCCAACCAGACCGCAACCCATTGGGTTGCGGTATTTTCGGGGCATAGCGCAGTTGGTAGCGCGCCTCGTTCGGGACGAGGAGGCCGTGGGTTCAAATCCCGCTGCTCCGACCAAAAAAAGCAGACACACGTTTGTGTGTCTGCTTTTTTGTTTGTCGGAGCAGCGGGATTTGAACAGGGCGGCGGCATGAAATGCCGTAAACAAAGCCATAGCATGGCTTTGTTTAGCCCGCGGGTCCCAACCAGTAGGAAAGTCTACCCAGGGAGAAGTCGTAACACATTCGTGTACTGGTCTTTTTTAATCTCCGCAGCGGGATTTGAAAGAGCACGGGCCCTGCCGCAGGCAGGGCAATCAAAAGCCCAGTGGGCTTTTAATTAGTGCGAGGGTCCCACCCGATAGGAATGTCTACAGGGGTGCATGCTGCAGGAGCAGCGGGATTTGAACAGGGCGGCGGCATAATCGTCCTTCAGGTAAGGGTAACCGACCGTTTTGGAGAGGAAGCCGGTGCCGCCGCCAAGGATGAGATGCGGGGTGTCCGGAATGTTTGCGACGGGGTGGCCCTGCGGGAAGTGCGACAGGAAGGCATCCTGATAAAAGCGGCTGAACTCGGCGATGGCTTCCAGCAGGGAAAAGGCGTCGGCCTGCTGCAGGTACTCGCTGACGCAGGCCGCCAGAGCCGCCGTCAGCTTGAGCTGGTCGTAGAGGGAAATGTCCCGGTCCTCTTCCCGCGCGGTGCTGGCAGGCAGGGCGCTGCACGGGGATTCCAGCAGGCCCAGCAGCGCGTTTGCCTGCGCCGGGCTGAACTGTTCTATTTAGAAAAATTTGATTCCCTTGACCAGCTGGAAAAGGCTATTGTTGAGTACATCGACTATTATAATAATCGCCGAATCAAATTAAAACTAAACGGCCTGAGCCCTGTGCCGTACAGGATTCAGACCGTTGGGGCCGCTTAATTTGATTTTTGTCTAACTTTTGGGGTTCATTTCAAAAAGTATGCCGCTTTTTTGTGGTGCGAACCGCGCAGGAGGTGCGCGTGAAAAACATGAAATTTTGAGATCTTGCACCGAAAATTCCAACTGCGGCTGCTCCGGCGGGTCTGGCCGCTGGGGGTGCTGCTGGCGACGCTCCTGCTGGCAGTTCCGGCGTGCTGGGGCATGTGGAGCAGCCGGGTGTATCTGACCGCAGCGGCACCCCTGCAGACGCAGGCGGAAACGACGGCACAGCTTCACGAAAAGAAATTCCTGCCCGGCTTTGCGGAGGATGCCTGGGAAACGGCGTCTCTGGACAGCAAGACCGAACTGGCAAAGCAGCTGGCCGCCTATGAGCTTGCCATGCTGGGGGTGCCGGACGGGACAGAGATCACGGTCCAGCCGCTCGACGAGGACCGGTTGGGCTACTACAGCGCTGCTTCCCGGCAGATCGTGCTCTCCCGGTCTGTGCTGGAAAGCGGGACTGCCCAGGAGACCATGGACACCATCGCCCACGAGGCGTTTCATGTACAGCAGGCTTATGTGGTGGAAAACATCGACTGGGACGATGCCGCGACCCAGGCGGCCTACTACGACCAGGCCAGACGATGGCTGCGGAACGATCAGAATGGGTACGTCTCGGGCGAGGAGGACATCCTGAGCTATTACTTCCAGCCGGTGGAGATCGATGCCAGAGCCTATGCAGCAGAAGAGACCGAGCGCCTGCAGGGGCTGATCGACAAAGAGCTGCAGAAAGAGACCTGACAAGAAAAGCAGAGCGTCCCGCAGAAGGGGAGCGCTCTGCTTTTTCAATATTCCCGAAACGCCGGTTCTGCGGTATAATGGAGCCGGATGGACCGGCCTGCCGTGTCGGACGCGGACCGGAAACGAAAGGAGCTCTTGTTTATGGAAAAAACGCTGCGCAGCTGTGCGGATCAGATCGTGGAAGCCAGCATCCGGGCGGTGCTGCCGGACGAGGCCGTCCGCCGTGCGCTGAAGGATTTTCACCCGGAAGGGCGCACGGTGCTGGTGGCCGCCGGAAAAGCCGCATGGCAGATGGCACATGCTGCCGCTGCCGTGCTGGGGCATGTGGACGGCGGTGTGGTCGTGACCAAATACGACCATGTAAAAGGGAAGATCCCCGGTGTGACCTGCTGCGAGGCAGGCCACCCGGTGCCGGACGCCAACAGCTTTGCCGCCACCCAGAAGGCGCTGGAGCTGGTGCAGGGTCTGCAGCCAGAGGACACGGTGCTGTTCCTGCTTTCCGGCGGCGGAAGTGCGCTGTTTGAAAAGCCGCTCATCCCTGCAGAGGAGCTGCAGGACATTACGTCCCAGCTGCTGGCCAGCGGCGCAGACATCGTGGAGATGAACACCATCCGCAAGCGTCTGTCCGGCGTCAAGGGCGGGCGGTTCGCGCAGGCTTGCGCCCCGGCACAGGTGTTCAGCATCGTCCTCAGCGACATTCTGGGCGACCCGCTGGATATGATCGCCAGCGGCCCGGCGGTGCCGGACACCTCCACCTGCGGGCAGGCGATCGCCATTGCTGAGAAATACCACCTGAGCCTGTCGACCGCGGCACAGGAGCTGCTGCGGCAGGAGACCCCCAAGGCTCTGACCAACGTGACCACCCGCATCACCGGCAGTGTGCGGGAGCTGTGCACGGCAGCCGCTGCGGCCTGCCGTGCGCTGGGGTATGAGCCGGTGCTTCTCACCGACCGGCTCTGCTGCGAGGCGCGGGAGGCGGGCAGCTTCCTTGGTTCGGTGGTCCGCACCCATGCGGGCGGAGGCCGGAAGCTGGCTTACATTGCAGGCGGCGAGACCGTGGTGCACCTGACCGGCAAGGGCCTGGGCGGGCGCAACCAGGAGCTGGCCCTTGCGGCGGCTCCTGCGCTGGCCGGGCTGAAACACTGCTGTGTGTTCTCGGTGGGCAGCGACGGCACCGACGGCCCCACCGATGCCGCCGGCGGCTATGTGGACGGCGAGACGGAAGCCGCCCTTCGCGCAGCCGGGCGGGACGTGTACCGCACCCTCGCCGACAACGACGCCTACCATGCTTTGCAGGCGGTGGGCGGGCTCATCCGCACGGGCGCTACCGGCACGAACGTCAACGACGTGGCCGTGGCGCTGGTGGAGTGAACACCGGAGTCACGCCTGGTTCCGCAGAGGCAGCTCCGGCAGAAGTGCCCGGTCTTTCGGCTTGCAGAGGATGTGATACTGCACCATCGTCTGAAAAAATAATCCGCACACCGTAAAAGAATAGAGACTTGATTCGCCGTTTCAGCTACGAAACGGCGAATTTTTTGTGAGAGAAAATACCCCCGGCACAAACAGAGCTCTGGGGTTGCTCTGTCTATGCCGGGGGGGATTTCAGGCGGCTTTTGTCATTTCTGTTTGCGTTTTCTGCCGGAGGCCAGCAGGCCGATGAGCAAAAGCAGCAGCAGCGGCACGGCTAGCAGCGGCGCAATGAGGATGGGTTCAATGCGGGTGGCGTCAGCCGAAACGCGGATGCGCTTGAGGTTCTCCGGGGCGGTGACGCGGTGGCCGCGCACCAGCAGCCGGTGGGTGTTGATGCCGTAGGGGGTGCAGGTCATCAGGGTGACGTAGTCCTTGCCGTCCACCACCTTCAGCTCGTCCACCTCGGTGGGCAGCACGATGGAGATCTTGTCCACCTCGTAGGTCAGCTCCCGGTCCAGCACGGTGATGGTGAAGGTGTCGCCCACCTCCAGCCGGTCCAGATGGGTGAACAGCTTGGCGCTGGGCAGGCCGCGGTGGGCCGAGATCACCGCATGGGTGCTCTCGCCGCCCACCGGCAGGCTGGTGCCTTCCAGATGGCCTGCGGCCACCTGCAGCACGGCGTCGCTGGTGCCGTGATAGATGGGCAGCTCCACCCCGATGCGGGGAATGGTGATGTAGCCCATGATGCCGGTGCCGGTCACGTCCAGCGTGGTGCTGTAGGTGGAAAAGCGGTCGGCGTGGTACAGGGCATCCGGGTCGGCGGCAATCTCCTGATTGAAGACGTCGGCGGCATCAAAATAGGCCGTGTAGTCGGCGTCGGACAGGCCGTCCACCTGTTGGGCGTAGCTGTTGACAACCCTGGTCTGGTTGCGCTGGTTGATGTAATCGCTGATGGTAGGGTAGAGCATCACCGCAAGGCCCACAAAGAAAATGAGGACGAGCAGGATGGTGCCGGAGTGCTTTTTCATGGCAAGGCCCTCTGTGCTGTGAAAAAGGAGCGGAGGCGAGTTGGTCGCCCCCGCTCCGGGTGTTTTCAGGGATGGTTGCTTAGTTCTTGTGCTCCATGCGCTTCTTGGTGACCAGCAGCACGACTGCTGCCACCATCAGGCCGCCGCCGATGACATAGAACAGGGTGGTGCCCATGCCGCCGGTGCTGGGCAGCACAGTGCCAGCGTTGTTCTTGACCACAACGCCGCCGTCTACATAGGTCTCACTTTCGATGGTGGCAGAAGCCTTGGAACCATCGGTCAGGTTTATGGTTTCGGGGGTTACCAGCTTGTTGTAACCGTCCGGAGCCTTGGTTTCGGTCAGGGTATAGGTTTTGCCTGCCAGGCCGTAAATGTTGACCTTGCCGTTCTTGACGGTAATGGTAGTAGTTGCATCCTTCTCGCCAGTCGTAGCCACACGATAGTTGCCGTTAGCGTCCTTTACGAAAGAGAGCTTGGTTTCGCCATCGGCCAGCTCAAACTCAGCACCGTCCAGCAGCTTGTTGGTGGTGCCGTCCACCTTCACCAGGTCGAACTGGTAGGACTTGGTGGTGACCTTGCTGGGAACAGTGTTCTGATGATTGCCGTAGCCCAGCTTGACCTCGTTGGTGTTGCCATCGCCATCAATGACAGCATCCTTATTCAGGGTGGCATTGTAGGTCACAATGATAGTGGTACCCTTAGTGAGAGTGCTGACGTAGGATTCAGGAAGCACCAAGGTGAAACCATTCTCGGTAGGAGTGAGGGTATAATCGGATGCGGCTGCAGTGGTGCCGTTAGCGGCAACCTTGAGGGAAACGCTATTGAAGGTCAGGCCCTTGCTCATGGTATCAGTGACAGTGTACGTCTGAGCACCGTCAGCAACCTTGATCTGGACCTTGTACTCTACGGTATCACCGATCTTGGCGTCGTTGGTGGTATCCCAGGTATCACCGTTCTTGACCTTTTTCTCGATGGTGGGCTGGCCGTTCTTTTCTTCGATCTTGGCATTGGGATTGGTGGTATTCAGGCTGCACAGAGCACCCAGAGAGCTGTCCACCAGGTAGTAGCCCAGTTTCAGGTTGGAGAAGGTCACGTTAGTGCTAGTAGCAGATGTCTGATCAGTGTGGCCGATATTGTTGGTCTTGGCCCAGGCCAGTGCAGCCTTGGCAAAGGCCGCAGCATCTGCACCCTCTGTCCAGGTGGGGTGGCCGTTGGTCAGGGTGATGTAGTCCTTACCGGCACCGGTCTGGAAGAAATTCTCCCAGGCCGATTCTACGGTGTAGGAATAGGTCTTGCTATCAGCGTCGTAGCTGTCCAGCGTGAACATGCGGTAGATGGTGTAGGTCTCACCAGAGACTGCGTTGTCGATGGTGATGGAACCATTGGTGCCGGTGTTGGTCACTGCAAAAGCAGGCACGGCCATAGCCAGCACCAGGGCTGCTGCCAGCAGGGCAGCAAACAGTTTTTTGAACGTCTTTTTCATGAGGGGATGATTCGCTCCTTTCCAGATTGGGGAAATTTATGCACACAACATTGCTTCGGAGGCGGGACACATTCGCCCGCTCCGCAGGCACAAATCAGAATACCGCAAAGCGGTTCAGCGGCCAGATGCGCAGGAATACCCGCCCCACGACCTGGCTTTTTTCCACGCAGCCGATCACGCTGCTGCGGCTGTCGATGGATACCGAGCGGTGGTCGCCCAGCACAAAATACCGGTTCTCCGGCACCTGATAGGGGAACCGGATGTCACATTCGCCCAGTGCCAGCTCGTCCACATAAGGCTCGTCCAGCACAGTGCCGTTCACGGTCACATGGCCGTCCTCGTCCATGGAGATCACGTCACCGGGCTGGCCGATCACACGCTTGAGCAGGAGCTTGTTCTGCCAGTAAAAGCCGCACAGGTCGCCGGTTTTCATGCTGTCGGACTTGACCAGCAGTAGAATGTCCTTATCTTCCAGCGTGGGGTTCATGCTGTCACCGGCCACCTGCAGCACCGGCAGGAACAGGGTGGCCAGCAGCACGGCCACAGCGGCCACCACCACCAGCGCATAAATGGTGCTGCGCAGTACCCGTCCGTACCGGCTGCGGTAGGCCAGACGGTCGCGCTCGGCCTTTACCTCCTCTGTGGAGGGGATGGCCGTAAATTTGATCTCGGTTGATTTCATTTTACCTTGCCTTCTTCCGGCAGGATATCGGTGTCACAGCGGCTGCGCAGCAGCTCACAGGTGCTCTGCTCAAAAGCAGCCCGCCGTGCCGCGATCTCCTGTTCCGTTTTGGCCCGCAAGGCGGCACAGTCGGCCTCTGTCTGGGCACGCTTGTGCTCTGCTGCCTCGGTCAGGGCGTCACATTCCCGCTTGGTCTGTGCCTTCAGCTGTTCCGCCTCGGCCCGGGCCTGTGCCAGGATCTGGTCTGCTTCGGCATTTGCCTGCGCCTGCAGGGCGTCTCGGTCGACCGACCGCACCGAAGCCAGATAGTCATCGGCGGCTGCCTGCGCAGCCTCAAACACATGGTTCAGTTCCAGAGCGGCCTGTGCAATGGACCCGGCACTGTCCAGATGGATCTGCCGCTGTTCCAGTTTGGCGGTCAGATCTGCATTTTCGGCTTTGAGCTGATCTTCGCTCTGCTTGAGCGCAAAGATGATCTCGACCAGTTCAGTGCGGCGCATATGCCGCAGTTCACGGTCTGCCATAACGGCACCTCCGTATCAAAAGCGTTGCAGGGCCGGTACGGGCCCTGCTGCGCAAAAAAGCGATTTTCGTACAGAAATTCGTCGAAACTCCGAACATCCATACATACAGCATTCTACCAGACGAAATGCAACAAAACCATAACAAAAATGGCGTTGCAGTGGGGTTTCAAAAAATATTTTTTGAAAATCGCACACAAAATTCCTCAGGCTGCGCAAAAAGAGCACCCTGCGCGGAAAACAGGGTGCTCTTTTTGCGGCAGAATGTTTACTTCTTGATGAAACCGCCCAGCAGATTGTTCAGCTCAACGACGGACTTGTAGATCACATTGATGTTGTTGATAATGGAGCTTGCACCGGAGAAGATGCGGGCCAGCTGGTTAAAGACCTGACCCACGTTCAGGAATGCCTTGTAAGCGTCGCTGTCGGCAATGGTGGCGCCGCCGTCCAGATAGGTCATCTCGTTTTCGTCGATCACGGCATAGCAGGCGGGCAGTTTCATTTCGGTCATCATAAATGGGAATTCCTTTCTTTCGTAAAATCAGTGCATGTTTTTCCAAAATGTAAAAATCAGACGGCGGCCACGACCACCAGCGTGACCAGAATGCCGGCCACCAGCAGGGTGCCCAGATGCTTCTGCAGGGCAGGACCGCCGGTCACGGGCAGGGTAGGGGTCGTGGGCCTGGCGGAGCTGGACTTTGCGGTCCACTGGGCGTAGATGGTGGTGTCACCGGTGAACACGGTAGCGGTGGTGATCCGGCTGCCGCCCACCGGCTCGGTGTACCAGCCGTTGAAGGTGTAGCCGTCCATCGTGGGAGACTCCGGCAGGGTGGTCAGTTTGCCGTCCAGATTGGTGGTGACCACCACGGTGGAGCTCACACCGCCGCAGGCGTCCAGACCGATGGTATAAAAGGCGTCCTCTTTATTTCCTGCGGCAAAGGCAGCAGGCACTGCCGCACACAGCAGGCTGAGCAGGACCAGACAGAGTGTCAATGCTCGGAAGATTTTTTTCATAAAATTCCTCACTTTCCCGGGAGTAACCGTGCCCCGCAGCGCTTGCGGTGCCTGCCCGGCGGGGGCGGCATTCCGGCACGGCCTTGAATGGCTGCGCACCCAACAGCGTACCACAACCGCAACAGTTTGGCAAGGTTTTTCAGCGAATCCCCAAAAATTTTTCATGAAAGAAGATCTGCCTCCGCGCGGAAGAAAACATGCCGGTGCCTCTTGTGAAAATCCGGAAAATATGATATACTGTTTTGCACGATGCGCCATCGCCAAGCGGTAAGGCAGGGGACTTTGACTCCCCCATCGTAGGTT
>OGMP01001655.1_pt1 | contig 16647 bp, 12 predicted proteins | sample 1573261 | NCBI WGS metagenome assembly OGMP01 (sample SAMEA2581878, study PRJEB24529) | metagenome | biome: Human gut stool | place: China | collected 2011 | reverse complement strand
CGTAGCAGTAATCCACCCACTGGATGAAATCGAACAGCCCCCGCAGGCTGAACACGGCATCCGCCGCCGACACGCTGTGCCCGGTATGTACCGCCAGATTGCCTGCCTTCACGATGCTGGGCAGTACGCTCCACACATCCTTGTCCACCGCAAAACGGAAGCTTTCCTCATGCAGCAGGGACTGCAGATTGTCCTTATAGGGCATCGTGATAGTCTTGTCCGCCGCATACACCCACTTCACCGCCAGCTCCAACGCCTTCCGACAGCCCACCGCGCACATCGCCGGGGAGGTGGCGAACACTTTCTCGGCCTCGATGGCAGAATTAGCGAAGAGGGAATATTCGGACTTTGCGGCAAGATAGGAGAAGTTGGACATGGGAGGGCTCCTTTCCAGCTATAGCATAAAACACGGTCAATCTAATATGCAAACATTTGCAAATTGACGACCTATATCGTTTTGCTGAATAGTATATTCCGAAATTTTTATAGTCAATTGCCGTTCAGGATTGTTTTTCACTGCATAGTCAAATCTATTTTTCACATATGGTGCTCTTTCAAACTCTTTATAATCAAAGTCCGTTACGCTCCCATTAAATAAATTTATAAGGTTGAGTCTCGACAAATTTTCTATACTTCGTGAGATATCATATTCGTTTCCGAGACCGTCAAAACGCATACTATAAAAATGCGGCATCACATGTGTCAAATATCTGCTTTCAAAGGTAAATGTCACATGCGCAACTGGAATACTATCACTAATATCTACAATTTTCTCCAAAACCTTTGCATCCATTTCATTCATTTCATCAATCATTCTTACAAATGCAGGATGCGCATATTCTCTCTTTTCTGTGTTCATCGTACCCGCAAGTAATTTTGCATAGAGTCTCCGAATGATTTCTACATCAGAAATGCTTGCGCCCTGCAATGTCGGGACCGCAATTCTTGGTATCGGCGGCAGAATATTTTGAGGTTGAACTTTCTCCAATTCTTCTTTTAACATTTTTTGAAGTTCGTCAATTGCCTCTTTTTTCAATTGCGGATAATATTCCCGAAAAATTTGAAGTGCCATCTGCATGGCATCTGTCACTGATAAACCCGTATTTACTGTGCCGATAATTGTGTTTCCATGAGAGCCAAAGGCGGCGGTTTGATTAACTTCAAGATTTTCGCTCATTATTATTTCTCCCGTTTATCTGTTTGCACTCCAATTACAGTATTGTTATTGCCTGAGACTGTTTGATTGACGCTTATTTTATCCTCAGACTTTTTCTTGCTGTCTTTCTCCGGCTTTTTTATCAACCCAAAAACTCCATTGATAACTGCTACTACTACAACGCCGACCAATCCAATAATTGCAACCCAAATGGCTTCTGACATACAGCATGGCACTTCCTTTTTCTTCCATTATACTGCTAAAATCTACTGTTGCACACCCTTTTACCTAAAGTCTGGTAGCATTTTATATATAAACTCCTTCCGTCTGCTCGCTTCGCTCGCATCCACCTCCCTCAAGGAGGGAGGCTTTTCGTAACCGCAACGTCAAAGGCTCCCTCCCAGAGGGAGCTGTCACCGCAGGTGACTGAGGGAGTTACCCAAAATATTCCTGCATCAGTGCTTTTTTCATCAATTCCAGCTTATCAAGGCTTTGCTGTACGGTCTGCTTCTGCTGGTCTACGCGCGCTACAAAGGTGGCAAACTCGTTTTGGAGGGGAAGCGGCGGTTCCATTATCTTCATTTTCTTAAAATTGGGAACCGTCAGCTGTGCCTGACTTGTTCCGGAGCTTTTAATGTCCAACATGTCAATTGAATATTTCAGATAAACGACATTCAGCTTATCTCCCGGAACTGCCGTTATCAACCTCACGATCGGGGTATATCTTCCTTCTCGTATAAAGCTGTAGCCAATCGTTCCTCGTGCGGAAATCGTTACAGATTTTTCTTCTACCCTGTAATTCTTTGCAAAACCTTGTAAGCCCAAATTTTCATATCCATTTGCGTACACAGGAAACTCAAATTCGTCCGTCTGAATCTGCGACATCTCAGACGGCTTATCGCCGCCTGCAAATATCTCCTTGCACAAATCATTTAAAGCGGTCATCGGAAAGTTGCTTTCATTTGCGGTAAACATTTCTGCAACCCGCACCTTTACCAGCTCGTCCAGTTTAGCAAGCTGCTGTTTGCGAAAATTCACGAGCTGTTCAACTTTGTACAGAGTTTGAGCAATTTTGTTTTGCTCTGAAATATTCGGAATTTCTATTGATAATGTTTCTAGCTTGCTCACAGCAAGACCGGGCTGTGCCGCACCTGTTGCATACTGACCCAAATTCATGGCATTTAGTGCATAATAAAGCCAATGCACATTCATTTCGATTTTTGGTTGTACAACGACTGCGTGCTCTGTTGCATGAAACTTTCCAGAGGCTAAATTAACATTTCCGCACAACGCCCCCTGTCTGCCAATCAACGGAAACTCTCCATCATGCGTATAATCCGCAACATATCCACGAATGCCGTTTCCTCCGAAACAAGGATACAATCCCTTGTTATATTCAGGTGAAATATCATTCGCTGATACAAATTTTCCTGCCTTTAAGAGACAAACCTCTCCCAACTTCGCCATCACACCATCTCCTCCCACACCTGCATATTATTCCGATTTTTCGTCATCTTTTTCCGTTGCCACGCTCTCGATCATTCCGGCAACCGTCTGGCCCAACAGCATGGCACTTGCATTCTCGGCGGTGACCACCGGGCGGCCAGTCTTGGATTCGATTTCTTTCCGGGCATTTCCGGCCACCGCACCGCCCTGTTTGGCAACGACACGGTTTTCTTCCAGCCCCTGCGGGTTCTGGGCATTCGTCAACTCCGTTGTAGTGGCTTCTGCCAGCATATTCAAGGCAAGTTCCAGCGTGCTCATGTTATCACGCAGATTTTCCTTTTTCAGCCCCTTGAAGTTTTTATACTGCCGCGTGCTCATGCCAGACCATGCTTTGGTCACTTCGTCCGTCAGAATGGCATACTCCTGCCCCTCTTTCACGCCGTGCACCTTCCATGCATCGGTCAGTTCTTTTCGGGCACGGATGGTTTGCAGACGCTGATTGATCCACTCCGGGGAATAGCCTTTTTGAGCATAGGTGTCGAGTGCACGCTCGATGGTCAGTTCCGGGTCGATGATTTCCTCGATGCGTTCCCGCCCGACCATTGCCAGCCACAGCTTGAACGGTTCTGCCTTTTTGGAGGGCACCGACTGGATGATGCGCAGGAGCTGTTCTGTGTTGGCGACATCGGTCAAACGACGTTTTCCGTCTGCCGCTTTCATCTTCAACTGGTGACAATTTGTCACCAGTTCACTGCCCTCAGCTTTCAAGCGTTGCTTCAACTTATTCCAATATTTTCGCCCGGTGCTGTAATCTCCGCTTTCTGTTAAAACCGTCACGACATCAACAATGGAAAAATACCATTCTTCCTGTGTTTCATCCCACGCGGTGCGAATCGGGCGGTCCTCAAACATTTGCAGCTTATCATTTTCTGTCATCGTATTTTTCTCCATCACACCATTTCCTCCAACTCTGCCAACCCCTTGGTGATCTCCATTTCCAGCTCGTGCAGGTCGGCCAGAATCTCCTGCGTGGAGGGATACTCCACCGGCACATACTCGGTCTCCTTGTACTTGTTGATGGACAGATCGTACCCGTTGGCGGCAATTTCTTCTTTGGGCACAAAGAAACTCTGCTCGGTGCGCTTGCGGTCAGTTTCGGCATCAAGGTTCTGAAACCGGGCGATGATGTCCGGGATGTCGTTTTCCTTCACCTCGGTGCGCTTGTCGTCCAGCGAGAAGCCGTCGGCTTTCATATCGTAGAACCACACCTTATCCGTGCCGCCCGCGCCGGTCTTGGTAAACACCAGCACCGCCGTGGACACGCCTGCGTAGGGCTTGAACACGCCGGAGGGCATGGAGATGACCGCCCGCAGCTGATGGTTTTCAATCAGTTCTTTTCGGATGCTCTGGTGCGCCTTGCTGGAACCGAACAGCACGCCGTCCGGCACGATACAGGCACAGCGGCCGCCGGTTTTCAGCATTCGCAGGAAGAGTGCAAGAAACAGCAGTTCGGTCTTTTTGGTATTTGTAACGGCTTTCAGGTCATCGTTGATGCTCTCGGCATCCACGGTGCCTTTGAACGGCGGATTGGCAAGGCAGACCGTGTACTTGCTGCAAATGGAGTTTTGCTTGGAAACGCTGTCTTTGTAGTCGATATCCGGGTTGGTGATGGAGTGAAGCATCAGGTTCATAGCCGAAATGCGGAGCATGGTGCGGTCCATGTCAAAGCCTGCGAACATCGGCCCCGCAAAATGCTGCCATTGCTCCGGGGTCATGGTATCCTCATAGTGGGCACGGAGATACTGTGCACTGGACACCAGAAAACCTGCCGTACCGCAGGCCGGGTCGCAGATAAAGTCGTCGGGCGTGGGCTGCACCAGTTCCACCATCATGTCACGGATATGTTTGGGCGTGCGGAACTGGCCGTTCTGGCCTGCAGTTGCCAGCTTGCCCAGCATATACTCATACAGGTCGCCCTGCATATCAAGGTCGGCGATATCGTGGGTGTATAGGTCTTCCAGCCCGGTGATGATCTTTTGCAGCACCTGCGGTGTGGGGATCAGGAACATGGCATCATCCATGTACCGTGCAAAGGCGGTGTTGCCCTCGTCCAGGCGGGTGGGGTCGTCCTCAATCTCCACCAGCTCGCCGTTTTCGTCAAAGTCCGGCAGGCGGCCGTACTTCATCTTTTTGATGGCCGGGAATACCCGCTGCTGCATGGTCAGGAAAATCTCACGGGAGTCCTTATCCTTGAACTTGCTCCACCGCATGGACTGGCCTGCCGCACTGGCCGGGAAGATGTGCTCCATCTTCTCGCCCGCCATGCTCTCAAACTCTTCGGTGGCAAGCTCCTTTTCGTCCAGAGACCGGATGAACATGAGATAGGTCAGCTGCTCAATGACGGTCAGCGGATTCGTGATGCCGCCCGCCCAGATGTCCGTCCAGATTTTATCCACCTTATTTTTAATGGCTCCTGTTACCATGCGCTCCTCCTGAATGTTTGCCAACCGCAAACGGTTTTCTTCTCAAAATTTTGGTGATAGTATCACATTTTATTATATCAGCAGAACGATTCTTTTTCAACGTTGCGCTTGCTCAGCCTGCATCTGCCGGATGCAGTTCACGGGTTTGGGTGTTCCAACAAACATTTTGCAACGCAAAATAAGCAGATGTATATACAGCTGCCCTGCTTGCTACAACTGTGTTCCCTCTAAATTGTCATCCGCTATTTTCAATTCAATAAAGAAATCGCTTGCTATGCATTTCATTTTTTGATTGAAGGTCATCATCGAACACTTCAATCCATTTTTCGATTTCCACCTCCTCGTATTATAAAAGAGTAGTATTTATAGACCGCTCTCCAGCGGTATGCTACACTGTATGGGATGCTGTGGATTGGTGAACACCTCCTACCGCAAAGACGGTTTGACGAAGGCTCCAACCACAGCTTCTTTGTTGAAATGTTAATCAGTTAGATACCGCCAGACGGTTTATTTAGAACGAGGTTACAAGAGCAAAGAAGTCTGTGGTCCTAAGCAGCATTGAATAATATAACGGAGGTATAAAATGGTCTGTGTCGGAATTGATGTTGCCAAAGATAAGCATGACTGTTGCATTCTCGATTCGGAAGGAACTCCCCTTGTCGATTGCTTTACCATTCCCAACAACATGGATGGTTTCAAAAGTCTGCTACAAACAATCCAAGACTGCTCTCAAAAATCAGACAAAATAAAAGTAGGGCTTGAGGCTACCGGACATTATAGCTACAACATCCTTGGGTTTCTTCTTGACAATGATCTGCCCGTCTATGTCATGAATCCCTTGCATACCAACCTGTATCGAAAGAGCCTCAGTCTTCGCAAAACTAAAACCGATCGTGTGGATGCAAAAACGATTGCAACTATGCTGTTGTCCGATGTAGACCTCAAGTCCTACACAGATACAGCATATCACAACGAAGAACTAAAGTCACTCACGAGATACCGATTTGATAAAGTTCAGGAACGCGCTAAACTAAAGCAGTCGGTGTCCAGCTTGGTTACAATCCTGTTTCCGGAATTGGAACAGCTTGTTTCGTCTATCCACGGCACTTCAATCTACGCACTTCTCAGTGAGTATCCCGGTGCAAAGCAGATTTCAGAAGCTCATCTGACCAGATTAGCTAATATTCTCGTGAAAACATCCAGAGGCCATTACCGAAAAGATAAAGCTACTCATATCCGAGATGCAGCCAGAACATCCATTGGTTCTGTTATGCCTGCTAAGTCTTTGGAATTAAAGCACACCATTAAGCTCATTCAAGAACTTACCTCCGAAATCAATGAAATTGAAGATGCCATTCGGAAAATCATGGATGAATTGAAACCGCCGATCCTTTCGATTCCCGGAATGGGATTTCATTCTGCTGCGATGATTCTTGCAGAGGTAGGGGATTTTTCGAATTTTAACTCTCCTGACAAAGTTTTGGCTTATGCTGGATGTTCTCCCTCCACATACCAGTCAGGAAAACTCACAAACTGCTATGCACACATGGAAAAGCGTGGCTCTCGTTATCTTCGATACGCTCTTTACACTGCAACAAAATACGTCTGTTACTGGAATCCCGTTTTTACTGAATACCTTACCAAAAAGCAAGCTGAAGGCAAGCACTACAATGTTGCCCTATCTCATGCCACAAAGAAACTCGTACGACTGATTTACGCTTTGCAGAAGTCCGGTAAAGCATATCTTGCCGTCACTTGATTTTCTCTAGAGCCTGAGTTAAACCTAAGAACAACTTAGCTGGCGCAGCGAACCCTTGACAAACCGAAGCATTCAAATGCTATTCTGTTTTTGCGAGGGTTGGCTGGGCTTGCTTTGCTGTTCTCTCCGTCACCCTCGCTACTCCAAGGCCAGCATTTGAATGATGTTTGTCATGGGCAGCGGATGGTTGGCGGATTTTTTCATTTTAGGGCTTGACTTTTAATAGTTAGTCTTCAACGAAAAATCAAAATCAAATCCGTTCTTTGTGATGAATCTTCACCGGTTCATCACGGGAGCGGGTCGGATTTTTTTATTTTTGTTTACTTGTATCCAAGAACTTGGACTAAGAGGGTGGGTAACTTGGACTACGAGTCCATAAACTTCTGCCGCTTTTCACGGTACACTCTTGTCAAAGGATGGAAAGCCCCTGTTGAAGTTAAGCAATCTTAAAATCAATCACCGGTTTTATGGCAGGGTTCAGGACAACCGAACAGACACCGTTTAATATAGAAATGAGGTTCACCATGAACAAACTGCTTTCCTGCCGCCATTGAGAAAAAACAATCCCCACAGCCACAAAAAGGACTGTAGGGATTGCTTTTATGGTGAAGGAGAAAGAGAATAACGTGTTAACCCTTGTCCGCGCCGGAGGTGATGCCCTCGACGTAGAACTTCTGCATGATGACAAACAGGATGGAGATGGGGATGGACACCAGCACACCGCCTGCACAGAAGAGCGCAAAGTAATTGTTGATCAGGGTCTTTTGCAGCATATTATACAGACCGATAGCCACTGTCCAGTCGGCAGAGACGCCCGAATTCAGGATCATTTTTGCCATCACGAAATCGGTCCATGGAACCATGAAAGAGCTGATGATGGTATAGACCAGGATCGGCTTGGACATGGGCAGAACGACCTGGAAGAACACACGGGCGTCGGATGCGCCGTCCAGCTTAGCGGCCTCCCGCAGGGAGATGGGGATGGTATCAAAGAAGCCCTTGCAGATCAGATAGCCCAGACCGGACGAACCGGCATAGACCATGATAAGACCGGCATAGGAGTTGGTCAGATTCAAATATTTCAGGACGAAATAGACGGCGATCATTGCCAGCACGCCGGGGAACAGGTTGACGCTGACAGAAAGGTTCTGGATCAGCTTGCGCCCCTTGAAGCGGCAGCAACTCAGCGCGTAGGCTACCATCAGCACAAAGCAGGTGGAGATAACGCAGTTGAAACAGGCCACCACAAGGGTGTTGGTAAACCAGCGCGGGAACTGCGCCACAGAGTCCGGGTGGAACAGAATGTTGACATAGTTGCGCAGTGTGTAACTGGCCGGGAAGAACTGTCGCACATTGATGCCCCGGTCTGTGGAGAAGGAAGTGACCAGAAGCCACAGAATGGGTACCAGCCAGATAGCTGCCAGCAGGGCCAGCAGCAGATGCCGCAGAACGCTGCGGACTGTGCGGAGGATACGCCCGCGGCGCAGCTGCGCTGCGGTCTCTGCCCGGCGTGCCGGAGAAACAGTTGTCTGTGTCAAGAGAACGTCGCCTCCTTTTTATTGAGGAACCGGAAGCATACCAGCGTAAACACGGCACAGATGATGAACACCATAATGCCGATGACGGCGGCCATCTTGTAGTTGTACTGCTCCTGCGTCAGGCGGAACAGCCATGTGACCAGCAGATCCACCTCTTTTGCACTGGAGGAAGCCAGCGCCTGATCCTTGGTGATATAAACGTCCTGTGTGAGCAGATAGATGACGTTGAAGTTGTTGACGTTGCGCACAAAATCCGTAACCAGTGCCGGGCCCTGCACACTGAGCAGGTAGGGCAGCTTGATGTGGATAAAGCTCTGCCACGGCGATGCACCGTCGATGGTGGAGGCCTCCAGCATATCGGTGGGAATATTCATCAGCACACCGGTGGCAATGAGCATCTGGTAGGGCACGCCCACCCAGATGTTGATGAGGATGATCATGAACTTTGCCCAGTGCTGGTCGGTCAGGAAGGGAATGTGGTTCATGTTCTGCCCCAGCAGACCGATGGCCTTTAAAAAATCGGTCACGCCTGCATTGGCCATCATGGTGTTGAAGATGCCGGCGTCCGAGAAGAAGTTGCGCACCAGCAGCAGGGTGACGAACTGCGGCACCGCAATGGTGATGATGAACAATGTGCGCCAGAGCTTTTGGCACTTGGTCTTTTTGTTGTTGATGAGCATGGCCAGAAATACGCCGCCGAAGAAGTTGGTGAAGGTGGCAAAGAACGCCCACACCAGCGTCCAGCTGAGCACCCGGCCAAAGGCGTAGCTGAAGGTCAGGCTCAGCGACTGCCCGCCAAACAGAGAAGCAAAGTTAGCCAGCCCCACCCATGTAAACAGGGCGGCGGGAGGCATGTGCTGCTGATCGTAGTTGGTAAAGGCAACAGCGATCAAAATGAACAGCGGGATGATGGTGAACACCACCACACCCAGCACCGGAAGGGTGAGCAGGGTAACGTAGAACTTTTCGTTCAGGTACAAGGTGATATCCTGCCGGAAATTGTTGGGCTTTTTGCCAGCGGCCTTCTGCGCCTGTAACGCGTAATTGCTCTGCACCACCAGCATGGCAGCAGCGATCAGCGTTACAATGACCACCAGTGCGATCACGCTGAGCAGCAGGATGGCAAACGAGTTGTCGTAGTTGTTGACCTCGTTCTTTAAGGTAAGGGGGTTGAACTGCATCTCCATCTGCACCGTGCCCAGCGTGCCGAACTTTTTCAGCGCAGGAATGCCGGAGGTGCCCAGAAAATACAGTCCCAGCCCCTGCACCAGCGTTACCAGCAGTGCCTTGATAAGCTGGCCGTGGCCAATGTAGCCCAGACCCCAGACAAAGAGGGACAGCTTTGTAAAAATATCTCCGTGAACAAATGCGTGACCGAACTTCTGAAGGAAATTCGGCTCCCGGCCATCTGCCCGCAAGGGTGGTGTAAGGACCATTTCTGCCACAGAAGTCAACTCCTTTCTTGGTATGCAGAGGGGGTTATAGCAAACAGGATGTTAGGTTGACGCCGATTTCTTGTATTGCGATAAAAAGCGGGCACACCGCATTCTGCTGCGTGCCCGCCGGGAAAAACCGGAACTTACTGTGCCACAGGTGCGGTGATGCCGGCCACAGCGTCATCCACCAGCTGCTGCGTGGTCTTGCCCTGCGTGTCGCCGGAGGCGAGGATCTCGCCCAGACTTGCGGCGGAGCTCCAGTAGTTTGCGCCTACCCGCTGCAGGGTAGCGTAGGAGCTCTGCTCAGCCAGTGCGGCAATGGCGGGTGCAGACTGCACAGCCTCGGAAGCATTGGCATTGATGTTGGAGGGACCCAGCTTGCGGTCGTTGAAGCGCTTGTTCTGGTTGTCCTCGTTGGTGATGAAGTCGGCCAGCATCATAGCCACGCCCACGTTAGCGCTGTGGGGGTTGACGCCCACCAGCTTGTAGCCAGAGAAGGAGCCCATCTGGACCTGTGCGCCGTTCAGGGTGTAGGTTGGCAGCTTCGTGGCGGCGTAGCCCTCGCCCCAAGCCTCCTCGGCGGTGCTGGCGTTCCAAGTACCGGAGATGGCAGCGCAGCAGCTGCCGTCCTTGATGGCAGAAACGATATCAGCATCTGCGCCGGACTTAAAGCCGGGGTTTGCGGTGATATCCAGAATGGCCTGCGTTACGTCTGCGCCGGGAGCCTCGTTCCAGTTGCAGACGGTGTTGATGCCGTCATCTGCCAGCGTAGCCACCAGACCGGCACCGGCGTAGAAGCTGTAAATGTACCATGCATCGTTCACACTCATCATGAACTTTTTGCCGGCAGCTGCAGCCTTTTCCAGCATGGTGTCCACGCTCTGCACATCCTCGGCGCTCAGAACGCTTGCATCATAGTACAGGAAATAGCCATTGTCGGCGGTCATGGGGTAGGCGTAGAGCTTGTCGTTCATGGTGGCAGCGCCCACAGAGCCGGGCAGGTTGCGGCTCTTCACGTCGTCCGGGTTCAGCAGAACCTCCTGCAGCGCACCGGCGTTTACCAGCTCGTTCAGCTGGTCATCAGCAAAGGCAAAAACGTCTGCGGCAGACTCCGGGTCGGCCAGAACGGTGTCCTTTGCGCTGGACTCAGACTGCACGCCGATCTCGATGGTCACGTTGCCCTTGTCCGCATTCTGCTCGATGAAAGCATCTGCCATCTCGCGCAGCATGGTCTGATCCTCTTCTGCGCCCCACATGGTCAGCTTCACATCACCCCAGCTCTCCGCAGCAGAGGCAGCCGTACTGGAAGCGGCAGCAGAGGAAGCAGTGCCAGAGGAAGAACCGCCGCAGGCGGTCAGCGCACCGGCAGCAACCATCGTACCCATAGCAGCAAGGAATTTACGGCGGGAAATCAGCTTTTTCATGATCCAGTTCTCCTTCGTTCTCAATCTGAAATCTTCGGGTGCTCTTTGTTGCGCTTATAAGTTGCGCACATCCAAGCAGCTGTTTTTCTGTACCCATAGGATACCGCATTCTTTTGCTCACGTCAATGGACGAAATTCACGGTATTGTTGAGTCGAAACTGGAAAAAGTGACGGTAAAATTAGGATACATGGGCAAAAGTGCGCAACTTTAGCGCAACCTTCGCCCATGCAAAGAGCAAAAATGCCCGCTCCGGGAAAGGAGCAGGCACAAAAAGCGCGTTATTTGATGCTGCGGGAGCGTTCCCTCCACTTGGTAGAGTCCCGCAAAATGACCTGATAACCTTCCAGCTGCCGCATGACGATCTCTTTTCCGGCCAGCCGGTCCAGCAGCATCCGGCAGGCGGTCTTGCCCAGCTGCTCGGCATCGTACTGCACCGCCGAAACAGACGGCGTGATGCTGGCAAGCATGGAGCTGTCGTACAGGCTGGCCACTCGCAGATCGTTGGGCACGAGGATATGCCGCGTCCGCAGCTCCCGCATGACCTCAAAGGCGACCTCATCATCGCCGCAAAGGATGCAATCCGCCTTCTGCTCCAGCGCAGCCTCCAGTGCATCGAGCGTCTGCCCGGCAGATTCCACACCGGAATGAACGAGCCGCTGGTCTACTGGCACACCAAATTCCGCGAATCCACGCAGATAACCGCGTATGCGGTCGGTGTTGACGGCGTAGATGGTACTGCCCACCAGCAGCGCGATCCGCTTGGCGCCCAGCTGCAAAAGGATGCGTGTCATCTCGCAGGCAGCCGCGACCTGATCGTTGTCTGCCTGCGGGATGGTTTTGTCCTCGCTGCGTCCGATGAGCACAAAAGGTGTCTCGTATTGCCGCAAAAGTTCGATGCAGGGATCATCCGCCATGGCGTAGGTCAGGATCACGCCATCCACCTTGTGGTTGGCCAGCTGCCGCTGCAGCTGCGAATACTCGGTGTTGGAGGCGTAGCAAAGCATCAGGTCATAGCCGCGCTGGTCTGCCATGATGCAGATGCCGCCCATGCACTTGCGCAAAAAGGGCAGATCCAGCGTAATAAAGCGCTGTGGCACGATCATGGCAATGTTGTTGGTGCGCACCTTTTCGCCGCCCTGCGGGGCGGCAGGCTCGGTGCGGGTGCGTCCTAGATAGGCATATACCTTGGCGCGGGTCTCCTCACTGATGCGTCCCTTTCCGGAAAGTGCGCGCGATACCGTTGTTTTAGAAACACCAAGCGCATCGGCCACCTGCTCGATCGTCATTTTTTCGGTTTCCTTTGCGGCCACAGGATATCCTCTCCTTTTCACAGAACTGCGCAACAATGCGCCACCCCAGCATACCGGGGTAAGCCCGCTTTGTCAAGTATGAAAGCAAACAAAAAGCGTTCTGCTTTTTTGGCAGAACGCTGAAAGCTGGTATTTTTGCGCCTTACAGGACCTGCTCGCCGTTTTTCCAGACGGCCGTTCCGTAACGGTTCAGCGCAACACCGCCTACTTCGACCGGATGTTCATTGCAGTTCTGTACAAAGACGAACGTACCGCGCCGCGCGGCCAGAACGCCGTCCGGCAGTGCCTCCGGCCAGGCCGGGGTCAGGCCGACTTCCTTTACAGCAGCACGATAAAATGCGCGATAGAACGCTTCCTCGAACCGACTTGCCAGATAATAGGCACGGCCCTCCCCGTAGGAGTGGACAGCCACCGCCGGGCAGTTTGCATAATAGTCCTCGGCATAAACGCTCAGCGGTGTGGCAGGGTCGGTGTCGTTCAGACTTGCGACCTCGCATAGGACCGAAGCCTGCGTTTCCGGCAAAGTGGAATCGTCCATCGGGGTGCAGCGGCAGGTTTCGCCGTCATACATTCCGTCGATCTCAGTGCGGCGCAGGCCCAGCAGGTCGGTCAAGCCGTAGGGCGTGTCACCCAGACGGCACAAATCGCTTTCATCCACCACACCGGTCCAGTATGTAACCACGACCGTACCACCATTCCGGGCAAAATCACAGAGTTTTTGGGCAAAGGCATCGGTCAGCAGATAAACCATCGGAACAACGACCAAACCATAACCCGTCAAATCGGATTCCTGATTCACGAACTCCACCGCAATGCCTTCCCGCGCAAGAGCATTGTAGTGCAGCTTCAGCTCGTCCCAGTAGCCCATCCCTGCATTGCGCGGGCCGCAGGAACCTTCCAATGCCCACTTGTTTTCCCAATCGTGGACGATCGCCGCCTGCTTCTCACGGCAGACTGTTGCAATCTCCGAGAGCACTTCCAGCTTTTGGCCCACACCGACTGTTTCCCGGAAGGGACGGGCATCCTCCCGCCCATCATGGCCGACGACTGCACCATGGAACTTTTCTTCCGCGCCGCGGCTGGCTCGCCACTGGAAGTAAAGCACACTGTCCGAACCATGTGCAACCGTCTGCAGAGCCGCAAGCTCCGCAATGCCGGGGCGCTTCTGTTTGGAAATCGGCTGCCAGTTGGTAAAGCTGGGGCTGGATTCCATCAGCAGGAAGGGCCTGCCCTTCATGGAGTAATACAGGTCGTGCATCAGGGCCGTATCCAACGCTGTTTCTTCCACTGTTTCGCTGGGCTTGTGCCATGTGGGATAGTTGTCCCAGCTGGCAATGTCGATCTCCTTGGACATTTTGAAATAGTCGATGCCGTCAAACCGGTACATCATGTTTACCGTGAACTTTGCATCCGGCGCAAATTTTTTCACTGTATCACGCTCAAATTTCAAAAAATCAATGTGTCGGTCACTGACAAAGCGCTTCCAGTCCAGCGCAAGGCCCTGCACGGCATTTTCCCCCTGCGGGGCAGGGCTTTCGATTTGTTCCCAAGCGGTATAGTCGTGACTCCAGAACCGGGCGTTCCACGCCTTGTTCAAGGCATCCAAAGAGCCATACCGTGCCTTGAGCCAGCGGCGGAACGCAGCCTGACACAGCTCGCAATGGCAGTCGCCGCTCATCTCGTTGGAGATATGCCAGAGCAGGACAGCCGGGTCATTGCCGAACCGCTGCGCCAGCATCTGGTCGATGATACGGACTTTTTCCCGGTAAACCGGCGATGTATAGCAGTAATTCTGCCGCCGGTTGTACAGCTCCCGGACCCGGTCTGCCCGGACTCGGCGCACCTCGGGGTACTTGTGCGCCATCCAAGCAGGGCGGGCCGCACTGGGCGTTGCAAGGATCGTATAGATTCCATTGGCATACAGGTTATGGACGATGTCTGCCAGCCAATCCAGCTCAAATACCCCCTCCTGCGGTTCCAATGTGGACCATGAGAACACGCCCAGCGTCACAGTATTAACGTGTGCCTTTTTCATCAGTTCGATGTCCTGCGCCAGAATATCGGGCCGGTCCAGCCACTGTTCCGGGTTGTAGTCTCCGCCATGAAGTAATCTGAGCTGCTGCATGATAGCGGCCTCCTTTTGTTGCGCAAATTGCGCAACATTTATATCGGATAAAGTTGCGTTCGATACAGAGTATAGCAAGAACCTCCACAAGATGCAATGCAGCTTTATGGAATTTCGTTGCAGCAAGTTGAACGTTTGATGCGGCACAAGAAACCATCCATGGATGCTTTGGAAGATTCCACAACGTTCCTGGGGGATTTATAGGCAGGTTGTCAAAATGCAGAAATAATCCGTATTGCTTTTGATACGGGTTAAGGGCAGAACAAGGAAACTGTTGCAAAATAGCTCTCTGAAAAAAATATGCACAAAACCCGGAACCTTTTCAGGGCCAAAACGGCTCAAAAAGGGTTCCGGGTTTCTGTTTTTGCACTATTTCTTTGCGCAAGTCGCTATCGCATTTTTATTTTGCAACAGCCCCTCTTGACTTATTTCTGAATTTTAATTCGGAAGTTCAATTTTATTTTGACTTAGATTATAGATCGTTTTATCATCCCAATTTCGTCGGAGAGCAATCTCGGCAGTCAGACCTGTATTATTATAATTGATCGACCATTGTGTATTACTTGTGATATCAGTAGGATTTGGATCCTGGGAAGATGCCTTTAAAGCATTCCATACGGTAGAATTGGTATGTTCTGTTTCTGCTTCAAAAGTCTTAAGAACAGCATCGTAACGTTCTCTTCCGTGTCCGTAGATTCCATTCTTCTGATTCGGAGCAACTTTGTCTTTGTACAGGACAAAGAAATTAGTGACAGCTTCAGATCTGGTGTCAACGAGTTCTCGGGTTTCACTGTCGCAATCGTATTCAATGACTCGTCCATCACCTGAGGCGTCTGTAATGTAGAAATGATAATCTCTACCGGAGGAGGCGAACATATCATATTCTTTTAACAGATCTACTGCTTCCTGTGTGGAGGCAGCACGGTCCAACACGAGGCGAATAGCCAGTGTTGTTGCGATTGTTGGCTTGCCGGTATTCTGGAAAACTGGTTCGCTGTCCAGAGTAAGTACTGCAATAGAAACACCTTTTTCGTTCATACCATCAAGGCAAATGAAAGGAGAGGTCAAGGTGGCAAGTTTTTTCTTCATGCTTTCATCAGGTGTATTGGCAGAAATATTATCAAGTGCCGCGAAGGCCACAGATTTGTAACCATTTGGGGGAGTACAGTACACAAGCATGGCAGAAGTGTCCAGCTTAAAATCATAATTTCGGCCCATATGAACCTGATTCTGGTTATCTGTCATTGTAAACGCAGTGCATTTCAGAGATCCCGAAGTCCGGAAAATGTTGAAATATCTGGTGAATCATACCAGAAAGAGATAAAGACCCCTTTGTACTTCTCTTTTCTGCATCAAAAAGCGCCCCGGCTCCCTCACTGCACGAGGGAGCCGGGGCGCTTTCTTGCGCGATACGGTCTTTCTTACTTCCGTGCGATCATCTCGGTATAGGCCAGCACCAGCGGGCCGACGCCCTTTGCGTCGTTGCAGACCACTGGCTCACTGAAATAGTAAGCCAGCGAGCCGTCGCGGTGGTCCTTGCCGCCGAGGCCGGCCACGAGGCAGATGCCATCCAGCTGCAGGCTGCCGTCCGGGTTCTTGCTCAGATACTTGTCACAGGTGCCGTAGAAGGCTTTCTCGGCCCATGCGGCCATCCGCTTGGGCAGGTAGCCGAGACGCACGCCCTTGAGCACGGCGTAGGCGAAGAGGGCCGTGCCGCTTGTCTCGAGGTAGTTGCCCTCGACGCCGGGGTGGTCCATCACCTGCCAGAACATGCCAGTCTCCTCGTCCTGGAACTTGTGGACGTCCTCAATGGTCTGCTTGAACATCGCCATGATGCCGCGGTACTCGTTGTACAGCTGCTCATCCATCCGCTCCAGCACGTCCACCATCGCCACCATGAACCAGCCCATGGCCCGCAGCCAGAAGTTGGGGCTGCAGCCGGTGACGGGGTCGGCCCAGTACATCTGGC
>OGMP01001651.1_pt1 | contig 16676 bp, 16 predicted proteins | sample 1573261 | NCBI WGS metagenome assembly OGMP01 (sample SAMEA2581878, study PRJEB24529) | metagenome | biome: Human gut stool | place: China | collected 2011 | reverse complement strand
TTTGAAGACGACGACGCCCGGCGCAAGCTCTATGTGGGCATGACCCGCGCGCGCTTTGACCTTACCATTCACTACCGCGGAGCGCTCCTCAATCAGACGCTTCCCGATGCCGTTCATCCGTCGATTGACAAAACCGCATACAACGCGCCCGACGAACTCACGCTTACGCTTACTCACGAAGACGTGTGGCTCGACTACTTCGAAGACAAGAAGCGATTGATTCTGTCGATGCGCTCGGGTTTTCCTCTCACCCCCATCGAAGAGGGCCTCACGATCCGCACATCGACCGACGTCGTGCGCCTTGTCGTTTACTCCCGCGCTTTCCAAGCTCGCCTAGCGCAGCTCAAAAAGAGCGGCTTTACGGTGCAGTCCGCCGAAATCGGCTTTATCGTCGCCTGGCGCAAAACCCCGGAAGATCCGGAACTTGCCGTTGTCCTGCCGACCCTACACCTCAAACGCGGCAACAGTGCCCAATCTGAATTGATTTTTTGACTTCCCCGGCTCAAGTTGCTCGTCTGCGGCTGTAAACTGAATCTCGGTTCATACTGATTTCTCTCACAATTTCGCACTTTGAGAGCAAATCTTTACGCTGACTTACTTTCTCGCGGAATAAGATAATTGCCAGGAACAAAAGTCTTTTTCAGCGATCTTTTCCAAATCTTCCCAGGAGACGAACATGACAAACACCACTCTTTCCCGTCGCCGTCTCGTTCAGGGCGCTGCTGCGGCTCTCGCACTCGGTGCCGTTCCGGGCATTGCGCTTGCCAATGCCGACAGTCTCCTCGCCGACATTCTGATCGGTGTGGGCGACGCCATGAAGCGTGACTACATCCGTGAGCACTACGGTCAAGGTCGTTGGGACGGCCGTTACTGGCACTATGAAGGCCGCCGTTACACGCCGACCCAATATCGAGATTTCTGGCTGTCTCGCTATGAGCCGCCCGCTCCGCGCCCGCAACCTCGTCCGGCACCGGGCCCAAACCGTAATCCCCCGCCCTGCGGCAACGGTCCCTGCGGCCCCGGCAATCCTCCCGGCCGCGGTCCCGGTGGTCCGGGCAACGGCGGAAGGGGGCCCGGCAACCAAGGTCGCGGACCCGGACCCGGCGGTAACGGTCCCGGCAGAGGCCCGGGTAATGATCGCGGCCCCGGTGGCCCCGGACCTCGTTAAACCGCCAATTTGATTGAACCGTTTGAGAGAACCGAAAAAATGACCACACTGACTCGACGCCACATACTGCAGACATCCGTTGCCGCTTTGGCGCTTACGAGTGTGCCGTGTCTTGCATTTGCCCACTCGCATTCCGATCAACTGCTTGCCGATATCCTGATCGGCGTCGGAGACGCCCTGCAGCGAGAGTGGATTCGAGACAATTACGGTCACGGCCACTGGGACGGTCACTACTGGAATTACGGAGGACACCGGTACACGCCGTTGGAATACCGCGACTATTGGCTGTCGCGCTACCAACCGCCGGCTCCGCCGCCTCGTCCGGCCGCTCCTCCGCCTCCTCCGCCACGCCGGCCCGCACCGCCGCCGCATCATCCGGGACCCGGACCGCACCACGGCGGACGTCCCGGCGGTTGGGGACCGGGAGGCCCCGGTCCGGGCCCGGGTCCTAGATAAACGGCGTTTCGCAGGTTCCTATGAGCATGGTTGAGATAGATGCCGTTTGAGTTTCTTTCACGCCGACAATTTTTCGGATGCACCGGTGCGCTTGTCCTGACCGCCATAGCGCCGGGACTGGTCCACCCGGCCTCTGAGCCGCCGATCAACGATGTTTTGAGCGGTGTCGGCGACGCTGCAGATCGGCAGCGCCTGCGTCAAGAAGCTGACAAAGGCCAATGGGACGGGCAGTATTGGATCAAAGACGGTAAACGGTATACCTCCGGTCAATACCGCGACCATCTGCTAGGCAACACCAAGCCACAGACAAACCGTCCGCCTCAAGCTCCGGCCCGCCGCGACTACAGCCAGCCTTATCGTCCCGGTACGCCCGCGCCTCGTCCGGGCATGGTGCCCAATCTCCCGGGCGCGCCCGTTCGTTACAACCCAAACAAAGCGTTTCCGCGTCAGCCGTTAGGTCCGGGACGCGGAGCCGGAGGCTTCGGCAGAGGCGGCGGACTCGGCCGCGGCGCCGGAATGCGCCGATGAACCCATTTTCGTTGGTTTTTCAACCGGCTGAAAACCGGCAAGGAATCTTTTGCATCCTTGTCGGTTTCCTTTGTCTAACAATTTATAAGCCGGCTAACAAATAGAACTGTTTGTCCAGACTTGATTAGTACCATTCGTGCTTTTCATGACGGTCAAGTGCCGCAATGGCCTTCATGTCCGAATCCGACAACTCAAGGTCAAAAATCTCCGTATTCTCTTTAATGTGAGCCAGGTTGCTTGATCCGGGAATCGCGGAGACATTCCGCTGCAGATTCCAACGCAGCACAATCTGAGCGACCGTCTTGCCGTGCGCCATGGCGATTTTGGCAAGTTCAGGATGGCCGAGCACGGATTTCGTCCAGCCGCGGCCTCCGAACGGAAACCACGCCTGCACAACGATGCCCATTTCTTGAATGAACGGCACAACGTCTCGATCCTGATAGAAAGGATGGATTTCGTTTTGTACCAGTGCTGGTATTACGTCAACCTTCGGCAAAAAATCGGTGAGTTCCTTGATGTACCAATTTGATAAGCCGATCGAGCGAACCGCCCCCTCCTCCACGGACTTTTCAAATGGACTTTTCTTGACCGCTGCCAATTTCGGTACCGCCATGGGTACCTCGTTGTGCGGCATTCTTATTTCACTGATGATTCGCGCGCCGCACTCTTTGCCACCGGCATTCTTCTGATTGTCAGTCTTGTACTTTCCTATGCGCGTACGACAGCAGGAAGTGCCGACTACGAGAAGGTTTGTCGTGCTTGTCCGACCTGATGCAAAACAAGGATTCGGATACATTGCCAACAAACAGCCGTTTTTCGATTGTTTGGCAGCTCTTCTGCGTTACGCTTCCTTCGGTGCAAACTCAATCGTCATGAGCGTGAGAGTTTCCCGCGCATCCAACAAGCCGTTTTTGCTTTGTTTCTCAAACGTGCGGCGGATTTCCCGGCTCAGTTCCTCCGTCAGTTGGGTACGCAAAGCCAGGCGACGAAGACAAAAGTCCGCAACTTGCTGCCACGGGCGCTGCGATTCGCCCCATTGGGCCTCTCTATAGTGCAGATATGGCCTGCGCCCGGTTTTGAGTAGGTAGCCTACGGCATCAAACATGCGCTCGTCGTTCCACGGAGCGCCGGCACCGGCAATGTCAAATGCAAGCTGCATCCAGCAATGCCGACGATTAATAAAGTTTTCAATAAAAACGCGGGAAGTCGCACAATTGATCAATTTCTCCAGCGCGTTAAGCGAATCAACGGCAGGCGTCAAGCGAGCCACCGCTACCTCAAAGGCGCCTTTCATACCCAAGGCATCAATGTCCGCTTTTGACCAATCGAGAACATCAAACCGACAGTTGGTGCAATGTTCTTCATGAGCCCTGCTGCACGCTCGCTCAATCATCTGCTCCGAAATGTCGAAACCGACAACCTCCCGAACGCACCCGGCGATCGTAACGGAATAGATGCCGGGACCGCAGCCGAGATCCAAAACGCGGCTCTTGTCAGTCAATACGCCGGAAGCCTCGAGAATCTTCAAAAAACCGTCGTCGTCGAAACGTGCGGTCGGCGCTTTGGAATAGCGCTCCGCTTCGGCGTTCCACAAATCGCGATGTCCGTAACCGACGGAAACGCTATTTTCCGTCGAAAACTGGTGTTGAACTTCAGACATTTCCTACTCTCTGCTGGAAGTGATGTGCTTTTCCTTCGACAAGCGCGAACCGCTGACCATCAATTTCATGCAATCGAACGTCGACGCCGTAGGTTCGACGCAAGTCAGCTTCCGTAAGGTCCTGCGCGGCCACGGTTGACACATTGCCCTTGGGATCGATCAGAACAAACTGCGAGCAAAACCGCAAGGCGGCGTTGATGTCGTGGCTCACCATCAAAACGACGACGTTGTGACGTTGAGCGTACTGCGAGACAAACGCGAGCATATCGACTTGAGAGCCAAGATCGAGACTCGCCGTCGGTTCATCGAGCAACAGCACGTTGGTCTGCTGCACGACGGCTCGGGCGAGCATTACTTTTTGAGCTTCGCCTCCGCTTAAGGTCTTGGCGTTTCCGTTCACCCATTGCTCAATGCCGAACTCGTGCAAAACACGTTCGACCGCCTCGTGGTCTTCTCGCGTGGGACCGGCATAAAAGTACGGCAGACGACCGAGAAGGACCGTGTCATAGACGCTTGCACCGGACGTTTCAAAGTGCTGTGAGACGTACGCCACATGGCGAGCGCGCTTGCGGCGGGAAAGTTTAAGCAGGTCAACACCTTTGAAAAACACATTGCCGGCATCGGGCTGCAAAATTCCGCCGATGCAGTTAAGAAGCGTGCTTTTTCCGGTGCCGTTGTTACCCAAAATGCCCGTCACCGCTCCCACGGGCACGTCAAAGTTGACGTTTTCCCAGAGCCTGCGTTTACCGTAGGCAAAGCTCAAAGCGCGAACCTGCAGCAGGTCTGACGACGCTTGCATCACTTGCTCCACCCGTCGGCCTTAAAGATCATGTAGAGGAACACGGGTGCGCCAAGAAACGAAGTGATGGCGCCGATCGGCAACACCGCAGGCGGCACAATGAAGCGCGAAAAGACTTCCGCCCCTATCAAAAGCACGGCACCGCAAAATACGCTCGAGATCAGGAGATATCGATGGTTACTGCCTGTAAAGCGACGAGCCAGATGCGGCGCAATGAGTCCCACAAAACCAATCGTGCCTACGAAGGCTACCGCAAGCGAGCTCAGCAGGCACGAGACGAGCATGCCGACAACAAGCACGACGCCCACGGGTATACCCAGACTCTTTGCGGTATAGACGCCGTTGGCAAGCGCGTTGTAGTTCCAAGCGTTGCGATAGAAGTAGACAAAAGCCGTCAACAAAGCCGCCGCCAACGCTCCGATTTGTGTCCATCCGGTTCGACCCAGATCACCGAAGGTCCAGTAGACAATCGAAGCGACTTTGATGTCATCGGCAAAGTATTGAATGATTGCCGTTCCTCCGGTAAACATGGCGCCTAATGCGATGCCGCTTAAGATCATCGTGGCCGACGAGATTCTGGTCACCAAAGAGAGCGCGAGAATCACCGCTCCGCTTGCCACCCCGAAAATGAAGGAGAAAACCGTCACGACGGCAGGCGATGTCACGGTGAGCGCCGCACCGAGATTGCCATCGGTACCAATGCCCGCGTGAAAGAACGTGATGGCAAGCGCCGCTCCGAAAGCCGCCCCCTGACTTACGCCCAGCGTTGAAGCAGACGCCAGAGGATTGCGAAGGACGTTTTGCATGACGGCGCCGGCCAAGGCTAGAGCCGCTCCGACCACGGCCGCCGTCGCTGTACGCGGCAGACGCACATTGTAGAAAATCACTTCGGAAGCTTTGGATGCGCGTCCCGAAAGTACGTCAATCGGCAAAGTCCACTCGAAGCCTTTGAGGCTTGCGGCCAAAGCAAGATAGAAGACGCAGACAAACACCGCAACAAAAAGAAGCGGCCGCAGGCGCTCGGCGAAGTAGCGCTCCTTGCGAAGTGCAGCAAAAGAGCCCGATCCTGATGAAAGGACATTGTGTTTGACTTCCACCGAAAGTGCCGCGGTCTTTTGCATCTAGATCCCAGGGAAAGCGATGCGGCCGTATGGCTGCCCCAAAGGAGCCATGTGCTCGTACCAACCGCGACCGTTGAAGAAAGACACGATCTCGTCGAACTTTGCGGCGAAATTCACGTCAGCAAAAACTTCGGGAAAAAGCACGGTTCCCGCGTAGTACGCATTGGCCAAACTGTAGGCAATGTTGGTCGAATACTGGTTATAGGAAGGCATGGCGTAGACATTGCCCGTCTTGACCGCCTTGAGCGAGGCAAAGTAATCGCGCTTGTTTTTGGCCTCTTCCGCAACAATCGACAGATTGCCAGGATCCAAAAAAATCAGATCGGGATCCTGTTGCAGCACAAACTCCAGATCCGTTTCGTAAAAGCCCTCTCGATCCAGTCGGTCGGAAATACAGCGAGCGCCGACGGCCGCAAGCGGTCCGAAGCGGCTGTAGGTGCCGGCAAAGCCGTGTGCGCCGGAAAACGTCACAGCACCTGGATAAACCGAAGGACCGACCTCTTGACCACGACTGTGAACTCGTTTTTGCAAATCGGCCTGCACGCTTTCGATGAATTTGACAATGGACTTAGCCCGCGCCTCGCACCCGAGAATGCGGCCCGCAAGGTCAATGGCTTTCAGAAAGCTATCGTTGACGAGTCCGAGACTGAGGTAATAGACGGAAACCACAGGAATACCGGTTTCGCGCGCGAGCTGCTCAGCGGCCTCCGGTGCGTACCCCGTCAGAATCACATCGGGTTCAACCGCCAATATGGCCTCCGGATTGGCCGTATAACCAGTACCGCCGCCTTTGCCAATCACAGGCAAAGACTTGAAGCGATCGTGGTTGGCGAAGGCATAGTCTCGCTTGGGATCATTCTTGTACCGAAGATCAGACGATTCGATGCCGACGAGTAAATCCAAAGCCCCCAGATAAGAAGCAACGCGCAACGCACCGCTACCCGTGCAGACAAGCCTCTGGACACTGCGCGGGACCTTCACGGTACGTCCGTGCATGTCCTTGACGGTTCGGTAGCCGTCGGTCGCCGTGGCAGCGACTGCTTTGCGGCAGGCATAAAGCGCCGTGGGCAACAAGCTCGCACCGGTTGCCATAATCAGACGACGACGTTGCAAATCAAAAGAAGAATGCATCCGGAGGCCCCACCATTACACGAAGCAAACGTATGAAGAATTTTTTATTCATCATACTACCAGATGGTCCCCTACACTTTTAGTATCCATCAGTACTAACTGGCATACGACTTTTGGACTCTACGTAGACCGATTTGTCTAGGCAGCGACCTTACGACAGTGAGTGTCGCATGCTCGAAGATAATCAAGAGAACGTAGAGGTGACGAACATGACAGAGACGCAATACTTTGAGCGCGAATGCGACCAGAAGCTTTTTGAGGTTCTCTCAAACGCAAAAGCCGCGCCCCTGGAAGACGACCTAAAAACCGCCAAGCATCTTCTTTCCGAAGGCGCCGACATCAATGCCAGATCTTTCAACCACGGCATTCCAGGGTCTTTCTCCTGCCGTGCGCTCTTGATGACTTAACGTACCAACCACAGTGTTTGTTGCTTGACGTCTTACGCTTCTGTCTGAACAACGGTTTCGATCCAAAGCTGGATAACGGTGTCTGCGGAGCCCAGACGCTTTGTCACTTTTTTAAGTTTAATTTTCCGAACGTCTCGCTTTTGACTGGCATCAAGGATCTTCTTCGCGCAGGTTGCGATCCGACCGTCAAAGCCTACTTATTCCGCGACGAACCTAGGCCTGAAAATGCGCTGTATTACATTCGCGAGGAACTTGCGGATGCTTTTTCCGTGGATGACGATTTTTTGTCGATGCTTGGCTATGCGGCGATACATCAATGTCTTGTGAAACGATCCAAGCAGCAGAACTTCGAGTCTGTGGAACCGGTGACCGAGGCACTAAACTGTTCAATCAACGCTGTTTTCCCCTACGGCGACTTTTCGATTGAACCGACGGCTACTCCACAAACTTGGACATATGCAAGATACTCGGCCTCAAAAGATCCGTTTGATTGCGGTCTCATTTTTGATTGCGGTCGAACTCGCCTCTGCCTGGATCCTTTCTGGGGTGCATATTGCGACAAGGAAATCAAGGTGGACGACACAGCCCAACGCATTGACTTCGCGTTGCCGCCCGAGGCTTCACTTCGCAAAATAAGCGGAGAAATGCTAAATCAGCCCGGATTTGCTAATTTCCTCTTCGATTTGGGAAGCTGTTTCCTCAACTGCAATGATCTGACCAAAACAATCAGCATCAAGGCCTCCGTCGAAAGCAAAAAAGCGCAGAACGCTCAAGAACTTTTGGCAAGTTCGTGCTACTGCGACTGACCAAACAGCTTCACAAGCAAACGCACAAAAAGCGTAGCGTTTCCGGACATGACCGTGGTCAAATCTAAAAAACTGCCGTTATAATAACCATCATTATCATAACAGTTGTTATTAGATACTAAGAAACCCATGCATTTCATTGGCAGAAAACAAGAACTCGAAGCACTGGAAACTGCTTTTAGAGGAGCGGCGCATGGCCCGTCTCGGATGACCGTTGTGACCGGCAGAAGACGTGCCGGGAAGACAACGCTGATACGCGAGAGCACAAAGAACAAACCATCCGTGACCTGGTTTATGACCGCCGCTACGGAGAAGGATTTGGTAGCCAGGCTGACACAGGCAACCGTTTTCGCCTTGGGTCCGATTGTCCCTGAAGGTTTAACCACATTTGCAGGACTATTTGAGGCTCTGATGCTTTATGCCCGTCATCACCATTTTTCGTTGGTGATGGACGAATTTCAAAATCTTGCCAAAGTCAACTCCGGTTTATTTGCCCGCATTCAAGATATTTGGGATAGCAATAAGGATCAAACACACATGCATCTGATCCTGAGCGGATCATCATATTCGATGATGAAGAAAATCTTTGAAGACGATCGAGAGCCTCTTTTTGGGCGTGCAACGACAAAGATTCATCTGCGACCTTTTGCTGCCGATGAGCTGATCTCTCTTGTTGAACAAGCACCGGTCAGGGTTACCAACGATGACTTGCTGGCGCTCTACTGCATTACCGGCGGCGTTGCCTTATATGTGGCGGATTTTGTCGACAACGGCATTTATCATAAGGAACAAATGTTCGAATGGACGGTGCGTCCGGGATCGTTGTTCTTATCCGAAGGCTACGACCTTTTGCGTTTGGAAGTGGGCGCAGGTCAATCGACGTATATTTCCATACTTCGAGCTCTGGCTCACGGGCTGACTCAAGCGCCTCGGATTGCAGATCTCATCGGCGTAGGGCCTCTGAATTCTTACCTAGAACGACTTGAACTGTACGGGTTCATTGAAAAAATGAGGCCCATCTTGGCCAAGCCCAACACTCGTTCAGTTCGATGGCAAATTTGCGACCCGTTTCTTCGGTTTTGGTTCCGATACATTGAAGGCAACCAAGGCTTGATCGATAACGGCATGTCTTCGGTTTTGGAACACGACATCGCAGAATCCTACGAAACGTTCAGCGGGCCGATGCTTGAACAGTTTTTCCGCCAAAAATTGATGCGCACCGGAAAGTACACGGCTGTCGGTTCCTGGTGGAAACAGGAAAGAGGCGCGCAAGGAAATCAGAACGCAGTCGACATCATTGCGGTTGGGCGCGACAGAAAATCAGCCTTTGTTGCCGAAGTGAAACGTCAAAAGAAATCCTTCCGAGAAGGTGTCTTTTTGGACAAAGTCGAAAATCTGAAAAAGAGCATGCTTGCCGGCTACAAAATTCAGACTGCTTGCCTGACGTTGGATGACCTTCGAAGTCCCATCCCGTAGGTTGCCGAGAAAAAAAATGGGAGCCCTGAGGCTCCCGAAAACCTGAGAATCTGCACTGACGCAGACCTTGGCTCGCTGCGAGATTGGATTCGACAGCGCTGAGGAGAGAAACAAAAATGAATCGCATCAAGGTCGGACTTGAAGCTGAGAGCCTCAAACCCGACGCTTGAATTAGAAGGAGTGAATCAGGCCGACCGTGGCGCTGTAGCGCGTGGCTTCAACAATCTGGTAGTCGTCCTGCGTCCAAGCGGCACCGAGATAAAGCGTCGTGCGCTTGCTCAGTTTGTCTTCCCAACCGACCGTCACGTTGTAGCGATCAATTTCAAAATCGGAAGCGATCTCGGTCGACGGTTCCGCATTCATGTACGTCAGCGACAAGCGAAGATTGCCGCCCAACACCGGTGCGTTGATACCGGTGTTAATGCCGAAGCCCTGCAAGTCCTTGTTTTGAATCCCGCCATTCGTTAACTTGTTTTCGTCACCGAAAAAGTCCATGGAAAGCGGCATGTGGTCAAAATACACTCCCATCAGGAAGTACTTCACGACCTGGAAGTCATAGGCACCACCAGCGGACACCACCAAACCGTCGTCCAGTTCTCTCTCGTCTGCAGTGAGGTTATACGACTTCCAATTGAAGCGTTCGACGGCACCGGCCATATTGAACGGACCGTTTTTATAGCTCATGCCTAAAGCGTAAAAACGATTGGCTGAAGACTGGTTTTCGACTTCGCCCTCGTCTTCATCAATGTCGTAGCCGCCCGAATACTGCAGATAGAGCTTAAGTCCTGCAAAGTCCGGAGTCGTATACATCGCCACATTGTCATAACGCAGCAGGTTGCCGGCAAACACGGCGTTGTAGCCGGGAATCGAGTCACCGTAGCCCGTCGAAATCGGAGCGATGTTGCCCGCATAGATGCAAGACGAACCGGTGGAACCCGTCAGACGAGTCATGCGACCGAACTTGAGATTGCCGAAATCACCTTCGAGATAAATCGTGGATTCACGATCTAAGAGCTTGCCGTTTGCGGGCAGTGCGCCGGTATCGGCACTGAAACCGTTTTCCAGGATGAAGCCCACCTTCACGCCGTTGCCGAGATCTTCGGAACCCTTAAAGCCGAAGCGGGAGCCCAGATTCTTACCGGAAGTCATTTCCGTAACATGGCTCGTATTTGAACCATTATCTGTACCGGTATACATCAGACCGTAATCAACCAGACCGTAAACGGTCACATCGGCAGCGCAAGCTGCAGTGGCTCCTAAAGCCGCTGCAGCGGCAAGCATTGTCTTTTTCATCGCGTGCATTTTCTTTCCTTTCTTTTGTCAGCGATAAAACAATCGATCAACCTTTGGTTCGGTATTGGGTATTGATTTCTCAGCGCACCTTGAAATCAAACTGGTGGCACTGATTGCAGAAGTTTTCGGGCTCCATATGACCCATATGGCAGTTCGTGCACTCCAAGTCCTGGCCGTAGTGCGGAGAAACGTGAGGGTTGGTGGGCTTGACCTTTGCGGTCTTTTTCACAAGCGCGTCCTTCTGATGGCACGTCGTGCAGGTTTCAATGGTGGGCGTCTGCGGATTCTTCATATCCTGGCCATGGCACATCTGGCAGCTCAAGCCTTTTGCCTTGTGGCGATCAGCAAGGAAGTTGTCGGCAGCGCTCGCCGGAAGCGAAGCGGCAAAAAGCGCACAAAGAGAAGCAAATAAAACTGACTTGGCGGTCCCGGTCATTTTCGACATGTTCTTTTCTCCCGGAAAAAATTCGGATGAAACCGCTGCAGCAGCGAGCGGTTTGAGGATGGGGATTGACTTCGGAAGCAATTGTGCAGAGAGGGTCAGGCGTCGACTACATCCCTCGGTATGCATCCCGCGGGATGTAGTGAACGGCAACGCATCGGTTGAGAATTCCGCTGAAAGGCAAAAACGCCGGGGCGCAAGACGCACAACAACAAGAACTGCTCCTCACACCCGCGGCGCTTAACAAGCCGTTTCCTAAGACACTTCAAACAACCACAAAAGGATTCACCATGGAAAACGTTGACACTTCCCGCCGCGGTTTTCTGAAATCAGCCGTCGCCGCCTCCGGCGCCATCATGGCCGCTGCTGCTGCCAATGCCGGCATCCCCGCTTCCGCCGTCAAGTCGTATGAAGAAGAATTCGACGTCGTCATCATCGGTTCCGGTTTTGCCGGCATGGCCTGTGCTCTCAAGGCCGGTCGCGCCGGTCTGCGCGTGCTGATGCTCGAAAAGATGAGTGTCGTCGGCGGCAACTCCGCCATCTGCGGCGGCAACGTTGCCTGCCCCTGCAATCCGGTTCAGAAGGCTCAGGGCATCAAGGACAGCAAGGAACTCTTCATTGAAGACTGCCTGCGCGATGGTCTCGGCATCAACCACACCAACCTGCTTGCAACGATCGCTGATCGTTGCAACGACACGATCAAGATGGTGGTTGACTGCGGTTGCGAATTCGTGCCCAACCACATGCTCTTTGAAGGCGGCCACTCCGTTCCCCGCTCCTACGAAATCAAGGCGGGTTCGGGCTCCGGCTACATCCGTCCGATGCACGCCGAATTGAAGAAGATCAAGAACGTCGTTATTCGCACCCGTGCCAAGTTCGACGACTTCATCGTGAGCGACGACAAGAGTGAAGTTCTCGGCGTTACCTATCGTTCCGGCTACCGCTTCAACAACAAGCTCGTGAGCGACGACCTGGAAAACAAGACCGGCAAGAGCCACACCGTTCGCGCCAAGCTCGGCGTCATGCTCGCCGCCGGCGGCTTCTCCCGCGACATCTGGTTCCGTCAGATTCAGGATCCGCGCGTGGTGCCCTCCACCGACTCCACCAACCAGCCCGGTGCTACTGCCGGCGTGCTGATCAAGGCTCTGGGCATCGGCGCCGCTCCGGTTCAGCTGTGCTGGCTGCAGTTCCTTCCCTACTGCAACCCCAACGAAAAGGGCTTCGGTGTTTCCGTGAACTTCACCAACCACGCCTGCATGGACTTGGGCCTCGTGGTCGACCGCAAGACCGGCAAGCGCTTCATGGACGAACACGCCGGCCGCAAGATCAAGGCTGACGCCATGTTCAAGGTCATCGGCAACGACAAGAACTACCCGATCGCCGTCTGCGACGACGCCATCGTCAAGGCCATCAACCCGTCCTTCGTGCGTCTGCCGCTCGAAATGGGCACGGTCAAGAAGTTCGACACTCTCGAAGCTCTGGCCAAGCATTTCGGCATCAAGCAGGACGCGTTCCTTGCCGAAGTCAAGAAGTTCAACAACTTCGTGAAGGAAGGCACTGACAAGGACTTCCACCGCATTCTGAAGTTCAACAAGGGTCTGGACGTTTCCAAGCCCCCGTTCTACGGCATTGAAGTCTGCCCGAAGATTCACCACACCATGGGCGGCGTGATGATCAACAACAACGCCCAGGTGATCAGCGCCACGACTCACGCCCCGATCAAGGGTCTGTACGCTGGCGGTGAAGTGACGGGCGGCGTGCACGGCGCATCGCGTCTCGGCACCGTGGCCGTGATTGATGCTCTGACCTTCGGCATGATCGCCGGCGAACAGTTCGCCAAGATGAAGGCCTAAGCCTAGAGCTGACTTTATCTCCTAACGGCGCCCGCACCCTTTTCTCCTGGGATGCGGGCGTTTTTTTGGTTTTCAAAACAACTGTGGACAGAACAAATTTCAGTCTTGTCCCGCAATTCGGGCTGCAGATAGACCTGCTTCTCTACCCATCACCACGCACTGCAAAAGTCCCGTACCGCCGAGTCGGTCTTTGCCCCATATGCCGCCGACGACCTCTCCTGCGGCAAAAAGTCCGTCAATCACTGAATCGGCTTCGGTTTTGACGCGACCGTGCAAATCGGTTTTAAGGCCGCCTAGCGTAGCGTGAATCATCAACCGTTCCTGTCCCCAGTAAAACGGCGGCTTGTCGATCGTCTGCGTATAGACCGTGCGGCCGAATGAGTCGGGCGTTTGTGCGACAGCATGAGCGTTGTAGTCTCGAATGGTGCGCTCAAGTTCTGAGACCGGCACCTTCATGTCGCGAGCCATCTGGGCAATCGACTCAGAGAGCCTGATACTCCCCGCGGTGATCTTGGCGCCCACGTTGACGCCTTTGGCCGATTTAGCATCCGTAATCACGTACATGGATCGGCCGGGCAACTGCAAAATGGCCCGGGCAATTTTGCTCGTTGTGGTCGTTTCATCGACAAAACGGCGGCCCTCGTGGTCGACATAGATTTCCGCCCCCTGATAGTCGAGCATGCGCCCGCCCCAATAGCTCAGCAGCACGATGTTTTCCATTCCGATCCAGGCAGCTCCCAGCTCCTTGGCAAGAAAGAGTCCGTCACCCGTTGCAGTGTCTTTGACCAGACCGTGGGGATTGGCCGTGGTGGCAATTTCTAGATCGAGGTTGGCGTTGTAACGCATACGAAGCGGCAAATTGGCTCCGAAACCTCCGGTTGCCAGCACCACGGACCGACTCTGAAGAATGTATTCCGATTTGGTTTTCTCATCGGCAAGCCGCAGGGTAAGCTTGCCCTCTTCAAAGCGATGCAATCCCACAGCCCGCGTCATCAGCCGGGTTTCTATGCCAAGTTCACGAGATCGGGCATGGAGCTGGAAAATGTAGCGTCGTGCCCCCATGTTTCCAAACGCAGTGACGCAGCGCGGATGCATGCCGCCGTATGCTTGGAAGATATTCGTGGAAAACCGAATGCCTTGGCTTTCCAACCAATCGAGTCCGGCCCCTGACTTCTCGGCAATCAGGCGTACGCTCTCTTCGTTGATGTCGCCTCCGGCAATACGCGCGTCTGATACAAACCGATCGACCGAGTCAACAATGCCCTGGGCGGCCTGCCGCTTTTCGTCCACAAAGGCTATGGATCCGCTGGCAAGTGCCGAGTGTCCGCCCACCAAAGGAGCCTTGTCGATCATCAAAACCCTTTCGGCACCTGCTTCCTTAGCGGAAATCGCGGCACAATGGCCGGCCAAACCCGTCCCGACAACCACTACGTCGTAAATAAACGTGTTCTCCGACGATTCTTCAATCGGCTTCGGCAGACCAAAAACGGTTTGCGGCACAAACTGCAAACCGGCAAGCGCACAAAGTCCCGTAAGACAGTCCCGACGCCTCATGTCTTACGCTCCGTCTTCCGTTTTATCGGCGTTCTCCGCAATCACGCCCATGCGTTCAAGTGCACGATAGGCTTCAAGCGGACTCTTGACGCCCAATTTTGCAAAAGCGTTGGCGCGGTGCATTTTGACCGTCGGTTCGGCAATGCCGAGTTCACGAGCGATAACCTTATTGGGAGTATCGAGAGCGGCACGCATCACGATTTCCTTTTCGCGGGCTGTGAGCTCGTCAAAAAGCGCTCGGTTTTTCGAAGCCTCTTCTTCGCGCTGAGCATCAGCCAAAGAAGCGTCCACCGCTTTTTGCACAACTTCAAGCAAATCGAAAGGTTTGACGGGCTTTTCCAGGAAACTGACGGCACCGCGCTGCATGGCGCGCACTGCCATCGGAATGTCGCCGTGACCGGTCAGGAAAATGACCGCAAGCTTGCATCCGCGCTCGACCAGTTCCCGATGCACCTGCATGCCGGTGAGTCCCTCCATGCGTACGTCAAGAATGATGCAGCCCGGCCGCTTGAGATCGGCTTTTTCCAGAAAAGCTTCGCCGCTTTCGTAACACTCCACTTCCCAACCCCTCGTTTTGAGAAGCATCATCTGGGAGACTCGAAAGAGTTCGTCGTCGTCAACCAGGCGGATCAGAGGAACGTTCGTTGTCATGTCGCTTCCTTCGTTTCGTTGGGTATCGTCGGACTCTCGCTGTTGTCTGCTACCGCTTCAAACGTGACCGTCACCTTGAGCCCGCAGGTATCACCTCGGCGGAAATCGAGTTCAGCGCCGTGGCTGTCGGCGATGCCGCGCACAATTGAAAGTCCCATGCCGAGACCTTCGGGTTTGACGCTTTGCATCATTTTCGTCAGTCGTTCAAGTTCTTCATCGGTAAGCGTCTTGCCGTTGTCCTGCACTTCCACACAAAAGCGCCCATCGTCGCCGTGTCGAACGGTCACTTCAACGTGCACGCGCCCGCCTTTTTGCGGCTCAACTTCACTTGCATTGCGGATGAGGTTCAAAACGAGAAGTTCAAGCTCAAGCGAGTCGCCTAGCAACGGAGCCGACTCGATTTCATAGCGTTCCTGAATAACGGCCTTGGCAGGGGAGCTCACGTAAAACGCACGGACGGCACGCTTGGCGATGTCGACCAAATCACACTGTTTGTGCGCGTGTTTCTGCTTTTTGGCGTAGCTGCGCACGCGTCCGACGATTCCCGCAATGCGCTGCGCTTCGCTTTCAATGCCGTCGAGGGCCACGCGGATGTTTGCGTCGCGACGAGACTCATCGCTTAAAAGAAGATCCAAAATGGCCTTGAAGTTGCAAATGGCGCCCACGGGCGAATTGATTTCATGCGCGATCATTCCGGACATCTGATTGACGATATTGCGGCGCTCCAAGTGTCCCAGACGACGTCGATGTTCTCGCGCTTCGACTTCCATACGACGCTGTTGCTCAAGTGTTTCGGAAAGCTCTCGCGTACGACGACGCACCAGAATCTGCAAAAGAGCGCCATAAAACACAAGCGACAACAGGATCGCTCCGACGGCCCAGAAAGCAACCGTGTGGCGTGCGTAAAGCGCCTTGAGGCTGAAGTCTCTCAAATAGCTGTAGGGACCGGCTTTCAAGTCCCTGAAAAGCTCATCCACGTTGGCGTGCGAGACGTAGGAGAGCCACTCATACGGCGCGTCGGTTTTCTGTGACATCAATGCCACTGTCACGTCGCGCACCATTTTTTCGGGCGTCCAAGAAAAGCCCACGAGACTCAGGTCCGGATAGAGATCGGTCGAGCGCTTGCAGGCCAAGGCTTCGTCGCTTTTGTCGTGCAGCACTTTGAGCTGATCGGTCGCCACAAGCCCGTCTTTTTCAAGCGCTTCAAGCATACAGGTCGGAAGAACTGCCACATCGGCCTTGCCACCCCAAAGCGACGCGAGAATCTCCGGGTAATACTCAAAAAGAAATTCGCTCTTGCCGAAGAATTCGTCCGGATCGTAACCGGCTTT
>OGMP01001627.1_pt1 | contig 16844 bp, 9 predicted proteins | sample 1573261 | NCBI WGS metagenome assembly OGMP01 (sample SAMEA2581878, study PRJEB24529) | metagenome | biome: Human gut stool | place: China | collected 2011 | reverse complement strand
GCTACGGCAGCTAATAAAGCAGATGTTTTTCGGCTATCTCCCTGCCCTGCCGCTGCTTTTGCTTCCAAATAATCCTCCAGACGGTTGTCAATCATATTGTCGTATGGTTTTCCGACACCCAAATTCTCCGGCCATTCTTTTGATGTCTCCACACTCTTCACTACCTGTTTATAATTCTTATGGCTCAGTTGTTCCATTGCCCGGTACAAATTAGCCTCGCGATAAACAGCGCGTCCTGCATACGAACCTTCATTCGGAAGAACCTGCATCCGGCTCAACAGAGAGATACAAGGTTGATACTGGCCTGTCTCACATAAAGCCTTTGCATATTTCAAACCAATATAATAGTTCGACGGATACTTCTTCGTATACTTCTTTCCTGTCTCAACAGCTTTCTGCCACTGGTTATTGGCGACATAGTGGTTGATCAAAGCAAATCCGGTACGCCATGACATCTCTATCTGCTCTGCTTTCAACAGGTCAGCCAACCGGGATTCGCCCTCTTTTAAAGAGGCACGGCTTAAATAGAATGGTGCATAGTCGGCTTCACCACAATTCTCCAGCAGCTCCAACGCCTTTGCCTTATCCTGGTTAGCCCACCGGATCAAAGCTTCATAATAATCGATCTTCCAGTCCGGCTGTACCGTCTTCGCCCATTCCAACGCTTTTAAAGAAGAAGGACGGAAAGGAAATACCATTGCCGGAGAGAGAGCTCCGGCGCGTTGCAACATTCCGCGGCTTTCATCGTCGTTGCCAGCCTGATGCAATAAATAAGCCTGTTTGTAAAGAGCAATCGGATAGTTACCTGCACATGACAGGAGAGACAATGCTTCTTCTGTGCAACCGACCGATTCATACCATTCAGCCAGTTCCATATAGGTTTCGAAAGGTAGTTCGTTGCGAATCAACGACTGAAGATCATCGATAGGATGACCGGAGCCTTCCCCCTGGTAGAGCTGTTCAAAACGTGCTGCATGATACAGCGGGAGGTCTTCCAGCAACGGATCGATAAGCGCTTTAGCTTTCTCCGGCTGGTTCGTCTTACGATAAACCACCATTAAAACATGGTCAGCACTCAGATTCATTTGATTGAACTCTTTACTTCTCAAGGCATAATGTTCAGCCTTTGCCCAGTTCCTATCCATCAGGTACATTTCAGCTAATTTCTCATAGGCTGCACTACGGACTCTCGGAGAATAAGAAGCTACAGAAAAGCCGTCTTTGGCATCCGTATGATTTCCCAATGCCATGTTGCATAATCCATACAGATAGTTGACATCTCCATCGTACGTGTTAATGCTTAACGCTGTTTTACAACGGGCAAGCGCTTCGTCATAACGTCCCTGACGATAATAGAGGGAAGCCAGATCAGTCAGTGCAGGCACGAAATAAGGATCTTTTTCGAGGGAAGCCAGTAAAAACTTTTCTGCCTTGTCGAGTACTTTCTGATTCATCCATTGCTCTCCCTGCGTATAAAGACCATATGCCGAACTCCAGTCAAAATCGGCAGGCAGTTGTTTCGGGCGACTGGTGATGTTATCCGAAGGTACTTCCGAATACACCAACAAGTCTTCGCCTACGACGACTTTCAGTCGACCGGCGGCAACAGCCTTATTCAATGGGATAGAATCTTTCCAGGTTTCCAGTACACCGCAGTTCAACGGGATGGAGTTCATTTCCTTTTCTCCTTCATAGAGTTTTATGGTTGTAGATAATTTCTGCAAAGGAGAGAAATATAACTTCAGAAAGCCATCTTCCCTCAACACGTTAAGCGCTCCGATACGGCTCGCCTTTGAGACTCCTTTTATTCCTTTTACCGGAAACCAGTACTCAGTCCACCTGTCGGTCGCCTGCGGACCGAATGCCGTATGTTTATAAGGAGTTAAGCTACTATTGGAAGCCGGCTGGTTATACATGCGACCCGATTGCAGTTCGATATACTGCCCGTTCGTATCCGTCAACAAATCTTCCCAGATACCTCCCTCCCGGGAAAGTCCCCAAAGGAAAATTTTCATTCCCAGTTTCTCGTCATAATCCGCATGATGGATAGAGCCGAAATCGTTGTCGTGCCAGTAAGCACCGTAGAAATCGTTATACTTCCCTACAATATGATACGATTTGGAATTACCGAAGTCGTTCTTTTCATACCAGGAGATATCCCGGCCCTGTTCATCCAAAGGAAACGAATGGAGTTCGCCTCCGTGTCCGATATAATTGGTTCCGGGATAGCAGAACTCGGCATTCCCCGCTGTCGGATAGCCGGCATTCATCCATTGATAGTAAGGCTGGTCAATGGATGAACTGTTATGCCAGGTCGTTGTCGTCGTAAAGTAAGCCTTATCTTTCGGAAGATTCCCCTCCACAGTCCACAGTTTCCGAGTAACCAGTTCATAGGAGGATACATAACAACTCACGCTTCCATCCGGTTTCTGTCGGGTCACATAGTCGATCGGCGTACTGGAAGTCGGTGCATGACCGATGATACCGAAGTTGAACTCGATACCGCCTGATGTCCACGGACCACGCATCGCAATATCACGGAATTTCACGACGTGGTTGTTGTAGATAAACTCCTTACCCGTCGTTTTATCTACGGCTCCCCAGATCTTTCCACCTATCTCGGGGAAGAGGGTCAGTTTGATATAATCATTTTCAAGAGAGACTACTTTCCATTGCCGGTTGATTCCTTTAGCAGAAAAACCATCAAAACGGAAATAAGGATAAAACAGATCGGAGGGATCAGCCACCGGATCAGGATCAGAGAAAGGATAGGTTTTAACTGTCTCTACTGTCTCGGTTACAGTCGCTTGCTGTGCAAACAAGGGTTGCAACAAAGAGGTTGCACAAAGAAGGATGAGCATCTTTTTCATGGTAATTCATTTATATGGACAATAATGTATATAAGGAGTTTAATCCTCCTTATATACGATTAAAGAGTATATTTCCGGTAAATTATACTATATCGGAAGAGGTTATTTTGCAATAATTAACAAGCCCTTCCCTTTCGGAACAACAATCTCATCGCTGGGTTTCCAGGTTGTTTCCTGTTGGAAATTCTCGATAGCCGGGGCATGCAATGTCACTTTCGAAGGATCGAGACCCAGTTTAGCCCAGTCGATGGAAAGCTTCACTTTGGCATCCGTATCTTCCCAGGTAGCCAATGAGATCAGTGCTTTATCACCCATGTGGCTGTAAACGGTCGCTAACGTCTTTTCGCTACCCGTCTTCACCGGATTGTCTTTCACCCAGTAACCGATCATTTCACTATTCTGCATACCGAAAGAATCCCACAGTTTCCACAGCGGTCCGTTATCCACACGAGGACTACGTCCTGTCATGCCATACAGCATGCCGCGCCACGGATTACCGCCTCCTTCCAGCATCTCGCCCATCAAACCATAAGGAATACCGGAAACTTCAACCAGCCAGAACTCCGGCGGGAAATCATAATTGAAATATTCACCGAACCACAGACGGTCGAGGTAGGGGAAATGTTCCAGATACAGATTGGCACTATTGGCAAAACCGTCTTTCGGGTTATACTGATTGGCAGAATGCAGGTCGATCATAGCTCCCGGATTCGTACGGTTCATCACTTTGCGGATACGTTTCATCGTCATCCGGTCGAAAGCCAGGTCATCGATATACAGCCCGTCGATACCGACGTTCTTCATCAGCCAGTCGAGACCTTCCAGATAATAGTTATGCCAGCGGGAAATGCCACTGTTCACAATCGCTGCATCTTTCAGTCCGGGTACAAACCAGGCGCCGATATAATTCTGGTCCAAATGTTCCTGTAACCAGGAGAAGCCGCCACCGGGACCTTCCGAGAAGATCTCGTTCCCCAGACTACGCAAAGCAAACATTTCCACACAGCTGTTGGACAACTCACGAACGGTATTGTAAATTTTCACCTTCATGTCGCGGGCGTGAGCACCATCGATGTACGCTTTCATCTCTTTGGTACGCAGGAACGGATAGTTGATGAACGGATTGATAGCATTCGCATGATGGATATTGATGACATTGGCACCTCGCTTTTGTATACCATCCAGGAACTCATAGTTATGATGATAGCGTTCGCGCCATTGTTTATCCGTATCAATCGGACGGAACGGAGTCAACGCCAGGTTGAAATAATAATACAGCCGGTCTCCTTTTTTCACGCTGCGCTTACCGGAATAAGCATTAATACGTGTTCCATCGGCAGCATTATGAATATCGATACCTCCATTTCCGGCATTACACCAGGATACCGGCATGTGCAACGGTTTCTGATGATAGAAATTGGTATTCAGCGGACGTTCGTATTTATTATCATACAGGCGGATCTGGATACCGGCATTGACATCACCCACCCAAACAGCATCCTGGTTTTTCTCTACATCCCATTTCCAGCGAAGATCATTCGGACAGTAACCTCCTTTCTCTCCCAAACCCATCATATAACGTCCGACACCGGATGCTAAATGTGTCCGCAACGCTACATCCTCCACAGAAGCATCTTCACGGGCGACCAATGTCACTTTATATGCTATGTTTCCATCCGATTCCATCTCTCCTTCCAGGTCCATCAGGAAACGGCTGTTTTGGTTAAGGGCTTTCCAGGCGATTGCACCTTGTTTATGTTTGGTGATTTCGAAGTTCAGGTTTTCCCATGCACCGCCATCGGCAGCCAGTTCCATAGGAGCAGCCAATACACTACGGCCATTCGTACCGATGCCCGTCATAGTCTCTTTGAAATAACTGGTAATATGTTCCGGCAAACCTAAGTCAGAGAGTTTAATCTCGCGTCCCAGGCAGCTGATCGTTTTATCCTTCATCACTAGCGGCGTATAAGGGGCAATCACCTCATCATCAAAACCGATCTGCGAGTTCAGCCAACGCAGACGGGAATGACGCCAAGGTTCATTATCTCCATGATTGGCAATTACATTTTCCGAAACATTCAGAGAGACCTGTACGGTCTTGCTTTCGGCATTGGCGGCAGAGACAGTCACTGTTCCCTGATAAGTACCTGCAGAAAGATGCTCCGGCAACTGGGTTCCAACCCATAATGCCTGCACTTTACCCTTATCCACAGAGCAATTCTTTTCAAAGACGGTACCGGTCACATCCGTCCCTTCCGTATTGAAACAGGTAAATGAGGAGGCTGGTATCTGCTCGCCGGTCGCTTTATTCGTAAGGGCAGAGAAATCGACATGCAGATTCTCTACATTCGAACGTGCCGCCCAAACACCTAACTGAAAGACATAATACTCTCCCTTATCCGCCTGCCCGTAAAAGAAATCATGCCGATTGTCAGCAATCCATTTATAAGGAATATCCGTTGTCATACGGATGGGGAATTTGCGGTCTTCCGTAAAGAGAATATATTTCTCCCCGGGATGTTCTTTTAATAATCGGGCAGTCTCGTTCGATGTAGCGATCACTTCCATCGGATAGAAGCTGTTCAACTCATTGATTGCCTGGAACTGTACGACTTTAGCCGCCGGAAGGGCAGGTGCTTTCTTCCCAGACAGTTTATTTTTCTTTACCCAGTCAGCCGAGGCCGTATTCTCGAAAGCCGGATAATTAACGGTCGGATAGTAAGGACTACCGCTCATTACATTCTTCAGATAATAGATATAATATTCTCCCGGAACAGTCTGCGGCTGGAAAACCACCTCTCCCTGCTCCCGGTCGATAGTAAAGCGGCATACATTCGTAATACGTTCACCGGTTGCAGCATCCACAACGATCAGATTTTTTGCTTCCGGGTTCAGATCGCGGCGACGCCAGTCGATCGTTGCCAATACAGCATCGGCCGGTTTATCTACAGAGACAATTACCCGATGGTTTCCCAATGAATCGGCATTCCATATACCTACCCCATAAAGTTCGTCTGTGGGTACAGCCTGTGCCTGCAAACTACTATAGGCAAACAGGCAAAAAAGTGTAAATAGCAATTGTTTCATGTGTACTAGTATTTATCTTTAATATTGCTTTATACGATTGATCAATTCATCCTGCGGACGTCTTTTCGCCAGATCGGCCGGATCAGCCTGCTGGATAAAGACATTCTTCAAACGTATGTTTTCCTCATTAAAAAACACTATTTCCTCGTCAGAGAAACTGCCTTTTAACAGATCAAGGGGAGTATATAAGGAATACCCCAGTTGCTGCAATAGATCTCCGGCTACGGATTCAAAGATAGCAATATCTTCGGAAGATAATTCACGCAGAAACTTTTTTGTATTGTCTTTCAGGATCGGTTTGGTTACATTTGCCCACATTTTGCCTGCAACCGCTGTATTTTTAGACTCGCGGCTCTTATAATAATCCATCACCCTATCAGAATAAGGAAGATGCAGGAAATTGCAAAGCTGCCGCATCACTTTTTCCGGACTGGCAATAAGTGTTTCGTAATTCAGCATAAAGAAATGATCGGCCGCCGTCCTGTCCTTCAAACGGAGAGCAGCTTCCTGATCCTTTTTCCAATTTTCAGCCAGTGCATAAATATGTTTCTCTCCGACAATAGCCTTTTTAAACGAAAGAGCGACATCACGACCGTCCCGGTATAGATAGATATAATAAGGAGAAATCCCGGTAGATTCAATGCCTTCTGCATACAGCATATTTTTCATGCTTTTACATAGCCAGAAAGAAGCTCCGGTCTGACGGGCTGCTGATTCATAAATCACCCGGAACAACTCATACAACGTTTGTTGCCTGCAGGCTGCTACTACTTCATCTGCACGAATCGTAATACCTTCCCAGGGAACCGGATTCACTGTGACTAACTCGCACACATCCTGTGCCAACCGATAAAAATTAGACTGATCCGTCAAATCGCCATATTTGGGAAGCAATGGTAAGAAACGCTGAAGAATATGCGGAGGATGGGGAGCAGCGATCTCCCGGATTCCATCTAGCATGACACGCAACAGATTGGATCCGGATCGCTGGGTTCCAATCATTTGTATACCTTGTAGTCATAAAATTAGAATAATATAAATCCGGCCACACCTGCTCCGATGATCAGGTAAACCGGACTGATTGTGTATTTTAGTGAAATAAAAAATGTAACCAGGAAGATAATAACCGAAACAACCGACAGCATAATCGTCTGTCCGATCGTAACGGCTGAAGCAAAGATCATTCCGATAACAGCCGCCCGTACCCCTTTCATGGCTGCTTTTACAACGGATGACTGATTCAGTATTTTTACAAAACGGGATAATAAGACGGTTAATACAGCCGGCGGAGTGAACATCGCCAACGTTGCCAGCAACGCCCCCGTGATACCTGCCACTTTATACCCGATGAAGGTCGCTGTAATAAATATCGGTCCGGGAGTGATCTGCCCTATCGCTATCCCGTCGGCAAACTCAGCCGAGGTCAGCCAGTTCAAGTTATCCACGAACAACTCATGCAAAGCCGGAATAACAACATATCCTCCTCCGAACAAAGTCAGGCTGATACCGGAGAAGGTCGATACAATCTGAATACCTTCTGGAGCACCCGGATATTGTCCTCCCCAAAGTAAGATACAGAGTAATAGCAAAAGAACAATCCCGGAAGTCATCAGCTGCCTGCTACCCGTCCGCTTCTCCCCATCTGATATCAACTCTTGTCCCACAGACTGGCGAAACAAGAAACCGCCGACTATCCCGCTACCGATAATCAACAGAAAAGTAACCGTAAAACCACCGATAAAAATCAGCAACAAAGCCGCCAGCAGGCAAAGAACCCATTGGGCAGGTAATTTGATCGTCTTACGTGTCATCCCGATAGCCACCGTAACGATCAAAGCAGTAATAGCCGGAGTGATTCCGCTGAACACATTCTTTACCGCAGGTATATTTCCGTAGGAGAAATACAACCACGAAAGAAATATAACCAGTAAGAACGAGGGAATAATGATTCCGGCAAAAGTCACAACCGCCCCCGGTATCCCCCTTAAATGGTACCCGACATAGGCAATCGTATTTACGGCTACGGGTCCTGGCAGTACGGAGGTCAGGAAAATCCCATCCAGCAGATCTTCTTCTTTCAGTTTCTTGTCTACTTCCACTAACTGCTTCTGTACGATAGCCACTAGCGACATATAACCGCCAAATGCCGTAGCTCCCAATTTCAGGAATGTAAAGAAGATATAGGATAGCGATGCACGTTCCATATTACTTGATTTCTTTAAAATATTTATCCCAGGTTTCTACCGGAACATACACTGCCCGATAAGGAGCAAAATGCAGGACACTTTCCCAAAGAACCTTTCCTTCCTTATCCGTAACCATCACCGAACCGGTCTTCGAGCTACATTGCAGTAAGTTCCCATTCGGCAAAATAGAGGCATTGCCCATCCGCGAAGTATATTTATCGGCAGGTAATAAAGCATTGATTGTTATTTGGGCCGTACGGTTCTCTTCATCCAACCGGAAAGCCTTACCTCCGGAACGTTGATTATGTAAACCATTATCGAAAAGCATCAGATCGCCATTCTCCATAATATAAGGTGAATGTTGGAAAGAGAAATAAGCCGTTGTATCCATTCTAAAGTCTCCGTCCCTCCCAAAACGCCAGACCAGTTCACCGCTTTTGGCATCCACCTTCCAAATCTGATCTTCAATAGGGGCCGATAATAAATAATTATCGTCTCTATCAAAACAAAGCCCATTGATATGAAAACGATCGTATCGGTATTCTCCGATATACGGATCATTCTCTATATCCCATAAATCCCAGGCAGACCATGTCTTTAACACATTCCCCAGTGTATCGATAACCATAATGCCATCGCCCCCTAACGTATCCGTTTCCATTTTACCGTTTACGGATATTGTAGCAATCTTCTTCGGACGGTACAATGTATGTATATGATGGTCTTTATCCATTAATACATCATGATGAATCACCTGATAATCCTTTTCCTTTTCTATTTTATCCAAGTCTAGGCGCCACATCGTTTCGCCCGTCAGAGATACTTCCGCCAGCCCGGTTCCGCCGGCAAACCCAATCGAACCTCGACGCATCGGTTTTTTATGTTCATCGTTGCGTACTTGCTCCGGAGTCATCGTATAATCATCTATTGCGTCCTTCACAAACGGACGCAGCATTGCCAGGAGTGTACCTCTCGGCGTAATAGAAGCTGCACGTACTCCAATATCATCCACCTGCCAAACCCAACGTACTTCACCCTCATTGTCAATCAATGCCATGTAGCCAGGCAAACGACCAAAACAAATTAATATCATCCCATCCCCCAAAGCCGTTGTGTCATGCGGATGTAGTTCATTAAACCAATGATTGACCAACCAAGAAGACTGCTCACGAGTTTTAAAAGTCAGTTCTTTTGATTTTTGCTTAAAAAGGTTATCGATAACCACTCGATAAGTATATTCGGTATTAGCCTTCAAAAGTAACAAATCCAAATGATGAAGCGTATCCGCCGGAGAAGTTCGGGTCCGATAAGACTTCCCGGTCTTTTTTTCCGTATATTCAATATATACAGGAGCTGGCTTGGCTATTGAAACATCTACCTTATTATACATGGCTGTATTACGAGGTGAAGTCAGAGTTATGGATCTCAATGTATTCTTTTCAATCCATATAAAAATTGCTGACAACAAACAGATGGCAACAACAATTCCTATCAAACGCTTCATATCGATCTTATGTATTAATTAAATGTAAGGGGGGCATGTCAAAAGTCGGAATTAAGGAATACAGCCCCCCCCTTGAAGATTATTTATTTCGGCAACCGTGAAGGATTCTCTGCTGCCAAATTCGGATTCAATTGAGCATCATTCAACGGATACGGGAAATACCGCAAACTAGAAGTTACATTTGTCGGCTGAGCGATACCCAGCTTCTTTAAATGCGCATTTACGACTTCCTCATATTTTCCAAAACGAATCAAGTCTGCACGACGCTGGAATTCAAACACAAGTTCATAACCACGTTCTTTAAGAATAGCATCATTCATTGTTTCTTTTGTTGAAGGAGCTGGGAAACGATTATGCTTTCCATATTCCGGAGCACCGGCACGAGCACGAATCTGATTCAAGTAAGGAAGAGCTGCAGCCGGACCATTCAAGTTATTCTCGATTTCCGCCTTACAAAGAATCACATCCGACAAGCGGAAAATACAAATCGTACGCCCATCATAATAAGCATCTGAAATCATGTCGTACGTATATTTCATGGTAGCTACATTTTGCATATACTTGGTCGTATCATTCGGAACAACCGTTACCCCCTCTTCCGGAACCATGTAATGGAAACCGTAATCAGATTGATCATCCCGTTTTGCATCTCCCGTATAATCATAATAAAAGAACTCACGGCGTGGATCTTCTTTGTCATAACTACGCCAAAACGGAAGGGATACGCCATAATATTGCCAACGTCCCGGTACTTCCGGATGATCCGAAGGACCAAAGTGACAGGCAATCTCGGCAGCATTATTTCCCGTTTCATGCAATAAAGCAAAAATCATTTCCTTTCCATATTTGTTGTTTTCCGACCATACATATTTGAAATCACTTTCCAATTCATACTGGCCACTGTTCAACACCATGTCGATATATGTTTTCGCATTCGCATAATCATGATTACGCAAGTAGATCTTTCCCAGCAACGTAGCGGCGGCTCCACTTGTGGCACGAGCCAAATCCTGACCACTCCAGCTAGCAGGTAAAAGGTTGATACATTCTTTCAAATCAGAAATCAATGTCGCTTCAATTTCGGATACCGGAGTCAATGTCGCATCATTCATTGTAAAAGGATTCTTCACCAACGAAGTGATAAAAGGAACTGCTCCCCATGCATCTGTCAAATCACGATAAGCCATTGCACGCAAAAATTTAGCCTGCCCCTTCACCAGATTCTTCTTTTCTTCCGACATATTGACAGCATCCACATTATCTAAAATCGTATTGGCATTCGATACCACATTATACATATCCCTCCAGTTGTTACTGAAATAGCGGTTGCTGGCATCATACGTCATATTACTCAGTTTAGTCGGGTCGCCAGCCGCTGTAGAATAACCTATATCGGTAGCATAATCGGTAATCATAATCATATACCCCCCGTAATATAACCAAGCATCTCCCGGATAAGGATTCATATCCGAATATAAACCCACGACGGCTGCTTCAATATCCGACTCCGTACTATAAGCATTCGTTGTCGTCAAATTACTATATATTTCAGGATCCAGATCGGTACAAGCCGTAACCAACCCCATCGTAACCAGACCTAATAAATATTTCTTACAATTCATTTTCAAATTCTCCTTTCCATTAGAACGTAATATTCAAACCTACCGTATAAGTACGCATAGCAGGATAAGCATTGAAATCCATACCTGCACCAGCATTTGCCGTTTGTTGGCTTCCACCTGACTGGGCAGCCTCGTTAGCTTTTGTATCCACTTCCGGATCCCAACCGGAATAACCTGTGATTGTAAACAAGTTCTCGGCTGAGAAATAAACCCGGCAAGAACTTACTATCTTTTTAAACGGAATCGTATAACCCAATGTCAAATTCTTCAAACGAAGGAATGAAGCATCTTCGATAAAATGGTCGTTCACATATCCGCCATACTGCGAATAGTAGAAACCGTTACGCGGGATATCTGTATTTTTGTTTGAAGGTGTCCAACGATTCAATGCGTCTGTAGTACGTTTCCACTCCAAATTCATACGTGTCATGTTTAACAGATCATTGCCAATAGATCCCTGGAAGAAAATTGACAAGTCAAATCCTTTCCAGGCAAAGTTATTGGTCAAACCAAAAATCAAATCAGGATTGGCATTGCCTATAATTGTACGGTCATCTGCATCGATTTTACCATCATTATTCACATCCTCGAATTTCGGATCACCTGGTTTTGAATTCGGTTGAGCAGCATACGATTCACCTTCTTGCAATACACCTATATACTTCCATCCATACAAAGAGCCCAGAGGTTCTCCTTCACGTACGATAGCATAATCATTTTCCGATACAGTTCCCATCGGTTTTGAAGAAGTGATACGTATGTCACCACTTCCTAAGTCTAATACCTTATTCCGGTTGAGTGCTAAATTAAACTTTGTATCCCAAACGAAATCACCAGTCAAATTATGAGAAGTAATATCCAATTCAAAACCGCGATTCGATATCTCACCAACATTCTGCTGACCGGAAGTAAAACCGGTATAATAAGGTAAGGAAACTTTCAGTAACAAATCTTTTGTTTTTTTCCAGTAACCATCTAAAGTAACAGACAAACGATTGTTAAAAAAGCCCATATCGAAACCGACATTATACTGAGTTGTCGTTTCCCACTTCAAACTGGCATTTTCAGGACTGCTTTGGTTAAGATGCGTACCCGGCATATTGTTTGAACCATCTAAAGTGACATGATTGGTAGAAACCAACGCATACGATGCATAATCGCCAATACGTTCGTTCCCAGTAACACCATAGCCGGCACGTACTTTCAAGTTGCTGAAAACACCCCAATTCTTCACAAAATCTTCTTCGCTGGCACGCCATGCCAAAGATCCTGAAGGAAATGTTCCCCAATGATTGTTAGCTCCAAACCGAGAAGAACCATCTCGACGAACTGTTACCGTTGCCAAATACTTATCATTGAACGTATAATTTACACGACCAAAGAATGAGGCCAACAAATTCTCTGTCTTAGAAGAAGAGACTCCTTTAATCGAAGCTGCCCCCAAATTGTTCCATTCAAACAAGTCGGTAGAGAAACCTTTTCCGTTTGCCGAACGAGACTCCGCACTGTACTTCTCATACGAATACCCCAACATTACATTCAAGTCGTGTATATTGTTGAAAGTTTTCATATAATTTAAAATACCTTCAAACACCTGTCGAGTTGACCTGAAATCATACGTAGAAGCAATACCCCCTTCTATTTCTCCTGCATAAGTAGTAGATTTCGGCAAATAAGAACCTTTGAAATTATGCAACAATTCGACACCGGCTGTAGCCTTAGCCGTAAATCCATCAAATGGATTGACTTCAAGGAAAGCTGTTCCGTTGAACTTTTCATTTACCATTTCTTTTTTACGTTCCAGCAAATTGGCCAATGGATTATCCCCACGACCACCTGGAACACGTCCATACGTACCATCTTCATTATAAGGTTTTACCGTAGGATCATACTCCATCACGCTCAACATGACGTTCTCACCCAAAATATTTCCGCTATAGGTTTGAGCATTCGAACGTTCGCGGTGGGCATACATCGTAGCACCGGCTTTAATGAAATCGTTAATGGTTTGATCTACATTCACACGTCCTGAAATACGGTTAAAATCCGTATTCTTCAAAACACCCTCTTGCTTATAATATCCTAAACTGGTCAATACCTTTGTCTTTTCAGAACCTCCACGGAACTGGATATTATGATCTTGTACCAAAGCTAGGCGTGTACAAACATCCAACCAATCAGTATCTACGGTAGACTGTAATTGAGAGGGCGTATAAACTCCGTTAGGGTTGCCTTCTTGGCCATCAATTTCCTGATACAATGCATTTTGCAAGTTCATATAATCCTTTGCATTGAGAAACTCAAACGGATTATCCACCTTCTGAGTTCCCAAGTAACCACTGTAAGAAATCTTGTTTTCGCCTGCTTTTCCTCGTTTCGTCGTAATCAATACGACCCCATTCGCACCACGTGCTCCATAAATAGCCGTGGCCGACGCATCCTTTAAGATTTGCATGGATTCAATATCATTCGGATTCAGATTCAAGCCTTCAGAAGAAGGGAAACCATCCACTACATAAAGTGGTTCGTTAGTAGACGAGATTGAGTTATTGCCACGGACACGTACCGCAATAGTACCACCCGGTGCTTTTGAACTTTGCGATACCTGCACACCGGCCGTTTTACCTTGCAATGCCTGGGCTGCGTTACTCACCGTACCACCCAGCACCATGTCATCTGCCGATACAGTCGAAACAGCACCGGTCAGGTCTTTCTTCTTTACATAACCATAACCAATGGCAACCACCTCATTCAGACCGATTGCCTCTTCTACTAAACTGACATTCAACACAGACTGGCTACCTACTTTAATTTCTTTCGTAGTATAACCAATAAAAGAAATAACCAAAGTTGCATTGTTAGGTACATCCAAGGTATACTTACCGTTCATATCGGTAACTGTACCATTTGTGGTTTCTTTCTGCACGACATTAGCACCAGGTATAGGTTCTCCGGCACTATCCGTTACAACCCCCGACACCCTTTTAGCCTGTTGAGTGATCATAACACTTTCATTCTTTGCTTTCGTTGCATCCACTCCACCTGGAATAGCATACGAAGAAACGAGGGAAGATAAACATAATCCAGCTATAAGACCGGACCTTGAAAACACCTTCCGCGTCTGAGAATCCACTGCTCTTGCAGCAAGATTGTCTTTCAGTAAAGCGTTGTTCATAAATTTGAATTATTAGATTTATATCTGCATTACAATAACATCACTCTTTAGAATAACTTGTCGGAATACCAACAATCAACCATAGTCCTATGGGAACTATGTCTTTATGGATATTTCATGTCTGGGTCAAAGATATGATTTTTTTTATTTCGTTACACGTTTTTACGAGAAAAATCACATTGATCTTATTTTTAACAGTTGAATTGTAAAATTCTTAGCGATTATTGGATAATACTATCAGCGATAATCAGGCTATAAGCCTGATTATCGCTATGTCGATTGCAAAAGTTTTAAATTTATCACAGGTCATATTTTACAAAATGCCATAGTTCCCATAGAACTATGATTCTTGACTTTAACTTTGCTCGTTAAAAACAATACCACTTTCTAATATTATATATTCTCTCAGACATTTTAATTCTAATCTGCACATAACATAATTCTATATCACTCAAATAAGCAAGGGCATAGACAATGAACATAATACCTCTTTTAAATTATCCCACATGAAAAATAAGATTGGAAGAGAAATGTTTATTGTATATTCAGTGTGCATATTACAAAATAAATTGTTTTTGCCTTTTCATGCATACATTCCCTATTGACCATTTCGGAATTCAGTATCCAGAATAGAATTTGAGAGAGATAGTCAGGAAACTCAATTCCCAAATTGATAAAATTTACAAATCAATAGTTTAAATAACGGAACAGTTCACAATCCATACACATTTTATTATGTAACATTGTCCGGTACGCATTAAGGAGTCTGCTGTCCGGTCTGCGGTCAGTTTAGTAATCATGTGAAGGGCCATTATCTATGTTCCCTGCAAGGGCTTGAAATAGCGGGTCATCCGCTTACGCTCATGGTCAATGTGCGTAAGTTCCGCTGCAGAAATACCGCGTGTCAAAGAAAAGTCTTCAGCCCCTCTCTCCCGCTGGCTTCTTCGCACGCGCGAAATACCCGGAAAGTGGAGGAACGCATCCGGAGCATATCCTTGAAGACCACTTCCCGTATCGCCGGTAATCTGCTGCATGAACAAAACATCGTCTGCAGCCAATCTTCTTGCCTGAGATGTGCCAATGTCCGTCATAAAGGGGGGCCGGCCCCGGCCTGTATCGGTCTTGATGACTATGCACAGAAAAAAGGGCACATTTACGGGACTGTGATAGTGGATCAGATCACCCATAAGCCCATCACACTCCTTTCGGGGCGGGGTGAAGAAAACCTGAAAAAATATCTGAAAGGTCTGAATGTGCATCCGTTTGTCATATGCAAGTTGATGCGTGGTCATACAGGCAGGGACTATATGTCACCACAGCAAAAAGCATCCTCAAGCATGTAGATGAACTGGCCTTTGAGATCAGAAATATTCAACAGGGCAAGCATTACCTTGCTATGCAATAAACTTATTAGCTTTAACACATGACCTGCCCCGAAAGTGACGAAGAACCAAAAACTTGTAGGATAAGATCCGTTGTTATTTGCTTTCATTTTCTATATCTTTGTGTTGAGGAATGAGAAAACTATTTTTCAGTTTATATAAATAAGATATGAAAAAACTGTTACTGTTGTTGTGTTTTGTATTCATACATCAAGTAGTCTATCCAGTTTATTTTAAACATCTTGGCATGAGTGACGGCTTATCGCAAGTCTCTGTGATGTCGATTTATCAAGATTGCTTGGGACGTATGTGGTTCGGTACACGCGAAGGTGTCAGTATCTATGACGGGGAACGGATGCGGGTGTATAAAGGCTGGGAGAATCTGGATCCGGAAAGCTCTATAAATGTTTTACTCGGACATGAATGTGATCATCTTACTGGAAACAGGCAAGGGGATATTTTCTTTAGGACTTGCGATTCGTTGGTGAGGTATGATATACGGGAAGAGAAATTTTGTGTTGTTGGTGGTTGTAAGGCGAAAACGGTTACCTCGGTCGATGGTGATATATGGACGGGGTACGATGATATGGTTTGCCGGTATGATGAAAAAGGAGATAGTCTGCAACTTTATGCGAAGACAAACACCCCTGGTATATCCAGCCTGCTGATCTCGGGGAAGAAGATTTGGATCGGGACTTATGAAGGCCTGTATGTAGTTGAAGAGGATAAAAAAGTCCGTTGTCTGATTGAAGGACCTGAATTTTACCGCTTATTTGAAAGTTCTACTGGTGAGATATGGGCCGGTTGCCGTACCGGTGGTTTATACAGGATCACGCAAGACGAAAGGATTACCTGGTATTCGGAAAGTAATTCTGCACCTTTTCATATAAAGAATAGTCAAATACGGAGCTTTGCTGAAGATCGGTTTGGGAATATCTGGTTCGGCACTTTTATGGGACTGCATAAATATAACCCTTACACGGATCAGTTTACAGTATATCAACAGGATCATTTGCCA
>OGMP01001620.1_pt1 | contig 16910 bp, 14 predicted proteins | sample 1573261 | NCBI WGS metagenome assembly OGMP01 (sample SAMEA2581878, study PRJEB24529) | metagenome | biome: Human gut stool | place: China | collected 2011 | reverse complement strand
AAAGCCTCCCCTCACAGGGGAGGTGGGCGAGCGAAGCGAAGCCCGGAAGGGCTCTACCCGTTTCCTTATTTAAAACATACTCGTCTGGCCGGAATCCTCGTCGTCAAAGCGCTTCGGCACGGCCATGTGCAGGTGCTCATAGGCCAGGCGGGTCACGCAGCGGCCACGGGGCGTGCGGGTCAGCATGCCCATCTGCATCAGGTACGGCTCGCAGATGTCCTCCAGGGTGACGCTCTCCTCGCCCAGGGCTGCGGCCAGCGTCTCCAGACCGACGGGGCCGCCGCCGTACATCTCAATGATGGCGCGCAGGACACTGCGGTCCAGCTCGTCCAGACCCAGCTCGTCAATGTCCATCCACTTGCGGGCGGCGATGGCGGTCTCCTCGTCAATCGTGCCGTCGCCCTGTACAGTGGCAAAGTCGCGCACGCGCTTGAGCATACGGTTGGCGATACGCGGCGTGCCGCGGGCACAGCGGGCCAGCTCCAGCGCGCCCTCCTCGGTGATGGGCACGCCCAGAATGCCCGCACTGCGCAGGATGATGCGGCCCAGTTCCCGGGGGCTGTAGGGCTCTAATTTGAGCAGGATGCCGAAGCGGTCACGCAGCGGCCCGGTCAGCTGGCCCGCGCGGGTCGTGGCGCCCACCAGCGTGAACCGCGGCAGATTGATGCGGATGCTCTGGGCACTCGGCCCCTTGCCGATCATGATGTCCAGCGCAAAATCCTCGAGAGCCGGGTACAGGACTTCTTCGACCTGACGCGACAGGCGGTGAATCTCGTCGATAAAGAGGATGTCGCCCTCCTGCAGGTTCGTCAGCAGGGCGGCCAGGTCGCCGGGCTTCTCGATGGCCGGACCCGACGTAATGCGGATTTGTACGCCCATCTCCTGCGCCACGATGCCGGCCAGCGTAGTTTTGCCCAGGCCCGGCGGGCCGTAGAGCAGGATGTGGTCCATCGGCTCGCCGCGCTGCTGCGCCGCCCGCAGATAGACCTTCAAGTTGCCCTTGGCCTTCTCCTGACCGACGTAATCGTCCAGGGTTTTCGGGCGCAGGCTGACTTCCTCCGTGTCGGCGGGGGTCATATCGGGGCTGACGAGACGGCTGGGGTCCACAGTGTATTCCTGGTTCAATTCGGCACTCCCCTTCTGTTACACGCGCGACAGACTGCGCAGCGCGATGGTGATGATCTCCTGCACGGAGAGGGTCTCGTCGACGCGGGCCACGGCAGCGGCAGCGTCCGACGGCGCATAGCCCAGGCTGACGAGCGCGGCGACGGCCTGCGCGGGCGCAGAGCTGGGGGCCGGGGCGGCAACATTGCCGGAGAAGCCCGTGCCCGCGGCCAGCCCCTTGCCGACCTTGTCCTTCAATTCCAGTGTGATGCGCTGGGCCAGCTTCGGCCCGACGCCCGCGGCCTTGGTGAACGCTTTGTGGTCGCCGCTGGACGCGGCCAGCGCGATTTTTTCCGGCGTCATGATGGACAGGATGGACAGCGCGGCCTTGGGGCCGACGCCGGTGACGCCGGTCAGCATCTTAAAGCAGTCGCGCTGCTCCTCGGCAGCAAAGCCGTAGAGCGAGACGTCGTTCTCGGTGACGTTCATAATCGTATAAACGGTCCCCTCCTGCCCGGCGGGGGGCAGGGCCTCGCCGGTGGTGGCGGGGATCTGGACAAAATAGCCGACCCCGCCGCAGCTGATGACGACGGAATCCAGCGTTTTCTTGATGATTTTTCCGGTAAGGCAGTAGATCATGGTGTATCCTTCTTTTGTATGGTGGAAAGCCTTCCCCCACTTGGGGGAAGGTGCCCGAGGCTCCGTCCGAGGGCGGATGAGGGGCAGCTTGTCGGGTACCGCACGCAAATGGGTGATTGCGGAAACCTCATCCCTCATCTGGCCCTGCGGGGCCACCTTCCCCCACTTGGGGGAAGGCAAGGGATTATCTCACCGGTGTCCCCATCAACCGGCTGCGGCTGCAATGGCAGTGGGCAATCGCCATGCCGAGGGCGTCGGCGGTATCGTCGGGCTTGGGGACGGACTCGAGGTGCAGCATTATGCGGGTCATCTCCTGAATCTGCTTCTTCACGGCCTTGCCGTAGCCGGTGATGGCCTGCTTGACCTGCATGGGTGTGTATTCGTAGATCGGCACGCCGCACTGCGCCGCGGCCAGCAGAATGACGCCGCGGGCCTCGGCCACGCCGATGACGGTGGTCTGGTTGTGCTGGTAGTACAGCTTTTCGATGGAGAGGGCCTCGGGCTGGTAGCGCTTGCAGATGTCGAATACGCTTTCATAAATTTCAACGAGGCGCTGTTCAAAGGGCGTGTCCTTCTCGGTGATGACCGCCCCGTAGCCGATGGGAGCAAAGCGGTTGCTGATGTACTCCACAACGCCCCAGCCCACAATGGCATACCCCGGGTCGATGCCCAAAACGCGCATAGTCCTATACCTCCCCACTTTAACCGATATAGTATACCATAAAATTGCAGTTACGTCCATAGGTTGTAAATAAAAAAGCCTCCCTTTCGTGTGAAAGAGAGATTTTTGGAAACGAGCGGCTTCCCCCTCGGGGGAAGGTTTTGATAGATCAGTACTCAATCCCAATCTGCCGTTTTGCCGCCTTTAGCGCCTTGCGCAGCGGCCTGTACAGCACCAGCATAATGGCAAAGTTGCCGACGCCGTGCAGGGCGTCGTAGCTCAAGCCGCTCAGCCACCAGCTCAACGCAAAGGCGGGCGTCTTGGCAAAGAGATATACCGCGGCGCATAACCCGCCGAAGCACAGTCCGTACAGCCCGCTGAACACGGCCCAGAACAGCGCGTAATCCATGCGGCGGAACAACCACGCCAGCAGTGCCAGTAAATACCAGATGTACAGGTACATGGCCCACCACAGCCCAAAGCCGTAGAGTACACCCTGCAAAAGGATGAACACCGTGATGGCAGCGGGCGTCTCCCGCGGAAGTTCGAGCGCAAACAGGATGATGAGCAGCGTGACCGGCTCAATGTTGGGCAGACCGCTCATGGCCTGCTTGCTGACGACGAGCAGCGCACCCATCAGCCCGGAAAGCACCAGACTGACAATGCGGCGGTGGTTACTTTGTGTAGGTGAAGGCATAGCTGTCGCCGTCGTGCAGCTCAATGTCGGCCACGCCGACGGAGGTCATCTCGCCCGCAGCGTCGGTCAGGCACCACCAGGAACCGTCCTTGTTGTAGTCGGCGGCCTCGCCGTTGACGACAGTTACAAAGCCGGCCTCGGCCTCCTCGGCGCTGATGATACCGGCGTCCGCCAGAGCGGTGCTCAGCTTTTCACCGTCGGCGGCGTCCAGGGTCAGCACGGTGCTCTCACCGTCCGCGCCGGTCACCGTGAAGGTAAACTGAATGGCCTCGGCAGAGTCGGCAGCCTCAGCAGTGGAGACGGCCTCCTCGGAAACCGCCTCGGATACGACCTCGGAGGAGACAGCCTCGGAGGAGGCGGCAGAGGACGCGGACGCGCCGCAGCTCGCCAGCAGTGCGGCGGACAGCGCCAGGGACAAAATCAGTGCAGAAAGCTTTTTCATGTGGAAATTCCCTCTCTATGTTCAAATAAAACTACCGCGCAGGGAAAGCTGCGCGGTAGTTATTATACAGGGATGGAAAGATAAAATCAAGTGCCGGAATGAAATGACGTCTGTATGTGTATCATTGTGCGTAGGGCGGGGTGCCCTCACCCCGCCGCAGGCTTCCGCAACAGACCGTAAACGGAGTGGCATGAGGGCATGCCGCCCTACATACTCTTACCCCTCCAGCTGCTCCTTATGATATTGCAGAGTGTACAGCTGGTAATATCTGCCGTGCTTCGCCAGAAGCTCCTGATGGTTCCCCTGCTCGAGGATCTTGCCGTGGGACAGCACAATAATGTTGTCCGCGTGCTGGATGGTAGACAGCCGGTGCGCGACGATCAGCATCGTGCCGACGGACCGCATCTTTTCCAGCGAATCCTGAATCAAAAGCTCGGTCTCGGTGTCAATATTCGCCGTGGCTTCGTCCAAAATCATAACGCTTGGCTTGTGGATGATCGTCCGCGCAAAGCTCAACAGTTGGCGCTGCCCGGCGGAGAAGTTGTTCCCGCGCTCGCGGACCTCCTCGTCCAGACCGTGGTCCAGCTTGTCAATGAACTTGTCGGCGTTGACATAGCGGCAGACTTGTAGGATCTCCTCGTCGGAGATGCCCTCCTCCCGCAGGACGATGTTGCTGCGGATCGTGCCCGAGAAAAGGAACACGTCCTGCAGCATCTGCCCGAAGTGACGGCGCAGCGACGAAATTTTGATTTTGCGGATGTCGATGCCGTCGATCAGGATCTCGCCCTTCTGGAACTCGTAGTTGCGGCAGATCAGCGAGAGAATCGTGCTCTTGCCCGAGCCCGTCGAGCCGACAAACGCCACGGTCTGGTGCGGGTCAATGTGGAAGGACACGCCCTGCAGCACCCACTCGCCCGGAAGATAGCTGAACCAGACGTCGCGGAACTCGATTTCGCCCTTTACCTCGTCCAGCTCGATGGCGTCGGGGGCGTCCACCATTTTGGGCGCAATGTCCATGATGGAGAACACCTTCTCCGACGAGGCCAGCGCCGACTGCAGCCAATTGAACTGCTCGGCCAGATTCTGGATGGGCGTGAAGAATTTGGAAATGTACATGTAGAACGTGACGATGGTGCCGCCCGTGATGGTCTGGCCCAGAAACGTCACGCCGTTCAGATGCCCCATGCCGCCGAGATAAAAAAGACACAGGATCGAGCAGATATACAGCATGTAGACCAGAGGACGAAACACGCCGAACACAAAGATCTGCTCCCGGTTCGCGCGGGCGAGGCGCTGGCTTTTCTCGCGGAACTCCGCCATCTTCTCGTCCTCGCGGCCAAAGATCTGCGTGACCTTGATGCCGGACAGATTCTCCGACAGGTAGGTGTTGATGTCGGTGGTCGCGTCCTTGACCTTGCGGTAGGCCCGGCGGGAGAACTTGCGGAAGATGACCGTAAAAATCACGATGAACGGCACAAAACAGAGCACCATCAGCGTCAGCTCATAGTTGAGCGCCAGCATGGCGACCAGGATGCCGAGGATGACAAAGATGTTCTTGGTCAGCGTGACCAGCAGGTTCGTGAACATCATCGAGATGGCGTTCGTATCGTTCGTCACGCGGGTGACGAGCTTGCCGACGGGAATCTCGTTCAGCTGCTCGTGGGACAGTGACTCAATGTGGGTGAATAGGTCCTCGCGCAGGTCGGAGATGATGCGCTGGCCGACGCGCTGCAGAATGACGGCCTGGAAGTAGGTGCTGGCCATCGAGAAAACGAGCACGCCCGCATAGACGGCGACGCCCGCGAACAGCCGCGGCAGCTCGAACTCGCCTGAGACCAGCTCCTCCAGTGCGCCGACGATCAGCGGTGAGATGATGTCATAGGCAATGGAGAACAGCATTAAAAACAGCACAACGACGAATTTCGCCAGGTACGGCTTGGCGTATCCGGCCAGGCGGCGCAGAATCTCGCCGTCGTTCATCGTGCGCTCAAAGCCCATCGTCTCCTTTTTGTCCTTGATGAGGGCGTAGGCCAGCACCAGCAGCGCCGTGACGACACCGATGACTGCGCCTACCAGCAACAGCGGATTTACGTTAGCCATGGATGCCGCCTCCTTCCTCGTCCTCGAGCTTCTGCAGATCGACCATGCGGCGGTATTCGGCGCAGCTGCGATACAATTCATCGTGCGGGCCAACGGCCTCTACCCTGCCGTCCTCGATAAAGACGATCTTGTCCAGCTGCTCCACCGTCGAAATGCGGTGGGCGATCAGCAGCGTCGTCTTGCCCGCACGGCTGGTCTTGAGGTTGTCGAGGATGATTTTCTCGGTGCGGGTATCGACAGCCGAGACAGAGTCGTCCAGAATCAGGATCGGCGCGTTTTTCAGCAGGGCACGCGCAATCGAGATGCGCTGCTTCTGTCCGCCGGAGACGGTCACGCCGCGCTCACCGAGTACGGTCTCGTAGCCGTCCTTGAAGTCCACGATGTTGTCCCGCACATCGGCCAGCGCGGCGGCGCGGTCAATGTCGGCCTGGCTGGCGTCGTCCACGCCGAAGCCGATGTTGTGGGCAATCGTGTCCGAGAACAGGAAGTTGTCCTGCGGCACGTAGGCGCAGGCGTCGCGCACCGAATGGATGGACACGGCGTTCACGTCCTGCCCGTCCACAAACAGCGTGCCGTCGGGCACATTGTAGGTACGCAGCAAAAGGTCCACCAGCGCGGTCTTGCCCGCGCCGGTCTTGCCGACGATGCCGACGCTCTCGCCGGGCTTGATGGTGAACGATACGTCCTTCAGCACGTCGTACTCGCCGTCTGGGTAGCGGAACGTCAGATGGCGGAACTCAATGCCGCCGTGCGGGTCGCGCAGGTCGGCGACGCCGTCGCGGTCCGCCACGTCGATGGGCGCATCCAGAAGCTCGGTAATGCGGTTCAGCGATGCCTTGCCGCGGGAGGTCTTTTCGATCAGCATCGAGATGGCCATGATGGGCCAGACGATGGCCTCAAAGTAGCCGATGTACTCCACAAGCTGACCTGCGTTGAACTGCCCGCGCCAGACGAGCCAGCCGCCGTAGCCCAAAATCACGCAGATGACCGACTCGACGAACAGCGTGACCAGCACCTCGAGCAATGTTGCAATCTTGGTGTAGGCGACGTTGACCTCCTCGTTCTCCTTGTTGAGCCGGCGGAAGGCAATCAGCTCCTTGAACTCCTTCACAAACGCCTTGATGACCGCAATGCCGGAAAAGTTCTCCTGCGCAAAGTCGGACAGGTCGGAGAACGCCTGCTGGCGCTCCTCCCACCGCCTGGTCATGACTTGGCTCATGACGGTGCCGAGTACGAACATGACAGCCGCCGGAATAAGCGCCAGAAGTGTTAATTTACAGTCCATCCGCCACATCTTGACCAGCGCCATAATGCCCAGCACGGCGGCGTCAAAGAACATCAAAATGCCGTCGCCGAAGCACTCCTGAATGGTGTCGAGGTCGTTGGTGTAGAGGCTCATCAGGTTGCCGACCTTGTTGACCTGATAGTACTGCTGGGACAGGCGGCGGCTGTGGTCAAACATCCGCTCCCGCAAATCGGCGGCCACGCTGACCGCTGACCCGAAGAAACAGACACGCCACAGGAACCGCCCGATGACCATGAGCACGACGATCCAGATCATTGGCAGGCAGATGTGCTGAAACAGCACCTCCCTGGTAAAGGGCAGCGTCTGGCCGTCCACGACCACCTGCCCCAGATTTACGCCGTTGATGACCAGCCGGTACAGCTCCGGGATGAGCAGCTGAATGTAGTCCACCGTCAGCAGTGACAGAATGCCCAGCAGCAGCACCGGCGCGTGCTTGAGATAGTATCGGTTGATCGCTTTGCCGAAAATCACGGCAATCCTCCCTCCTTTTCCTGTTTCTGCTTTGCACAAAGTACGACAAAATGCCATAAAATATAAGTATATCGTACCGGCGCAGGTTCGTCAATGGGGACACAAAAAAGCGACCAGCCATAAAGCTGATCGTATTCCCTTTACTGTGCAGGCTTTTCCAAAATCAGGATATTTTCCCGCAACTGATATTTATGGGATGTGGAATTTTTCATTTGCCATAAAACAACCTCGGCATTGACATAGCCAAGGCGTTCACCGACGATGCGCAACAATTCGGCTGTTTGGATATGCACCATTTTAAATGCGTGAGAATCACTTACCAGCAGGGAAATTTTCCCGCCGGGACGCAGAACACGATAGCATTCGCGCAGCGTGGCGGCCATGCCGCCGAAGTATTCCCAAATCAGCTTTGTGTACAGCTTCTCAAAGCCGCTGGTTGCGCCGTCGCTTTTTAGGCGGGCATCAATCAAATCAGTGATTTGTCGGATTTCAGCAATGTCCTCAACCAATGCCCGCTCGTGATCCTCCTTGTAGATGTTGGTGGTAGAGCCGCGAATCATACGTTTTTTGATTGTGCGGAAGGAGGCAAGGTCAGTAGCATAGCCTTGGAAAATCAGTTCCAGCTTAGAGTGTTTTGTGTATTCGTGATCGCCGGGATAGGGCGGCGAAGTAATCATAAGGGATATGCTGTTTTCTGCGACATAATCGGTCAGAGAGCGGCTGTCGCCCAACAATGTCGTAGCAAGTGTTCGACGCTGCACGTCCGTCACGCTACGCAGATCGGTAAGCATCATATTTACCTTGTCGCGGAAAGCTTGTAGTACATCGGCATCTTCCTTCGGCTTGCCGATGCCGAACCCTGGACCATACTTTACGTTAGATACGGGGACAAGAATAGACGAAATAGCGAACAAAAATAAGTCTCGCTCGGCACCTTCGGTCTGTGCCTCTACGGCGGCTTTCAACAGCTTGATTTTTACCAGTGGTTTGTCAGAAATATAGCGGCAATCCAGTGCTGCTGGGCGGTCAGTATTGGCAAGGGCGGCCAGGTGATCCCTGTCGTCCCAGTCAATACCAGCTGCCGCAGCGAGATAAGTGGCAATGATATGCTGCTTTGCTGCTTCGATGGCGTCACAATTAACATTCCAGTTCAGCTTTTGCTGTGCGGCGAAAACCATAAAGTTATTAGCATCGATACCATAGGACGGAATGCCTTTCAGTTTACAGACAAGCTGCGTTGTGCCGGAACCGTTGAATGGATCAAGCACAATGTTTCCGTCTCCAGCACGAATCCCTTCCCGCTGTAGCATATATTCCGGGAAGACTGGCGTATAACCCAGTACGAAATTGTACCAGTCATGAAACGGGTAGCCGTTTGCCATGCAGGAACGCCCCTCAAACGTGCCGATCAGAGGCTCTGCCGGATACGCTTGAAGAAGGTGCTCGCATACTTTACAGCTGCTTCTTGTTGGGGGATGGTAACTGAATGCCATCAAATACTACCTCACATTTTTACTTTTTCTGCCATGCGGCCAGCGGTGAATCAAGGCGGACACGGACAATCTCTATGATATTGAACATGGCGGCGTCTTTATTCCTTTTGGCGTCGTACAGCGGATTATGATCCAATACAGCCAGTAGCATACCGGTAGGTTCCATTTTAGCAGCGATAGGACGTACAACCAGGTTGAAATCATTGCGCTTATATTTCGTGATAAACGTTTGATACTGACCGTACAGTTGGACAAGATTGATGTCGTCAGAAGTGCTGATCGCTTTGGCCTCCAAAGGATACACATAGATGTTGCGGGAAGTCTCCGCGACATAGTAGCCGTCGATTTCGTTAGGCTGCCATTTCATGGGAGACTGCACGCGCTGGACAGTCTGTCCGAGTATCTGCGAAAGAATATCACAGTAGTCAATGACACTGAACAGCGATGCCTCGTCGTTGGAAATAAATTTCTGAACAAGGAGGGGAACCTTGTTCACTATCGTGACTTCACGGTCAGGTATTCCCCATTCAAGCCAATCCTGAATGGGAATGGTCTGGCCGTTGGCATCAAATCCGCGGTAAACAAATGTACCGCAATAATTATCACCGCTTTGTCCACCCGGGACGGGACCTGTTTTTTTGCGCAAATCGTAGCCGTATTGGATTACGTGCGCAGGTAGGCGCTGTGCAATGGTGTTTCTCTTCCGCGTCAGGTCAAGCACAAAATTTGACCGCGAAGTGGGCGTAGTGCCGCCGGTGGCACGAATCCCCTCACCGACTTCCCGTAAGGTGAAATCAATATCTTCCCCAATATGCTGCGTACCACAATTGGTTTTCATGTCAAACAGATATGCGAGAACAGCGTGCTTATTGTAGTTTTTCTTTGCCATAGTGAGCCTCCCGGTGGCCGGGCATACAATAGTATGCCATATTTGTTACTTATAGTCAACTTCTTTTTCGAAGTCGAAGAAGTCCCTCATGGAAATATCCAAGGCAATTGCAACTTTTTCCAGGCTTAGCAGTGTAGCGTTGCGCTTTCCGGTTTCGATACCTGCCAGGTATGTCCGATCAATACCAGCCTTTAGGGCAAGTTTCTCTTGGGAAAGGCCGCGCTGCTTGCGCAGTGCGCGAATCCGATTTCCAACCTGTTCTGTAATCATAACGACATCCTCCGTTGCATTTCAGCATACCGGATTGTAGCCTATGATTCAACGGACTATAAGTAACAAACTTCATGGAGAAAACAAAGTTTTACAAAGATTATTTTATCAACTGCGGCACTGTGTAACGTATCAGCTCATAGGAGAAGGCTACGTTAAAAGAATCCGCGGCGGTACGACTTAGAGGGGGGGCAGGGGCGCAGCACGCCCGGCCCTGCGGCAGCCGTTCAGCTCCCGGGTCGATGAGGAGCATCGCCCCCTACATGCAGAAGCGGATGCTTACATCCGCGGAAACAAAAGAAAAGCCCCTTGCCGAACGTATCGGCAAGGGGCTTTCTCTGGTGCGCGGTACAGGACTCGAACCTGTGACCTCCTGCACGTCAAGCAGATGCTCTACCAGCTGAGCTAACCGCGCATATACGTCACTGCGTTTCAGCGACGTATGTTATTATAGCATACTGCTTTGCGGAATGCAAGCCATTTTTGCAAAAAAATCAGTCCAGAATCCGCCCGTCGGTGGAGATCGTTACGACCTGCCACGGAATGAACTTGCCGGACGCCTGCAAGGCGCGCTTGGCGGCATTTTCCAGCCCGCCGCAGCAGGGCACCTCCATGCGTACAACGGTGACCTCTTGAATGTCGTTGCTGCGGATGATGGCGGTCAGCTTCTCACTGTAATCGACGTCGTCCAGCTTGGGGCAGCCCACCAGCGTGATGTGCCCGCGGATGAACCGCTCGTGGAACGCGGCGTAAGCGTAGGCCGTGCAGTCGGCAGCAATCAGCAGCCGCGCACCGTCAAAGTAGGGTGCGTTCACAGGCACCAGCTTGATCTGCACGGGCCACTGGCGCAGCTGGCTGGGGGCCGTCGTCGGGGCGCTCTCCCCTGCCTCGGCGGGGTGCAGGGCCTTGGCCATGCTGCCCGGGCAGACGTGCATCGCCTTGGGCGCACTGCCGGGGCAGCCGGGCGTGTGGGCGGCCTTGTGCTGCCTGGCGGCCTGCACGGCGGCCTCGTTGTAGGGCGCGGCCTCGCGCTGCTCAAACGTGATGGCCCCCGTGGGGCAGTGCGGCAGGCAGTCGCCCATGCCGTCGCAGTAGTCGTCGCGCATCAGCGTGGCCTTGCCGCCGATCATGGCGATCACGCCCTCGTGGCAGGCGGCGGCGCAGGCCCCGCAGCCGTTGCATTTCTCCTGGTCGATGTGAATGATTTGTCGTTTCATGGTCAGCCTCCTTGACTTTGTGCTGTCATTTTACTACAATGGCAGCAAGAGTTCTGTTGTAGCAACAACATGTGAGGTGCATAATTATGGAATTGCCGGATGTACCACTGTTCCGCGGACTGACCGCCGACGAGGCCGAGGCAGCCGTAACCGCGCTGCGGATGCGCCGCAGGGCATTTGCCAAGGGGGAGATCCTGTTGGAGGCCGGGCAGAGAGCCCCGGCGCTGGGCGTGGTGCTGACCGGGCGGGTGCACATGGAGCACCTGGACGTCTGGGGCAGCAAGACGCTGCTGGGCCAGGCCGGGCCGGGTGACCTGTTTGCCGAGACCTACGCCTGTCTGCCGGACGAGCCGCTGCGGGTCAGCGTTGTGGCCGCAGAAAACGGCGAGGCGCTGTTTTTGGAGACCGGGCAGCTTTTGCAGTGCGGCTGCGAGCCGTGGCGCTGGAAGCTGACGCAAAATCTTTTGCGCATTGCAGCGCGTAAAAATCTGGGGCTGGCGCAGCGCAGCCTGTACACCGCCCCCAAGACGATCCGCGGGCGGATCACCGCGTACTTTTCGATGCTGGCGCGGCAAAACGGCAGCCTGCGGTTTACGCTCCCCTTTGACCGCCAGCAGCTGGCCGACCACCTTGGTGTGGACCGCAGCGCCTTGAGCAATGCGCTGAGCCAGATGCAGAAGGATGGACTGCTGGTGATCGATAAGCGGGAGGTAGAGCTGAAACAGGTGGAGGAGATGTGAGGGAAGCTGTCAGCGGCCCCGACCGCTGACTGATGAGGGGCAACCTTGCGGAGATTGCCTGTAAACGGGTTATTCCCGTGAACTTACCCCTCATCCGGCCCTGCGGGGCCACCTTCCCCCAAGGGGGAAAGGCTTGAAGCCTGTATAAAAAGGCCGCTGACAATTATGCCAGCGGCCTTTTTTATAAATTTATCGTACAAACGTCTCCACCTGCGGTGCGCCGCCTGCCAGCTGTTCCGCGGTGACAGGCTGTACCTCGCCGGGCTGGTCCAGCTTCTCGCGGGCCACGGCCAGCATCAGTTTGATGCGGTTTTCCTGGTTGACGCGGGTCGCGCTGGGGTCGTAGTCCACGGGGGTGATGTTCGCGTCCGGGTGCAGGGCGCGGATCTTATTGATCATGCCCTTGCCCACAATGTGGTTCGGCAGACAGCCGAACGGCTGCAGGATCACAAAGGCACGGCAGCCGTGGGCGGCATGGTGCAGGTGACGGCCCGGATGGATGTCAAGGACCTGAAAATGGAGCTTACGGGCAAGAGCACGGCGACGCTGACGGGCGCGGTGCGCTACCTTTCGCTGTTCGTCTCGACCGGAAAACTCGAAGCAGCGGGGCTGGAGGTGATGGCCGCCGAGGCCAACGTCACCAGTTCGGGCGTTGCTGCGCTGTGGGTGACCGACCGTTTCCAGGGCAAGACCTCGACCGGGGGCAAGATCACCTACAAGGGCGCTCCGCCCATTGTGCGCAGCGGCGCGAAGTTCATGGGCGGCGACATCACAAGGGTGGAGTGATTCGCAATTCATAATTCATAATTCACAATTTTGACTTTGCTGAAGTCGGTTTTGAACGTCTGCAAACTAAATTATTGTGAATTGTGAATTTTGCATTATTTAATCCACGTTTTCGGTCCCGTGAGGTGCTTGAGGAAGTACTGCTGCGATTTGAGGAGGTTGCGCGACTGGAGCACCATGTTCTTGGTCTCGGTCAAGATCGTGAGGTACAGCATGCTCGCCTTGGTGTTCGAACGGGCCTCGTTGATACGCGTAAGCTCGGATTTGATGGCTTCGGCGATCGACTCGAACAGCTGGTCGCGCATCGTCAGCACCGTTTCGATCTCCGAGAAGTCGCCCTCGCGCAGCATCAGGTTGATGTGGCGGTAGATCGACTCCACGTCGTCGTTGATCGACATCAGGTCCTTGGCCTGCTCCTTCGACAGTCCTTCGTGGTTGTTGTCGATATGTTCGAACGCAGGGCGCGTGATGTGCATCAGCGCCTTGGTCATTTCGTTGAGGTAATCCACCACCTGCACGTAGTAGTGGGCCGTGTTCACGTCGCCGCTCTGCAACTTCTTGAGCGTGGGCAGCAGCGTGTATTTGCGTTCGCGCGACTGGTAGAAGAGGTCGTTCGACTCCTTGACCATGTCGCGCAGCACCTTGCGGTTCTCTTTGAAGACGGCGATCAGCGTGCGGTCGTAAATCTTCGTGGCGCACTCCATCGTGTGGCAGACCTCTTCGCGCAGGTTGGCGATGATGTCCTCGTTGGTGCGCGTGTCGGCGTTGGCCGCCGTGGGGGAGGCGGATTTGCCTTTTTTCAGGAAGTTGCTGTGGATGAGCATGTAGCCGCACAAGAGGGTGACGATGACGAATGCGACGGTTCCGCCGTAGATCAGGGCCAGCCCCACGACGAATGCGATCAGGAATCCGCCCAACGCCGTGATGAACCAGCCGGCGACGACGGTCATGACGCCCGAAATGCGGTATACGGCGCTTTCGCGGCCCCATGCGCGGTCGGCGAGCGACGAACCCATGGCCACCATGAAGCAGACGTAAGTCGTCGAGAGGGGCAGTTTGAGCGACGTGGCGATGGCGATCAACATGGCCGAGGTCGTGAGGTTTACCGTGGCGCGGATCATGTCGTACGGCGCGCCGCTGTGTTCGATGTCCTCGTATTCGAAGCGGCGCGAAATGGCGGCCCGCACGCGCGGCGGGATGACCCGTTCGATGCCGGCGTTGATGTTGAGTGCCGCGCGGACGATCGTGCGCGAGAGGACCGACGAACCGTACTGCTCGGTGCCTTCGTCGCCCTGCGCCGAGAGCGACAGCTCGGTTTCGGTGACGTGCATGGCCTTTTTCGAGGTCCAGAGCGTGAGTATCATGATGGCGCCCGCGGCCAGCAGGATCAGGAAGTTGGCCGGAACGTTGTCGTTCAGCACGCCCATCAGCATTTGGGAATCGCCGCTGTGTCGGGCGATCGAGTAGGCGTCGAATCCGGCGACGGGTACGCCGATGAAGTTCACCAAGTCGTTGCCCGCGAAGGCCAGCGCCAAGGCGAAGGTGCCCGAAAGGATCGTGATGCGCAGGATGTTGATCTTGAACCGCTGTATGAAGAAGAGCAGCAACGAGCAGACGACCCAGCAGATCAGGAGCGACAGCAGCAGGTGATTGTCCACCATCGTGACGAAATCGTGTCCCGCCAGAATGGATTTAAGCCCTTTGAAGACGGCGAAGTAGACGATCGCCGTCAGCGAGGCGCCGCACCACATCGACCCGAAGCGGCGGAACGGAAGCGTGTAGCGGAACGAGAAGATCGTGCGCGAGACGTACATGACGAAGGTTCCGCAGGTGAAGGCGATGACCACCGACAGGAGGATCGCCGAGACGATGCCCATGGCGCGGGAGGTGTTGATGAACTGTCCCAGCGCGCCGACGCCGAGGTCGGGGGTGTTCGAGATTTTGTAGATCGACACGGCGATGGCCGATCCGAGCAGGCAGAAGATCAGCGATACGGTGGTCGAGGTCGGGAGTCCCCACGAATTGTAGAGGTCCAGCAGGATGATGTTGGCGAACATCACGCCCAGATAGAGCATCATCACTTCGTGGAAGGTGAAGAGTCCGGGATTGAACATGCCGCTGCGGGCGACCTCCATCATGCCGCTCGACGTTACTACGCCGATGATGATGCCGATCGAGGCGACGAGCAGGATGGTGCGCATGGGTGCGGCTTTGGAGCCGATGGCGGAGTTGAGGAAATTGACTGCGTCGTTGGTGACGCCGACAAAAAGACCGGATATGGCGAGAATGCCCAGAATGCCTACAATGACAGTGTAGATTTCACTCATGTTAGGGTTTAGTGCAAATTGTGAACAAATTTACGCCATTTTTCCCGATGAAACGGTTTTGCCGCCGAATATTAACATTAATTTAACATGGAGTTTCGCGGATGCGGCGGTAGAATTGACGCTCCAACGCAGAACCGGATGAATGAGCGGGCGCCGTGCTTTCCTCATGCCGGATTTTTCTGCCGTGTTTCTGCGTTGCATTCGGATAACAGCCGGAGAAGATGCCGCCCCGGCGCGTCGTTCCATGAAAAAAGGGCAGGACCCCTCGGTCCTGCCCGCTCTTTTCGGCCGGAACGTTTGTCCTGCCCGCTCTGTTCGGGCGGTGCCGTCGGTCCTGTCTTTTTTCGGCCGGAACCGTTTGTCCTGCCCTTTCTCTTCGGCCGGGGCCTACTCCTCGTCGGTGTCGGTGTAGGCCTTCAGCAGCTTGTCCTGCACGTCGGCCGGAACCTGCTCGTAGGAGGAGAATTTCATCGAGTAGGTCGCCGACCCCGACGTGAGCGACGAAAGGGTCGTCGAATAACGGTACAGCTCGGCCAGCGGAACCGTGGCGTTCAGGCGGTCGAAGCCTTTGTCGGACTCCATGCCGGCGATCATCGCGCGGCGGTTCTGCAGATCCGACATCACGGCGCCCATGTATTCGCTCGGCACGAGTACCTCGACGCTGTATATCGGCTCCATGATCTTGGGTCCCGCGTTGCGGAAAGCCTCCTTGAAGGCGTTGCGCGCCGCCAGCTTGAACGAGATTTCGTTCGAATCCACCGGGTGCATCTTGCCGTCGTAGATCACTACGCGGATGTCGCGGGCGTAGGAACCCGTCAGCGGGCCTTCGTCCATCTTCTCCATGATGCCCTTGAGAATGGCGGGCATGAAGCGCGCGTCGATGGCGCCGCCCACGATCGCCGAGTAGAACTGCAGCTTGCCGCCCCACGGCAGGTCGTATTCCTCCTTGGTCTTGGGGTTGACGACCATGTCGCCCTTGCCGGGAACCTTGTAGTTCTTGGGTTCGGGCATGCCCTCGTAGTAAGGCTCGATGATCATGTGCACTTCGCCGAACTGGCCTGCGCCGCCCGACTGCTTCTTGTGGCGGTAGTCGGCCTGCGCCACCTTGGTGATGGTCTCGCGGTAGGGAATCTTCGGCGCGATATAGTCGTACTGGAGGCGGTTCTCCTTTTCGATGCGCGTGCGGAGGATATTGAGATGATGCTCGCCCTGACCCTGTATGATAGTCTGCTTCAGCTCCTTGGAGTATTCGACCAGAATCGTCGGGTCCTCGAATTTGGCGTCGTTGAGCACCTTGCCCAGTTTCTCCTCGTCGGCCTGGTCCTTGCATTTGATGGCGGCGCGGTAGCGGGGCTCGGGGAAGACGATCGGTTCGATCGTCACGGGAGCCGACGGGGCCGAAAGCGTGTCGTTCGTCCGCGTGCCCTTCAGCTTCACCGTGCAGCCGATGTCGCCGGCGGCCAGTTCGGTGACCTTGATGCGATTCTTGCCCGCGACGGCGAAGAGCTGCGAGAGCTTCTCCTTGTTGCCCGTGCGGGTATTCAGGAGTTCCATGCCTTCGGTGATTTTGCCCCGGATGACGCGCAGGTAGGATATTTCGCCGATGTGCTGTTCGATCTGGCTTTTGAAGATGAACGCTACGGCCGGAGCCGCTTCGTCGGCCCGGATCTCCTCTCCTTCGGTCGAGAGGAAGGCGGGGGCCTTCAGCGGGCCGGGCGCTACGTTGATGATGAACTCCATCAGGCGCTTGGTGCCGATGTCGCGCTTG
>OGMP01001604.1_pt1 | contig 17049 bp, 13 predicted proteins | sample 1573261 | NCBI WGS metagenome assembly OGMP01 (sample SAMEA2581878, study PRJEB24529) | metagenome | biome: Human gut stool | place: China | collected 2011 | reverse complement strand
CCAGCGACCGCATCCGCCCCATGATGGAGCTGTTCCGCCGCCTGCAGCTGCAGGTACTGCTCATCTCCACGGTAGAAAAGAGCACCGCCATCCAGCCCTACTGCGACATCACCTATTCCATCGTGCGCCATGGCGACGCCAACGCCATTGCGCCCTTTGTCCGCCTGTCGGCGGAATGAGGTGTGCGCCAGAGCATCCGAAACAAAAAAGAAGCACGCTGCGGCGTGCTTCTTTTTTGTTTGCTTATCGCAGCGGCAGAACGTCCTCGTCCTCGTTGATCTCCTCCAGGGTGCCGTCCGCAAAGTACCAGGCTTTGCCGTACAATGCTTCGTGCCCGTCGGAGCACATCAGGTAGGAGCCGTCCGGCAGGGCGAGGAAATGCCGTTTTCTGCTGTCGGCTAGGGCAATGTCCTCCATCCGCTGTCCGTCCAGGATGTGCTCCCGGATGAACTGGTAGTGGGGCAGGATGCGCGTTTTGGTCAGGCCGAGGCCGTTCAGCCAGCGGCAGTAGCCGGGGTCGGCGGCTTCGCCCGGCTCCTCCGGGGCGGCATACACCAGCCGGGCGGCGTTCATGCTGCCGGCGCTCACGCCCAGCACGATGCCGTGGTAATTGTGGAACAGCCCCGGCAGGCCCAGCTGGGCAAAAAAGTGGTTCTGGGTGGGCACATGGCCGCCGCACAGCATCACAAAGCCGCTGCGGGGCAGCAGGGTGCCGATCTCTTCCTGATTGCGGGCATCGCAGGGCACAAGTTCGGTCAGGGGCAGGTGGGCGTCCGCAAAGCTCTGCAGGAATACCCGGCACATCTCGTCGTTCTGGGCGTAAGCGTGGGGGTCTGCCGCGATGGCAAGGCCCCGCACCGGGTGGTCCGGCCACACGGCCCGCAGGTTTTCCAGAAAATGATTGCGTCTGTCCAGTACCGGAATGGCCGGACCGGGTTCAAAGGGGCAGCCGCTGGGGCTGCTGGTCAGAAATAACGTCATAGTTCTTCCTCACAAAACGGTGAATAAAAGCTATGCCCATTCTAGCACGATTCTCGCCCCGGCGGCAGAGCCAGAATCACCAAAAAAATCCCCTGCTTTTCGCCGTTTCGCAAAAAGCAGGGGAGAAGGTTACGCCTTGCGGTAATGGAATACCTTGTCTTTGGTGACGAACATGGCTGCGCTCACGGCCAGGGCGGCCAGCTCGGCGGCGGTCACGGCCAGCCAGATGCCGTCGATGCCCAGAATGGCGGGCAGGATGAGCACCGCCGCGATCTGGAACACCAGCGTGCGCAGGAAAGAGATCAGCGCACTGGTCACGCCGTCGCCCAGCGCGGTGAAGAAGGAGGAGGCATACACGTTGAAGCCCATGATGACAAAGCTCAGGGCGTACAGCCGGAAGGCCCGGCTGGTCAGGGCCAGCAGCTCCGGGTCGTAGCCCACGAAGAACCGCGCCACATAGGGGATGATGACCATGGATGCGGCGGTCAGGGTGACGGCCACCACCGCAATGAGCCGCAGGCTCTTTTCATACAGGTTGTGCACCTCGGCACGGCTGCCTGCACCGTAGTGGAAGCTGACGATGGGCGCACTGCCGAAGGCGTAGCCCACATACACGGCAATGAACAGGAAGCAGGCGTACATGATGACGCCGTAGGCGGCCACGCCGTTCTCGCCGGCAAAGCGCAGCAGCTGGTAGTTGTACAGGATGTTCACCAGCGACATGGACAGGTTGGTCATCAGCTCGGAGGAGCCATTGATGCAGGCGTCCAGCAGCACCTTGCTGTACAGCTGCGTTTTGCACAGGTGCAGGCGGCTGGTATTCTTGTGGTCGAGGAAGTAGAAGATCGGCAGCAGGCCGCCCACGATCTGGCTGAGGAAGGTGGCAATGGCGGCACCCTCTACGCCCCAGCCCCAGACGCCCACCATCAGCACATCCAGCACCATGTTGGTGCAGCCGGCAGCCACCGTGAAGTAAAAGCCGAGGTGCGGCTTTTCGGCGGTAACAAAGAAGCTCTGGAACATGTTCTGCAGCGCAAAGGTGGGCAGCGACAGCATCAGGATGCGGCCGTAGCGCACGGCGTAGTCCAGCAGCTCGCCCTTGGCACCCAGCAGGATGGCAATGGGCCGCAGCAGCACAAGCCCCAGCACGGCCAGCACCGAGACGGAGATGGCAGCGGCCAGCAGGAACATGGTAAAGTAGCGGTCGGCCTTTTTCTGGTCGCCCTCGCCCAGCGTGATGCCCACGATGGCGCTGCCGCCGGTGCCCAGCATGAAGCCGATGGTGGCCAGCAGCTGGGGCAGCGGCATGATCAGGTTGACCGCCGCAAAGGCTGTTTTGCCCACAAAGTTGGACACGCACAGGCCATCTACGATGCCGTAGATGGAGGTGAACAGCATGGTGCCCACGGCGGGCAGCACGAACCGCAGCAGGCGCGGGTAGGTGAAGTGATCCGACAGTTGGATTTTTTGCTTGGACACGAAAAACTCCTTTCGACAGGAAACAAAACGGGCCGGATAAGCTCCGTGAGTGCACGCCCGGCCTTCCTCTTCTTCCTCACTACGGCAAGGAAGCCTCCGGCGGGGCGCTGTCTGCACGGCATCTTATCCGGCCCGTCCAAATTACGTTGGAAACGGTCCTCCGATGACCGAAAAAGAGTATAGCAGAATCCATTTATTTGTCAAGAGCAAAAAATACGCCCAAAAGCGAAAATTCATAAAATATCTCTTTTCCATTTTTATCAGACCTGTTAGAATGATAAACAGTTTTGATTTTTCCGGAAAGGAGTTTTCCTGTTTTGCTGAAACGATTCTATACCGCCATCGTGCACCGGCGCAGAGCGGTGCTGGCCGCGTTCGTGCTGGCCGCCGTGCTGAGCGTGTTTGCTTCCCGGGCGGTGCAGGTGGACTACGACATCAACGACTATCTGCCGCCGGACTCACCTTCCACCCTTGCACTGGAGCAGATGAACAGCGCCTTTACCGGCGGCATCCCCAACATGCGGGTCATGGTGCGGGACGTCACAGTGCCCGAGGCACTGGACTACAAAGAAAAACTTGCCGCCATCGACGGCGTGGAGGCCGTGACCTGGCTGGACGACAGCCTGGACGTGACCGTGCCGCTGCAGATGCAGGACACCGCCACGGTGGAGACCTATTATAAGGACAACTGCGCGCTGTTCACCGTGACGGTGGAGGATGCGAAACGTCTGGAGGCAGTGGCCGCCATTCAGGACCTGATCGGGGAGGACAATGCCCTGGCCGGGACCGCGGTGTCCACCGCTGTGGCTACCAATTCCACCGTCACCGAGGTGGCCAAGATCGCAGCCATTGCGGTGGTGTATGTGCTGTTCATCCTGATCCTGACCACCGATTCCTGGGTGGAGCCGCTGCTGGTGCTGGCGGGTCTGGGGGCGGCCATCCTCATCAACAACGGCACCAACCTGATGTTCGGCACCATTTCCTTTGTGACCAACGCCGCCGGCAGCATCCTGCAGCTGGCCGTGTCGCTGGATTACTCGGTGTTCCTCATCCACCGCTTTGCCGAGTGCCGGGCCGCGCGCCCGGAGGCCAGCGCGGAGGACTGCATGGTGGAGGCCCTGTGCAAATCCACCGGGTCCATCCTGTCCAGCGGCCTGACCACGGTCATCGGCTTTCTGGCGCTGGTGCTCATGCAGTTCCAGATCGGCCCGGACCTGGGCCTTGCGCTGGCCAAGGGCGTGGTGCTGAGCCTTGTCACCGTGTTCACCTTCATGCCGACGCTGACGCTGGTGTGTTACCCGTGGATGGATAAGACCCACCACAAGCCTCTGCTGCCCGGCTTTGACAAGTTCGGGCGGTTTGTGTCCCGCATCATGCTGCCGGCGGCGCTGGCGCTGGCCGTTATCATGGTGCCCAGCTATCTGGCCTCCAACAACAACGAATACTACTACGGTGCCGCCCATATGTTCGGCACCAACACCCGTCTGGGTGCCGATACCGCCGCCATCGAAGAGACGTTCGGCAAGAGCGATACCTGGGTGGTGCTGGTGCCGGAGGGCGACACCGCCACCCAGGCCGAGCTTTCGGATGCGCTGCACGCCATCCCGGAGGTGACGGGCATCCTGTCCTATGTGGACAATGCGGGCGCGTCCATCCCGCCGGAGTTCGTGCCCTCGGACACCCTGAAACTGCTGGTGTCCGGCGGCTACACCCGCATGGTGCTCACCGTGAACGCCGACACCGAGGGCGACGCGGCCTTTGCACTGGTGGAAAAAGTGCGTGCCACGGTGCAGCAGTATTACCCGGATGCGTATGATCTGGCCGGGCAGGGCGTGAGCACCTACGACCTGATGGACACCATCACCGCCGACATGGTCAAGGTGAACCTGCTGGCCATCGGCGCGGTGTTCCTGATCCTGCTGCTCATGAAGCGTCAGCTGCTGCTGCCGGTCATTCTGGTGCTGAGCATCGAGACGGCCATCTGGATCAATCTGGCCATCCCGTATTTCCGGGGCCGCCATGTGTTCTACATTGCTTACCTCATCATCAGCACCATCCAGCTGGGTGCGACGGTAGACTACGCCATCCTGTTCTCGGACCGGTATCAGGAGTTCCGCGAGACGCTGGACAAAAAGCAGGCCATTGCCGCCACCGTGTCCACCGTGACCACCTCGGTGATCACCACGGGCAGTGCGCTGGCGGTGGTGGGCTTCCTGATGGGGGCCATCTCCACCAACCAGCTGCTGGGTCAGCTGGGCAACTTCCTGGGCGTGGGCGGTCTGGTGTCGCTGGCCATCGTGCTGCTGGCTCTGCCGGGCTATCTGTATCTGGCCGACCCGCTCATCATCAAACCGAAAAAACAGCCGAAGGAGGCTTGACGAGATGAAACAGAAGATTGTGCGCCGGGCATCGGCGCTGGTGCTGGCAGGCTGCCTGCTGGCCGGGGCGGCCCTGCCGGCCTTTGCGGCCTCCGCCAAGGAAGAGGTCATCTATGCCAATCTGGATGCGTCCGGCACCGTGACCGGCGTGTATGCCGTGAACAGCTTTGCCGTGCAGGCGGGGGACACCGTCACCGACCACGGCAGCTACACCGCCGTGCGCAACATGACCACCACCGACCCGCTGAAGCACAGCGGCGACACCGTCACCGCTGCAGTTGCCGAGGACGGCAAGCTCTACTATGAGGGCACCATGGACACCGCCACCGCGCTGCCGTGGCTCGTGAAGCTGACCTACACGCTGGACGGGGCCGAGATCGCCCCGGAAGAGCTGGGCGGCAAAAGCGGCGCGCTGACCATCCGCCTGCAGGTGAGCCGCAACCCGGATTGCACCGGAGATTTCTTTGACCAGTATGCCCTGCAGGTGACCATGACGCTGGACACCGACCGGGCACAGAACATCGTGGCGGATGGGGCCACCATGGCCAATGTGGGCAGCAACAAGCAGCTCTCCTACATCCTGCTGCCAGGTTCGGACAGCGACGTGACCGTGACCGCCGACGTGACCGACTTTGCCATGAACGCCATCTCGCTGAACGGCGTGAAGCTCCGGCTGAACCTCGGCCTGGACGGGGCCGACCTGACCGGCATGCTGGACCGGCTGCAGAGCGGTTCGGTACAGCTGGACGACGGTGCCAACGCACTGGCAGACGGCATTGCCCAGGTGCAGGCGGGTCTTGACACCCTGAACGGCAAGTCCGGCGCGCTGACCGGCGGGTCCGCCAAGGTCAAGGCGGCCCTGACCCAGATGCAGACCGCCCTGAACGGCGTGTCGGCCTCCACCGACCAGCTCACCACCCTGCTGGACGCCTCCACCCAGATCCAGAACAGCATTGCCCAGCTGGACGCCGGTGCCGCCCAGCTGGATGAGCAGGTGAGTTACGACGCTTACAAGGCCATCCTGAAGGAAAACGGGCTGGACCTGGACCAGCTGAAGGACGGCAACACGAAAGCTATGGAGCAGCTGGAACAGCTGGCCAGGGTGATGCCCCAGCTCAAGGACGTCATCCTGCTGCTGAAGGGCTCCAGCGCCAACATCGACGCGATGGAGACCTACCTGAACACGGTGCACGACGGTGTGGCCCAGCTGCACGCAGGCAGCAGCACCCTGAACAGCCAGTACGGGCAGTTCGATGCCGGGGTGCGTCAGCTGGCCAATGCCCTGACCGGGATGCTGGGCAACCTTTCGGTGTTGACCGACGGCGTGAACCAGCTGGCCAGCCAGTACGGCCAGCTGGACAGCGGCCTGAACGCCTACACCGACGGCGTGGCCCAGCTGAAAGCCGGAGTGCAGCAGCTGACCGACGGTGCCGCCCAGCTGACGGCCGGCACCGGAGAGCTGCGCAGCAATGTTTCCGGGATCGACATGGGTGACCAGCTGGACAGCCTGCTGGCCGGCCTGAACGGCAGCAGCGAGGTGGAGAGCTTTACCTCTGCCGAGAACACCGATGTTTCCGCCGTGCAGTTCGCCCTGCAGACGGTGGCCATCGAGGCCCCGGCCCCGGCGGCAGAGCCGGAGGCCGCCCCCGTGGCGCTGACTTTCTGGCAGAAACTGCTGAAGCTGTTCGGGCTGTATAAGGGCTGATAGTTTGAAATGCCCTCCGCTTCGCTCTGGGCATGGAATAAGGAAGGATTATAAATAAGAGCAAGACCGGACAGCCTGCGGGCTGTCCGGTCTTGCGTTTTCACGGGGTGGGGCCGTGGCGGGGAAATGGATGTATAGGGCAAACTGCTGCCGGTTTCCGGCTTATCCAGCAACAAATCGCTGAATCGGCAGCAGGGTTGGATGCTCCGAAAAACCGTCCCGCTCTGTGTTCTAAAAGATGATGCTGCGCTCCGTTCCGGCCCTTCTCGTGAAAAAGTGCTCCGGAAACGACCGCAGTCGTTTCCGGAGCACCAATAAAAAATAATTTTCCGCTGAATATGCCCAGAGCGAAGCGGAAGGCATTTTCAATGAGACTCAATCAAAATGATACTCCACCAGCTCGCAGTTGCGGATGCCGGCCAGGGCGTATTCTTCGTTGGTCATGTCGTGAAAATAGGATTCCACCACCCGGGCGATGCCGTTGTGGGCCACCAACAGGTAGGTCTTGTCCGGTTGGCCCCGCAGTTCGTCCAGCAGGTTGTAGATGCGCTGGGCCAGCTGCAGCATGCTCTCGCCGCCGTCGTAGCGGTCGGCAAAGCAGGTCTTGGAAATGCGGAACTTCTCGCCGTTGCGGGGTGTGCCCTCGTACTTGCCAAAGCACTGCTCCCGCAGGCGCGGCTCACACCGGGCGGGGATGCCGGTGGCATCGGCGATGGCTTTTGCCGTGTCGGCGGCGCGGGACAGGGGAGAATACAGGATCTCGTCGATGGCATAGCCGCCGGCCTTCACCTTCTGGCCCAGGGCCCGGGCCTGCGCCCGGCCCCGCTCGGTGAGGGGACTGTCGGTCATGCCGCAGATCTTGTTTTCCACGTTCCACACGGTCTCGCCGTGGCGGGTAAAATACAGTTTGTGCATGGCAGCTCCTTACTTGCAGTAGCCCGCTTCGATCTCCCTGATGCGGGCATAGAAAAAGTCGTTGGCGGGGGTGGGCATGCCGTACTTTTTGGCCCGGGCGCGCACCACACCGGCAAATTCCTCCACCTCGGTGGGACGCTTTGCCAGCACGTCCTGCCGCATGCTGGGCATGCCGTCCGGGTTGAAGGTGGGCATGGCAGTGCGCAAAAACTGCTCGTCGTTGTCGCGGGGCAGAGGCACGCCCTCCAGATTGGCCAGCCGGATGACCTCCTGCATGGCCTCGTGCATCTTGGCCTGTGCCTCGGCCGACCGGCACAGCCCGCCGTAGGTCAGGTCAAAGGCGGCGGCTGCCTGATTCAGACCGTCGTTCACCATCAGCTTGTTCCACTGCTTGTACAGGATGTCGCTGCAGGGTTCGTTGGCGATGCCGCAGGCGTCCAGATAGTCGGCCACGGCCTGCACACGGCCGGTCATAGCACCGTCCCGCTCGCCGAACTGGATCTTGCCTGCCTGGTTGAACACCAGTGTGCGGCCGCTGCGGGTGGCATCCATACCGATGGCCACGCTCCACAGGGTGCGGCCAGGGTAGGCGGTTTCGATGTGCTCCTCGCTGGTGATGCCGTTGAGCACGCTGAGGATGACGGTGTCCGGGCCCACAAAGTTCTTCATGTCGGCAATGGCCTGGTCCAGCACGGTGGCCTTCACCGCCACCAGCAGCAGGTCCACCGGCTTGCCCTGGGCCGGGGTGACGTAGGAAAACCGACATTCCTCGCCGTTGCACACCACCGGCTGGGCGGCGTAGCGGGCAATGCGGGCTTCGTCGGCAATCACCTGCACGCCGGGCATTTTGCGCCCGAACAGGATGCCAAGGGCCCCCAGACCGATGAGGGCCGAAGTTCTGATCTGATTCATAACAGTTCCTCCGAGATCTTCTGCAGGGTGCCGTCCGGCAGCAGGTGCACCCGGCTGCCCTCGTCGATGCCCAGCCGGGTGAGTTCTTTGTCTGGGTAGGGCAGGGTGCAGCAGGCACCGTCGGTGCCCTCCAGCACCACATCGCACAGCACGGGCTGCCCGGCGGGCAGTTCCTCACAGCCGTACATCTGCTCTTCAATGCGCAGCACACGGTATTCCGGCATGGCACAGCGCTCCTTTGCATTTATGGTAAGTATAATCGTATTATAGCGCAACCGGCTGCCGCCGTGCAAGAGGTTCCTTTGCCGGGTCTTTTCCGCCCCGGCGGCTTGACAGTGCGGCAGGGAAATTGATACAATAAACTGTATCACACAAAACGGGGGAACAGCATGAATATTACGGAACTTCGTTATCTGGTGGCCATCATGAAGTGGGGCTCGGTGAGCGCGGCGGCAAAGCAGATGTACGCCGCCCAGCCCAACGTGAGCAAGGCGCTGAAGAACCTGGAAGAGGAATACGGCATCCGCATGTTTGAACGCTCGTCCACCGGCATGATCCCCACCGAACAGGGACGGCACTTCATTGAGCAGGCCCAGAGGGTGCTGCAGGAGGTGGACCGGCTGGACGCTGACGCCCGCCGCCGGCAGGGCGAGTGCGCAGAGCTGCGGGTGGCCCTGCCCCATGCCACCTATGCGTCCTATGCGGCGGTGGATTTTCTGCAGCAGGCGGCGGGCAGCGAGCAGCTGCGGGTGCACATCCGGGAGGCCGGTTCCATGGAAGGGCTGGACTTTGTGCTGCGCCGGGGCTACCATCTGGCCCTGCTGCGCTACGCCGAGGAGGACGAGGACTACTACAGCCGCTACTGTGCCCGGCGCGGGCTGCACCGGGAGCAGATCATGGAGTTTGAGTACCGGCTGCTGGTGAACCGCGACAGCCCGCTGGCCCGGCACGAGGTGCATGACCTGGCCGAGCTGAACCGCTACACCGAGGTGCTGCACGATGACTTCCAGCTGCCGGGCGAGGAGGGCAGCAGCCTGCGCTGGCAGGTGAACGAGAACCGCCGGGTGCATGTGTACGAGCGGTGCAGCCAGTTTTCCATTCTGCAGAGCCTGCCCACGGCCTACATGTGGGCGTCGCCCATGCCGCAGCGGGCACTGGAACAGTACCATCTGGTGCTGAAAAAATGCCCGGCCCAGAACCAGCACATGCGCGACGTGCTGGTGTACCCGGACAAGGGCGGGCTGCGGCCGGAGGAGGAAAAGTTCATCGAGCTGCTGCGCCGTCAGGCGGCCCTGACCGTAAAGTAAGGGGCAGACCGGTTAAGAACTGGTAAAAACCAGGACCGCAAAAACCGCTGGGATCGGCAAAGAAATTTGACCCCACAGCCGGAACGATGTGTCGTTCCGGCTGTTTTTGTGTGCAGGTAAGCGCAAAAAAGAAACGGAGCTGCAACTAAAAAACTTTGCTGGTATATCAATTTGGATATGCCGGTATGCCGGAACCGGAGTATCGCTTTTATGAAAAATATGTTAACATGAGCACAGAAAGTTGGCTGTCCTGCATGGAAAAGATGGGATGATTTTCCAGACAGAACAGCAAAACCGAAAAGGAGGTTTCTGGTATGATCAGTTTCTTACTCTGTCTTGCGATCCTGATCGTGGGCTACTTTGTCTACGGTAAGATCGTGGACAACACCTTTGGCCCGGACGACCGCGAAACGCCTGCTGTGCGCATCAACGACGGTGTTGACTATGTCGTGATGCCCCAGTGGAAGCTGTTCCTGGTCCAGCTGCTGAACATTGCAGGTCTGGGCCCCATCTTCGGTGCCATGCAGGGCGCTCTGTGGGGGCCGGTGGTCTTTTTGTGGATCACCTTCGGCACCATCTTTGCAGGCGGTGTGCATGACTACTTCTCCGGCATGATGAGCGAGCGCAACGACGGCGCTTCCATTGCCGAGATCACCGGCAAGTACTTAGGCCCCGTGATGCAGAACGTCATGCGTGTGTTCTCGGTGGTGCTGCTGATCATGGTGGGCACCGTGTTCGCCGTGGGCCCTGCCGGCCTGATCGTGGAGCTGTGCAGCCAGAGCGGCGCTTCCGGCGTGCTCACTTCGCTGCTGTTCTGGCTGATCATCATTCTGGTGTACTACTTCATTGCCACCTTCATCTCCATTGATGCGGTCATCGGCAAGATCTACCCCATCTTCGGCATCTGCCTGATCATCATGGCTGTGGGCGTCATCGTTGGCATCTTCACCAACCCCGCCTACACCATCCCGGAGATCTGGGATCACTTCGGCAGCATGCATCCGTCGGGCACCCCGATCTGGAGCTTCATGTTCATCACCGTTGCCTGCGGTGCTATCTCCGGTTTCCACTCCACCCAGTCGCCTCTGATGGCTCGCTGCATGAAGAGTGAGAAGCAGGGCCACTTCGTGTTCTACGGCGCCATGGTCTGCGAGGGCGTCATCGCTCTGATCTGGGCTGCAGCAGGCTGCGCTCTGTACACCATCACCGACGGTAAGATGACCGGTCTGGCCGAGGCTCTGAGCGCCGGTCAGTCTGCCGCCATCTACGACGTCTGCCTCAAGACCATGGGCAATGTGGGCGTGGCTCTGGCCATGATCGGCGTGGTCATCTGCCCCATCACCTCTGGTGATACTGCCTTCCGTTCCGCTCGTCTGACCCTGTCCGACTGGCTGAAGATCGATCAGGACAGCTACGTAAACCGCCTGAAGCTGTGCATCCCCGTGCTGGGCGTTGGTTCTTTCCTGGGCATCGGCAACGCACTGGGCTTCATCAACTACACCGTGATCTGGCGTTACTTCAGCTGGACCAACCAGACTCTGGCTATGATCGTGCTGTGGGCTGCTTCCATGTACCTGTTCAAGGAGAAGAAGAACTACTGGATCACTGCTGTGCCTGCTACCTTTATGAGCGCTGTGTCCTGCACCTACTTCGTGCTGGCTCCCGAGTGCCTGGGCAAGATGATCAACACCTATGCAGACGGCAAGCTGGTGGCTTACAATACCGCCGTTGCTTACCCCGTCGGCATCGTCTTTGCCATTGCAATGCTGGTCATCTTCATCCATGCCACCAAGAAGCACACCGCTTCTCAGAAGGCATAAGGCCTTGACCGCACTGCTCAACTGAACCATCTGCGCCCGCCGCTGCCCGACCAAACAGCGGCGGGCGCTGTTGTTTTTGCAGCGCAGAAAGTTTGGGAAAACGCACAAACCTTTTTGGCAAATCTTAGCGGCCAAAGGGGTTGCATTTGCACCGGTAAGGTGCGAAAATAGAAGCAAATCTAAGCAAAGAAGGGAACGACCCATGATTTTCAGACCCGCACAACTGGGCATGGCAAAACTGGACCGACTGGAGCTGGAGGCAGACAAAAAGGCCTGCCGCAAGATCGGCCCCTGTGGTGTCGGCAAAAAGGCCCTGTACCTCAACAGCTTTTACATCGACCGCCGCTATTATCTGCCCTATGGCAGCATCTCCCGCGTGTTCAAGCGGGTGGCCATGAGTTCCGGCGGCTTTACCGGCAAGGGCATGTTTGCCTCCATGGCCTACCTTGTGGTGGAGTACGACGGCGGCAAGCAGAAGCAGTGCAACTTCAAGGACGAGCGGGATGTGGACAAGCTGCTGGAGGTGCTGGCCAAAGAGCAGCCGCAGATCCATCTGCTCAGCGCAGCCGGTGAGCAGATGCTGCAGAAAAAGGAAGCCGAAAAGGCCTCCCGCAAGCTGCCGGAAAGCGAGCTGACCGACGATGCCCGTCACAGCATCACCGTGCTGCGCAGGGCAAAAGAATATCTGGAAGCAAAGCCGGAAATCGCCGATGAGCTGAGTGCAGCCGAGCGCCGCAAGCGCGCTCAGCTGCAAAGCAAGCCGGTGTACCGCTATGTGGCACTTGCCATCTTTGTTATGGGCATCGTCTCCGCGGCCTACGGCCTGTATGCCGTTACCAACCACACCGGCGGCTATGGCATCTACTTTGCACTGTTTGGCTTTGCAGCCATCTTCCTGTTCTCCAGCTACAACATGCTGCCCACTGCCCACAACAACCACAGCGCCATCATGAAGCGGGCCGAGAAGGCCGAAGCTGCTATGGCAGAATACGTGAAGCACTACCCCAGCGGTGCGTTCCCGGTGCCCAGCCATTACGCACATCCCATTGTACTCAAGCAGATGGCCGATGCCATTGAAGAGGGCCGCGCCGTCACGGTGCCGGAGGCTTTGACTGCCGTGGAAAACCGCCTGAAGTCCCTGAACGCAGACGTGCAGGTGGAACAGGAGGAATACGACGAGGTGGTGGTCATCAAGGCGATGTTCCTGAACCACGATTATCAGTAAAAAGTAAGCAAAGAGGGCTTTTCCTTCGGGGAAGGCCCTTTTGTTTTGCCTAACTTCTTGCACAGCAGAATTGTTCGTTTTATAATGAAAAAGGAGAGTCTTTACACCCACGAGTGGAGGAAACAGCTATGGATATGGTCACCCTTGGCAGCACCGGCATCACGGTGAACAAAAATGGCTTCGGCGCACTGCCCATCCAGCGCATCTCGCAGGAAGATGCCGTCTATCTGGCCCGCAAGGCTTACAAGGCAGGCATCCGCTTTTTTGATACCGCCCGCGCCTACACCGACAGCGAGGTGAAGCTGGGCGAAGCCTTTGACGGCATCCGCACGGAAGTGTATATCGCCACCAAAACGGCAGCGCAGAACGCAGAGGACTTCTGGAAGGATCTGCACACCTCACTCACCAACCTGCGCACCGATTACATTGACCTGTACCAGTTCCACAATCCCGCATTCTGCCCGCAGCCAGGCGACGGCTCCGGCCTCTACGAGGCTATGCAGGAGGCCAAAGCCAAGGGCATGATCCGGCATATCGGCATCACCAACCACCGCCTGAAGGTGGCCCACGATGCCATTGACAGCGGTTTGTACGAGACGCTGCAGTTCCCGTTCAGCTATATCTCCGGTGAGCAGGAGCTGGAATTGGTGAACAAGTGCAAAGCGGCAAATATGGGCTTTATCGCCATGAAGGGCCTGTCCGGTGGACTGATCACCAACAGCGCCGCAGCCTATGCCTTTGAGGCGCAGTTCGATGGAGTTCTGCCCATCTGGGGCGTGCAGCGTGAAAGGGAACTGGACGAGTTCCTCTCCTATATCGACAACCCGCCGCGCATGACCGACGACATCCGTGCCGTCATTGAGGGGGATCGTGCCGAGCTGTGCGGCGAGTTCTGCCGCGGCTGCGGCTATTGTATGCCCTGCCCGGCAGGCATCGAGATCAACAACTGCGCCCGCATGAGCCTGCTGCTGCGGCGTTCGCCCTCGGCAGAGCATCTCAGCCCCGCAGGTCAGGCCAAGATGAAAAAGATCGAGGGCTGCCTGCACTGCAACCGGTGCAAGGCCAAGTGCCCATATGGTCTGGATACCCCCGCCCTGCTGGCCCGCAACTATGAGGATTACAAGCGCGTTCTGGCCGGTGAAGTAAAAATTCAGTAACACAAAAGCTCCTGCCCATTCAGACAGGAGCTTTTGTGTTTTATGCGGCAGCTTTTGGCTGCTCAAAAATCCTCATCGATTCCTTATAGCAGTGTGCGAAGTACACGATCTCGGCAAGGGCGGTCAGCGCCCAGCTGCAGGGGTACAGTGCGTACAGCGAGGGAATGGTGTGAAAGTGCGCGAAGATGGTGTATACCCAGATCACCCGGAACACGCAGGAACCCATTACCACAATAATGGTGGGCACCACAGTCTTGCCAAGTCCGCGGGAAGCGGCGATGGTGCAATCCATAAAGGCGGAGATGCAGTAGGCAAAGCCCATCACGCCCACGCGTTTCATGCCGGCATCAATGACGGCGCTCTCGGTGGTGAACAGGGCAAGGAAGGTGCGGCCAAAGAGGAACAGGCTTCCGCCCAGGATCAGGCCCACACCAAAGGAGTAGGCCAGACTGATAAAATAACTCTTCTTTACGCGGTCCGGCCTGCCAGCGCCGTAGTTCTGGCTCATAAAGCTTGCACAGGCCATATAGAATGCGGCCATGCAGTCGTAGATCATGGCATCGGCATTGGCAGCGGCGCTGTTGCCCTTGACCATGAGGGAATCGAAGGAGTTGACCCCCGCCTGAATGAACAGGTTTGCAATGGCGAAAATGGCATTCTGGAAACCGGACGGAAGACCAAGGCCCAGAATGCTCTTTGTTATGGCGGGGTCCAGATGCAGCTTTTTGGTGTCCAGCACGTAGCAGTCCTGCACTTTGGTCAAAGCGTGCAGGATCAGCCCGGCAGAGGCGCACTGCGAAATGGCACTGGCCAGCGCCACGCCCATGACGCTTAACTGGCACACGATGACAAAGAACAGGTTCAGTGCAATGTTCAGTGCGCCCGCAATGGACAGGTACATCAGCGGCTTTTTGGTGTCGCCGATGGCGCTGAACACAGCGTTGCCGAAGTTGTACAAGGCCAGAGCGGGCATACCAAGGAAGTACACCCGCAGGTACAGGATGGCACCGGGCAGCAGGTCGTCCTTGGTGTTCAGCAGCCGCAGCATGAAGGGGGAACCCAGCAGGCCGACGAACAGCAGCACCACACCCGCGATCAGGCTGACGATGGCGGCGGAGTGGACAGTCTTTTCCACATCGTGCTCGTGCCGTGCACCGTAGAAGCGGGCCACCAGCACGTTGATGCCGCCGCTCAGGCCGATCAGGAAGCCGGTGAACAGGCTGACGAGGATGCTGGTGGAACCCACCGCGCCCAGCGCTGTAGAGCCTGCAAACCGGCCTACCACGGCCACGTCCGACATGTTGAACAGCACCTGCAGCAGGTTGGAAAGCGCCAGCGGCAGACTGACCAGAAAGATCTGTTTGGCCAGAGGACCTTCGGTCAGTGTTTTGGTATTTGATTTCATATTCTCTTTTTATCCTTTAACCTAAACCGTGCCCGCGCACACCGGGGCACACCTCTATTATATGGGCCGCTGCGGCTTTTGCAAGATAGCATCGACATTTCATATTTGATTTTTTTGTGCGGCTGTGCTATACTACTTTACACCGATGAAATGAATATGTGCGATCGTAGCTCAGCTGGATAGAGCGTTCGGCTCCGACCCGGAAGGCCAGAGGTTCGAATCCTCCCGGTCGCACCAAGAATCCCCGACACACTTTCGTGTGCCGGGGATTCTTTTTGTGCAACCGGAGAGGATTCGAACAGGGCGGCGGCGCACAGCGCCGCAAGCAAAGCCACAGTGCGGCTTTGCTTAGCCCGCGGTTCCCAACCCGTAGGAATGTCTAACAACAGGCTGCGATTTACAGTGCGCCGGGAGGATTCGAACAAGGCGGCGGCGCGCAGCGCCGCAAGCAAAGCCACAGCGCGGCTTTGCTTAGCCTGCGGTTGCCAACCTGTAGGAATGTCTAACAAGAGGACTGCCGTTCATCCGGGGAAAAATCGAACTGTCCTGAAACCCGTAGAACACATTCGTGTTCTGGTTTTTCTTTTTTCAGTGCGCCGGGAGGATTCGAGCTATCCTTTTTTGTTTTTCATCCAGATGCGGTACAGCCCGTCTGTGATGAGGGTCTCCCGGTATAGAATAGGGGTGCAGCATGCTTCCCGGATGGGAATGGGCAGATTGCCGGTGGCGTAGAATGCTGTCTGCGGGCCAAGCTCTGCGCAGAAACGTTCCGCCAGACCGTCCAGCAGGCTGGCGGTGCCCAGCACAAAGCCGTTCTGCAGGCAGGAAGAGGTGCTCTTGCCCAGAATGGATGCAGGAGCTTTTGCGGCAAGGTCGATCTGCGGCAGCTGAGCGGTGTTCTTTACCAGTGCGCTCAGCGAGAGCTGCGGCCCGGGTAGGATCACTCCGCCCACAAGCTCCTGCTTGGCATTGACTGCCATCATGGAGATAGCGGTATCGGCTGAGATCACCACCAGCGGCCCGGAACACTCTGCCAGTGCAGCAACAGCACCGCATAAAAGCTCGGCGCCCAGCTGGGCGGGGTTGTCCAGCCGAAGCTTGATGCCGCTTTTCAGGCCGGGGCCGACCGTCAGGATGCGCGCATTGCAGAGGATACGCAAAGCGGAAAGAACCCGGCCGCTCAGCACGGGCACTACACTGCCCAGAATACCGCCTTCAATTTGTGCCGGCGAAGCACCGTGCAGAGAGAGCAGATTCACCAGACGGATGGCGTATTCGTCCACCGTTGCGGCGGTATCAGAGTGCAGCCGTCCACAAAAACGCAGAGTATCCTGCTCGTAGCCGCCCACGGTGATGTGGGTGTTGCCAATGTTGACGGTGAGTATCATAAACAAAGCCCTCCTCTGCAGCGCAATATAATGTATATATAATATAATAGCGCGCCCGCCGCGGATATTGACACAGGACATGGCGCTTCTCCTTTATGTAATAAGTATAGCTACCTTATACAGGATACGGGGATAACTCCATAATACGTTCTGTGCACAGTCTTGTCAAGAAAAAAGGAGCGTCTTGTAACGGGTGAAAAACAGGGGGGATTCTTTGCTCTGCAAAGAAATTGGAAAAAAGTTGTCAAAAAGTGTTGACAAGGAGGCGGGGGTGTGGTATTATACTTGAGCGCCAAGCGCTGAGGCAAAAGAATGACTTCCAAAGCCTCAGCAGGAAGCCCTTGAAAAGAACCAATAGACGCTGAAAAGTTCCAGTT
>OGMP01001594.1_pt1 | contig 17128 bp, 10 predicted proteins | sample 1573261 | NCBI WGS metagenome assembly OGMP01 (sample SAMEA2581878, study PRJEB24529) | metagenome | biome: Human gut stool | place: China | collected 2011 | reverse complement strand
CACGCTCTATATCTGCTGGGCGGCGCAAGCGGGGCTATACCATTTCTATGGGGTGCCTAAATATGATTTGCCGGCCAAGATGTTCGGTGTCTTCCGTCATTCGCTCCGGGAACCGTTTGTTCCGATCTTCCGGGGGTTCGATGACGAGTTCTTCGTGCCTCATAGCCGTCATACCGAGATTCGCCGGGAGGATATCATGAAGGTGCCCGAGCTCACCTTATTGTCCGAGAGCGAGGAATCCGGCGTCTATATGGCGATGGCTCGTGGCGGACGGGAATTCTTCATCACCGGCCATTCCGAGTATTCGCCCTATACGCTGAATGATGAGTATATGCGTGATTTGGGGAAGGGATTGCCCATCAACAAGCCTCGTAATTATTACCGGAATAACGATCCGGCGCAAGGTCCGGTGGTACGTTGGCGGGGGCACGCGAACCTGCTGTTCACCAATTGGCTGAACTACTACGTATACCAAGAGACCCCGTTCCGCCGGGAAGATATTAAAAAACTAGGAAGCTTGTAAATGAGAAAAGAACCCCGTTCGATAGAACTGTTATCTCCCGCTAAGGATCTGATTTGCGGCAGGGAGGCGATTAACCATGGTGCCGATGCCGTGTATATCGGTGCCCCGAAGTTCGGAGCCCGTGCCGCTGCCGGTAATACGCTGGACGATATACGGCAGCTTTGCGATTACGCCCATCTCTATTCGGCTCGTATTTACGTGGCCTTGAACACTATCTTGAAAGAAGAGGAGCTGGCAGAGGCCGAGCAAATGATCTGGCAGCTTTACGAGGCCGGGGCAGATGCCTTGATCGTTCAAGACATGGGTATCACCCAGTTGAACCTTCCGCCCATCCCCTTGCACGCCAGTACGCAAACGGATAACCGTACGCCGGAGAAGGTGAGATTCCTGCAAGAGGTAGGTTTCACGCAAGTCGTATTGGCGAGGGAGCTATCGCTGAACCAGATACGGGAGATCGCCGAGCAGACGACCGTACCTCTGGAGGTCTTCGTGCACGGGGCGCTGTGCGTAAGCTATAGCGGCCAGTGTTACCTGAGCGCCGCCTTGAGCGGACGAAGCGCCAACCGGGGGGAATGCGCCCAGTATTGCCGCCTGCCTTATAGCTTGATCGATGCGGATGGGAAGGAGATCGTATCGGGTAAACATCTCCTATCCTTGAAAGATATGAACCGAGGGGAATACTTAGAGGAGCTGTTGGATGCCGGTGTCTCTTCCTTGAAGATCGAGGGTCGTTTGAAGGATGTATCTTACGTTAAAAATGTAACAGCTTATTATCGCCAGAAGCTGGATAGTGTTTTCAAACGTCGTAAAGAGTATATCCGTGCTTCATCGGGGAAAGTGAAATTAGAGTTCAAACCTCAATTGGATAAGAGTTTCAGTCGTGGTTTTACTAATTATTTTCTTTTTGACAGGAATAAGGATATTTTTTCTTTTGATACTCCCAAGTCTTTAGGGGAGGAGATGGGGACAGTGAAGGAAATTCGTGGTAATTATCTTACCGTAGCCGGAATCAAGTCTTTTAATAATGGAGATGGCGTCTGTTTTTTGGATGAGACTGGTAAGTTGCAGGGATTTCGCATAAACCGGGTGGAGAATAATAAGTTATTTCCTCAAGAGATGCCTCGGATAAAGCCCCGTACGATACTTTATCGTAATTTTGATCAGGAATTTGAGAGGTTGATGTCGCGTAAATCAGCTGAAAGGAAAATTGCTGTCATTTTAAAATTGGCTGAAAATAATCGGGGCTTTACTCTGTCTCTGACCGATGAAGATGATCACAGTGCCAGTGTGGTGCTGGAAAGGGAGAAGGAACGTGCCCGTACTCCGCAGGAAGATAACTTGCGTACACAACTTGGAAAGTTAGGAAATACTCCATTTGAAGCGTCAGATATAGTGATTGACTGGTCGGACAATTGGTTTATTCCAGCTTCTATGCTTGCCGAACTTCGCCGTAAGGGAATAGAGAAACTGCTGGAAGTGCGCCGTATTAACTATCGGCAGGAAATTTACAAGTTGCCTCGAACGCATCATGCTTTTCCTGTGAATGAATTGACTTATTTGGGAAATGTGATGAATGCTGATGCTGTTTCCTTCTATAGGAATCATGGCGTGCAGCGTATTGCTCCGGCTTATGAAAAGGCTCCGGCAGAAGAAGCGGTATTGATGTTTTGCAAGCATTGTTTGCGTTATAGTATGGGATGGTGTCCCTCTTGGCATAAAGTGCGTTCTCCTTATAGGGAACCTTATTATTTGGTTAGCTCGGATAACAGACGTTTCCGCTTAGAGTTTGATTGTAAAAATTGTCAGATGAAAGTCTATGCTGAAAAGTAAGTACATCGGATTACTGTTTTTGGTGTTGGCTATTTTAATGGCTTGCCAATATCCTTCACCTGTTACTCTGAGTGGGGATATGCCGCAAAAGAAAAGGGATTCTGTCAATTATTTGATGGAACGGCATTATACATTAAACAGTAATTTTGAGGTTACTTCAGATTCGCTTATGTTACAGCAACTGCCATTGGTTGATGTGCTTCCTGTTTTTAAAGGAGAACGGCTGGTGGTAGCGGAGTTTATGATACAAGCTGCTGATAGTGTGGATTCTGTATGGGTAAAGGTAGCACGGGACCAGGAAACAATGGGATGGATACATGAAAAGGAATTGTTGGAGAAAGTAGTTCCTGTGGATTCAGTGTCACAGTTTATTCATTTTTTCAGTAATTCTCATACCATCGCTTTCTTTGTCATATTAGGCTTTTTCGGTATTTGGTATATTCATAGGGCTATTCGTCGCCAGAAGCTGCAATTAATCTGGTTGAATGATATTGATAGCGTTTTTCCTACAGTTCTTTCTTGGTTGGTAGCTACAGCAGCTACGCTTTATGCCAGTATTCAGCATTTTGTTCCGGGAACTTGGGAGCAGTTTTATTATAATCCTTCTTTGAATCCTTTTAGCTTACCTTTTATTCTTTCTCTTTTCATGTTTAATATTTGGGGGATTATTCTTGTGGGGTTGGCTACTTTGGATGATTTGTTTCATCAGACACATATTGAAGCTGCATGTTTTTATTTGTTGGGATTGATGTCCTGCTGTATCTTTTTATATTTGTTTTTTACATTTACTACGTATTACTATTTGGGTTATCCATGTTTATTGGTATATGCTGTATGGTCATTTAATCGTATAAAGCATGCTTCCCGGTATAAATTCAGTTGTGGAAATTGTGGGGCGAAGATAAAGAATAAAGGAGTGTGTCCTCATTGCGGCGCTGTCAATGAATAATTTTATTGTTTGTTTCTTTTAACAAAGGCTCAAGCAGTTTTCTATTGTAAACAGCATTTTCTCTATGTACATACACTAAAACAAATAGGTTTGTTCTAGAAGCTATGGGTATCATTTACAGCAATAATAAAGTTCTTGCTTTTCTTGGTGTGACAGAATAAAAAATAAATTTGATTTGGTAAATGTGGAAACAGAAAGGGAGTTCGTGATGAACCCCCTTTCTGTTTTTGCAAGAATGGTTAGAAGTGATAACGTATATCCACTCCCAGTTGTAAAGGCCTGCTTTTTTGTTCGAATCCTCTATGCATGGTTTCAAAATAGAAGGTTGTATAATCCTTGTTGGTTAAATTACGTCCCCATACATCTATCTGTAAAGCTTTTGTCTGCAAAGAAATGCGCCCGTTCAGTGTTCCGTAAAAACTTTGTGAGACATTGTTTTTTTCAGTCCAATAAATTTTTCCTGCTCCGGTATAGCTCATGCCTAAAGTCAGGCTTTGCATCCAATTGCTTTTATCGAAAAAGAAACTATAATTTGCGCCTGCATTCATGGTATGGCGGGGAACAAATGGTACATAATTGCCGCTATAATCAATTTGCTCTTCTGATGATGTAGTACCTCCGTCATATTTTTTGAATGTGGAATGAGTATATCCATAACTTACATTCATATTCAGGTTTTTGTTGATGGATGCCAGAAAGCTGGCCTCTACTCCATAACTTTCGCTACTACCGGCATTGACCATCATTCGTCCCAAGCCACTATTGACAAATTTGGCGATTTGTTGGTCGTGGGTATCCATGTAGAATGCGGCAAGGTCGGTCTTCAGTTTGCCGTTGAACAAACTGAGATGTGATCCCACTTCGTAATTCCAGCTGTACTCGGGCTTGTAGACAGTTGTTTCTTGTACGTTCAATTCTTTTCCGTAGTTGGGCATGTGTTGCTTGATCATTCCTTCTATCATACCTGCCATAGATTCTGGTGCCTTGTCTAGTATGGCTTCAATCATTTTTTGTTGCATGTCACTTTGTATCAGTTCTGAAAACATCTGTACGTTATAACCTCCGGAACGATATCCTCTGGTTATGCTTACATACATATTGTTTGCAGGGCTGAAATCGTATTTAAAAGCTAGCTTGGGAAGTAGCTGTACATAGTCGTTTTTTTCTTTTCCTTCCAATAGCGGTGCGGCATTCAAATTCCTGAATGGAATATTAAGGGGAGGCATTGCCATTTTAAGAAAGAAATCGAAATCAATATTACTATCCGAGAAATAATTCATAGACATTTTTTCATATTCCAAGCGCAAACCTGCTGTTACTGAAAGGCCTTTCACAAACAGGTCGTTGAATGTAGATTGGTGGTACAGTGCGGTGCTGAATACCGGTGTGTCAAAACTTCCACTTACGCGGATACGGTTGTTCAAAACGTCCAGACTCATTTCAGGGGTACGGCGGGGATCGTCTAAATGAATTTTCTTGAAAGTATTGTTGATGTTTCCTTCGATCATATCGGTCACTCCGTCCTCCATGAAGTTTACCGGACCGGTGGTATGTAGCCATTGATAAAAACCACTAACCCCTGTAACCCATTGCCAGCGCTTGTTGTTTTTGCTTTTAAAAGTAATCTCTTCACTGATGGTATTCAGACGCTGCTTCTGCTCAATGGTATAAATGCTGACAGGCAGGAAATCCTGGTCCATAAACATACGGTCGTTTAAATTCTGGAATCCTGTAACAGCGCTTAAGATAAACTTTTGCGCCTGGTATTCAATATTCAAACCGGTATTGAACAGTCCACGGCGATAAGTACAATCCTGATCGTATGAAATCTTCCCTATGTAGTTTTTATATTTTTCATTCTCTTTGTCGTATCCGTCTATAGCTCCTGTATAGTAATAAGGGTATCCCCCTTCGTCATTATAATCATAGCCTATGGTGAAGTCTAGTTTTAAGTTTTCTGAAGGCAGCCAGATAGCATGTATTCGTCCGCCTCCCGCTTCCATATTATCTACTTTTTTCCCATTGAGCGAATTGCGGAAGAATCCGTCTGATCCCTCATAATAACCACCGGCGGAGAAAGCGAAACAGTCACTCCAACGGTGGTAATGGGTTAATGAAGCACTGCGGTAGTTACTTTTTGTTCCATAACTCAGTTTTACGTCTGTTCCCTGATAGGAGAATGGAGAGCGGGTATGTACCTTGATTAGTCCCCCCATGGTATTGCGTCCGTACAAGGTTCCTTGTGGACCGCGAAGAATATCAATACGTTCTATATCATAAAAATTGAAATCAAATGCAGATTTGTCAATGTAAGGGATATTGTCCACATACAAACCTACCGCAGGAGTATTGATACGCGATCCGATTCCCCGGATGTAAATGGCTGAGGTGAGTCTTGAACCATAGTCGGGCATAAAGAAATTGGGTACCAGTGAACTCACGTTCTTTAAAGTGGTGATTTGGTTTGCTTGCATATCTTTTTGGGAGAGTAAAGATACGGCTGTAGGAAGTTCCCTTAATTTTCCGGTTTCTTTAGGTGAAGCGATAACTACCACCTCTTCTATATCAATGACTTTTGTAGTGTCCTTAGGCAGCGTGTTGATATCTTCAGCAAAAGTTGTTGCAGCCAGCAGGCAGGATGTAATGAATAAAATGTTTTTTCTCATATTTATTGTTTGGTTTTATTTGATACATCACGGATAACCAGAGTTGCTACAAGTTTCTACCAGGCGGAAAATTTATATATTCCACTCTGTATAATCCATGATGGAGAATGATTCCGGCTGCAAAGTAACGGTAAACCTGATATGTGTGCAATCCTAATAAATGAGGATTTTATATTCTGTCTGCTTCAATGTAGCCATTCATCACAGCATAAACGGTAAGACCGGAAACAGACTTGATGCCCAGTTTTTCAGTAATGTTCTTGCGGTGGGAGATAACGGTGGTCAGGCTGATATTAAGTTTGTCGGCTATCTCTTTGTTGATAAGTCCTTTGGTGATAAGTATCAATACTTCTATTTCCCGGACAGACAATTCATGTTCCGTTTTTTCTATGTGCATTGCTTTATCTGCTGCTTGTTTTCTTGCCTGATGTCCATATTGGCGCAATTGATGGATGTCTTTTATCAAAGAACCTTCATCTTGGTAGATATTCAGTTTGGGAACACCGGATAATTGAGGCTGGTTGTCACCTCCTGCTAATACAATTGTTTTTGGTTTACGAAGTAAAAAGAAGGAAGTATGTTCAAAATAGATTTGGGCAGAGATAAAATAATGGGCATACATGTCCGGTGTGTCATCCGTCAGCTCACCAAAGGAATGGAATACACGGATAGTAGCCATTGGAATGATATCTTCCAAAATGTTTTTTAACCCCAGGCAAGTGAGGGTATTTGGGTCTACTATGGCTATTTCAGGATGATGCATGATGTTTTCTTTGGTGCAAAGATACATATCTTTTATAAAAAACAGATTCATAAAGACAAAGAAATCTTCTTTTAGGCAACATCACCAATCATTTATTTGTAGGGGCGCATTTGAATGCGCCCGCATATGTGCTGTAAATCATTTTCGGATAGGTTCAATCTGTCATTACTCCTAAATAAGTGGCTGCTGCTTCAGCACATTTTTCTCCATCGATACCTGCTGAAACAATTCCTCCGGCGTAACCTGCTCCTTCTCCACAAGGAAATAACCCATTGACAGTGACATGTTGCAGTGTCTCATTATCTCGCAGGATCCGTACCGGAGCCGACGTGCGTGTTTCTACACCAATCATCACTGCTTCATTGGTCAGGAAGCCATGGCTGCTCTTTCCGAATTGTTGGAAACCTTTGCTCAAACGGTCGGTAATGAATGCAGGCATCCAAAAATGCAGGGGAGAGGAAACTAATCCCGGACTATACGAACTGTCGGGTAAATCATAGCTTAGTTTTTTGCGGGTGAAGTCCACCATTCGTTGTGAAGGTGCGGTTTGGCGCATATTGCCTTGCTGCCAGCAGGAGGCCTCCAATGCTTCTTGGAAATACATCATGGTTAATGGACAATGGTCGGTAGTCCATTGACCATGATTTTTATTAGTGGTTTTTAATTCTTCACTTTTCGTTTTTAATTCTTCTGTAAAAAGATTATTTTCCGCCAGATCTTCCGGCCTGATTTCTACCACCATGCCGGAGTTGCTCCATTTGGAGCCGCGGTTGCTGGGACTCATGCCGTTTACTACAATCTGATGCGGACCGCTTGCGGCAGGAACAACAAATCCTCCCGGACACATACAAAAACTATAGACACCACGTCCTTCTACTTGTGTCACAAAGCTATATTCAGCGGCAGGCAGATACTTTCCACGTCCGTTTTTATTATGATATTGTATTTGGTCAATCAGCATGGACGGGTGTTCCAAACGTACTCCTACTGCAATTCCTTTAGTTTCCATCTCTATACCATTGTCATACAACCACCGATACACATCCCGTGCGGAATGTCCGGTAGCCAGAATAACAGGTCCTTTGAAAGTCTTTCCGGTATTTGTTTCTATACCTGTGATTTTGTTTTTTTCTATAATAAGGGAATCCATTCGTGTTTCGAAATGCACTTCACCACCACATTCTATGATGGTATTCCGCATATTTTCAATCACACGCGGCAACTTGTCTGTACCGATGTGGGGATGGGCATCTGCCAGGATGGAGGTACTGGCGCCATGTTGGCAGAATACATTCAGAATTTTGTTCACATTCCCTCGCTTTTTGCTTCGGGTATAGAGTTTGCCGTCTGAATAGGCTCCTGCTCCTCCTTCTCCGAAACTGTAGTTGCTTTCAGGGGCAACTTTGTGCTCACGGCTGATACGGGCGATATCTATTTTTCTATCGCGTACATTCTTACCTCGTTCCACTACGACAGGCCGGAGTCCTAACTCTATTAATCGCAAAGCAGCAAAAAGTCCGCCCGGTCCTGCTCCCACGACAATGACTTGTGGTTTCCCATCTACCTTATTATATATAGTACGGGTGAACTCCTCATCTTGTGGCATTTCATTAATATATAGGCGTACTTTCAAATTTACATAGATGGTGCGTTGACGTGCGTCTATGCTCCTTTTTAAGATGCGAAGGGCATGGATGGTACGTATATCCAATCCCTTGTCATGTCCGATGAACTGTTTCAGTGACTGTTCGTTGGCTGCTTGTTCAGGCAAGACTCTTATTTGAAATTCCTGTATCATGGTTCTTATTTGGATTGTTCGCCTTCCGGCATTAATTTTTTACGGTAATAAGAATTGGCGGTATATAGTGCGGCGGCAGGGTTGTGTCCTGTCACACGGTCTTTGGTCACTAAAGTTGTAGTATAGGCATTAGAGTACTTGTAGAATAAACTGTCATGTCCCACACATAGTCCGATAACCACGTTCAACTCTGTATGTGCTTGGTTGAGAAGGCGTGCTTGTAGGATAGGATTACACATTGCCGCACCGATTTTTTCACATTCTTTGGGGATTCCGATAGAGGATTTGGCTATTCCGGCTACTTTGCAGATTACTGAATATACCTCAAAGCCGTTAGCACGGAGGATGCGGGCAAAAATACGGGCTTCATTCACCAGTCCGATACAATAGGCAATTCCTAGTTTTTTATATCCCATCTTGCGTGCGAAAGTCATGATTTCTTCCACACGGGTTAATCGGCAGTAACCTTCATATTCCACTTCGGCACTGGCTGCCATTATCTTGTTGTTGTCGTTATATTGTTTCAACGCCCATTCCAAATCTTCTTGTTCCAAATGGGTAGTCAGACAAAATTCAGGGTAAGTGCGCTCTTTGAACTTGCAGTTCTGTGTGCCGCAGTCTATGCAGGTCGGGGGGTATGATTGTTCTTTTGTCATTTTATATCATTATTCAAATTAAGTTTTCTCTTATTTATCTCATCCAAACAAAGCCCGGAACGCTTCTTCTACCTTCCTTACCGGAATGATTTCTATCTTTAATTTTGATGTATCCATTCCTTGCAAATTATGTTTCGGTATAAGAATTTGTTTGAAACCTAACTTCTCTGCTTCTCCGATGCGTTGCTCAATACGGTTTACAGGTCGGATCTCACCACTCAGTCCTACTTCACCCGCCATGCAGGTGTCACGTTCTATTTCCGTATCCATATTGCTGGATAGAATGGCACTGATGACAGACAGGTCGATGGCCGGATCATTCACTTTCAATCCACCTGCGATATTCAAAAAGACATCTTTTTGTGCCAGTTTGAATCCTACCCGTTTTTCAAGTACTGCCAGAAGCATGTTCATACGTCGTAAATCAAATCCGGTGGCAGAACGTTGCGGATTCCCATATACTGCCGAACTGACTAAAGCCTGTGTTTCAATCAAGAAAGGGCGGACTCCTTCTATGGCAGAGGCGATAGCGACCCCGCTCATCCCGTCATGGTCTTGGCTAAGCAACAGTTCGGACGGGTTGCTCACTTGGCGCAAACCGTTTTGGCGCATTTCATAAATGCCCAGTTCGGCGGTACTTCCGAAACGGTTCTTGATGCTGCGGAGAATGCGGTACATATAATGTTGGTCACCTTCAAATTGCAATACGGTGTCTACAATATGTTCCAGTACCTTGGGGCCGGCAATACTTCCTTCTTTATTGATATGGCCGATCAGAATGACCGGCGTATTTGTTTCTTTGGCAAATTTTAAAATAGAAGCGGAACATTCACGTACCTGTACCAAACTGCCGGGAGAAGAGTCTATCGTTTCGGTTGAGATGGTTTGAATAGAGTCGATAATCACTAAATCGGGTTGTGTATTCTTGATATGGACGTAAATCTGCTCCAACGAAGTTTCACAGACTATCAGGCAGTCGGAAGAATTATGCGGGATACGGTCTGCACGCAGTTTTAATTGCCGGGCACTCTCTTCTCCCGATATATACAATACTTTTTTGTCAGGCAGATGAAGTACGGTTTGCAGCACCAAAGTGGATTTGCCTATCCCCGGTTCACCACCCAGTAGAACGAGTGATCCCGGTACTAAACCGCCTCCCAATACCCGGTTCAGTTCTTCGTCGTGCATATCAATTCGAGGTTCGTCCCCTCCGGTAATGTCATTCAGTGTGACAGGCTTGCTTTTTACGGATTCCAGGCCGGATACCGGTCTTTTGTTTGCAGGTTCCTTGCGTATAATTTCTTCTACGTATGTGTTCCATGCACCGCAAGACGGACATTTCCCTACCCATTTGGGTGAATCCTGCCCACAGTTGGTGCATACATATACAGTCTTTTCCTTTGCCATATTCTTACGGGATAATTAAAACAGCGCAACTTGAGGCTGAATTTGTACAAAGGTAAGGAAATAGTTCTGCATATCAACATGGGCAGGATAAAAAAGTTTTGTCTTATTTCTGCTGTAATAAAAAGCATTCTTATATTTTATCGCAAAAAAATGGGAAATTGTGATAGATTGTAGGAAATTGTTTTTATATTTGCATCGTTCAAATAAAAAACAGAAGAAGAACAATAATAAAATGACGATATACTATCTCCATACAACCACCACATTAGGGATGGGGCACATGACAACTACAATGTCCACATCCACAACAATGACCCCTCGGGGTTAAGGATAGTATATGTGTTTCTACGTGATACACGCTTACGGACGTAAGCAAAACAAGCTTTTAATTTTATTTTTTTAGTGTAAACAGATACAGTTTCTTTTCGTTGTCATGCTGGGTGAAACGAAAGTAGATTCTTTACCGGACTTGAAATGGCTCGGAGGACAGAATGGCAAAAGAAGCTGGAATAAAAATAGATAATTGCATGAAAGTTATGAAATTCGGCGGGACATCCGTAGGTTCCGTGAACAGCATTTTAAGCGTCAAACAGATAGTAGAGGCAGTTGAAGAGCCCGTAATTGTAGTTGTGTCGGCATTGGGCGGTATAACTGACAAGTTAATCAATACTTCGCAGATGGCTGCCAATGGGGATTCCGCATACGAGAAAGAATACCGTGAAATTGTGAATCGTCACATTGAAATGGTATATACCGTAATTCCGGCAGGTAATGAGCGTACTGTTTTATTGGATAAGGTCAATGAATTGTTGAGTGAACTGAAGGATATTTTTCAGGGAATTTATCTGATAAAGGACTTGTCGTCTAAAACGTCGGCTACTATTGTAAGTTATGGTGAGCGCTTGTCGTCTATTATTGTAGCTTCGTTGATAAAGGGGGCTGTATGGTATGACTCCCGCAACTTCATTAAGACTGAAAAAAAACATGCCAAACATATTCTGGATTCCGAACTGACCACTCGCTTGGTTAAAGAAACTTTCCAGAAATTACCGGAAGTGGCATTGGTTCCCGGATTTATCTCTACTGATAAGAACAGTGGTGAAGTGACCAATTTGGGACGTGGCGGTTCAGATTATACCGCTTCTGTCATAGCTGCGGCACTGAATGCGGATAGCTTGGAAATATGGACGGATGTGGATGGTTTCATGACGGCAGACCCGCGTGTAATCAGTACGGCCTATACCATTAATGAGTTGAGCTATGTGGAAGCGATGGAGCTTTGTAACTTTGGAGCGAAGGTGGTTTATCCGCCGACTATTTATCCGGTATGTCATAAGAATATTCCTATTCTGATTAAGAATACATTCAATCCTCAAGGCGAGGGAACTATCATAAAGCAGGAAGTGAATTCCGGTTCTAAAGCCATTAAAGGTATCTCATCCATCAATGATACGAGTTTGATTACGGTTACCGGTCTGGGAATGGTGGGAGTGATCGGAGTGAATTTCCGGATTTTTAAAGCATTGGCACAAAACGGCATCAGCGTGTTTATGGTATCGCAGGCATCTTCCGAGAACAGTACTTCTATCGGTGTGCGTAATCAAGATGCGGCACTGGCTTGTGAAGTGCTGAATGAGGAATTCTCCAAAGAAATAGAAATGGGGGAAATCAGTCCGGTTGTTGCCGAAATGAATTTGGCTACCATTGCCATTGTCGGTGAGAACATGAAACATACACCGGGCATCGCCGGTAAGCTGTTCGGGACTTTAGGCCGTAACGGCATTAGTGTGATTGCTTGTGCTCAAGGTGCTTCGGAAACCAATATCTCTTTCGTGGTAGAATCCAAGTCACTGCGCAAATCATTGAATGTGATTCATGATTCGTTCTTCCTGTCCGAATATCAGGTGCTGAACCTTTTTATCTGCGGTACAGGTACGGTAGGAGGCAGTTTGATAGAGCAAATCCGTTGTCAGCAACAAAAGTTGATGCAGGAACGCGGTTTGAAGCTGAAAGTGGTAGGTATAGCCGATGGACATCATGCGTTGTTTACCCGTGCAGGCGTAGACCTGTCACATTATAAGGAAGAGTTGGCAGAGAAAGGAATGCCTTCGTCCACCCAGGTGTTGCATGACGAGATTATAGGTATGAATATATTCAACTCTGTGTTTGTGGATTGTACAGCCAGTGCCGAGGTGGCGTCTTTATATAAAGATTTCCTGATGAATAATATTTCGGTCGTAGCTGCCAACAAGATTGCCGCTTCTTCCGAATACTCCGTTTACAGTGAACTGAAACAAATAGCCCGCCGCCGGGGTGTGAAATTCCTGTTTGAAACCAATGTCGGTGCGGGACTTCCTATTATCAACACGATCAACGACTTGATAAACAGCGGAGACAAGATCTTGAAAATAGAGGCGGTATTGAGCGGTACGCTGAATTACATCTTTAACAAAATCAGCGCGGACATTCCTTTCAGCAAGACCATCAAAATGGCACAGGAAGAGCGCTACTCGGAACCCGATCCGCGTATTGACCTGAGTGGCAAGGATGTGATTCGTAAACTGGTTATTCTGGCTCGTGAAGCCGGATATAAATTGGAACAGGAAGATGTGGAAAAACATCTTTTTGTACCGAATGATTTCTTTGAAGGCCCGTTGGAGGAGTTCTGGAAGAAAGTACCTTCCCTGGATGCGGATTTTGAATCACGCCGTCAAAAGCTGGAGGATGAAAACAAACGCTGGCGTTTTGTAGCCAAACTGGAAGATGGGAAGGGCAGTGTGTCTTTGCAGGAAGTGGACAGCAAACATCCATTCTATGGTCTGGAAGGCAGCAACAACATTATTCTGCTTACAACCGAGCGATATAAAGAGTATCCGATGATGATACAAGGATATGGGGCCGGTGCCAGTGTGACTGCCGCCGGAGTATTTGCCGATATCATGAGCATCGCTAATATTTAGGCTTATGAAACATATTATTATTTTAGGCGACGGTATGGCCGACTGGCCTGCCGAATCACTGGGAAACAAAACATTGCTGCAATACTCCAGTACACCTTATATGGATAAGTTGGCCGCTATGGGACGTACCGGGAGGTTGGTTACAGTTGCTCCCGGATTTCATCCGGGTAGTGAAGTGGCGAATATGTCTGTTATGGGCTATAATTTACCGAAGGTGTACGAAGGCCGTGGGCCGTTGGAAGCAGCAAGCATCGGGGTGGAGTTGCAACCGGGCGATATGGCTATGCGTTGTAACATTATCTGCATCGAAGATGAGAAGATAAAAAATCACTCCGCCGGACATATCACTACCGAAGAAGCTGATGTGCTGGTTAGATATTTGGAAGAAAAATTGGGTTCTGACCGGATTCATTTCTATACCGGTGTACAATATCGCCATTTGTTGGTGATAAAAGGGGGAAATAAACAATTGGACTGCACCCCGCCCCATGATGTGCCTTTGCAGCCTTTCCGTCCGCTCATGGTGAAGGCGGAAGTACCGGAGGCGCAGGAAACAGCCGGATTGATAAATAATCTTATCCTGGCTTCCCAGGAATTGTTGGCAGATCATCCGGTTAATCAAAAACGTATAGCCGAAGGCAAAGATCCTGCTAATAGTATCTGGCCTTGGAGTCCGGGGTATCGCCCGCAGATGGAACCTCTCTCCGGGAAGTATCCGGCCATAAAGAAAGGGGCTGTTATTTCAGCGGTGGACTTAATCAATGGCATAGGACATTATGCAGGATTACGCCGTATTGCTGTAGAGGGGGCTACCGGTTTATATAATACGAATTATGAGAATAAGGTGGCTGCGGCATTGGAAGCATTGAAGACGGACGACTTTGTGTATCTGCATATTGAGGCCAGTGATGAGGCCGGTCACGAAGGAGATTTTAAGTTGAAGCAGTTTACTATTGAAAATCTGGACAAACGTGTTGTAAGACCTGTTTATGAAGCAGTGAAGGATTGGGATGAGCCTGTGGCTATCGCCGTGCTTCCGGATCATCCTACGCCTTGCGAACTCCGTACCCATACGGCCGAACCTGTGCCTTTCCTTATCTATTATCCCGGTATAGAACCGGACTGTGTGCAGACCTTTGATGAAGTGGCATGTGTGGAAGGCAGTTATGGAATATTGAAAGAAGATGAGTTTATGAATGAATTTATGAAAAAATAATGTGGCAGTTTGCTAATTTGCCCCAATGGCAACCCTCCATGCAAAGCCCTTGGCACATTAGCACATTGACGCATTGAAAAATTGTTTACTATGAAATATTACAGTACGAATCACCAGGCTTCCGATGCTTCTCTGGAAGAAGCTGTAGTGAAGGGGCTGGCTTCTGACAAAGGTTTGTATATGCCCGAGGCCATCAAGCCATTGCCGCAAGAGTTTTATGATCAGATTGAGAATCTGTCGTTTCAGGAAATTGCTTATCGCGTGGCCGATGCTTTCTTCGGTGAGGATGTTCCTGCTGAAACACTGAAGCAGATCGTTTATGATACATTGAGTTTTGATGTTCCTGCCGTAAAGGTAAAGGATAATATTTACTCTTTGGAACTGTTTCATGGTCCCACATTGGCATTTAAAGATGTAGGTGGACGTTTCATGGCCCGTTTGTTGGGCTACTTCATTAAAAAAGAAGGGCAAAAGCAGGTGAATGTACTGGTTGCGACTTCGGGGGATACCGGTAGTGCTGTAGCCAATGGCTTCCTCGGAGTGGAAGGTATTCATGTGTATGTGCTTTATCCGAAAGGAAAAGTCAGTGAAATTCAGGAAAAGCAGTTCACTACTCTGGGGCGGAATATCACAGCGTTAGAAGTGGACGGTACTTTTGATGACTGTCAGGCATTGGTTAAGAATGCGTTTATGGATGCTGATTTGAATGCGCACATGAAGTTGACTTCTGCCAACTCCATCAATGTGGCTCGTTTCCTGCCACAGGCATTTTATTACTTCTATGCCTACGCACAGTTAAAGAAAGAAGGAAAAGCGGATCATCTGGTAGTGTGCGTACCTAGCGGAAACTTTGGTAATATCACCGCCGGACTATTTGGTAAACGCATGGGCTTGCCTGTCAAGCGTTTTATTGCAGCCAATAACCGGAATGATATTTTCTACCAATACTTACAGACCGGAAAATACAATCCTCGCCCTTCCATAGCTACTATTGCCAATGCAATGGATGTGGGAGATCCAAGTAATTTTGCCCGTGTACTGGCATTGTACGGTAACAGTCATGCTGCCATAACAGCGGATATCTCTGGTGCGACTTATACGGATGAACAGATTCGTGAAACGGTGGGTGAGGTATATTGGGAAACCGGTTACTTGCTCGATCCGCATGGAGCCTGCGGTTATCGTGCTTTATCCGAAGGATTGTCCGCCAGCGAAACGGGTATTTTCCTGGAAACGGCACATCCGGCTAAATTCCTGGAAACTGTGGAAGGTATCATTGGAGACAAAGTGGAGATTCCCGCCAAACTGCAAGCGTTTATGAAAGGAACCAAACAAAGTGTTCCGATGGAAAAAGACTTTGAAAGTTTCAAAGGCTATTTGATGAAAGAATAGCTTTTAGAAATAGATATCTGATAAGAAAAGAGGGGGCAAAAGTCCAAAGTAACTATCCAATGGTTCACCGTAGGGGCGGATTGAATAGTTACTTTGGGCTTGTTTACATAAAGAACAAAAAAGTTCCGTCACAGCAACGTGCTCATTACTAGTTGCTTTCTGTGTAAAAGATTCTCAAATCTCCTTCAATCGGTATGCTTCCGGCTATCGAATCCTGTTACGTATGTAACAAAAGTTTGTTCCTACCGTATCTTTCACTCCGTTTCATTTGATATTTCACTTGGGTGAAGCAACTGTTTCACTTAGGCGAAAACGGCTGTTCACCTAAGTGAAATCGCCTCTTCACTCGGGTGAAGCAACAAATGCAGATGGGCAAAAATACGCCTTATGACGCTCTCCTGCAAGGAAGTAACCGCAACTATGGCACAGGAATTAGAACAACCGATATACGTCAAGCCGAATCGCGGAGACGCTTACGAATTTGATAGCGGAGAATGGAAAACCGTTTCAGGGGAATTTAGAATGTTTTTTCACATTATATTGTTGATTTACAGGGAGATACTGCACGTAATCCGGAATGGTTGATGCGTGTCTTTATTTTATTTCTTCCAGCAACTTCCCGAACGAAGTGAATGTCCGTTGTTTCCCGCCCCGGGTGAGGTACAAGGCATCGGGAGCGATGACTTGTAGATGGGGCAGACCGGCAGGAGCGTTTTGGGTTTGCAGACAAGTATATCCGTGACGGTTCAGTGCGTTGATAGTCCAGTGCAATAAGGTTTCGTCTGTCGCTTCCACCGTTATTTCCTGCTTTCCATTCACGGTTGGATAGTAGATGCCATGATCATAATCGAACCGGATATTACTGTGTGAGAACAGCGTGTCCATCCGATGGTTCAGAATCATATCTTCCGTTACTCCGCATTGCAGTCCTGTTTCTTTGGACAGCAGCCAAAGCTTGTCCGACAGTA
>OGMP01001592.1_pt1 | contig 17148 bp, 12 predicted proteins | sample 1573261 | NCBI WGS metagenome assembly OGMP01 (sample SAMEA2581878, study PRJEB24529) | metagenome | biome: Human gut stool | place: China | collected 2011 | reverse complement strand
GGCGACCCGTCGAGCGCACTGCTCGAAGTGCTCGATCCGGAACAGAACACCACCTTCCACGACAACTATATCGACATGGAATACGACCTGTCGAAGGTGCTCTTCATCGCCACGGCCAACAACGTGGCCAATATCGCCCCGGCGCTGCGCGACCGCATGGAGATGATCAACATCGCCGGTTACCTCCTGGAGGAGAAGGTGCGCATCGCGCTGGACCACCTGCTGCCCAAGCAGCGCGAGGCCCATGGCATCAAGGAGCAGGAACTCGTGATGACGCCCCAAATCGTTGAGGGCATCATCTCCGGCTACACCCGCGAGTCGGGCGTTCGCTCGCTCGACAAGCTGCTGGCCAAGATCGCCCGCGCCCGCGCCAAGCAGATCGCTTTCGACGAAGCCTTCGCGCCCGAAATCACGGCCAAGGACGTCGAGAAGATTCTCGGCAACGCCGTCAAGAACCTCGACGAACCCAACCTCGTGGCGGTCTTCGTCGGGCTGATTCTGGGACTGGTGCTGGGGAGCATCCCCGTCAGCATTCCGGGCATCAGCCTACCCGTAAAGCTGGGTCTGGCGGGCGGCCCGATCGTCATCGGCATCCTGATCGGCACGTTCGGTCCGCGTCTGCATATGATTACCTACACCACCTACAGCGCCAACCTGATGCTGCGCGCATTGGGGCTGTCGATGTATCTCGCCTGTCTGGGGCTGGAAGCCGGCGCGCACTTCTTCGAAACGGTCATGCGCCCCGAAGGGGCGTTGTGGCTCCTGCTGGGATTCCTGCTGACGTTCGTTCCCGTCGTATTGCTGGGCGTCTTCGCGCTGCGCGTCCTACGCATCGATTTCGGTTCGGTATCGGGCATGCTGTGCGGCAGCATGGCCAACCCGATGGCGCTGACTTACGCCAACGACACGATCGAAGGCGACAATCCGTCGGTCTCCTACGCCACGGTCTATCCCCTCTGCATGTTTTTGCGAGTGGTCATCATTCAGGTGATGCTGATGATTTTCCTGTAGATTGCGGCCCTGCGGCCTGCTCCGGGTTCGGCTACGGCGTCGGCTCCGGCTTCCGCCCCGACTCCGGCTCTTGCTTCGGCATCGGTTCCTGCGTAGGCGTCGGTTCCGGTTTTTGCTTCGGCTTCGGTTCCAGCTTCGGTTCCGGCGCCCGGCCTTGCCCCCTTCTCTGCTCCATTTTCCGCCCCATTCCCGGCTCCGGCTTCAGATAACGCAGGGCCGCAATGTCGCTGCCCGACGGATTCTGGAATACCCGCAGGTCGAATTCGGGAATCACGGCCAGCACGTGGTCGAAAACATCGGACTGTATCCGCTCGTAATCCACCCATATCACCGTATCGGTAAAGAAGTAGAGTTCCATCGGAAGTCCCGTCTCGGTAGGCTGCAGCTGACGCACCATCAGCGTCATCCCTGCGTTCACGGGCACTTCGTTGCGCAGATAACGTTCGAGATAGGCCCGGAAGACGCCGAGATTGGTCTGATGCAGGCCGTTGATCCTGCGTTCGCCGGGTTTGATGCCGTGCGTGGCATTGTACTCCTCGACGCGGCGTTCGGTATCGTCGATATATTCGCGGATCAGGTCGATACTGCGGTATTTATTCAGCATCTCAGGCGTACAGAACCGCACGCTGGTCATGTCGATACTCACCGAGCGCTTCACGCGGCGGCCTCCCGACGCCTGCATGCCGCGCCAGTTCTGGAACGAATCGCTCACCAGCAGGTAGGGCGGCAGCGTAACGATCGTATTGTCGAAATTGCGGACTTTCACCGTCGTGAGCGACACCTCGATCACCGAGCCGTCGGCCCCGTATTTGGGAACCGAAATCCAGTCCCCCACCTTGAGCATGTCGTTGGCCGAAAGCTGGATGCCGGAGACGAATCCCAGAATGCTGTCGCGGAAAATCAGCATGATGATCGCCGCCGACGCTCCCAGACCGGCCAACAGACTGGCGGCGATTTGTCGAGCAGGATCGAGACGATCAGGATAGCGCAGATCAGCGCCGCAATGCCCTGCCCGGTCTGCCTGAGCCCCTTGATCGGCTTGTTCTGCCATGCGGGACGCGCCGAAGCGATTTGGAAAACCGCAAAGAGCACGGCATTGATAAAGCGGAATACCGCCACGACGATATAGACCTCGACCAGCCGCGTCACGATCGTCCGGGCTTCGGACTGCTCTTCGAAAACCACCGGCAGAACGATCCCCAGCACGACGGCGCTGACGACGTTGCACAAACGGCTCAGCACGTCGGGGTTGAACAGATCGTCGTCCCACGTGGCTTTGGTGCGCTTGACGATGCGCCGCATGCCGCGCACGAGGATCGTGCGGCACACGAAGTCGAAGAGCGCCACCGCCAGCAGTACCAGCGTAAAGGCCACCCAGCGGTCCCAGCCGCTGTCCTGCGCGGACGCGAGTCCCAGCCATTCGAGCAGGGCGTCGGCCCAATGTTTCAGGAGTGTCTGCATACGGCATTCCTATCAATTATCAGACCCGTTCGTGAAAAATGATTCCGAGGTCGTCGTTTTACAAAAAAAGATGTGCGATGCGGCGGTGCCGCACCTATCCGGCATACGTTCCGCCGACATCGGCCCTCCCCGGCAGCGCGGCCGGATACGGCGCGGATGCAACACGAATGCGGCACAATCGGGGCAAAACGCGGCACGAACCGGCCCCGCCATATTAAGCCGCTGCATCACAGCCGTTTCCCCGTTTACAAAGATACGAAATAAAGCGGTTATTCAAAAATCAGTTTCGCTTCGCCTTCGAAATTCGGAGTGAACACCCCTTTGCCGAGGTTTTCCAGCACCTCGGCCCGGCTCCAGAACCGCCCGCCGTCCAGTTCGTCGCTCGGCGCAACCGGCCCGTCGTACACCGCACGATGGACATAGACCAGTTCGCGCTCCCGCTCCGAGCGGAATACGTAGACCGCTACCCGTTCGGGCGTAAACTCGGTCACCCCCAGCTCCTCGCGCACCTCGCGCCGCAGGGCTTCATCCACCGTCTCGCCGTAATCGACATGGCCGCCCACGGCCGTGTCCCAGCGTCCGGGCTGAATGTCTTTCCACTCCGGCCGCTTTTGCAGGTAGAGCTCGCCGCGGGAATTGAACAGATGCAGGTGCACCACCGGATGCAGCAGCATCGACCCGCCGTGGCATTCGCCGCGCGTAGCCGATCCCACGACAACGCCGGAGGGATCGACCACCGGAAAAAGTTCCGAACCGTTATCGCATCTCATGGCGGGGATATTTACGTATATAAATCACGACGGTCAGCAAACCGAGCAGGACGAATCCCATGCCCGCGAGAGCCGTATAACGATACCCCAGCCCGTGGTCGATCGGCAGGCCGCCGCAGTAGGCGCCCAGCGCATTGCCCAGATTGAATGCCACCTGCACCAAAGCCGCCCCCAGCATCTCGCCGCCGCGCGAATTCTCCAGAATAAGCAGCTGCTGGGGCGACGAAACACAGAACAGACATCCCGTGCAGAGCACCATCAGGGCGACGGAGAGGTAACGGACGTGCGCCCCGAAGTAAATCGCGAGGAGCGTCGCCGCGGCCGTGGCCAGCGTGAAACGCACGACCTTCTCAGGCGTAAAACGATCGGAAAAATGGCCGCCGATGATATTGCCCGCGAACATGCCGAACCCGGCGAGCATGATGATCAGCGTCAGGTCGTCCGCCGTGAATCCCGAAGCGTGAATCATCAGCGGGCTGACGTAACTGTACCAGCAGAAAATGCCGCCGTTGCCCAGCATCACCGACAACAGCACGAGCCACGGCGCGAGACTGCGCAGAAAACGGAACTGCCCTTTCAGCCCCGTATCGGGCAGCGGTTCCATGCGCGGCACCCACAACCGCACCAGCAGCAGCGCCACGACCCCCCACCCGGCCACGATTCCGAACGTGGCGCGCCATGTCAGGACGTTACTGATATAGGTTCCCAGCGGCACGCCGAACAGATTGGCGACGGTCATGCCGACGATCATGATCGACACGGCTTCCGTACGCTTCCCGGCGTCGGCGACCCGCTCGGCGACGATCGACCCCACACCGAAGAATGCGCCGTGGGGAAGTCCCGAAACGAAACGCAAGCCCAGCAGCGACCAGTAATCGGGAGCCAGCGAAGCACAGAGATTACCCGCCGCGATCATCGCCGTAAGCGCCAGCAGTATCTGTTTCAGCGGACGTTTCCGGGCGACGAGCACCATAAGCGGCGCGCCGAAGCAGACGCCCAGCGCATAGGCGGAAATAAGGTGCCCCGCCTCCGGAATCGAGACGCCGAGACTGCGGGCGATATCGGGCAGAATGCCCATCATCACGAACTCCGACATTCCGAGCGCAAGCGTTCCGAACGCCAAGGCTATCAGACTCTTTTTCATAGAGGAACTACATTAACCGTAACCGGCTGCAAAAATAACACAAAAGGTGAAAAGTTATTCGCCTTTCACCTTTGCATTCTGTTGTTTTTATGGTCATCCCGGTCGGCCCGGCCAAACAGTCGGGTCAAACGGGCCGGTCAAACGCCCCGGCTGAACGATCGGGCCAAACAATCGGGCAGAACCGCAACCAACCGAACGATCCGGCAGAACCGAACCGGCTCCGCGCCGCTATTCCGCGGGCGCCTCCGTCTTGCGCGGCTGGCCCACTTCGTAGCCGAGGGAGTGCATCCACTCGACCGTCGCGGCATCGACCTGATCGTTGCGGTCGGTCCAGCGGCGCTGTTCGATCAGACGCTTCCTGTGCTCGTCGATGCGCTGCATGATGGGGAAATCGGGATGTTTCATCTCCGAACGCCGCTCGCGCTCCGAAGGACGTATCCGGCGGTCGAAGACCTCGGCCTGCGAAGGCCGCCGCGCCCCCTCCCACTTGAATCCCTTGAGACGGATATCCTGCGTCGGCGGAATCTTGTCCATCGGGTAGAAATTATAGACCGGATCGCCGCGGTAGGTGATCTGCACCACCTGCTTGTCTTCGATAAAGAACGATATTTCGCCGCTTTCGATGACGCCCATCATCGTGATCTCAACGGGTTCGCCGTCCTGCATGTAATAGATGGTCTGGGCATTGCCGTTCACGTCGTTGCGGTAAATCTGGTTGTTGAAGAAGTAAGCCGTCATGGTCTTGCCCGCCACCTGATTGTAGTGCGTCGTATCGAGCTGGCTGACCATCATCGGACTGCCGATGAACTCGGCCCGCGTGAGCTGCTGGTTCTCGGTGAAAATGTCCATCACGTCGGAGGTGATCTGGTTGTTCTCGTTCCACAACACGGGATCGATGTAGAGGTGGATCGTCGAATCGGTGCTGATCGCCGTCATCGAATCGCACACGGTCTGGAAATCCGAGCGGTAGATCTTTACGTTCCGGAAGCCTTTCAGCAAACGGTATATGCTGTCGCGGGGCGCAGCCAGTGAGTCGATCGAATCGGCCGGAACAGCCATTGCCGCCGTGTCGGTCAGCAGCGAATCGACCAACAGGTTCAGCAGCGAATCCTGCTCGGCCATGTTGAGCACGATCAGCGAATCGAGTTCGCGCAGGGCCGTCGAATCGATCTGAATCATCCGTCCTTTGCGCGTCGCACGCGCCTGACGGGCCTTGAGCTTCGATTCCGCCTTCAGGCGGCGCGCCGTGAGCCGGGCTTCCTCGCGCTCCTTCTGCTCCAGCAGCCGGGCCGTCATTTTCTCCTTGCGCCGGGCCGCTATCTCGTCCAGCTTCTTCTTTTTCTCCTTGGCGGCGGCCGCCTTTTCCTCGGCCTTGGCTCTCTTCGCCGCCTCTTTCAGCAACGCCTTGCGCTGGGCGACGGTCAGCGTATCCGCGGCATTGGCCAGCGAATCGGCAGGCGCCGCGCCGCCCAGAGAATCGGCGGGAGCGGGTCGGTCCGGCGCGTCGAGAGGCGTCGGTGCGGCATGCGGCGAATCCGCGTCTCCGTCGGCCGGCGAGTCGGACGCGGGAACCGGGGTTCCCAACGAATCGGCGGCATCCCCGCCCTGCGGTCTGCGTTCGGAGCGGAAGGCTCCCAGCGAATCGGCCGGAACGTCAGCTCCTCCGGCAGCATGCGTCGGCGAATCGGCCCCCGGCAGCGCCAGCGAGTCGGCGGCTGCAGCCTCCGCGGCCCGGCGTTCGGCGTTTTCGTTGATCGTAAACAGGAACATCGAATCGGCGCGCATGAAAAGCGAATCGCCCTGCGAGAGATCGTAGCTCACGATCGACGGGCGGCGCGTGAGGAACGCGTTGCCCGGCTCCTTCCAGTATTCGCCGTAATCGCCGAAGGCGAGCACCTTGTGCTCCGTATCGTCGATCTGAATGTCGCGCCATAAAATTATATGGTCTTCGGCCCGGTAGAAATCGATGCTGTCGCTCCACATCTCCTGCTTGTCGGTCAGCACGTACCCGTTGCTGGTCACCTTGTAAAGCGAGTCGGCTTTGCGGTAGGCGCCGCGGTCGGCATACAGATAGTCGCCCTCCTTGTTCCAGATATTGGTGTGTTTAAAGAAAAAGGCGTTGTCGGTAGCCATGTTGTAGACCACCGAGTCGCCCTTCAGTTCGTATTCGTCGTTGCGCATTTCGACCCGGTCGACGCAGACCAGCTCCTTGCTGTTGGCGTAGTAGTAACCGCGGACCGACTCCAGCCGGCTGTCACGGTTGACAAGCACGCCGCCCCCGCCGAATTCGCCGACGTTCTCCTTCGTGTTGAAAAGGAACTCGTAGGTGTAGAGCGTGGCGTCCTCGTCGACCACCTTGACGATATCCGAAAATACGCGGGCTTCGTTCACCTCGCCGTTGTATTCGGCCCGGTCGCCGTAAATATAGGTCGTATTCTTGTTGATCAGGACATTGCCGAAGAATTCGATGCGCATGTCCGAATAGCGGACGGCGCTGTCGCACGTAATGACGGCGCCGTTGTGCTGCGCGGCGAAGTTGCCCACCAGAAAGATCACCGAATCGCCCGGAGCCACGGGCCCCATGTTGTCCGACTTGAGGTCGATGAGTTTCTTCTCGGCCGGCTGCTCCGCCTCAGGCGCCTGCATCCCGCCGCGGGCGAAAATCACACTGACGGCGGCCAATGCGACGACCGCTATGGAAAGGAGCCTGCGCACGGTTTTACTTCACCCAATGTTTGTTCTCGAACGCTCCGTCGCGGAATTCGGGATCGATATAGACATACATGGCGTCGATCTTCTTCGACAGCCAGTCCTTGAAGACCTTTTCCTGCTTGGCGTTGAGCGCCATCTCCTCCAGCCGGAGGTAGTCCTCGTTGAGCGACGCCACGTGCGTCGGAATGATCTCCACCAGCTTGACGACCTTGGCCAGCTGGTTGCCCATGATGTCCTCGGTCAGGAAAGCTTCCGACACCTCGCCGGGCTTCAGCCGCACCAGCGCGTTGTAATCGTTGAGCGCGTTGAAGTGGGCGAAATCCTCGCGCAGGAACTTCGTCACGGTCAGCTTGGCGTCGAAAGCGCTGAAACGCTCCAGAATGTCGTGGTTCGAGACGATACCGCCGTTCATCTTCGACGTCGCATCGTCGGAATAGAGCAGCGCGGCCTTCTCGAAGGTGATCGAATCCTTGCGGATCAGATTGGCGATGCTGTCCAGAAAATGCGTGCCCTCCGTAAGCTCGTCGATCGTATAGACCGGACGCAGCAGGATATGGCGGAAATGGTAGAGACTGCCCCGCTTGTCGAGCATCTGAATGATGTGGAATCCGAACTGCGATTCGACGACCTCCGAAATCTGTCCGGGCTTCATGTTTTCGAGCGCCGCGGCAAACGAAGAGTCGAGACTGGCGAGCGGCGCAGGGTCCATTTCGCCGCCGCGCATCATCGTTCCGGGGTCCTGCGAATACATGCGGGCCAGATTCTCGAACTTGGCCTTGCCCGTGATGACGCGTTCGCGCATGTCCAGCAGACGCTCGCGCGTACGCTGCTTGGCCTGCGTGATCGACTTGGGGAAGCGGGTGATCTGCGCATAGACATACTGCTCGGCGATGGTCGGCAGGCTGTCCTTGTCGATCGACTTGTAGAAACGCTCGACCTCGCCCGGAATGACCGCGACCTTGCTCACGACCTCGTTCTGCATGGAGCTGGCGTAGGACTGCTCCTCGTAGCGCTGACGCATGTTCTCGCGGATGTTGAAAATGGCCATGTGGTGCTTGGCTTCGAGCCGGGGAATCGATCCCTCGGCCTCGATCATGTTCTGCACCTGCTCCTCGACGTGCGAAGCGATGTCGCCGGCATTGATCTTCACCGAGTCGATCTGCGCCTGATTGAAGAGCAGTTTCTGGGTCATCAGCGCTTCGAGCGCCTCGTTCATCGGATCGCGGTCGGAGGTGTACCCCTCCGCGCGGCGCTGCGCCGTGAGCTGGCGCGCGTGATCCGCCACCTCGGAATAGAGAATCGAGGAAGAACCCACGACGGCGACCACCTTGTCGAGCAGCACCTGCTGTTTCTGGGCGAAGGCCCCCGCAGCGAGCACGGCGAGAGCCGCCGCCATTATACCTTTTTTCAACATTGCGTTATACTTTATCGTTTGTATTTTCAAAAATCTTCGCCTCCCCGTTCTCCACGGCGCGGTTGTACAGCTCCTCCTCGTGGCTGCGGATGATCTCGCCCTGCCGCTGGTTGAAGAGAATGCGGCGGATCGTACTCCGCAGGCGTTCGAGGGGAATAGGCTCGCCCTCGCGCCGCACGGCGTCGATCTGGAAATAATAGTACGAATGGCTATCTCGCATCGCCTGCACGGCGTTCGACGACAGCACCGAATCGTAATTCTGCGACCTGAGGGTCGGCAGGAAACTCAGAAACTCCGGAAAATCGACCCACTGTTCCCGAAAATCGGTCACCGTGAAGTCGTTTTTCTCGCAGATATCCCGGAAATCCTGCTGCTGGGCGGCGGATTTGGCCCCCATCAGCTCCTTCAGCTTCCGGGCCTGACGATAGCCTTCGCCGAACTGCACGATCCGCCCCTTGACCAACGTACGGTCCAGCCGGAAATCGGCCTTGTGCGCATTGTAATAGGCCGTAATCTCGTCGTCGGTGAACGTCGTGTCGATGCTCCGGTCCACATACAGCTGGTTCAGCTTGCGGATCAGCAGCGCCTGACGGTACTCCTCGACCATCTTGTCGATATCGTCGCCCGAAGCCGAAAACAGCGTCTCGGCCTCCTTGAGCTTGAGCTGCTTGCGCACCCACCGGTCCACGTATACCTTCATGAACGCCGCGCTGTCTTCGCCCGTGACTCCCTTGGGAACCACCGACTCCACATCGCGCAGCTGCAGCTGCTTGCCGCCGGCGCGCGCCAGCGTGGTATCGCTGGCGAAATAGCCCGGCATCTCCCGGCAGCCCGCCAGAAAAACCGAAGCCGCCACGACTGCTATTTTCGCTCGCAAATTCATAATCCGGAGGACAAAGATACAGTTTTTACTCGTAACTAACGCAGCCCCGGCCCAGATTATTACGCCGCCGCCCGATTTTTATCCTCGGCTTTCAGGCGCCGCAGCGCGAGGAGCATCATGTAACCCGAAACGGCGAAGACAGCCAGCGCACCGATATAAATCAGCACATAGAGCGTCCTGCTGCCGACCAAGTCGATCAGCATGGCGTTGCCGTGCCCGGTGACCAGCGCCAGATAGGCGATTCCGTTATTGACGGCATGGAGTATGATCGTAGACCAGAGCGAGTCGGTCCGCATGTAGACGAATCCGAGCACCAGACCGATGGCGAAGGCGTTCACCGCGACGGTCGGATGCACGTGCACGATGCCGAATACAGCCGATGAAACCAGCCATGCGGCCATCACGCCGTATTTTGCGCGCGTCGATTCGAGCAGCACGCCGCGGAAAATCACCTCTTCGAACAACGGCGCCATCACCACGACCGTAACGATCGCCCACGCGCCGCGTCCGTAGGCGTTGGGCACTTCGGGCAGCAGGCTCAGCAGCGGTTCGAGCACCACCGACGTGGCGAGTATGAAAACCACGCCCCAGAGCAGCAGGACGGGATTCAGTCCGCGGGAGGAGAAATGCGCGATGATTTTCGGACCCCGGCGCCGGCTGCGGTAAAAGAGAAATCCCACGAGCGTAAGGGTCATGGCGACAAAATAGGATACGGCGTTGAAATGCCCTACGAGCACCTGTTCGGCGGTGCTCACCGTTTCGTCGGCGCTCGCCAGCAGCGCCTGATCGGGCCACTTGCAACCCACCAGCAGCGCCGTTACGGCGCCTACGACCTGCGCCAGCAGGAAAATGCCGAAAAAGACCAGATAATCGGCCAGTGCGGGAAATTTCCCCTGCAGTTTCCAGATTTTACCGACGGCCTCAGGAGCCGGCGCCGGCTCCTGCACGGGAGCCTCTGTTTTTTTTTCTGTCATATAGCGTGTAACTATCAATCCGTTCCGAGTTCAAAGATAAGCAATTTTCGGTTACGGTTATGGATTTCCATTTAAAATCATTAAATTTGCCCGATTATAAACCCGATCGAAACATGGCAAAGGTTATCGCATTAGCGAATCAGAAAGGCGGCGTGGGCAAGACCACGACGGCCATCAACTTGGCGGCCTCGCTGGCCCTGCTGGGCAAGAAGGTGCTGCTGCTCGACGCCGATCCGCAGGCCAACGCCACCTCCGGCTTGGGCTTCGACATCAATCTGGAGGGCGTCTACGAATGCATCGCAGGACTCAAAAAGCCCGAAGAGGTGCTCCTCCAAAGCCCCGACGTGAAGAATCTATGGGTGCTGCCCTCGTCGATCGACCTGGTGGCCGCCGACACCGAGCTGCCGAAAATGGAGGATGCGCACCACGTGATGAAACGCATCGTAGACTCCGTCCGCGACCGCTTCGACTACATCTTCATCGACTGCTCCCCCTCGCTGGGCTATACGACCGTCAATATCCTCACGGCCGCCGACACGGTGCTTATTCCCGTGCAGTGCGAGTACCTCGCCCTCGAAGGGCTTTCGAAACTGCTCAACACCATCCGCAAGGTCAAAAGCGGCCTGAACCCCGCACTGGACATCGAGGGCTTCCTGCTGACGATGTATATGCGCAACAGGCTCAACAACCAAGTCGTGAACGAGGTGCGCGAGCATTTCGGTCAGCTGGCCTACGACACAATAATTCAGCGCAATATCCGTTTGGGAGAAGCCCCCTCGCACGGAAAGCCCGTCATGCTGTACGATGCCGGGGCCGTGGGTTCGGAGAACTACCTCACCTTGGCGCGGGAGTTCCTCAAACGCAACCGTAAACGAAGCAAATAACAGAACGCAGCTATGAAACAACCGAAGGGATTAGGGCGCGGACTCGACGCCATATTCGGCACCGACGCCGTAGACGCCAAGCTCAAGCCGATGAGCCAGATGACCGAAATCGACATTGCGGAAATCATTCCCAACCCCACGCAGCCGCGTACGCAGTTCGACGAAGAGGCCCTCGACGAGCTGGCCGACTCGATCCGCCAGCTGGGCATCATCCAGCCCATTACGGTCAAGAAATCGGGCGACGGCAAATATATCATCATCAGCGGCGAACGCCGCTGGCGGGCGGCGCAGCGCGCCGACCTGAAGAGCCTTCCGGCCTATGTCCGCGAGGTGGACGACGAAAACCTGCACGCCATGGCCCTCGTGGAGAACATCCAGCGGCAGGACCTCAACGCCATCGAAATCGCGCTGGGCATGCAGCGTCTGATCGAGGAGTGCAACCTCACGCAGGACGCGCTCTCCGAAAAGGTCGGCAAGAAACGTTCGACCGTCTCGAACTACATGCGTCTCTTGAAACTGCCCGACGAGGTGCAGCTGGCCCTCAAGGAGGGGCTGATTTCGATGGGACACGCCAAGGCCATCGCCGGCGCCCCGCAGGAGCTGCAGCTCCGCACGCTGAAGAAGATCCTCAAGAAGAGCCTTTCGGTCCGTCAGGCCGAGGAGCTGGTGCGCACGCTCACCGAGCAGCCCGCCGAAGCGGCACAAAACATGGAGGACGAAGAGTATCCCGAAAGCTATTCGCGGCTGGTGGAACAGCTCGAAAAATTCTTCTCGCAGGAAATCAGCATCAAACGCTCGAAAAACGGCGGCGGACGGATCGTCATCGGCTTCGACGACGACAAGGACATCGAACAATTCATCGAACGGTTCTCCGGCCGCCTCAAATAAAATATGGTAAGAATCCGGTTCAGACACCTGCTGCCGATACTCGCGGCACTCACGTTGTGGCTTCCCGCCCAAGCGCAGCTCCACCGCGGGGCGCGCACCATCGTGCGCGGGGGCATGCTCGTGCAGCGGGATTCGCTCGCCTCGAAAACCGACTCGCTGGCCGACCTCTCGCTGGTCCGCGAACTGGATTCGCTGATGACGGGACTCTTCGCGGCCGACTCGGCCGCCGTCGCAGAGCTGCGCACCGACGACATAAGCAAAGCCGACTCGCTCTACCGGCTCAAAATGGCCGGCATAAAGATCGAATCGGACACCACCAAGCATAAACGCGGCTGGCTGATGAGCGATTCGATGTCGCTCTCGAAGGTGTGCTGGATTTCGACCGTACTGCCCGGTTACGGACAGATTTACAACAAACAATACTGGAAACTGCCCGTTCTCTACGGCACCTTGGGCGCGGGTCTGGCCCTCTATCTCCACGAAAACAAGACCTACAAGCCCCTCAAGCGCGAATACGAAGCCTACACGAACAAAAACCTCTCGCGCACGCCCGAACTGGACGCGCTGCAAAGCAGGATGATCCGCAGCAACACCCGCCGGCAGGTCTATCTGGGCCTTACGGTGGCCTCGTACATCTATTTCATCGGCGACGCCGCCGTGAACTACTCGACCAACGAGGTCTCGGACGTCAAGAAAGCCACCACGCTGGCCTGCATCTTCCCCGGCGCGGGACAGATTTACAACAAAAGCTATTGGAAAGTCCCCTTCGTCGTGGGCGGTTTCGCCGCGATGATCTACTGTATCGACTGGAACAACCGCGGCTACCAGCGTTTCAAAAAGGCATACCGGCTGCTGAGCGACTACGAAAAGAATCCGGACGCCTACCCCGACGGCCCGACCGACGAATTCCACGGCCGCTACTCGGCGGACTTCATCCGCAACCTGCGCAACAACTACCGCCGCAACCGCGACCTCTGCATCATCATCTCGGCCGGACTGTACGTCCTTCAGATCGTGGACGCCCATGTGGACGCCCATCTGAAGGACTACGACGTCTCCGACGACCTGTCGATGAATCTCGAACCGCTGGTCGATTATACATACGTTCCCTCCGCCGGCGGCAACCGTGCGGTATTCGGGTTCAACCTGAGTTTCAAATTCTAACCGATGAGAATCCTCCTGACCATAGTGCTGCTGATGGCCGTCGCTGCGCCCGCATCGGGCCTCGACCGCAAACCCCGCAAGAAAGAGAAGAAAAAAGCCCGGACCGAAGCCGTCGCCGAACCCGCACCGGCCCCCGCTCCTCCGGCCGCAATGCCCGCACACACCGAGCGCAAAACCGAACCTGCCGCGCCGGCGCCCGCACCGCTCCCGGATAACGACATGACGCTGGGACTGACGGCCGCGCAGGCCGATTCGCTGGTCGCCGTATGGCGCGAAAGGCAGTGCTGCGACTCGTTCAGGGAGTTCTTCGACAACTATATTCTGGTGGACAGCACACAGACCGGCGCTGTTCCCGACTCGGTCTATACCCGGCGTCTGCGCGACCTCGCATCGCCCATCCAGCTCCCCTACAACAGCATCGTCCGGGGCTACATCAACCGTTACACCGACTCCCGCTACGGCACGATCAGCCGGATTCTGGGCATGTCGCAGTACTATTTCCCGCTGATCGAGGACGAGCTGCTCAAAGAGGGGCTTCCCATCGAGCTGCGGGCCCTGCCGATCATCGAATCGGCGCTCTCCGTCACGGCCGTATCACCCATGGGCGCCGTAGGACTGTGGCAGTTCATGCCCTCGACGGGCAAAAGCTACGGACTTGAGGTCAATTCGCTGGTCGACCTGCCGTTACCTCAAAGACCTTTACGCCATCTACAAAGACTGGTCGCTGGCCATCGCCGCCTACAACTGCGGTCCGGGCAACGTCAATAAGGCGCTGGCCCGCGCAGGCGAGAAGAGCCGCACCTTCTGGGACATCTACGACTACCTGCCCCGCGAAACGCGCGGCTACGTCCCCGCCTTCATCGGTGCGTCGTATGCCTACGCCTACCACCGCCAGCACGGCATCGAGCCGACCGAAGCCCCGATTCCCCTTTCGGTGGACACCGTCCGGATCAACAAACTGATGCACCTGGGGCAGATCTCCTCGACGATCGACCTGCCGATCGAGACCCTGCGCCAGCTCAATCCGCAGTACAAACTCGACATCATCCCGGCCACGACCAAACCCTATACGCTGGTGCTTCCGCAGCGCAGCCTGACGCAGTACGTCGCCAACGAGCCTGCTATTCTGGCCAAAGACTCGCTGTACCTCAAGGAATACATCAACCCGGCGAACCTCGACAAAAAGCGTCAGGAACGTTCCGGAACAGTCTATACCGTCAAGAAGGGCGACACGCTGGGCGCCATCGCCCGCCGCTACCGGGTGACCACGGCGCAGCTCATGCGCTGGAACAACATCAAGAGCGCCCACAAACTCCGCATCGGACAACGGCTCCGCATCGAAGGCAGGTAATGAACACCGATCACGATACCATCGTCGCCTCTGCAACCGCCGCCGGAGGGGCTATTGCCGTCATCCGCATCAGCGGCGGCGAAGCTTTCGCCGTCTGCGACCGGATATTCCGGGGCCGGCGGCCGCTCGCCGAGGCAGACGGCTACACGGTACATTACGGTACGATAGCCGAGGGCGACCGCGTGATCGACGACGTGCTGGCGGCCGTTTTCCGCGCCCCGCACTCCTACACGGGCGAAAACTCGGTCGAAATCTCGTGCCACGGCTCCTCCTACATCGTCTCGGAAATCCTCCGGCTGCTGATTGCCGCGGGAGGACGCATGGCCCAGCCGGGCGAATTCACCATCCGCGCCTACCTGGCCGGGAAACTCGACCTCTCGCAGGCCGAGGCCGTGGCCGACATGATCGCCTCGTCGTCACGCGCCGCGCACGCGCTGGCCTCGACGCAGATGCGCGGCGGATACTCCGAAGAGCTCGAATCGCTGCGCGAAAAACTGCTGAACCTCACCTCGCTGCTGGAACTCGAACTCGACTTCTCGGAAGAGGAGGTCGAATTCGCCGACCGCACCCAGCTGCGCGACACCATGCGGCAGATCAAGGAGCGGATAGACGCCCTGCGCAGCTCGTTTTCGCTCGGCAATGCCATCAAGGAGGGAGTCGCCGTAGCCATCGTCGGAGCGCCGAACGTCGGAAAAAGCACCTTGCTCAACCGCCTGCTCAACGAAGAACGGGCCATGGTCTCGGACATAGCCGGCACGACGCGCGACGTCATCGAAGAACGCGCCAACATCGACGGGGTCGTCTTCCGTTTCCTCGACACGGCCGGCATCCGCAGCACGAACGACACCCTCGAACAGATGGGAATCGCCCGCACCATGTCAAGCATCGAACGGGCGCAGATCATCATCCGCCTGATCGACGCATCGCAGCCCGCCGTACCCGTATCCGGCGGAAGCCCTTCATCCGGACAAACGGTCCGGAAATCCGCTCCTGCGGTTCCGAGCGCCGATTCGGCCGCCGACACCCAAAGCCCGGACTTTCCGCTCCGTCCCGACCAAACGCTGCTGACGGTATACAACAAAATCGACAAAACGCCCCGATTCGCACTTCCCGAAGGCGCCGTCGGCATCTCGGCACGCAACGGCGACGGCATCGACGACCTGCGCCGGACCCTGCGCGACGCGGTCGATACGGAAGCGCTCTACCACGGCGGCACGGTCATCTCCAACAGCCGCCATTACGAAGCCCTGACGTCGGCGTCCGAAGCCCTGAGTGCCGCCCTCGACGGCCTGCGCGACAACCTTCCGACCGATCTGCTGAGCGAAGAGATCCGTCAGGTCATCCGCCATCTGAGCGGCGTCACCGGGCAGGACATCGTCCCGGAAGAGGTCCTCAAAACCATATTCTCGAAGTTCTGCATCGGAAAGTAACCACACCAAACAACATCCAATAAAAATCAAACTAAAATACAGTATTACAACTAATTAATACTACAACATTATTTGACTTAATAGAGGTTATTTTACTATTTTGGTGTAAATATTTACAACATATTTACACTAAATAATTTGTTTTAGTGTAAATAAAGTGTAAATTCGCAGTACCTATGAAACTACTGCATTATGGAAATCAAGATTAGAAAGCGTGCATCTGCAACCACAGGCAAGACAAGTCTGTCATTAGAGTACTACCTCGGCTACACCAAAGACGAGAACGGGAAGATCAAGCACAAGCGTAAATTCGAGACACTCGAATATTTCCTATACACCCATCCTAAAACCGCCGTAGAAAAGGATCACAACAAGACCAACCTGCAAATGGCCGAGGCGGTCAAGGCCAAGCGACTGCTTACGTTTCAGAATAAGCAGTACGGCTTTACGGTCGATTTCAAAATCCGCACAAACCTCGTCGAATATATCCGTGGACTGATCGAACAACGCAAAGAATCGCCGGGAAACTGGGGAAACTGGGACAGCGCCCTAAAACACCTGATTGCCTATGCTGGCGAGGACACAACCTTTGAAATGGTCGATAAAGAGTTTGTTGCCGGATTCAAAACCTATCTGGAGAAAAAAGCGCGGACAAAAAGCAACGCTCGATTATCGACTAACAGCCAGAATAGCTACTTTCTCAAGCTGAAGGCCACCCTAAACCAAGCTGTCGAGGACGGCATCATTCCGAACAACCCTGCTACCCATATTAAAACAGCCAAAGCCGAGGACGTACACCGGGAATACCTCACAATAGAGGAACTGCAACGGTTAGTCAAAACGGACTGCAAATTCCCGATTATGAAACAGGCATTCCTATTCTCCTGCCTGACCGGGCTACGTTGGAGTGATATTCAGAAACTCACATGGAGCGAAGTACAGCAACTCGACGGCATGACGCGGATCGTATTCCGGCAGAAGAAAACCAAAGGCTTTGAATACCTCGACATTTCGGATCAGGCGGTCAAATATCTCTGCGAACAGGGTAAACCCGACGAGCGG
>OGMP01001588.1_pt1 | contig 17157 bp, 9 predicted proteins | sample 1573261 | NCBI WGS metagenome assembly OGMP01 (sample SAMEA2581878, study PRJEB24529) | metagenome | biome: Human gut stool | place: China | collected 2011 | reverse complement strand
GGAAACACTGATCCGTTGCTAGCGGAATCGGTGATCCGATGAAGCGGAATTTGCATAAATATTATTTTTATTACTTCAAACATGATAAAAATACATATAAATTATAACATAGTATGATATTCAAGACAATGACAAATACCTCTGGAAAAACCGGGATTCAACCAAACAATTTTATCAGTGGTTTATTTAATGGTGATTTATTTAAAAAACAAACCTTTAGCTTGTCAGAAGTGTTGTCAACATCAGATGTGGACGCAATTAAGGCGTATAATAAGCAAATTGATAATTGTGTGACATCGCAAACAGCATTTAACCGTACAATGCTAAATACTTCAAAGGAAGCTCAAAATGTTGTTGCTGCCGCAAACGGAAACAAAGTAGCTCTTGATGGATTAACAAAATCTTCTAAGGCTGCCGAATTAGGTATGAAAGCACTTGCAATGGCAGGTAATATGCTATTGATATATGCTTTAACAAGTGCGGTTGACATTATATATAAATGTGCTACTGCTTCTGATCGATTGGCAGAGTCTGCCGCACAGATGGGTTCTGAATTTGTTTCGACCAAATCTGATATTTCAGATTACAAAACAAAAATTAAAGAATTGTATCAGACTATCAATGATGATACTTCTTCTTATGAAGATACTTATAATGCTCGTCAAGAGTTGTTAAAAATTCAGGATGAGATGATTGATAAATTCGGAGATGAAGCCGATGCTGTAAAACTCGTTACAGATGCAATCAATGGTCAAACAGATTCATTAGATACGCTTACTCAAGATAAATGGCAGGAAACTGTAAATGCATTTAATTCGGATAGGGGTAAGGGTTGGACTGAAAAAGTTGCTGATGCCTTTGCGAATATTGGACACGGTAATAATTTCCAACGAATGATTGATGAGATGGAAGATACCGAAGTAACATTCCATATGATTCCTATGTATGGAGATGATACTTACGAAGAATTTTCTAAGAAGCTTAAAGAAGATTTCGGTGCTGATATTACTCGTACTGAAAGAGATGATGCAATCACATTATCTGGTGATTTAGATACCATTTATAAGCAATTATTAAATATTCAAACTCTTGCAAAAGGTATGGGTATAGATGATACTTTCTTGAATGATTTGGGTAATCAAGCAGATGAAGCAAAGTCAAAATTAGATGAATATCAAGAAATGTACTCTCAGCACGTTTTGTATGACAAGATTTTTAATTCAGAAGATTACGAAAAATCTTTTGACGAAATAAACAAAGCATATGAGAAATATCAAGACGCATTTGCTTCAGGTGATGAAGAATCTATCGAAAAAGCAAAACAAAATTATGCGGAAATCGTACAAAGTGCTACCAAAGGATTAGATGACCAAAGTGTTATTGATTATTTTAATAGCATGTATCCCGATTTGCAGGAAGTTGTTGGAGGTTGGGAATTTGAGGTTAAATTCAAAGCTGCTGTTGATGACGATAGTGATGACTTTGAAAAAGGTGTTCAAGATGCGGTAAATAAGTTTGATACTATAGAGGACATTAAAAATTATAATCCTAAAGTTGCCACAGATGAACAGAAAGATGCATATTTACAGCTCAAACAATATGCTGATGAGTATGGCTTAACTCTTGACCAATTGATTGACAAATTGGTTCAATTAGGATTACTCCAATCTCAGTCAAAATCTGATTTATTAAATAAACTGATTCCAAGTAAATCTTCTCCAACAGCAGGTGTCGCTTCTGTACTGACAGATACTATGGACGGTGTAGATGCTGATGAAGCTACAAAGTGGGTAGAATCTCTCACTGAAGAAGAAGCTAAATTGGCTAATTCAAAAGATTTTGAAAACGCACTAGAAGAACAGAAAAAGAAGTTGAATGGTGCTAGCTTATCAGCAGATGATTATGCGGCAGCATTACAGGCTGTTAAAGATAAACAAAATGAGAATTCCGAAGAAACACCGATTTCTTCCACCGATATCCTCGCACAAGTTCAAGCTCTTTCAACAGGTTTAGATCAACTCGATAAAATTTATGCTGATGTTTATAATAAAGAAGATTTCGACTGGTCATCTATCCTTAATAATGATGGATTTAAAGAAGCATTTGGTAACATGACAAATGTCACTGAAGATTATAAAAATGCTTACGATGACTTTATTAAGACTATTAGCAATAATCCAGCCGATTTATCAGCTTGTCAGTCTGCTTTTGATAATCTTGCTACAGCATATATTTATAATTCTGATGCATTGAAAAATGTGACAGAAGAAACAAAAGCGTCTACTATTGCTATGCTTAATCAAATGGGAATTGTAAATGCTGCTGAAGTTGTAAATTATAGACTTGGCGCAAGTGAATCATATGCGGCAGATACAGGAAAAGACTTAGAAAGTGCAACTTTATCAGAAATAACAGCATTTGCAAAAGAAGCTGATATGTCTGATATTACGAAAGCATCATTGGCTGCTTATGTTACAGAAAAAATCCATGCTGCAAGTATTACAATCACTACATCTGCTGATATAAATAATTTAACAGCACTATGTTCACAACTTGGAGTAGCTGGAACAGCACTTGCACAATTTGCAAGATTAAAAGCTATTGCAATGGATACGAGTGGAAAATATACAGATGGGTATAAAGAATATGCTACTACTGCGGCAGACCAGATTTTACAGAACGCAGTGAATGCAGCGCAGACAAAATATACACCTCAATTTGGTGGTGGCTCTGCTACCAAGAAAGCAGTTAACGATGCTGCAAAAGCAGCCAAGGATGCTGCAAAAGATGTAAAAGAAGCTGTTGCAGAAACGTTTGATTTTATCGAAAATGGCATCAATCGTTTTGATAGAGCACTTTCTAAGTTAGAAGACAAAGCAGGTAAAACTTCTTCCTCATTCACTTCTCGCTTAAATGCATATAAAGAGGCTTTAAATGCTACAACATTTGGCATCGAACTTCTTACAGATGATTACAACAAATATATGCAGAAAGCAAATGAAGTCGGTCTTAATGAAGATATTGCTTCTGCTGTACGTGGTGGCGCTTCTAATATCTGGGATTATACTGATGATACAGTAAAACAGCAAATCAAGGACTATCAGAATTGGTATGATAAAGCGCAGGATTGTTTGGATAAAATAGATGAGTTAAAAGATAAACAGCTTGAATTAACTCAAGCAAGTATCGAATTACTTATCACTCAGTATGAAAAACTTTCTACAAAAGTTGAAAATGCGAATGATCGCATGGAGAAATGGATCTCTTTAAAAGAGTCATGGGGATTTTCTGCAAATACTAAGAATTATGATAGTATGAACAAAAATATCCAAAAGCAGATTGATTATATTAATAAACAAGATGAGCAATTAAAACTGTTACAGAAAACAGTGACAAAAGGTTCTGAAGCTTGGTATGAGTATAATGAGCGTATTGAATCAAATAAGGCATCTCTGATCGAATTAAAACAGCAAATGCAGGAAAATGCTACTGCCGCCGCTGCGTTGGCAAAAGCTACTGCTGATAAAAAGACAGAGAAATATGATTCCCAAGACGAATTGTATGATGCTAAAATTGACAATGCTACGTCTGCGAAATCTAAAAATAAACTGATTGACAAAAAGATCTCTAATATCAATAAGACACAGAAGGCTTATAATACTGCTGTTTCTACTGATAACAAAAATCTTAAATCTGCAAAGAAAACAATTAGTAAATTCAAATCTACCAAAGAGAATAAAAAGATCCTTGCTTCTATTAAAAAAGCTGCAAAAGCTGGCAAACGTATTTCACAATCTTTATTGGACAAGGCTTCTAAACTGAATGATAATGGTAGGCTCTACAATGCATGTGTACAGTACAATGCATATTGGGATGCAAAACAATCAGACAAAGCAACTGCTGACCTGTATAAAGAAACAGCAAAACAGGATAAAGCAGATCTTGCGAAAGAAAAATTTGATAATATCTCAAGTGATTACGACAACAAAATTTCTAGCAACGAGCAGAAAAAGACAGCCCTTAATAATAAGATTTCACTCGCACAAGAACATGGCAAACAGATAAGTGCGGCTTATTATAAGTCTCTTATCTCCTCTGAAAAAGGTGAGAAAAACAAACTTATTAAAGAAAGAAAAGATCTTCAAAAGAATCTAAATGATGCTGTTATCAAAGGTTCTATCAAAAAAGGCAGTGATGAATGGTATGAAATGGTTTCTGCAATCAACGAAGTAACAAATGCTATAGACGAATCTACACAGTCTATCGTTGAATATCAGAATGCTCTTCGTCAGTTAAAATGGGATACTTTTGATAAATCTCTTGAAACTGTAAAACGTATTAACAGTGAAGCTGATTACTATATTGATCTTTTGAGTCATAAAGATATGACTGATAAAGACACTGGTAATTTCACTGAATATGGTATTGCTACTATTGGATTACACAAGACGAACTATGACAATTACATTGCGCAGGCAGAAGCATATCAGAATGAGTATAACAACATCATGGAACAGATAAGGAAAGGTGAATTATCTACATCTGATGAAAATGTTATTCAACGTCTGCGTGATTTACAGGACGCTCATAGAGAGGCGAAGAAATCTGCCGAAGATGAATTACAGTCAATTCAGGATTTAGTAAAACAGGGTTACGAAGCTCAAACTGATGCATTGAGCGAGTTGATTGATAAATACAAGAAACTGAAAGACTCCGAACTTGAAGCCTATAAGTATCAAAAGGAAATTGCTGAAAAAACAAAGACTATTGCTTCTTTACAGAAACAGTTAACTGCTTACAATGGTAATGATTCTGAGGAATCTCGTGCACAAATTCAGAAACTAAAAGTACAGCTTGAAGAAGCTAAAAGCGATTTAAAAGATACACAGTATGAGAAATTCATATCTGATACTGAGGATATGCTTGATGATCTGATGAATGATTACCAGGAGTTCATTAATGAAAAACTCAATGATACAAATACTATTCTTGATGAGATTAAAACTCTTCTTGGCAGTGATATTATTGAAACAATTAAGGGATTAGATTCTAATCTTACAAATGATACAAAAGATCAAATTGGTTCTAGTACCACGAATGGTGGCGATGGTGGTCAAGCCGCAAAAGATTACGTTCATAATACTGTGACTAATGATCAAAATAAGGTTAATTCTAAAACTGATACTAGCAGTTATAATCCTGCGAAAGAGGCTGATATAGCTAAAAAGAAAAACGGAATCGCACAAAAGAAAAAAGCAATTAATGGTCAGAGGCAGTCTTTTCAAAATCAGATTAAGGAACTTGAAAGTCAGTTAAAACAGTTATACGGTGAATTGAATTCTATAGAAAATAAATACCAGTTTGAAAAATCTTCTACGAAGAATAAAGATAAACTACAGGATTTAAAAAATAATTATATCGAGAAAAAGAGTGGACTCAATGCTATGATACAGGATGTAACTCATAACAAAGATGTGTTGCAACAATTCATAGCTGATCTTGATAAACAGTCGGCACAACTTGATACAGATTTAGTGAGTCTTAAAGGTTACGAAAAAGGTTCTGAACATATTGATAAGCGTCAATTAGCATGGACGCAAGAAAATAAACGAGAACTGATTTATCGTGCTGCTGACGGTGCACTTTTAACGGAACTCAATCCAGGAGATAAAGTGTTCACAAATGAGATGACTGAGAATCTTTGGAAAATGGCACAGATGAATCCTGCACAGATGTATGCGGGGCAGTTCACGCCGGTTACACCGGATTTCTCAAAGAGTGTGAATAATTCAAGTAATATTGAGGTCACTTTTGGAGATTTGGTATTACCTGATGTAACAAATAGCGCAGAGTTCGCAGACAGCGTTGAGTCTGTTATGCGTGAAGCTATTTGCAGGAACGGAAAGACAACACAGTGTATTACTGAAGCTGTTTCTGCTAAACAACTTGGCAAAAATAGAAATAGCATAGGCAATGCAAGGTTATATAAGTAACCACTTTTATCCCATGTAGGCGTCATAGCCTATGTGGGATTTTTATATGTAAAAAATCGAAAGGAGAATAAGCAAATGCCAAAAATAATTTTCAATGAAAATTTTGGTGTAGATGAAATTACTATCTTACTAGAAAGACGTGACTTTCATAAATACGGAAAACTTATAGATACAACTGACATCGAATATAAAGATACATTAAATGCACCAGAGTTATCATTTACTGTATATAAGACAGAAAATGAATTATGGGATAAAATTAACAATTATAATCTGGTATATATTCCTGAGTATAATGAACATTTTTCTATTACTGTAAATACTACAGAAGAAAATACAACTCAAAAATCTGTTATATGTACATATCTTCCTGTAAATGAATTGCAGAATGTAAAACTTAGAAATATTGAAATTAATACAGAAGATGATATTGCGAGAGATGATTATGATGAGAACTACCCAACTATTTTTTATCGTGATTTATCTGCTTTTTCAGAAGGAAGTGAAATGTATAAGAAATTATATAACTCTTCTCTTCTACATCGTATTTTAGACAAAGCATCGAATTATAAAATTGGTCATGTTGATACTTCTTTGAAAAATTTAAAATCATGGTTTCAGTACTCTATTAATGACAGCAACGTATATGACGAATTAACTGGCGAAATCTCAGATGATTACCAATGTTTATTCACTTTCGATTCAACGACAAGAACTATAAATGCATATGATCTTTGTAATACATGCAAAGATTGTGGGTATCGTGGAGATTTTCATGATAAATGTCCTGAATGTGGAAGTACAAATATTGGTGGTGCTTTTGGTGAAGATACAACAATTTATATTTCAAAAGAGAATCTTTCTACTTCTGCTTCTATTGAAAGTAGTGATGATAGTTTAAAGAATTGTTTTTATATTGTTGGTGGAGACGATTTAATGTCTTCTGCTGTTGCTATCGCAAATCCAAGTGGTACAAATTATATTATCAATTTTTCTGATGAAATGTATGAGAATATGCCGAGTGATTTAGTCGAGAAAATCAAAGCATATAATGCAAACTATCAAGAATGTATAAATAGCAGAGCATTTAACTTTTCTTCGAATGAAGTTAACCAATATAATCAGATTGTCAAATATGTAAATGAACATTATCAAAAAATAGATGATGACGGCAATAAAGTTGATAGATATAATACTATCTCATCTCCTATTGTTGGATATAAAAATATTGCTTCGCTATGTTTTGACTGCATTGATATTGGATTAATTTTGCAGACTTCTATGGGTAAAACAATAGAAATGGATAATTTGACAATCCAAGAGACAATGAATTTATTGACATCTTCTAATTTATCGCCTGTTGCAGTTAAATCAGATTTATCAATGGTTGCAACAAGTGTTGTATCAAATACTGTACTTGGTTCTTGTAAAGCATTAATTAATACTGCATTGTATAAAGTGGAAATTGTAGATGCTTCATATGACAAAACAAATCATGCGTGGAAAGGTAAATTTAAACTCACAAGCATTGAGGATAATACAATTACTCTCACAGGAAATGAGATATCTATTATTGTAAATAATGATATGGAAACATATCTCAAACAGAATATCCAAAGATGTTTAAACAAGCTTGATACGAATTATAAAGACTTAAAAGACTTAGAAACATCTGATGCTGATTTTAAATCTGAATTGGCTTATTACAGTTTCGACTATTTGAGTAGTCTAAAGGATTCTTTTGGTAATGTTTTAGGTATTATTCTTGAATCTGAACAGGAAGAATTAAAGAATAAATATCAGACTTGGTATAGTAATCGAGTTGGTTGGCTTGAATCAGAAATGAATAAAAGACAGTTACAAATTGATGCTGTTCATAGACTATATAACTATGATAATAAATCTGGTACTGTATATGATATTCAAAATTCTCTGCAAGATGAATTAAACTTAGAAACATATCTTGGGAAGGATATGTGGACAAAATTTTGTGCGTTTCGTATGGAAGATACCTATCAAAATGATAATTATATATCTGATGGATTAGATAATGGTGAGCTAGTAATTCGTGCAACGGAACTGATTGACGCTGCAAAGAAAGAGTTATATAAAGCAAGTCATGTACAATATACAGTTACTTCTACTATCAATAATCTTCTTGCACTTCCAGAATTTAAACCTATTGTAGATAAATTCGAAACTGGTAATTGGATTCACGTATGTGTAGATGAGAAGATATATTATTTAAGATTACTCTCTTATAAAATTTTCTATTCTGATATTTCAAAAATTGAGGTTGAATTTTCTACTGTTGAGAGAACATGGTCTGGTTCATCTGATATTCAAAGTGTCATTGAAAATGCACAATCTATGGCTTCTTCATTTTCTTATACGATTCAAAAGGTAAAAAATAATGCTACTGCTTCTAAGTATGTCCAAAATTGGGTACAGGAAGGCATGGAAACCACTGTAACCAAAATTGTGAATAGTGCTGATAACCAGAATATTGTGTACGATTCTAGTGGTATTCTATGTAGAACACAGGATGATTTAACAGGGACTTATAATCCATGTCAGTCTCGTTGGATTAACAGTGGTTTATATATCACAGATGATGGATGGCAGACAGTAAAAGCCGCTATTGGTAAATATATTTATATTGATCCAGAAACAGGTAATGAAGTGACTACTATGGGTGTTATTGGAGATACTATTGTTGGCAAATTAATTATTGGGGAAAATCTTGGAATTTACAATATAAATAATTCCATGACTTTTGATATGAATGGTTTAAGAATTACAAATGGAATAAACACGTTTACTGTCAATCCAAACAATATATCAAAGTTGTTGAAAATTTCTAAATCCGATACAGATATTTTTTATGTAGATGATAATGGAAATTTGAATTTAACTGGGAATGTTAATGGTTGTAGCTTTGATGGTGGAAAAATAAATATAGGCGATGGTAATTTCGTTGTTAACTCTGATGGTTCTGTTATTTCTAAAGCTTCTTTAAGTTTTGGGGATGGGGCTTTAACATATGATCCTACTAACGGAATGTCTGTAAATGGAGATATAACTTCAAAGGGGTTCAAAGCGAAAAATAATGGTAATGTATATATGGCTTCTCCATATATTTCTTCTGCTATTTACATGAAGGGACTTGGATGGTCTGAACAAACAAGTGATTATACTGAAATAATTGGATCAAATCTTATACATGGTACATTTTACCCTAAAATGATTGGGACTTGGTATTCTGAAAAAAATTACGGAAGAGGATTTTATTGTGATGGTGGAGATGTTTATATAAGCAGTCTAACGCAATCAGGATTAATTATCAACCCTATGAATGGATCGTTGAAAAAGACAATTATTAATGGAGATGGAATTTCTACAGAAGGGAACATAGCTTGTTCTGGAACAATACAAGGTAACTCTTCAACAGCAACAAAATTAAAAACTGCACGAACAATTAAAATTGGCGATGCAAGTAAAACATTTGATGGTAGTGCTAATGTTACATGGAGTTTGTCTGCTATTGGTGCTGCTTCTACTTCTGAGTTTGCGTCTGCGGTCAGTCATATTAATAGTCTATCAGAACGAGTGAGTGATTTAGAGACAAAAGTAAATAATTTGACAAAATAACGGAGGAAATACGAAATGAAATTAAAAGGAATTGACATATTAAATATAAGCGAAGTACTTTCATTTCTTGCAACGAAAGAAATGAGTTTGAATACTGCTGTTACGATTGTTAATAATATAAAAATTTTATCTGTACCAAAACAAGTATTAGATGAAAAAAGAAACAAATTAATATCTGAATATGCACTAAAAGAAAATGGTGAAATCGTAACAAATGATGATGGTTCGGTAAAAGAAATTACAAATAAAAAAGAATTCAACAAAAAAATGAATTCTTTGTTTTTAGAAGAAGTTGATATTGATGAAATAAAACCTGTGTCAATGAAGTCATTGTCAAATATTACTATTTCTCCACAGATGCTTGCAATTTTAATGCAGTTTAATTTAATTAAAGAGGAATGATTATGAAAATATGTACAGACTTTGAATTTGCTGGCGAAATGTTATCTGATTATGGTATGATGCTATGCTCTTTCGATAGTGGCGGTGGAATTGAAACTGTTTCGTCTGGTGCAGATATCACGTTTAATCAGATAAAACCTATCGGCAGTAATCGTTTTAATCTATACTCTTCTACATACGACACTGCTTTATCAGCCACTTTCCAGATTTGTAAGAATCCATGTCGATTAAAAAATCAGGAAGAAATGGGACTTTCATTTGAAGAAGTTTCGGCTATACAGAGATGGTTGTGTAGAAAAGATGGTTATAAACGCTTTAAATTAGACAAGGAAGGCTATGAACACGTATATTGGAATGGAACATTCAGTTCAAAACAAATCGTCTTAAATGACCAAATATTAGGCTTAGAACTAACATTATATACGGATGCACCATTTGCTTTTATGGATGAAGTATCTACTGAGTATGAATGCTCGGCAGGTACTTCTTTTAATTTGTGGGATAACTCAGATGAGACTACAGATTTGAACAATTCTCTTAGACCAGATATGGAAATTACTATTTTATCAGAAGGAAATTTTAAGTTGACAAATTCTATGGATACAAAATTTTTTATACTAAGAAATTGCAAATCTGGCGAGGTAATAACAATTGATGGAAAAAATCAACTTATTACTTCTTCTCTCTCGTCTCATAATTTAGCAAATGACTTCAACTATTTCTTCCCACGAATTATTAACAATTATGAAGAACGGTGTAACACCTTTACGCCTAATTTAGATTGCAAAATTAAAATAACCTACTCTCCTATTCGGAAAGTTGGAATTTAGGAAGGAGATGTATACAATAAATGAGTTTAGTTTTTAATCAAAAAATCACATTGGACTTGACAATATCAAGAGTGCAGAATGTGCATTGTAGTCAAGATGATGCAGATTCAAGAAATATTCTTATTACTTTGTCTGATAATGGGAAACCATATAGTATTCCTTCAGAAGTAAGAATACTTTTAAAAATTTCAAAACCAGACAATACATATGTATATATAGATGAAGACGATGCTGATCATTTGTTTAGGAATGATGATGGTACAATATCCATTATATTGTCAGAACAAGCAACATGTGTATCAGGTATTTGTGAAGCAGAATTACAGTTCATAACTCCAAAAGAAACTATATCTACAAGAAAGTTTAATATTATTGTTAAAAAATCAGTAATAAATGATGAAGAAATAGAATCTGTCATCGAATCTAATATTATTCAAAAAATGATTCGACATTTGATTGATTTTATGAATCCACATAAAGTAAATAAAGAACAAGTTGGACTCGGCAATGTGCCAAATGTTACAACAAATGATCAGACACCAACATATGAAGAAGCTGAGGAATTTGAAAATATCTCTAGTGGAGAAAAATTGTCTATTGCGTTTGGAAAAATTCAAAAAGCCATCTCTTCATTACTTGGACACATTAATAATTTCGATAACCCACATAAAACAACAAAAAGTCAGATTCAATTAGGGAACGTTGATAATACTTCTGATGTTGATAAACCTGTTTCCACAGCACAACAGAAAGCAATTGATGGTGCTTATGCCAATTCAAATAAATACACAGATCAAAAAATAGCAGATTTAATCAATGGTGCTCCCGAAACAATGGATACATTGAAAGAAGTTGCAGATGCCATCGAAAAAAACAAATCTGTTGTAGAAGCATTAGATAAATCTATAGGAACAAAAGCAAATCAAAATGAATTAGATACTCATACAGGAAATGACACTATTCACATTACATCAGATGAAAGAACTAAATGGAATGACGCAAATAACAAAAAACACACACATTCTAATAAATCTGTTTTAGATGGTATTACTTCGGAATTGGTTCAAAAATGGACTGAAACAAGTTCAAGTTCTGTTACCGGAATCAAAGGTGTAAATGAAGATTCTTTCCGTAGGGGCAATGTAGAACTCACAGCAGAAAACGTCGGTGCAGTGGCAACCGGTGGAGATACAGCAGAGAATACAGCAACTTTTACGAGTAGTGATGTGGCAGACGGATCAGCGTCAGCATGGACGAATGTATCGAAATTATCAAGTGGCGAAAAACATTCTTCTATTTTTAAAAAGGTGTCACAGATGTTCAAGAATGTGCGGTATCTCTATAAAATGCTTGGAACGACAGACATTTCTAAGATTGGGAATGGTACTTGTACAGGGGCGATATCATCGTTAAACAGCAGTTTAGCAAACCACTTACCATTATCCGGTGGAACAATGACTGGCACTATTATTGGACAACATAAGTTACCAGGTAGTACGGCTTCAGATTCCAATGGAATGGTTCTCGGTGTTCAGACATCCGGAAATACAGGAATTTTTAATGGTAACGGAGATGGAAATGGGGCTGACGTTGCAAATCTAATCATCAAATCATGGTACGGAGTTGGATTTGTAGACGGTTGTTCTGGTCAAAGAATGACTGTCGGAATAGATTGCAGGAGTGGAAACATTACATGCAATTCTATAACAATAAGAAATGTCGGAAGTGTGACAGATTTATTAAATTCCAAGTTATCAACGTCTGCATCCTGTAATAAAAACTGGAATTGGAGTGGTAAAAATGAAACCCCAGCCTGGATATGGGGTGGTAGCGATGGAACTAATATGTATGTCTATAATCCGACATATATCCTGGTTCAGGGAATAAGAAATAGAGTAACAAATAGAGCAATGACTATAACAGATGATAACCATGTTAGAACATATGAATCTAATGGTGTTGGAATGAACGGAGCTATTAGCCTTGGTTCTGGAAATTATAGATTTTCACAATTATACGTTACATCAAGTTCGATATCAACTTCTGATAAAAATTATAAAGATGATATTAAATCACTTACAGATAAGCATTTACAGTTTTTTATGAAATTACAGCCAGTATCATTTTTATTTAAAGATGGTACATCTGGCAGAACACATATCGGTTTTATAGCACAGGATGTAGAGCAGGCAATGTCAGAATGTGGCTTAACAGATCTCGATTTTGCTGGATTCTGCAAAGATCAAAAAATTGACAGTAAATTGGTTGATGGTGAAGAAGTCAACGAACCTATCTTAGATGATAATGGTAATCCAGAGTATATATATTCACTTCGTTATGAGGAGTTTATCGCATTAAACACATATGCAATTCAGAAGTTGTGGAATCGTGTGGAAACATTAGAAAAGGAAAACATAGAGACGAAAAATCAGATTAAATCAATGCAGCAGGATATTGCAGAATTGAAAAAAATAAGAGCCTAAGAGCCGATTACATGACCATGCGTTGTGTAGCATTGAATAATTTAAGGGAACTACAAATAAACGTAGTTCCCTATTTTTTACGATTTTTATAATATTTTTCATACCACCGTTCTTTACGAACATATCCGCAATCAATTTTAGGATCAATTTTTTCTTGAAAGCTACATTTTAATTTTGATATACACTCCTGTTCTTTCTGTAGAAAATATGGACATTTATTTATGTCTTTATCGAGATAACATTTCATTTTAGGACTCCTTATAAAAAGAAATGAGGTTTACACATATTTTGTATATACCTCATTTCATAATTATATGTCATACAAAGGATTTCTAATTTGGTGTAAAAATGGTGTAAATGAATTTCAAAACATTAAATTTTGCTTGAAAAATAAGCCTTTTATGTTTTTCCATGGTCTACCGCGGTGGTGTACCCCTTCATGAACGCTTTGTTCACTCTGTTTGTGATGATAACATGATACAGTGGTGAAGTCAAGGAAAATTCATGTTTCACTTTACCCTCCCTCTAAAAGGATGTATACTGATACAAAATTCACAGGACACATTTTCCTATGAATCCAAAAATTTCTGGCAGAAATGGAGAACCCGATGAATACAACAATAAATAAAAACCAGACATGGTGTTCCATGTGGGGAAATGCAGTTTCAATCGCAGAACACCGCCCTGAGAGCTATGCAAAAGATATCACACTCCGCTATCCGGTCTATGCGCCGTTTGATGGAACTGCTTTAAGATTTACCTTTGATAATTACTGCGGCAGTGAACCTGTTTCCATCACGAAAGCAACTGTCTCCATCGCAGACTGTGATTTTAATTGCGATGACATTACAAGAAAAATAAATCTTTCCTGTCCCATGCAGGAATCTGCAACAGCACAGATTACTTTTTCCGGAAATTCTTCCGTGACGATCGCCGCACACGAGCGCATCATAAGTGATGACATTTTCTTTCAGGTCCAGGCAGGCCAGACTCTCTGTGTCAACCTTTATTTTGCGGATTTTACCCTGATGCAGTCAGCAGTTCTGATCACAGGCCCTCTCTCAAAAGGATTTTTTTCACTGGGAGATCAGACTTCTGCCGGCAGGCTTCCCCTTGATACAAGCAAAACGACAAACTGGTTTTATTTTCTGAGTAACATTGATATTTTGACATCTCCGGACAATCATGCCGTGATCTGCTATGGCGACTCCATCACCTCGCAGGCATGGCCGGACGAACTGATGCTCCGGCTGTTACGGGAAGGGAAAAAACATACTTCCGTTATACGCCGTGCTGCGAGCGGTACCAGAATTCTCCGCCAGTATGACTGTATTACCTATGATTCGTACGGTTTAAAGGGAAGTAACCGTTTTTCACATGAAATACCAACTTCCGGCGCAGACACCATCATTATCCAACAGGGGATCAATGACATCATTCACCCGGTCGGATGCGACATCAATCCATTCCGCCCCATGAGTGATCTTCCAACTGCAGAAGAACTCATAGATGGTCTCAAATGGTACGTTGATCAGGCACATGCCCTGGGATTATCTGTTTATATCGGGACACTGCTTCCAATCGAAGGCTGGCGCACCTATGCACCTTTCCGTGAAGAGTTAAAAAATCAGGTGAATGAATGGATCCGCCTGACGGACGGTTTTGAGGGATGTATCGACTTCGACCTCGCAGTACAGGATCCTGATCATCCTGCAGCATTCAAAGCCGGCTATAACAGCGGCGATCATCTGCATCCGAGTGGTGCCGGTTACAAAGCCATGGCAGATGCTGTACCTAAATCCTTTCTCTATTAAAAGACGGTCTGCCCTGAGGACTTTTTGATCACAGGACGTAGTTTCCTATGAAGATTCGGGGGCAAAAAAATCGCACCAAAGCGGATTTTCATCCCGTCCTGGTGCGATTTTTACAGCATTATATATGCCCGTCAGTCTCTCATTTGTACCTCTTAACTCTATGCTTCCTCTAAATGTTTTCTTACTCTCTGGATCAGCATCTCCAACGCAACTGCATTTTCCCCGCCTTCCGGAATAATGATGTCTGCACGCCGTTTGCTCGGCTCCACAAACTGCTCATGCATCGGTTTTACCGTCGTTAAATACTGATTTATGACGCTGTCTAACGAACGTCCACGATCTTTTACGTCTCTTACGATTCTGCGCAGAATACGGACATCCGCATCGGTGTCTACAAACACACGGATATCCATCAGTTCACAGAGACTCGGCTCTGCAAAGATCAAAATACCCTCTAATACAATGACCGGTGCAGGTTCCACTAGGATCGTCTTATCGGAACGATTGTGGATCGTATAATCATAGACCGGCATCTGAATCGCCTTTCCTTTTTTCAGCTCTTTGATATGTTCACATAAAAGTTCTGTATCAAACGCATCCGGGTGATCATAATTTAACTTTGAGCGATCCTCATAGTTCATCTCGTCATGGCGTTTGTAATAATTATCATGGCGAAGAATACTGACTTCATCACGTCCGAAGCTGTCAACCACTTTATCTGCCAACGTCGTCTTTCCGCTTCCTGTTCCCCCTGCAATTCCAATTAAAATTGTATTTTTTGCTTCTGCCATAATACCGTATCCTTTCATATCCTGATACAGGAAAAAACCTGTTATAGAACGCAATTTCCTGCGAACGAAAAAAGCAAGCGGAACTTTTCAGGAACCACTTGCTCTCTCATCCATCCGGCATTCCGGAATCCATAAGCCAATAGTCGGACTCGAACCGACGACCTACGCATTACGAATGCGTTGCTCTACCAACTGAGCCATATTGGCAATCTGAGGTGTGTTGTCTTTCGACTCACGCCACACTTATTCATTATATATAATTTATATAAAAAAAGCAAGACCTTTTTTATATTTTTTTAAAGCTTATTTTCTATTGACTTTTCCTATAAAATGCATAAAATAGTCTTGTTTACTTATTGTAAACAAAACATATATTTTTACAGTTACCAAAAAATTGCAGAATGGAGATTAGTCTGAAAAATAACATTTTTCACACGCAAGAATGGAGGTTCGCATGGATATCGGAAAGCGTATGAAAGAGCTTCGTATCCAGTACGGTCTGACACAGCAGGAACTTGCTGACCGCTCTGAACTGACCAAGGGATTTATTTCCCAGCTGGAACGCAACCAGAACTCTCCGTCCATCGGCACACTGCTTGACATCATACAATGTCTCGGCACAACTCCTGCCGAATTTTTTACGGACGAAGAACCGGAACAGATCGTATTTGAAAAAGATGATTATTTTGAAAAAATCAGCGAAGATGGAAATAAAATGATCGAATGGATCATACCAAATGCCCAGAAGAACAGCATGGAGCCGGTGCGCCTTACTTTAAAACCCGGTGGTTCCTCCGACACGCATCTGCCACATGCAGGCGAAGAATTCGGCTATGTATTAAAAGGAACCGTGCGTGTTTTTTACGGTGGAAGAACTTATACTGTCCGGGCAGGCGAATCTTTCTATTTCCAGGCGGGGAAAAAACATCGGCTGGAAAATAACGGCAACCGTGATGCCATCCTGATCTGGGTTTCCACACCTCCAAGTTTTTAATCTGTATTTTACATACCATTTAGAAAGGGATAACGTTTTTTACTATATTAAGAAGCGTTTTGAACACAAATGAGCAAAAAATTAATCAATCTGACAGGTATTTCAAAATCCTACGGCGATCACGTCGTATTAGATGACTTAAATTTATATATCCGCGAAAATGAATTTATCACACTCCTCGGCCCTTCCGGCTGTGGAA
>OGMP01001582.1_pt1 | contig 17201 bp, 15 predicted proteins | sample 1573261 | NCBI WGS metagenome assembly OGMP01 (sample SAMEA2581878, study PRJEB24529) | metagenome | biome: Human gut stool | place: China | collected 2011 | reverse complement strand
GAGGATAAGATCATGGCAAGAAAGAAAATCGTAGCCGGCAACTGGAAAATGAACAACACCCCCGCAGAGACCACTGCTCTGCTGGAGGAGATGAAACCCCTGGTGGCAGACGCGGATTGCGATGTAATCATCTGTGCACCCTTTGTGGATCTGCAGGCCGCACTGGACGCCACCAAAGGCTCCAACATTCAGGTAGGCGCTGAGAACTGCCACTGGGCAGAGAAAGGTGCTTTCACTGCTGAGGTGTCCGCTCCCATGCTGAAGGCCATGGGCGTGCCCTATGTGATCATCGGCCACAGTGAGCGCCGCCAGTATTTTGGCGAGACCAACGAGACCGTGAACAAGCGTGTGCGCGCTGCCCTGGACAATGGGCTGAAAGTGATCCTTTGCGTTGGTGAGGTGCTGGAGGAGCGCGAGCAGGGCGTCACCTTTGAGGTGGTCGGCATGCAGACCAAGATCGCTTTGCAGGGCGTCAGCGAGGAAGAGCTGAAGAATGTGATCATCGCTTATGAGCCGGTATGGGCCATCGGCACCGGCAAGACCGCTACGGCGGATCAGGCTGACGAGGTGAACGGTTACATCCGTTCCGTTATCGCCCAGCTGTACGGCCAGACTGCTGCAGATGCTTTTGTAGTACAGTACGGCGGTTCTATGAATGCCGGCAACGCAGAGGAGCTGCTGGCCAAGGAGCATGTAGACGGCGGACTGATCGGCGGCGCTTCTTTGAAGGCCAAGGACTTCTCCGTGATCGTGAAGGCTGCTTCTAAATAAAAAATCAATGGCTGGGGGGGAGTTGCGGCGACGGTCGCTGCTCCCTCTTGCTTTGTCACTTTATCCGTGAAAGGAAGTTATTACTATGTCTAAGAAACCTTATGTGCTTTGCATTATGGACGGCTTCGGCAAGAACTCGTCCCAGCATGGCAATGCCATTGCCATGGCCAAGAAGCCCAATTTGGATAAGCTGATGGCCGAGTGCCCTTATACCTATATCGGTGCCTCGGTATGGATGTGGGCCTGCCGGACGGCCAGATGGGCAACAGCGAGGTGGGCCACACCAATATGGGCGCCGGTCGCGTGGTGTACCAGGATTTGACCCGCATTTCCAAGGCGTTTGCCGACGGCGAGGCCTATAAGAATGAGGTGCTGGTTGGCGCTATGGAGAATGCTAAGGACAAGGCACTGCACCTGATGGGTCTTGTGTCTCCCGGTGGCGTACACAGCCACATGACCCACCTGTACAATCTGCTGGAGATGGCCAAGGAGCAGGGCGTTTCCAAGGTGTATGTGCACGCTTTTCTGGACGGCCGTGATGTGCCCCCCGCTTCTGCAGCGGAGGATTTGGAACAGCTCCAGGCCAAGATGAACGAACTGGGCGTTGGCAAGATCGCCTCTGTGATGGGTCGTTTCTACGCCATGGACCGTGATAATATTTGGGATCGTGTGGAGAAAGCCTATGCCGCTATGGTGTACGGCGAGGGCGTGCAGGCTACGGACGCGGTGGCGGCCGTGCGTGCGTCTTATGAGACGGTGGACGAGGACGGAAAGCACCTGACCGATGAGTTTGTGCTGCCCACCGTTGTTGGTAATGAGGGCCGTGTGCACAGCGGCGAAAGCGTGATCTTCTTTAACTTCCGGCCGGACCGTGCCCGGGAGATTACCCGCGCCTTTGTGGATCCGGCATTCACCGGCTTTGACCGCAAGGGTGGCGCCTTGAACCCCTATTTTGTGTGCATGACCCAGTATGATGCGGAGATGCCTTGCGTGCATGTGGCCTTTGGTCCGGAGAGCCTGGAGAACACCTTTGGCGAGTACCTGTCCAAGCAGGGCAAGACCCAGCTGCGCATCGCCGAGACCCAGAAGTATGCCCATGTGACCTTCTTCTTCAACGGCGGCGCAGAGGAGCCGTATCCGGGCGAGGATCGCATTTTGGTGCCCTCTCCCAAGATCTCAACCTTTGACCTGATGCCGGAGATGAGCGCACCCCAGGTGTCTGAAAAACTGAACGAGGCCGTGCGCAGCGGCAAGTACGATGTGGTGATTGTCAACTTCGCCAACTGTGATATGGTGGGTCACACCGGCGTTATCCCCGCCGCCGTTAAGGCTGTGGAGACGGTGGACGCCTGCGTTGGCAGCTTGGTTCAGGCGGTCAAGGACATGGACGGCGTGCTGTTTGTAACTGCCGATCACGGCAATGCAGATAAGATGCTGGACGAGAACGACGAGCCGTTCACGGCCCACACCACCAACCCGGTGCCCTTTATCGTGGTGAACTACCCCTGCACCCTGCGTGAGGGCGGCAAGCTGTGCGACATTGCTCCCACCATGCTCAAGGTGATGGGCCTGTCCCAGCCGGCAGAAATGACCGGTACCTCCATTGTAGAGTAATTTTAAGTCCCTTTGGCGGCGGTGCACTTGCACCGCTGCTTTTTCGTTTTATAAATGGTTAGCCACGGAGGGTTGCTGCAACCGGGAACATTGAATCGCTTTGCCATAGATTTAACCTTTACACCCGGGTGCCGAATGGCGTATAATAATGGCAAAGGGGAGATCGTTATGACATTAAAACAACTGGAATATGTGGTCAAGGTGGCGGAGTGCGGTACCGTCAGCGGGGCGGCCAAGGCGCTGTTTGTGGCCCAGCCCAGCCTGAGTGCCGCCATTCAGGAGTTGGAGAGCGAAATGCACCTGACCCTGTTCCACCGCACCAATAAGGGCGTAATCGTGACCAAAGAAGGCGAGGTGTTCCTGTCTTACGCTCGCCAAATTTTGGAGCAGACGGCGCTGCTGGAAAGCCGCTACAAGGGCGACCCGGTGCGCAAGCAGGCCTTTTGTGTGTCTACCCAGCACTATTCCTTTGCGGTGAACGCCTTTGTGGACCTGATCCGGGAGCGAGGCGGCGACCGCTACGACTTCTCTTTGCGAGAGACGCAAACCTACGAGATCATTGAGGATGTGGCACAGCGCAAAAGCGAGATTGGCCTGTTGTATCTCAATGATTTTAATCGCACGGCGCTGCAAAAGCTGCTGCGGGGAGCCGATTTGGATTTTACGCCCCTGTTTACCGCCCACGCGCATGTGTTTCTCAGCAGCGATCACCCGCTCTCTGGTGCCCAAGCGGTGTCTTTTGACGATTTGGCGCCGTATCCTTATTTGTCCTTTGAGCAGGGGGATCACAATTCCTTTTATTTTTCGGAAGAGATCTTCAGCCCGGCAGTGCGCAGCAAAAATATCCGGGTGCGGGACCGCGCCACTCTGTTTAATTTGCTGATCGGCTTGCAGGGCTATACCGTGTGCAGCGGCGTGATCGACAGCAAGCTTAACGGCGAGAATATTGTAGCCGTGCCCCTCACCGGCGTGGCACCTATGGAGATCGGCTATATTTTGCCTGCCGGCGTGCAGCCGGGCAGCCTGTGCCGGGCGTATATTGAAAATTTGAAGCAGTATGTGCCCATAGAATAAAACTATTACAAACAGATGGATATCCGTATTTTACAATAGCGAAAACCTCCGTTATACTATAAGCAACAACAACCAAACGGAGGACAAAAATATGTACAGCAAGAACGCACCTTTTCGCTATGATTTTGTAGGCAGCTTTTTGCGCCCGGCACCCATTAAGGCCGCCCGCGCCGCTTTTGCCGCCGGTGAGCTGGACGCTGCCGGGCTGAAAGAAGTGGAGGACCGGGAGATCCGCAAGCTGATCTCTCGCCAAAAAGCCGCCGGGTATCACACTATTACCGACGGCGAGTTCCGTCGCAGCTACTGGCACCTGGACTTTATGTGGGGATTGCAGGGACTGCAGGAGATCACCTTGGACCACGGCTATATTTTCCATGGGGAGGAGACCACCCCCGGCTCTGTGCAGGTGGTGGGCAAGATCAGCGGCGAGAATCACCCCTTTGTGGAGCATTTTAAATTTGTAAAGCAGTTTGAAGATGACAACACCGTTGCCCGCCAGACCATTCCCGCACCGGCTCAGTTGTATGCAGAACTGTTCCGGGAGGATAACGGCAAGGCCACCCGCGCGGTTTATCCGGACGATGACGCACTGCTTTCCGATATTGCCGCCGCTTATCGCCAGGTGATCGCCGATCTGTATGCCGCCGGTTGCCGCAATGTGCAGCTGGACGACTGCACCTGGGGTATGTTCTGCGACGCCGGGTATCAGCAGTTTCTGGCAAGTACCGGCGCTAAGCTGGAGGACCAGGCAGAGAAGTACCTGCAACTCAACAATGCTGCCCTGGAGGGCAAGCCGGCGGACCTGGTGGTGACCACCCATGTGTGCCGGGGCAATTATCACTCCACCTGGGCCAGCTCCGGCGGCTATGCGCCTATTGCGCCCATTCTGTTTGCCAAGGCGCATGTGGACGGCTTTTATTTGGAGTTTGACGACGCCCGTTCCGGCGATTTTGCACCGCTGCAGTTTGTTGCCCCGGGCAAAAAAGTGGTGTTGGGCCTGGTGACCACCAAGTCCCCGGTGCTGGAGAATCCGGAGGCGGTAAAAGCGCGGATCGCCCAAGCAGCGGAGCTGGTGCCCCTGGAAAACCTGTGCCTAAGCCCCCAGTGCGGCTTTGCCTCTTGCGAGATCGGCAACAAGCTGACGGATGATGAGCAGTGGGCCAAGCTGGACCTGGTGCGCACCGTCGCCCGGCAGGTTTGGTAAGATCCAATTTATCAAAATCACACAAAACGGCAGGGGGAGACCTTGCCGTTTGTTTTATTTGTAAAAATGTCGGCCTGATGTAGGTATCGGAGCCTACAGATTAGAGTTGCTCTTTGCAACGGAGCCAAATCGGTTGCAAAATCTCCGCACCCTTGCCACCGCCACCGCGTTTATGTTATACTTTAGGCAAGAGGTGATACGATGGAGATCAAGGACGCCCGTATAGACGGCGGCAAACCCTTTGACTGGGGGCGCACGGCAGCGGATTACGCCCGGTATCGAGATATTTATCCCCCGGAATTTTACCGTGCGATCTTGGATCGCGGCGTAGGATTGGCCGGGCAGCAGGTGCTGGATATTGGCACCGGCACCGGGGTACTGCCCCGCCATTTGTATAAGCACGGCGCTCACTGGTTGGGGGTGGATCCGGCCCCGCAGCAGATTGCAGAGGCACGGCGACTGTCAACCGGTATGAATATAGACTACCGGGTATGTGCCGCAGAGGCGGTGGACGCGCCGGACGGCAGCTTTAACGCTATCACCGCCTGCCAATGCTATTGGTATTTGGATCCGCCTCGGGCGGCTCGGCAGTTTGCCCGGTTTCTTCCTACGGGGGGCAAGGTGTTGCTGTTGGTGATGAACTGGCTGCCCTTTGAGGATTCCATCGCCAATGCCAGTGAGCAACTGGTGCTGCGGTACAACCCTTCTTGGAGTGGCGCCGGGGAGCAAGAGCACCGGGCGCTGCTGGAGCGGATCGCACCGCCACAGTTTACCGTGACTCATTATGCGGCGCTGACTGAATTGACGAAAAAATAAAATGTCGGCCAATTTGACCTTTTGTAGTGTAATCTTCCCCGGATTTTGATTTTTTTTATTGCAAGGCGGGGCAAAATCAGATACAATAAGGATAGAAAGGATGTGTGCCAATGAGCCAGATTTATACAATACCTTGTAACAGAAATGAAGATGTGTTTATCCACGCGATTCCCGGCCATTATGTAACCGCTTCCGCCCACCTGAATTACTATGTGGGCACCTCGGATATTAAGCATAATCGGGTGGTGTCTGTGGAGGCTGCCAAGCTGCTGGCCGAGTATTACAGCGTGCGGAATATGGATGTGGACACGGTGCTGTGCCTGTATGAGACCCAGGCGCTGGGCGCTTATATGGCCCAGGAACTGGCAAGCCCCAGTATGCTGGCGCCCAACCCGGACTTACAGGTTTATGTGCTGGGTCCGGAGTATGACACCCAGGGCAATATGATCTTTCGGGACAATTTGCGCCGGATGATCCAGGGCAAGAATGTGGTGGTGCTCATCTCCTGTATCACCAGCGGCCGCACGGTGGAGCGGGCGGTACAGAGCGCCCGGTATTACGGCGGCAATGTGATTGGCATTTCTTCCGTGTTCAGTGCAGCCAAGGAACTGTGCGGGCTGGAGGTCAACACCCTGTTTACCCCGGAGGATCTGCCCAATTATTCTTATACAGCCGCCAAGGACTGCCCCATGTGCAAGGCAGGTCAGCCGGTAGACGCCATTATGAACGGCTACGGCTACTCCAAACTGTAAAATTTGGGTTGACAAAATCGGCGCGCGTGTTATAATAATCTTACTGAATATACAGTACCCACAAAAGACTGTGAAGCAGAAAAAGACCTGCGTTTTCCTGCACAGAGAGGCGGCGGACGGTGCAAGCCGCACAGGGAACATAGGTGCATAGCTCTCTGCGGAGTTGCTCTTCTGAATAGAGATCAATAGGAAGAGTCGTTTAACCTCGTTATCGGTTGAGGCATTGCTTGATGCCAAAGGGCAGATTTTTTCTGCTGAAGTAGGGTGGTACCACGCATAGATACTGCGTCCCTATCCATTGGGGGCGCAGTTTTTGTTTGTGCCTCCCCAACAGAGAAAGGAGAAACTGTGATGATGAACCAAGGCTACAAGAAGTATAAGCCCTTTACCCCCATTGATCTGCCGGACCGCCAGTGGCCCAACCGCGTGATCGACCACGCGCCCATTTGGTGCTCGGTAGATCTGCGTGACGGCAACCAGGCACTGGTGGACCCGATGAATTTGGAGGAAAAGCTGGAATATTTTAAGACCCTGATTGAAGTTGGGTTTAAGGAGATCGAGGTGGGCTTTCCCTCTGCCAGCGAGACGGAGTATGAGATCCTGCGTACCCTGATCGACGGCCATTATATCCCGGACGATGTGACCATTCAGGTGCTGGTGCAGGCGCGCCCTCACCTGATCAAAAAGACCTTTGAGGCCATTGACGGCGCCAAGAATGTGATCGTGCATTTTTACAATTCCACTTCCACTTTGCAGCGCAAGGTGGTATTTAAGACGGATATGGACGGCGTGATTCAGATCGCTGTGGACGGCGCCCGCCTGATCTATGAACTCACAGTTTCTGCCCACCGTCGGCCCGGAGATCACCTGCGATCCCGGCGAGATGAACATTCGCTTTGAGTATTCGCCGGAGTCCTTTACCGGTACGGAGATGGACAATGCGGTAGAGATCTGCCGCCGGGTGATGGAGGAGCTGCATATTACTAAGGAGAACCCCATTATCCTGAACCTGCCCTCCACTGTGGAGGGCTCCTCTCCCAACGGTTATGCAGACCAGATCGAGTATTTCTGCCGTCACCTGCCCAACCGGGACGCGGCCATTATCTCTCTGCACCCCCATAATGACCGGGGCGAGGGCGTGGCTGCTACGGAGCTGGCACTGATGGCCGGTGCCGATCGTGTAGAGGGCACCCTGTTCGGCAACGGCGAGCGTACCGGCAATGTGGATGTGGTGACTTTGGCGCTGAATATGTGGACCCAGGGGGTAGATCCTAAGCTGGATTTCCACAACATCAATGAGATTAAGGAAGTGTATGAGCGCTGCACCAAGATGCAGGTGCCGCCCCGCCAGCCTTATGCCGGCGAGTTGGTGTTTACCGCATTCTCCGGCTCTCATCAGGATGCCATCAACAAGGGCAAGATCTATATGGAAGAAAGCGGTACCCCTTATTGGGAGATCCCGTACCTGCCTATCGACCCGGCAGATGTGGGCCGAGAGTATGAGCCCATCATCCGGATCAATTCTCAGTCCGGCAAGGGCGGCACTGCCTTTATTTTGGCCAACAATTATGGCATCAAGATGCCCAAGTCCATGCACCCGGAGTTTAGCGCCGTGGTTCAAAAAGCCTGCGACGAGAAGGGTAAGGAACTGAAAGCGGAGGAGGTCTTTGACCTGTTCCAGCAGGAGTATCGCAATGTGTGCGGCCCCTACCGCCTGGTGAATTACAAGATCAGCGAGGAGAAGAACGAGCAGGACGATCTGACCCATGTGCACTTCTCTGGCGAGCTGAAATACAAGGACAATGCGCCGGTGCAGATTGAGGGCAACGGCAACGGCCCGGTGGCTGCGTTCTGCGACGCTATGAACCAAACCGAGGTGGCCAGCTACCAGTTTGTGGATTACAGCGAGCACGCCATCTCCGTGGGCTCCGACTCCAAGGCCATCAGCTATATTCACTTGAAGAACCCACAGGGCAAGGACATTTTCGGTATCGGCGTCAGCCATAATATCGGTTATGCGTCCATGAAGGGCATTATCTGCGCCATCAACCGGGACCAGGCAGACACCATGCGGGACGATACCATGCCCGGCATTTTTGAGGTTTGCTAAGACAGAAAGGGCAAGAACATGAAAAATTACAAAATCACCGTGTTGCGCGGTGACGGCATTGGGCCGGAGATCGTGAACGAATGTATCAAGGTGCTGGACAAGGCAGGGGAGAAGTTTGGCTTCTCTTTTGACTACAATGACCAGCTATTGGGCGGTTGTGCCATTGATGCCACCGGCGTGCCTTATCCGGCAGAGACGGCGGCAGCCTGCAAGGCATCTGACGCGGTGCTGTTGGGCGCTGTGGGCGGCCCTAAGTGGGACGACCAGCCGGGCAGCAATCGACCGGAAAAGGGTCTGTTGGCCATTCGTGAGGACCTGGGTTTGTTTGCCAACCTGCGCCCGGCCAAGATCTTTGCCCCGCTGAAGAGCGCTTCTCCCATTAAGGAGGAGATCATCGGCGACGGGTTGGACATTCTCATTGTACGCGAGCTGACCGGCGGCATTTACTTCGGCGACCGCGGCACGTATGAGGAGAACGGCGTGGTGGGCGCGTATGATACGGAGCGCTACACTTACCCGGAGATCAAGCGCATTGTCAAGGCCGGTTTTGAGTACGCGATGAAGCGGGACAAGCGGCTGACCTGCGTGGACAAAGCCAATGTGCTGGACAGCTCCCGCCTGTGGCGTAAGATTGTAGAAGAGACCAAGGCGGATTACCCCCAGGTGGAGGTGTCCTATATGTATGTGGACAACTGCGCTATGCAGCTGGTGCGCAATCCCAACCAGTTTGATGTGATTGTCACTTCCAATATCTTTGGCGATATTCTGTCTGACGAGGCGTCTATGATCTCCGGCTCCATCGGTATGCTGGCGTCTGCTTCTCTGGCAGAGGGCACCTTTGGCTTGTACGAGCCTATCCACGGTTCCGCACCGGATATTGCCGGCCAGGGCAAGGCCAATCCGCTGGCAACCATTTTGTCCGGCGCCATGATGCTGCGCTACACCTTTGGCGAGATGGAGGCTGCCCAGGCCATTGAGGACGCGGTGGATCAGGCACTGACCCAGGCCCGCACCCCGGATATTTACGAGGAGGGCTTCCGTCCGGTGACCACCGCCCAAATGGGCGACTTGGTGGCCGGCCTGCTGTAATCGTTTGGCAAATCAAAGGACCGATACACGGTGTATCGGTCCTTTTTTATGTGCTTGCGGTGTTTTATAATATTACATCGGTTATAAAATTCCTGTCGGGTGGGGACTTGCTCCCACCGGTATTTATGCACATCCACATACAAAAGACCGCCCCGGATGATCCGAGACGGTCTTTTATGGATTTCAATTTTTACTTTTCCACGACTTTACCGCCGTTATTGGCAGAGGCGTAGCCGATCCAACTGCGACCGGGGTTCAGCTTTAAGGGCTGACCGTCGGTGGTGGTCAGGGACAGCTTGCCGTCCTTTTTGCTCCACTTGATCTCGGTGTAGGTGCCCTGAGAAGCCAACACACCCTTGCCGCCGGCCAGATCGTAGTTACAGTAGGTCTCGCCCTTACCGCTGCCTTTATAATTGGCCTTAGTGGTGTAAGAGGTGTTGTCAAACAGCACGATCAGGTTCTTCATCTTTACATCCGTTTCATAATCGGTGCTGTGGTACATTTGGTCATCGCTTTTATAGGTCCAGTCGCGGGTGCGGGTGCGATTCGAGAAAGTCAGCGCCAGTGCGTTGCAGGGATCATCACCCACGGCAGTTGCCTTTTTGTTAAAGTCGAAGGTGGTAAACTTGGCCTCGTTGACCTTGGTGCGGATCTTCTGCTCTTTCAGGGCAGAGGCAATTTTTTTGCCGCGCAGCACACCGGTGTGCTCGCTGGCTACATTGCGGGTTTGATCTCTGGTAAACAGATCCACCTTGCCACCGTAAGTCATCTGGTTAATGTGGTCCACATTGTCCTGTTCAAACACGGTATTGGCGCCTACATAGCTGCCTTTGCTCTTGCTCTGACCCCAGTGGATAAAGACGGCGTCAAACATCTCGGAAAAGCGAATGTACGGCGGGCGGGCGCTGCGCATAGGGCCGATCTTGTCCGGCACAGAAGTGTAGTCGGCAAAGAGCCACAGCATACGGGTCTCGCCGCCTTCCACTTCGCCCTCTACGATAATGTCCGGGGAATTGATCCCCCACTGGGGACGGGCAGCCTGGGCGTTCTCTACCACCAGGGCCACCGGGCGTTTGCCTACCGCGTTCTCATTGTAGTCGTTCTCACCGGTAAAGGGGTTCACCACGGCCGCCGGTGCCTGGGTGGTGGCTTCGGTAGCGGCATTGGTCACGCCGGAGGTTGGCTCCTCGTTTTTGCCGCGCACCACGCCAAAGTAAATGCCCAGGGCCACGGCAATCACAACCACAACGGCCACAACGGCAATAATGATTTTCTTTTGCTTATCGTTCTTCTTCATTTCTTCCTCCGGATATTCATCGTCACCAAGGGGTCGGGTCGGGGGCGTGTAGGTTGCCTCTGCCCGGGTCTCCTCCGTGCCGGAAAATACATTGGTATATACATCTTCTCTGCCGTCTGCGGTGGGCGTGTCCTCCGGCATAGCGGAGGCGGCCGGTGTTTCCTCTGCTGCCTCTGTGGGCAGGGTGGGATTCTCCGGCAAATCCTTCGGCGCAGGCGTGGGGGCGTCTGCGTGGTCAAACAGCGGCATATCTACGGTCTGAGGCGGCTCCGGCTCTGGGGGCGCATCCTCTGTGTGCGGGTTTTGGCGGTTCCGAATTTCGTTTAGAATATCATCCAGCTCATCGGAATCATGCATAAAACTCCTCCTCTCACAACAATGTTGTTACTTTATTTTACCATAACTGCCGTCGGATTTCACTATATTTTTTGATTTTTATTGATTTGGCACGGGCATTATAGTAAAATAGGAGCCACGGAGGGACATTTTTATGGCAAAAACAATCCCTATGATCATTACAAATTCGGACATTTTGGTGAAGGATCGGGACACGGACGATTTTAAGACCTTCTCCCTGCCGGGCACGCCGGTGGTGGCCAATATTCCTTTTTATCATCATTATGCCGCCAAGATCAGCGAGACCCAGCATTATTTTAAGGAATTCATCAAGAGTATGTACGGCAAAAAGCTGTCCAAAAACATTTTGGCAATCCTGGTGCCGGACGATACCACCGCGCTGGAATCTATTTTTATCAACGAGCTGTTTCTGAATTCCGACGCCTGTAAGGCAGTGGCGCAGATGAAAATGGGACAAGCCCTCTCCAAGACAGACGAAAGCTATGTGAGCATCTCCAAATCCGGGCGCAATCTGGTGCTGCTGTATGTGAAGAACAACGAGGTAATCGTCAGCCGGTATTATGATGCAAACGGCTATGATCCGGCTGTGGTGAAGGCAGACGCCGCCCGATTGCATATTGATATTGAATACAAGCAAGTGCCGGTGTATGTGAATAATTTTAATATGAATATGGACGAGTTCTTGGATATGGGAACGGTGATTTCACCGAAGGATTTTATGGAAAAAATTGCCGCCGTGGATGTGGCCAAGCTGTGAGTAAATACAGCGCCCCTGTGCAAACTATTACCGGTGCCGCGGCACCGATTGCACAGGGGTGATTTTTTATGGCGAAGAAGAACAAAAAGGAAAAACGGCAGAGAAAGGGCAAGGAAGTCATTGACTTGACCTCCTATATCAGCCCGGAGATGTTGCAGGCAGATGTGGACGGCAGCTACACCGGTGTGCCTCGGGAAACTTATTATGAGGACATTCCCGCAGAGCCGGTACAGGATGCGGACGATCTGTAAAGTGCAAAAAAGCGCATTGCAAGGCTTGCAATGCGCTTTTCTCTTTGTACTTATTTCTTCTTGAACTTGTCAAAAAAGCCTTCTTTAGGCGGGTTCTTGGGGGGCGTGTAGCTTTTATCAAAAGCACGCAACAACTCCTTTTGCTCGTGAGTCAGACCGGTGGGAATATCTACAATGATCTGGACATATTCGTCGCCTTTGCCCACACTGTTCAGCCGCTGAATACCTTTACCCTTCAGCTTAAACACGGCACCCGGCTGTGTACCGGCAGGCATATTGTACTTCACATTGCCGTCCAGGGTGGGCACCTGTAATTCTGCGCCCAGGGTGGCCTCGGTAATGCTTACATGCTTGTTGTACCACACATTATAGCCGTCCCGGGTAAAGTCCTTGTGCTTCTTGATCCGCACTTCAATGTGCAGATCACCGGCAGGGCCGCCGTTCATACCGGCGTCGCCGTTACCGCGCACGGTCACAACCTGGCCGTCATCAATCCCGGCGGGAATGTTGATTTCAATTTGCCGCGCGGCACGCACCTTGCCCTTGCCGCCGCACTTTTTGCAGGGGTCGTCTACGATTTTGCCCCGGCCGCCGCAGCGGGAGCAGGTGTGCTGGCTGTTCATTACACCGAAGGCGGTGCGCTGCTGCACATTGACTACGCCGCGTCCTTGGCAGTCCGGGCAGGTCTTGGGACTGGTGCCTTTCGCCGCACCGGTGCCGCCGCACGCAGAGCAATCCTCGACCCGCTGGGTGCTGACGGTCTTTTTGCAGCCTTTGGCTGCTTCTTCAAAGGTCAGGGTCACAGACGCCCGCACATCCCGACCGCGCACCGGCGCATTGGGGTTGCGCCCGCCAAAGCCGAAGCCGCCGCCTCCACCGCCAAAGATGGAGGAGAAGATATCGCCCAGGTCAATGTCGCCGCCGTCAAAGCCAAAGCCACCGCCGACGTAGCCGCCCTGTCCGGCGCCGTAGTTGGGGTCAACCCCGGCAAAGCCGAATTGGTCGTATCGGGCTTTCTTTTGGGGATCGCCCAGCACCTCGTAGGCCTCGTTACATTCCTTGAATTTGGCCTCGGCCACCGGGTCGTCCGGGTGCAGGTCCGGGTGGTACTTCTTGGCGGTTTTGCGGTATGCTTTTTTGATCTCATCCTCCGAGGCGCCTTTGCTTATGCCCAGCACCTCGTAGTAATCTCGTTTTTCTTCAGGCATAGTAGCCTCCGTCGTTTAGATTTCAGTATAGATAACGGTATAGGCAGTGTATTACCGCCTGCCGCCGTTCCTGAGAGGGGATTAGTTATCGTCCACCTCGGTGTAGTCTGCGTCGGTGTAACCGGCGTCATTGCCGCCCTGTGCTGCATCTGCACCGGGTGCTGCGCCGGGCTGGGGACCCTGCGCGCCCTGGGTGGCTTCATAGATCTTTTGAGACACCTCGTAGAACTTGTTGGTCAGGTCCTCTTCGGCGCTCTTAATGGCGTCTGTGTTGTCGCCCTTCAGTGCTTCCTTCAGCGCGTCCAGCTTGGTGTTCAGCGCGCTCTTGTCGTCATCACTGAACTTGTCGCCGTTCTCGCTGAGCAGCTTCTCGGTCTGGTAAACCATCTGGTCTGCATTGTTGCGCAGATCTACGGCCTCTCTCTTCTTCTTATCCTCGGCGGCGAACTGCTCTGCTTCTTTCACTGCCTTGTCGATGTCGTCCTTGCTCATGTTGGAGGAGGCGGTAATGCTGATGTGCTGTTCCTTGCCGGTGCCCAGGTCCTTGGCGCTTACATGCACAATGCCGTTGGAGTCAATATCAAAGGTCACTTCGATCTGGGGCACACCGCGGCGGGCGGGCATAATGCCGTCCAGGTGGAACATACCCAGGGTCTTGTTGTCCTTGGCAAACTCACGCTCACCTTGCAGCACGTGCACCTCCACGGAGGTCTGATTGTCGGCTGCGGTGGAGAAGATCTGGCTCTTCTTGGTGGGGATGGTGGTGTTGCGCTCAATGATCACGGTGTTCACGCCGCCCATGGTCTCAATACCCAGGGACAGGGGTGTTACATCCAGCAACAGCAGGCCCTTTACATCGCCGCCCAGTACGCCGCCTTGCAGGGCAGCGCCCATAGCTACGCACTCATCCGGGTTAATGCCCTTAAACGGCTCTTTGCCGCTGAACTTCTTAATGGCTTCCTGTACGGCGGGAATACGGGTGGAACCGCCTACCAGCAGGATCTTGTCAATGTCGTTCATGGTCAGGCCGGAGTCGCTCATGGCCTGGCGAACCGGGCCCATGGTAGCCTCTACCAGGTCTGCGGTCATTTCGTTAAACTTGGCTCTGGACAGAGTGGTCTCCATGTGCTTGGGGCCGGTAGCGTCTGCGGTGATGAAGGGCAGAGAGATCTGCGCCGTGGTCATACCGGACAGGTCGATCTTGGCTTTCTCTGCGGCTTCCTTAATGCGCTGCATAGCCATTTTGTCGCCGGACAGGTCAATGCCCTGTTCTTTCTTAAACTCGGCAACCAGCCAGTCCATGATCTTTTTATCAAAGTCATCGCCGCCCAGGTGGTTGTTACCGGCTGTTGCCAGTACTTCCTGTACGCCGTCGCCCATCTCAATGATGGATACATCGAATGTACCGCCGCCCAGGTCGTAGACCATCACTTTCTGGTCGTTTTCCTGGTCGATACCAAAGGCCAGCGCCGCAGCGGTGGGCTCGTTGATGATTCGCTTTACTTCCATACCGGCGATCTTACCGGCGTCCTTGGTGGCCTGGCGCTGTGCGTCCGTAAAGTAAGCAGGCACGGTGATGACCGCTTCCGTTACCTTGTCGCCCAGGTAGCTCTCTGCGTCGCTCTTCAGCTTTTGCAGAATGATCGCGCTGATCTCCTGGGGGGTGTAGGCCTTGCCGTCAATGTTGACTTTGTAGTCGGAGCCCATGTGGCGCTTGATGGAAGCGATGGTGCGCTCCGGATTGGTGATGGCCTGGCGCTTTGCCACATTGCCCACCATGCGCTCGCCGTCCTTGCTGAACGCCACCACGGACGGGGTGGTGCGGGCACCCTCTGCGTTGGGGATCACTACGGCTTCGCCGCCCTCAATCACGCTGACGCAGCTGTTTGTTGTACCTAAATCAATACCAATAATCTTAGACATAATGGAATACCTCCTGCTTATTGTTAATTTGCTGTTTTGACCATTGCCGGTCGGATGATCCGATCATCCATTTTATATCCCCGTTGAAAAACATCGGTAATGACATTTTCATCCAGGTTCTCATCCTCCACATGCATTACTGCATGGTGCAGGTTGGGGTCAAAGGTTTCGCCCGGGGCGCCGTAAGCGGTGACGCCCAGCTTCTCCAGGGTGGCAGTCAGACCGTCAAAGGTCATTTGCACGCCTTTTTGCAGGCCCTCAAAGTCCTGCTGGGTGGCGCCCAGCGCCCGCTCCAGATTGTCAAACACCGGGAGAAATGCCTCCACGGTCTTGCCGGTGGCGTAGGCGTAAGTGTCGCCCTTTTCTTTATCGCTGCGCTTGCGGAAGTTGGCGTATTCCGCCGTCAGCCGCAGCAGCTGATCTTTTGTGTCTGCCAGCTCCTTTTCCAGCGCCGCCGTAGGGTCGTCTGTTTGGGTCTGGTTGTTTTCTTCCGCCTGTGGCGGTGTGGTTTCGGTTTCTGTTTCGGCAGCGGTAGCCTGGGTGTTTGGCTTTTCCTCTGCCTGCTTCTTTTTAGCCATTGGTTATACCTCCTTCAGCAAGAAGATCTGTGGTTTTATTCATAATATATTGTGCCCGGGGCACAATGGTGGCGTAGTCCATGCGGGTGGAGCCGATCACGCCCAGGACCGCGCGCTGTTGGCTGTTGTAGTGCAGACTGCACAGCATGGTGGCTGTGTTTTTCAGCTCAAAGTACGGGTTCTCCTCACCGATAAACAGAGCACTGCGAGCCGGGGCGTCGGCAAATTGCTTCGCCAGGGTCAAAAAGCGTGGCCGATTGGTGAGAAAGGTCAGCAGCTTATATACCTCGTTGCCCAGTTCCTCGTGAGAGAGCAAATTGGTCTCGCCGGCAAAGAGCAGGCTGTCCTGCCGCGTTTCCGCGCACAGGGCGCACAGACTGCTGAGCACCGGCAACATATCAAAAATGCGGCTGCCCAGGGTCACGGCTGTGCTTTGCACCGTGGCGATGCTTACATCGCTGAGCCGAGTGCCGATGAATGTGCTGTGCATCACATCGTAAAAGGCGGCCATAAATCCGTCGTCCGCCGGGCAACTGAGCCGGCAAATCGAAGATTTGATACGCCCACCGGCGGTAAGCATGACCAACATGGCGCGACCGCCTCCGGCAGGGATCAACTGCACGCCCTGAATCACATCGCCGGCGTCTGCCAGTGCGCAGCTAAAGGCGGCGCAGTGGGTGGCGTCTGCCAGCAGATCCGCCGCGTCAGCCAATAGGCGCTGGGCATCCCCTGCGTTGACGGACAGGCGTTCGTCGATCTTGGCTGTCTCATAAGGGGACAGCGCCTTAGGCTCCATTAGGTGATCCACATAAAAGCGGTAGGCATTCTTGCCCGGCACACGGCCGCCGCTGGTGTGGCGCTGCTCCAGGTAGCCCAGGTTGCTCAGGTGCGCCATTTCGTTGCGAATGGTGGCGCTGGACACAGCGTAAGGCAAAAGGTTGCACAGGGTCTTGGAGCCGATAGGCTCGCCTGTCTTGATGTAATACTCAATAATCAGGCGGAGTATGGCGGCTCTGCGTTCACCAAGCATTCCTTTCACCGTCCTTTACTGCGTTAGCACTCTATGTGTCTGAGTGCTAACTGTCTTTATATTATATCCATTTTGTCGTTTTGTCAACACCTTTTTTGCAAAATTTCAAAAAATTCACGGCTTTTTCATTTTTTGTTTATGGGTAAGATCCGCTTGCCGTCTTTTCATTCTTATTGGTACAAAAAAAGAGCACCCATAGGGTGCTCCTTGTGCGGATTCTCTTTAAGTGTTATGCAGCCGCGGACTTTTCCGCAGTTTGCATGGCCGCTTTTTGCGCAGCGGCGCGTTTTTCCGTATCTGCCTTCTTGGTGGAGTGGCTGGCGGCGGAAGCTTGCAGCAGCTTATCGTTTTGTACGATCTCCTGCGTGGC
>OGMP01001581.1_pt1 | contig 17206 bp, 10 predicted proteins | sample 1573261 | NCBI WGS metagenome assembly OGMP01 (sample SAMEA2581878, study PRJEB24529) | metagenome | biome: Human gut stool | place: China | collected 2011 | reverse complement strand
ATAGAAACGACTAGTTTAAACGATCGATTCTTTTAGTCATTTGCAAAGGTACGCGTTTCTTCGACTTCTGCAACCCTTCCGGGCTATTTTTTTCACCCCTTATCCTCTTTCTTATCAATCAAATAGGCTATCCGTTACGAAATAACCGATTCCGTAAACGAACCTCTCTTTTCCTCCCTCAAAAAACGACTAATCTAGACGATCGTTTAGACTAGTCGTTTTTATGTGGTTTGGGGATCGGTTTAATAGAGCTAAGTATTTGATTATCTTAATAAACACTAGTATTAATATTAATTTCAGTATTATGAACAAAAAGTTTTCTACTTTGGCTGCTGTCTTCTTGGCAGTAAGTGCGCTTTCCACAAGTGCGGTAGCGAATGTGACGAACGGTAATTATTATCGTTTGAAATATAGCACGACTACCCCAACTTCAACCGAAAAATATTTGGGTGTGGATATAGCGAAGACGGATAGTGTCGTGCTGAATTCCAAGGCGACTGGCTCAACAGTCTCTGCGGGAACGGATACTCCGGATAATTTGTTGAGTGATCGTTATTTCTGGAAAGTCAACAAGACTATTGCGGCTAGCGGTGATTCATTGTTTACATTTACGAACAGAAAAACAGGAAAGGTATTGGCTTTCGACGCTAAGGAAGCGAATGCTATCATTTCTGGTGGTGCCGTAAATACTTGGGGATGGAAGGGGCATTCTTCTTCGGCTTCTGGAATTTATTCCGTATCTGGGGGTAATACTTATTATCTCGTAGAGGAGAGTGGCGTTGTAAAAGTAAAGAAACAGACAGGAGTTACCCCTCCCACAAGTGGTATGCTTGCGCTAGAGGAAGACGTACCTGCGGCAGCGAATATGTCTGCCAAGCAGTTGAATGAGAAAAATGGAGGTAAAGGTTTTGAGCTAGCGTTCTCTCCGGCTGCAAATGGTGAGAAAAATCTCTTCATAGAATCTATGTTAAGAGCGGAAGCTTTACATGATGGAAGTACGACTGGTACTTTCGAATTAGATTCTGATGCGGATCATGCTCCTGTTGTAAGTTCTCCTGCGGTTTTAGCTGGTGACACAGCTTTCTTCGCTGTTAGTGGCAAGGTTATTGAGAATGCGGCAAAACAAAAGGTACAATATTACTTGGTGGCTGATACTACTTATTTTACAGGATTGGGTACGACAGGTGTTGTGTTTACTCAAGATACGTTGAAAATAACGAAAGATGCCGCCGGAAAGATTACTAAAGTGGAGCCCGCTCCAGGACGTGTACTTAACGCTTATCGCTTTGTGACCTCGTATAATTATGATAAAGCCTCCATGAATATTGAGGTGGTTGGTTTACAGGCAAAGAAGACAAGCGGATATTACAAGGATGATGTGCAAGAGAAATCTCTTGCATCTGGTAAGTCTTGGTATGTATATGTGGCAGAATTGTCTGATCGGAAAGAGGTTTCTGTTATAGAAAATGCGACAGCTCCTTCTACAAAGATCACGTTTAAGACTGGCTCCGCAATCTCTGATCTGAATACGAAAGTAGCTTACGCCGTCCAGAAAGTGAAGGATGATGGTTCTTTGAGTAAGTATTATGGTGCTAATAATGCATCTACTAATAAGGATAGCCTGGATGTCGCTTCTGCCTTAGTTCCTGCTACACAGTATATCATGATTCATGAAGGTGAGAACAACTATTCTTTGTATAACAGAGCGTATGGTAATAAGCTTGAGGAGGCTTCTGGCGCTTACTATAAGACCGATAAAGAAGGTATCTATCGTATCAATGGTACGGATTATAAGTTGACAGCTCTTACTACCGCAGCTGGTGAAGCCGGCAAGTATGTTGGTTATAGACATTTCTCTGATTCAGAGGTAGCGAACACATCGTTTACTTTGCGTGTTCAATCTATCGCTGGCAATAGCATCTTCATTGCATCCAAGGATTCCTCTATTTTCGCCGCTAATAGCGATGGACAGTTCTTTACGGTGAAACCTTATGACTCTGAGAAGTTTGGTTATACATCGAAAGATTCCTTGAGCCGCACGGCTTATATGTTGGTTGAACGCTATGGTGACAGACATCTGGCCTATGATAAAGCGAATAAGTTTGTCTTGTCTAAAGAGGCTTATAATACGCAGAATGACACGGTGGTCGTATTCTTCCAGGCTACCGCCACTGAAGGTCAGTATTTGTTGGCTTATGCTCAAACAGATGAGACAAAGGGTAAGTTGGCATCCACTTCTATGGACGGTAACTATATTATCGCGAACATTACTACGGGTGCTATCGAGAAATCTGCTTCTACAGCGGTAGCTCCTACCGTATTCGTATTCGAGAATGAGAAGAATGAGTACCAAGCAGAGGCGGCAGGTCATAAGATCATTACTTTGGCTTCCGATGACGCTATGTCTATCACTCGTACGGATGACAATTTCGCTTCCTTGAAACGTGTCGGTCAATTGAGATCCGCTTTCGAGGCCGAGAACTTCGCTTTGTGGGTTGATACCGCAGATGCTACGGACGAGACGAAACCATTGTATTTTATCTCTACTAAGCAGGGTTTGGATTCTGCTACGGTAAAGGCCGGCAATAGCTTGTATATGGTAAGCGTAGAGGATTCTACGGCTAACGCTTATAAGTGGGAAGGTCTTTCTCGCGTAGCGTTTATCGAGGGTAAGTATGTGGCAGGCACTGATTCCTTGGAATTATATACCGCTACGGATACGGCTAAATATGTGAAGAAGCATGATAACGAGGCTAATTGGGCATTCGCTTTGAACCCGGATGGTGGCGTGTCTTTGCAGAACATGAAGTCAAATCAATATGTAGCTACTCGTAACGACGTATTGGTGATGGTTAAGAAGATGGATGAAGCCGCCATGTTTGGTGTTGCTAAATCTGAGGTAATCCCGACCTCAAATGGCACTATCGACGCTGTTGAGGGTGTGTCTGTGACAACTGATAACGGTACCGTAACTATCCAAGGTGCCGCAGGTAAATCAGTAGTTATCTCTAACATCTTAGGTAAGGTAGTCGCTGAGACAGTTCTTACATCTGATAACGTAACTATCGCCGTACCTGCCGGTATCGTAGCCGTAGCAGTTGAAGGTGAGACCGCTGTTAAGGTGGTAGTTAAATAATAAAGATATATAATTCTAAGATTCCCGTGCGGAGATTCGTCTTCAAGTAAACCGTGAGGTAGAACATGCGGGGATATTAATACTAAAGTAAAAAATTAAAGCTCTCCGTCAGTATTTCCGTGAGGCAAGAAAGCGGAAAAAGAATAAGCCCCGGTCGGTTTCTCGATCGGGGCTTTTTGTCTATTCTTTGTCGTTTTTATCTTTAAGTCTCAATCCGGTTCTAGCGTTGAGGGGAGAGATTACCGAGTGGCCTAAATCGCTTTCAAGTTGTTTGCGGGCGGCCTCTGCTGCTTTTCCTCCTTGTTTGGCGATAACTTCGTGTTCTTCGAGATGTTGCGGATTCTTTTCTTTGGCAGTTTTACCGGCCCACGTTTGATAGATGATATCTGTAAGGGTAGCAAACTGAACGCCCTCTTGTAGTCCGTGTCGTTTCCATTCATCGGTTAGGTCTTTACGTATCTCGATGCTTTTAAGGCGTTGATTAATCCAATTATCCGAGTACCCCAACGCTTTATATTCCCTCATGGCTCGATCTATCGTTAACTCGGGGTCTTGCATTTCATCCAATCGCTCTTTTGCCACTTGGGCCATCCATAGCTTGAAAGGTTCTGCTTTAGGGGATGGGATGGATTGGATAAGCCGGAACAGCTGTTCTGTCGTAGCTACGTCGGTTTTGTAGTATTTCCCATCGGTAGAAGGTAATTTCAGTTGGTTACAATTTGTAACCGACTCATTTCCCTCTTTTCTTAGCCTATGTTTCAACACCTTCCAGTAATTGCTAGGATTAGGACTATCTGTTAGGATAGCGACAACGCTAGGATCGTCATACTTGCCGGTATCGAAGCCGTGATTGTTGAATGTGAGACCACTGTTAAGGTGGTAGTTAAATACAGTTTCTCGATCGGGGCTTTTTTGGTGAATCTTTTTAATTTTGTACTTTTGTAAGCTTGCACGAATGTTATACATGAATAGGAGAATTAGACAATGGCCAGCGATGATATAAAACAGGCATGGAAAGTGCCGGAACCTACGTTAAGGAGGTTGCCGTGGTATCTTGCGTTCGTAAAGTTGATGAAAGGGAAAGGGGAAGCGTTTATCTCATCTACCCAGATCGCTAAGGAGATTAATGTAGATCCTAGTCAGGTCGCTAAAGATCTCTCTTTTGTGAATATCTCCGGGAAGACGAGAGTGGGATACGATATTAACGCGTTGGTTGACGTATTGGAGGATTTCCTCGGTTTTACATCCCAGCATAAGGCATTTCTGTTTGGGGTAGGGAGTCTGGGCGCTTCTTTGTTGCATGACACCGGACTGAGCCAATATGGTTTGGAGATCGTGGCGGGCTTTGATGTCCGTGAGGATTTGGACGGGAGCATGATCAATGGCATTCCCGTTTTTCATATGGATGATTTTCCTGCCAAGCAGAAAGAATATGGCGCGACGATCGGGGTGATCACCGTGCCGGTGGAGAAAGCGCAGGAGGTGACAGACCGGATTATCGAGGGAGGAATCAAGGCTCTTTGGAATTTTACCCCCTTCCGTATACGGGTGCCGGAACATATCGTAGTCCAGAATACTTCTATGTATGCGCATTTAGCTGTTATGTTTAATCGATTGAACTCAATGAATCACTAAAATATGAAGATTATCGCCGTTGGAATGAACTATGCCGCTCACAATAAAGAGCTGCATCATTCGTTAGAATTATCAGAGCCTACTATTTTTATGAAGTCGGACTCCTCTTTGTTGAAAGATGGGAAACCGTTTTTTATTCCGGATTTTTCATCGGAAGTTCATTATGAGACGGAGATCGTGGTACGGATAGACCGTTTGGGGAAAAATATAGCCGAGCGTTTCGCTCATCGTTATTATAATGAGGTTACGGTCGGTATTGATTTCACGGCACGGGATTTGCAGAATAAATTGCGTGCGCAAGGGCTACCGTGGGAGATTAGTAAGGCGTTTGATAATTCGGCTGTGATCGGGACCTTTATTCCGCTGGAGCAAGCGGGGGATGTAAACCGGCTTCCGTTCCATCTGGATATCAATGGCTCGAAGGTACAGGAAGGCAATACCTCGAATATGCTGTTTTCGGTAGATAAGATTATTGCGTACGTAAGTCGCTTCTTTACGCTGAAAATAGGCGATTTGATTTATACCGGAACACCTGCTGGCGTAGGTCCCGTGAAGATCGACGATCATCTGGAGGGATATCTTGGCGAGCGGAAGCTTCTGGATTTTTATGTGAGATGAGAAGATTAATATATATATTCATTATAGGTTTATTACTTTGCTCATATACATGGGCGGATGGTAGCCGTTATGCTTCTAAATCCCTGTTATCGGAGGGGAAATGGGTGAAGATCCGGGTGGATAAGACCGGAATCTACAAATTATCCTATGCGGATTTGAAGAATATGGGTTTCTCGGACCCATCGAAAGTCTCTGTCCATGGCTATGGAGGATGGCCCTTGGATGAGGATTTCAGTAAGGAATATATCGATGATGTCCCTTCTACACCGGTTTGGCGTGGGAGTGATTACCTGTTATTCTACGGGAAAGGGCCGGTTAAATGGGAGTATGACTCGTCGAGCCAGACATTCGTGCATACGAATAATCCTTATTCATTGTATGGCTATTATTTTGTGACCGATGCCACTCCGACGAATGATATGACTTCCGTGGCTCAAGCGAGTGGCGCGACTAATCGGATCACGACTTACGATGATTATTTGGTGCATGAGCAAGAATTAGTATCGTTGGCGAAATCGGGTAGGGAGCTGTATGGGGAAGATTTTAGCGGAGCTACCCCCCGAACCCTATCAACATTCTCTTCAATTCCGGGAATCACGAATGAAGACGCTAAGGTAACCATGAGCTTTGTATCCAAAGTCACTTCCGGTACGGGAGTCGCTTCTTTGAGTATTAATCAGTCTAATGTTCTGGACGTTTCGATCCGCTCGAATAGAGAGGAATATGTGAAGGCGCTAGAAGGGGTAAGCACGGCGGTATGGAAAGGCGAGAAGAGTGAGAAAAACAGTGTGGTCGTGTCTTATAATTCGGCTTCTCATAACAATGTACGGTTAAATTACGTTCGGTTACATTTTAAGAGGACTTTGCAGCCGTATGGGGCCTATACTTTTTTTCGTAGTATAGCTTCTATCGGAAATGTTTCCCGGTTCGTGGTACAGGGCGCAAACGCGAATACCTTGGTCTTTGATGTGACGGATGCTCAGCGGGTAAGACTGATGGAGACGGAATTGAATGGCTCCGAACTTACTTTCTCTATTCCTGCCGGTACCTTACGGGAGTTCGTTTTGGTACGGACGGATCAGAGCTTTATCTCTCCGGAGGTTGTCGGTGAGGTGGAGAATCAAAACCTACATGCCTTGGAGCAAAAAGACATGATCATCATAGCGGCTAAAGCTTTCCAAACGCAAGCGGAACGGTTGGCGGAGGAACACCGGGCAACAGACGGATTGACCGTGGAAGTCGTGGATCCTCAGTCGATTTATAATGAGTTCTCAAGCGGTGCGCCTGACGCTACCGCTTACCGCCGGTTCATGAAAATGTTCTACGATCGTAGCGTGTCTGCCGGTAACGCTCCAAAATACCTGTTATTGTTTGGCGATGGTATTTACGACAACCGGGGAATTTGCTCGGACGTGAAAAATATAGCAAGGGATAATATGTTGCTGACCTATCAGTCGAGAGCGTCCTTGTTTGAATATTCAGGATTGTTCTATAATTCTAATTTCTCGTATGTAACGGATGATTATTATGGGCTATTGGATAATGTATCCGAGGAGGCACTTGATAAGCCGAACAGTATTTGCATAGGTGTAGGACGTTTCCCCGTGCGGACGGTAACGGAGGCTACCCAAATGGTAGATAAGGTAATCGGTTATATGCGGAACGAGGACAGAGGCGGCTGGAAAAACCAAATCACCTTCGTGGCGGATGATGGTAACAATGCGGATCACTATACGAGTAGTCATGCGGAACAAGCTGATGAGCTGGCCCGGTTTATAGAGGAAAATCATGGGGCTTTCCTAACGAATAAAGTTTATTTCGATGCGTTTAAGCGAGATAATAGCGGAACGTATCCGGATGTACGTAAGCGGATCTCTGAATTATTGAAGAAAGGGCAACTGTTGATTAACTATACGGGGCATGGTAATACGACCGCTTGGTCTGACGAATACGTGTGGACACAGACGGATATCTTACAATCTACTTATACGAAACTACCCATTTGGGTGACGGCGACTTGCGATTTTACCCGTTTCGATGACGTGAATACCTCGGCGGGAGAATCTGTTTTCTTGAATGCGAAAAGTGGAGGGATCGCATTGTTTACGACAACCCGTGTGGTTGTATCTAGCGGTAACTCGGCACTGAATAAGGAACTTTACCGCAATCTCTTTGAGAGGGAGAGTGACGGACGGGCCCGTACCTTGGGCGAGGCCATGATGGAGACCAAGCGGAAACTGTCTGGTATCAATAAACTTAATTTTATTTTGATAGGTGACCCTGCTTTGAGAATCTCCTATCCGGAGTATAAGGCGCAAGTGACAGCCGTGAACGGCAAGGCCATATCAGATGAGCCTTTTACGTTTAAGGCTTTGGAGAAAATAACGGTGGAGGGAGAGATCTTAGATACGAAAGAGGGCTTGGCTAACGATTTTACCGGTATCCTAAATGCTACGGTGCTGGATAGTAAAGCTTCATTGACCACCTTGGGCAATAATACGAATGAAAAAGGAGATACGGTCCGCTTCTCTTACACAGATTACCCGAATACGATCTATATCGGGCAAGATTCGGTACGGCAAGGAAAATTTAGTTTTACATTTATGGTACCGAAAGATATCTCTTATTCGAATAAGCAGGGAAAACTGAATCTCTACGCCTCGGATGAGGTGAACAAGCATGAGGCACAAGGATCTTTCTTGAATTATATCGTTGGCGGTACCGCTGATAATGCGGAGGCAGATACGATCGGCCCTGAGATCCGGCAGATTTACTTGAATGATTCTAGTTTTGTAGAGGGTGATCAAGTGAATACGACTCCTTATTTTGTCGCTAGGCTGTGGGACAAGAGCGGTGTGAATATAACAGGTAGTAGTGTAGGGCATGATATCATGCTGACGGTCGACAGTATGCCTTCCATGAGTTATAACTTGAATAATTACTATGCACTATTACCCGATAAAGAAGGGGAAGGACTTGTCCAGTTCTCCATCCCCGAGCTGGAGCCGGGAATGCATACGGCCGAGTTTAAGGTGTGGGATATCTTAAATAACTCCACGACCTATACCTTTACTTTTGAGGTGGCGGAAGGGTTGAAACCTAATCTGATCGAGATGTATGCCACCCCGAATCCGGCACGGGATCAAGTGGAATTCTTTCTGCATCACAATCGCCCGGAGTCGAACTTAAAGGTGACGGTTATGGTTTATGATATGACCGGTAAGTTCCTATGGAGTACCGAGAAGAGCGGTTCCTCCGAGTTGTTTAAGGCTTATATCGTAACTTGGAACTTGACGGATAACGGTGGCAGGCGGTTGCGCCCGGGAGTTTATCTGTATCGGGCGGCGATTAGTACGAATAACTCGAAAGAGGCGACGAAAGCGAATAAATTAATCATTCTCGCACAATAAAGTATCGGGTAATTAGTTTATAATAAGCATGGGGGTATGTTTATTACCCTCTAGGAATGATAAATGTAAATGTATTTTTAGAATAGAATATATGGTAAGAGTTTCAAGATTCAGTCTGTTACTAGCGGTTTTCAGCTTTTTGACGGCATTTACGGCTTTATATGCCCAAGGAGGCGCAGACGATGTTAAACATAAATTCGCCCCGATTAATACGGCGATACCGTCTTTGTCTATCGCGCCCGACGCTCGTGGAGGTGCTATGGGTGATAACGGTGTGGCTACTACGCCGGATGTGAATTCCCAATACTGGAACCCGGCTAAGTATGCTTTTAGCTATAGTAAGGCCGGAGTCGCCTTGTCCTATACGCCTTGGTTACGTAAATTGGTGAATGATGTGGCTTTAGCGTATCTGGCCGGTTATTATAAATTAGGCGATAGCGATATGCAGGCGATCGGAGCTTCTTTGCGTTATTTCTCTTTAGGAGAAGTACAGGAAAGCCGGGATGGAGGAATGGGTAATCAGCTCATATTGAATCCTTATGAGATGGCTTTTGATGTAAGTTATAGCCGTAAATTATCGGATGTGTTCTCTATGGCGGTCGCCTTGCGCTATATTCGTTCGGACATGGGTGCCTCGTCGGACGCGGATATGGTTCCGGATAACGCTTTTGCCGCCGATATCGCCGGTTATCTGGAGAAATACGTGATCTTAGGGAATAGCGAGTGCCTGTGGAGCTTTGGTTTTAATGTCTCCAATATCGGTACGAAGGTCTCTTACGACGGCGGAAATACCAACCAATTCTTGCCTACGATGTTAAAGGTTGGAACCGGTTTGCTGTATCCGATCGATGATTATAACCAAATCGGTATCTATGTGGATTTGAGTAAATATTTAGTTCCTACCGAACCTATTCAAGAAGGTACGACTCCCGAGGATGAGGCTGCTTATAAGGAAAAACATGATGAATATAACAATATGTCCCCGATCACGGGTATCTTCAAATCATTCGGTGACTCGCCGAATGGCTTCAAGGGCGAGTTAGAGGAGATTATGGCCTCTATCGGTCTGGAGTATAATTACAATCAGCAGTTCTTTGTTCGTGGCGGTTATTACTATGAGAATAAATATCAGGGAAACCGTCAGTATTTCTCGGTCGGTGCCGGTTTCCGCATGAGTGTTTTCCAGTTGGATGCCGCTTATCTGATCAGTACGGTACAGAGTAACCCGTTGGACCAGACATTGCGCTTCTCCTTGTCGTTCGATATGGATGGAATCAAGAACCTTTTCAGATAAATGGGTATGAAGATACGTGTAGGTTTTGGTTATGACGTCCACGCCTTGGTGCCGGACCGGGAATTATGGCTGGGCGGGATTAAGATCGAGCATACGTTGGGCCTATTGGGACATAGCGATGCGGACGTGCTGATCCATGCGATCTGTGACGCTTTATTGGGAGCGGCCAATATGCGGGATATCGGTTATCATTTCCCGGATACGGCAGGGGAATATAAGAACATTGATAGCAAGATATTGCTTCGTGACACCATGAAGCTTTTGAGAGAGGCGGGCTATGAGTTGGGTAATATCGATGCCACCGTAGCCGCCGAACGCCCTAAATTGAATCCCCATATCCCTCTGATGAAGAAAACGCTGGCCGAGGTCATGAACGTGGACGAGGAGGATATTTCTATCAAGGCCACCACCACGGAGAAGCTGGGCTTCACCGGACGGCAGGAAGGGATCTCGGCTTACGCTACGGTGTTGATACAGCGCATGGGATCGTAAACCAAAAAGTACTCCCTTTTCCTTCTTCCGACTCTACGCCGATCTTCCCGTGAAGATTATCTAGGATCGTTTGGCAAATGGATAGCCCGAGTCCGGTTCCTTGGATAAAGGAATCGAATTTGGCGAAACGCTCGAATACGTGCGGGAGGTTCTTCCGCTCAATACCTTTTCCGGTATCTTTTACGTAAAAGTATAACCCATCTTCCCTCTCCTTGTATCCCATGCGGATAGACCCTTGGAACGTGAACTTACAGGCGTTTGTGAGGAAGTTGGTGATCACTTGGGTCAAGCGATTCTTCTCGGAATAGATAACACAATCCTGTTCGGGTATCTCGCAATAGAGAGTGACACCGTCTTTCACCCGGCTTTGGAAGGTCTGGTATAAGCTCCGGAATAGCGTGGATACGTTGAACTCGGAATAGATGAAATCCATTTGCCCGGCCTCGATCTTCGATAGGTCCAGGATATCGTTCACGAGTTGAAGGAGAAGCTCGTTGTTCGTCTCGATGATCTCGCAAAATTCTTTTGTCTCCTCGGAGGGGTTTGTTTGGGCGAGCAGGTTCGAGAACCCTACGATAGCGTTCAGCGGGGTACGTATCTCGTGGCTCATGTTCGCTAGGAAGGCGGATTTCAACCGGTTGGATTCCTCTATCTTCTCCTTGTCCCTCAGTTCTTGTTCCATTTTTTTCCGTTGGTTGATGAGGGTAGTACCTCCGGTTAAGTAGGCGGGTTTTCCTTCCGGATCGGTTTTCCCTACGATCGCAAAGATCTCTATCCATGTATATTCAAGCCCTGTATCGTCTAAATAACGGATCTCCTCGTCGATCGATATGCTCTCGCCGGCGATTAGTTTATTGATCGCGTCTTGCATCTGTTCCAAGTCCTCGGGGTGAATGCCGCTATAAAACTCGTCCGCCGACATGCAGAATTGGCCGTCGGTTCCCTTGTCGCGAATGGATCTTTGGGTCAGGTAAATATTGTTACATTCGAGCCGTGCTTCTTTTACGTCCCATATCCATGTCATCATGTTGCTGGCTTTCAAGACGAGCTGGTATTTCTGGTTCAGGTCTTGCGCTTGGCGTGCGATTTGCAGCTCCTTGTCTTTGGCCTTTTGCTTTTGGATGAAGAGGCGGACCCGTAAGATCCCGATCGTTATCAATAACGCCAGAATGACGAGTAGGCTTATGATATGGATCTTGTATTTCTGTAAGAAACCGGGAGGCTCTTGGAAATACGTGGCGTTCGGGGGATATAGGCCGGGATCGATCTGGTGAAGCAATAGATGCTGGTAATTTAGGTAGGCCCTCGGGGTTTCCGCGGTCTGGATCGGGATTTCCTTACTATCTTTCCCCGAGAGGATCATTTCGATCGTGTTGACCGTCACCTGCGCATAATCCTCCGGAGAAACATAATATCCCCCGGCGAAATTCCCGTTTTCTGTTTGTACGTCTTGCAAGGTAAAGATTGGGGGGACGGAGAAACTATTGGTCATTTTCTGGACGTTATCGACTAGGTAACGATTCTCGTTATCCTTCCGGGTCCTGTACCATGAGTAATAAAGGACTCCGGTCTTATTGTCGAAAGAGGCCAGTCTGTCCAATAAGTTCTCGGTGGAAATGGAGGTGGTAGACAGTGGCTCGAATTGGATGCCCGGAAAATCTTTCCGTAGCACGGCCTCTACATCCGCTTTCGTTTGCTGGCTTATATAACGGCGGTCAAAAATAAAGGCCAGTTTGGTTAATTCCGGTTGTAGCTTTTTGATTAGCTCGATCGTTTGCTTGATATAGACTGGGTATTTTATAAAAGTGGCGTTATAGTCTTTTACTACGTCCGTGATGGGAACCAGCGTATCGAGCACGTTTTTATCTAGGTCTATCAGGTACTCTTCTTTCGGGTACATATAATCTCTGGCGTAGCAGATGATAGAGGGAATATCTTTCCATTCCTTGTCAAACAACGGGCGGGCGACAAGCCAAGAGGGATCTCCTATGCATACGACTAAGGTGGGTGGCACGGGAACTCTCTCTAGGATCATTGTTCTCTTCTCTTGAAACCCTTCCATAGTGCGGATACCGGGGATCTGTAAGGGAATCGCCTTTACGGTAAACCCTTCCTCCCCGAATTTTCTTTCTATATCAAGATAGGTCTGTTTTGTCCAGCTTTCCTCGAAGTTGATGGAGTGCAGTACGACTATAGACGGTTTCTCGCCGGAGCCTCGTGCGCTCATGTTCAAGTGGACCGTTAGTATAATAAAAATAAAAAGAATGATATTTCTCATGGCCGTTAATTCTAAGCGATATATGTAGCAAACGTGATTCTGGTAGCAAATGTAGTGATTCCGCTTTATTAAGCAAGAGGTTTGCCTGAAAATAAAGGTTTTATATGTAGTAAAATGGTAATAGTTCCATCTTGATAGGATAGCCTTTTCGCCCTTGTTTGCCTATTCGGAGATTAATACGTAGCTTTGAGCCAATAAAGTGGTATTTTTATGAAGAATAATGATTGGAAAGATCGATTAGGCGTGATGTACTCCACGAATCCCGATTTTCAATATAATACGGGAGATACGGAAGAGGAAGATACGTTGCCGAAGGAGAAACAAGCTTTGCGCATATCCTTGGATAAGCGGAACCGGGGAGGGAAGATGGTTACCTTGATCACCGGGTTCCGGGGCACTTCCGAGGATCTGACCGCCTTGGGGAAACTCTTGAAAGTGAAATGCGGCGTAGGCGGTTCCGCTAAGGACGGGGAGATAATCATCCAAGGTGACCTGCGTGCCAAGGTGTTGGATATCCTCCGGAAAGAGGGCTATTCGAAAAGCCGTACGATCTAATCCCCGATCGCTATGCTAACAATCTATAGGGCTTCCGCCGGGGCGGGCAAGACGCATAAGCTGACAGGGGAGTACCTGATGTTGCTCTTCTCCCAGCCGGGCGCTTATCGCCGGATCTTGGCCGTGACGTTTACGAATAAGGCGACGGATGAGATGAAAACCCGTATCGTTCAAGAACTTTATCACCTCGCTTCCGGCCGTGCGTCCGATTATATCCAGCTACTCTCTTCCGCCTATTCCTTGACGGAGCGGCAGGTGAGGGAGCAGGCCCGGAAGATTCTGGTCGCTATCCTGCACGATTACTCCGCTTTTAATATCAGTACGATCGACCGCTTTTTCCAGCAAACTATGCGTGCCTTTACACGCGAGATTGGTTTACAAGGTGGTTATGGGATCGAGATGGACCAGGAGCTGGTGCTCACAACAGCAATCGATAATCTGTTGTCGGATCTCGAAAAGCCTGAAAGCAAGGACTTGTTAGGCTGGCTGCTCCGGTTTGCGGAGGATAAGATAGAGAGCGGAGGGGAATGGAACCTGCGTAAAGATATTATGGCCCTGAGCCGTGAGGTCTTCAAGGAGAGCTATAAGGCTTTCAGTGAAGCGGTCGGCCGGGATATAGAGGACAAGAAAGCGCTGGAAGACTACAAGAACGAGCTGTACGGCATCATCCGTTCGGTAGAAGCGACCGCTAAAGAATTGGGAGAACGCGGCCTGGCGATCCTGAATGGGCTTAAAGTCACCGATTTTAAAGGGGGCAGCCGTTCGCCTCTGACGCTTCTCGACCGTCTGGTGCAGGGAGAGATGAAAGAGCCGTCCGCTACTTTTATCGGTTTGGCGGATAATCTGGACGGCTGTTTCACGAAAACGGTTTCGCTCGGTACCCGACAGATCATCGGATGTGCCTTTGAGGATGGTTTGAACGATTGCATCAAAGGAATTATTTCCCTGTTCGGTAATCTGACTGCCTATAATACTGCTCGTGAAATTGTCCGTTATTATTATACGTTGGGGATCCTGACCGATGTGTCCCGCCAGATAGCCGCTTATCGGGAAGAAAAAAATGTGATGTTGATTGCCGACACGACCGAATTGCTCAGTAAGGTGATCGAAGGCAGCGATGCTCCTTTCATCTATGAAAAAACCGGTACACATGTCGACCATTATATGATAGATGAGTTTCAGGACACCAGCGGAATGCAGTGGAATAATTTCCGTCCGTTGATCGAAGAGAGCCTTGCACATAGCCGGGATAATTTGATCGTAGGAGATGTGAAGCAAAGTATCTACCGTTTCCGTAACTCGGACTGGAAGTTGCTGGACGAACAGGTACAAGCCGACTTTTCCTCCGAAGAAATCCATGAAGAGACGCTAAAGGATAACTGGCGTAGTTGCCGGAATATCGTGGAGTTTAACAATGCCCTTTTTACGACACTTCCGGGTGTTCTGCAGGCTGTCTATAATGAAGCGCTGTCCGTCTCTTCCCTAAGCGAGGAACAACGAGCGGCTTTTTTCACTAAGATCATGTCCGCCTATGATAAAAGTTTCCAACAGGTTCCTCCCCCTTTCATGCAGAAAGACGGGCATGTACGGATTGAATTTCTCTCCGGAGATAATGAGAAAGATTGGAAAGAGGAAGCTCTCGGACGTTTGCCCGGCGTGTTGGAGAAATTGCAGGATAACGGATATGCGCTAAAAGACATTGCTATCCTTGTTCGCACCAATCAGGAAGGGGCACAGGTGGCAGATACTTTACTGGCTTATAAGGAAGAGCATTCGGATGAGGCTCTGTTTGTCAGTGGTTCGACGGCAGTCCGTTTCATGGTTTCTTTGTTGCGTTACCTGAAGAACCCCGAAGACCGGACGAACGGGCAGATCGCTTTATATTCCTATCAAGTGTTGAAAGGGAGATTTGGTGTCGAAACTCCGGCTTTTCCACCGGAAGTCGTCTCTGTCCTGCAAATCCTTTCCCGCCAGTCCCTCTATGAAATAACGGAAGGTCTGTTCCGCCTTTTTGCCGACGACTTTCCCGAAAATGAGCAGGTTTTTGTCCAGGCTTTCTTGGATATGGTGTCCGAATATACCCAGAAGGAGAGCGCAGACCTGAACCGTTTCCTGAAATGGTGGGACGAAACGGGCTGCCGGAAAACAATTGCCACACCGGACGGACAGAATGCGATCCGTATCCTCACGGTTCATAAGTCGAAGGGGTTGGGCTTTAAAGTCGTAATCATCCCTTTCGGGGATTGGGAGATCGACCATAAACCGACAAAACCAGTCATCCTCTGGTGCCATCCGGAAGAGAAGCCGTTTGATCGCCTGCATCTGGTTCCCGTGCGCTACGGCCAGTCGTTGGGAAAGACGATTTTTGCAGGCGATTACTTTAAGGAACGCTTGCATGCCTTTATTGATAACCTGAATACTTTATATGTCGCTTTTACTCGTTCGAAAGATGAGTTGATTGTATTCTCTCCGCGCCCGAAGAAGATGAAGGATGCAACTGGTGAAGTGGAAAAGATTTCGACTTTGACCGATGCCTTGTGGGCTGGTCTGCGCACGGATATGCCTGATACACGGGAGGGTGAGAAGCTGATCTCGTTACCTGCCGCTTTCGATACCGAAACGGGCGTTTTCGAGTTGGGCGACTGGTGGCATCCGGTTGCAAAGGAGGAGAATGGGGACATTCAGGAGATCGGGAGGGCACGCCTTAGTTCCATCTCTCCGGACGACCGTTTGCAGTTACGTCTGCATGGCAAAGGCTATTTCTTCGATAATGCCCGCCGGAAACATGGGGCTTTGATGCACGAGGTGTTGAGCCGTATCCGTACCCGGAAGGATATTCCGCAGTCGGTCGAACGATACCATCAGGAAGGGGTGATCGACAAAGAGGAAGCGATAGCACTTGTCGCACGCCTCGAAGAGTTGTTGAACCTGCCGGAAGCTGCTTCTTGGTATGACGGTACGGCACGTGTGTTGAACGAGGTCGACATCCTGTTCGGAAAAGGGCTGTCCAAGCGTCCGGACCGTGTAATGATTACCGGAAACCGTGTGGTCGTGGTCGACTATAAGTTTGGGGAACATGCCGACCAACGCTATCATAGTCAGGTAAGGAACTACCTGAAACTGATCCGGCAAATGGGTTATGACGAGGTTGAAGGTTTCCTTTGGTATGTTGAATTAAATAAAATAGAAGCGGTGAAAGGGTGATATATTTTTGTTATTCGGTAAAAATGAATATTTTTGCAAATTCTTACGATAAATACTCGATTAGATTAAAGAATGAAAGTACATAAAGAAGGAACAGGTCTATTATTAACGCTTTTCACGATATTCTTTGTCGTGGACGTTGCGCTGTATCATACTGTCGGTAGAGGTTGGGTGTTCTATACCACGACTTTCGTCACCACAGTCCTGTTCTTGTTGGTACTTAACTTCTTCCGTAGCCCGTTCCGTCGTTTCCCGTTCGATTCGGAAGGATTGGTGATCGCCCCTGCCGATGGTACGATTGTGGCGATTGAGGAAGTGATGGAGAATGAAATCCTGCACAGGGAATGCTTGCAGATATCCATATTCATGTCCGTTTTTAATGTACATGCCAATTGGTTTCCGGTGAATGGGACTGTCAAGCATGTATCACATCAGAACGGGCGTTTCCGTGCCGCCTACTTGCCGAAGAGCAGCACGGAGAACGAGCGTTCGGCTGTTGTCATTACAACCCGTAACGGGGTGGATGTATTGGCACGCCAGATTGCAGGTGCAGTAGCAAGACGCATCGTTACCTATGCAGTACC
>OGMP01001578.1_pt1 | contig 17223 bp, 10 predicted proteins | sample 1573261 | NCBI WGS metagenome assembly OGMP01 (sample SAMEA2581878, study PRJEB24529) | metagenome | biome: Human gut stool | place: China | collected 2011 | reverse complement strand
GGACCGCCCTCTGCTTCTGTACCTGTCTCTGCTACAGTCTCTGTGGGAGCTTCTGTTGCTTCCTGGGTCTGTACTTCTACAGACACTTCTTCGTTGGTGTTCTCCACAATCACTTCTTCCTCACCGCAGGCTGTCAGAGACAATGCCAGTACCAGTCCCATCACACATGCAAAAGTTTTGTTCTTCATAATATATTTCCTCCTTCTTACAACATTTTTCTGTTGTCTGAATATATTGTACTGTATTTTACCTGTTTTAGACTCTTCATGACACCAATCGACCCAAATATGTAATGAAACGACCGGAGAAAGATTCTCCGGTCGCCTCGCAGGGTAAATCTATGCTAAAAATGTTTGGTTTTTACGAAAGAAATAATCAAAAAATTTATCTTTTAATTCCGAATATTTTCCATGAGGGATCGGAATCTGTATGCCATCTGTCATGGTGATGGTCTTACTGGAAATATTCTGCACATAATCCATATTGATGAGATAGGACCTGTGGCAGCGTACAAATTGTTCGTAATCCTTCAACTGTTCGCACAGATCATCCAATCTGCCGATACTGTCCAGTGCTTCTCCGTCCTTACGGTGGAACAAAAGTGTCCGTCCCATCACCTCACAATATTGCAACCGGTCAAGATCCAGTCTGGTAATTCCGGTTCTGCTGCGCAGGATCAAGCTGTTTTCCTTATCTTTGTGGCATTCCGAAAGTACAGAATCCATCAGGCGGTAAAAACTTTCCTGCCAGATAGGCTTCAACTGGTAGAAATAAGCGCCTACCGAATAAGAATCCACAGCATACTCTGCCGAAGATGTCAGATAGATAATCTTTACCGAAGTATCATACTGCCGGATTTCCATGGCCGTACTGATACCGTTCTGCGCAGGCATCAGCACATCCAGAAAAATAATATCCAGCCTCGTTCCTCTCTCCACTTCCGTCAGCAGCTCCAGCGGACTGTTAAATGAAGCATACATAATATTCTGATTCCGTTCTACCCGATACTTGTCCATCAGCGCACTAAGTTCTCTCAGTACCGACAGATCATCATCACAAAATGCTATTTTTATCATAGGTTTTCTTTCTCAGTTTCTAAACTCATCTGTAATACCATGACAATTATACGCACACTGGAAGCTTTCAGTCAAACAATATTTCTTCCACTGTTACGAATTGGAATCCACGTTTCTGCAAAACATCCACCACTTCCAGTGCGGCAGTCACAGAAGTATCATAATAATCGTGCATCAGAATAATATCACCGTCTCCGGCCTTTTCCACCACTTTTGCCGCAATACACTCTGCATTGTGGGAGCACCAGTCCAGTGGATCAATATTCCACAGCACCGGGAACATATTTAATTCTTTTTCAAAGCTTTTGTCCCAGCTTCCATAGGGCGGACGAACGAAGCTCACCTTTTCCCCCGTAATATTTTCCAGGATCTCATTGGTCTTTACCAGTTCCTCCCGGAACGTTTCCCTGTTCCCGGAGGTGAGTTGGATATGACTGTACGTATGGTTTCCGATCAGATGTCCTTCCTCCTGTTCTCTCCGGATAATATTGGGATAATTCTGTGCATTCTCCCCGGTCACAAAAAAAGTTGCCACCACATTTCGTTCTTTTAAACCATCCAAAAGCTGTTCTGTATACCTCGGATGCGGACCGTCATCAAACGTCAGCGCAATCTTTTTCGCCACATCTTCCTCTCCGGCGATCTTCCCGGTCGATACTTCCTGCGAAGCAGGTGCTGTAGTATCCTGACGTTTTCCTCCGGCCCACAGGCATAACATTCCCATGATCATATCAAAGACCAGAATTCCCACCAGCGTTTTTTTCATTTTCATCCATCCGTTTACTGCTTTCACAGAAAATATATGCATCCGGACAAACGGCAATTCCTCGCAGCAAAAAAGGAACTTCGGAGCACAAAACTCCAAAGTTCCTTTCTGTTCTATGTCTGTCATCAAATCTTGAATACAGAAATCTCGTTCTTGAGACCTTCCATATTCTCATCCAGTACACTTGCCGTATTGCTCAGCTTCTCTACATGCTCAAGCAACTTATTAGCCACATCATTAACAGTCTCGGCACTTCCCGCAGTCTCTTCGATGATATCCGAAATATTCTTCACTGCTGCTACCGCTGCACTACGTTCGCCATCAGCCTTTTCTGTACTTGCTGCAATATCCTTCAATCCCTCGATCAGTTGCCCCATGCGAGCCTGCATCTCACGGAATACTGCAATTACCTCGTCCACTGCCTTGGTCTGAAGCTCTACCATCGCCTGTGCCTGGCTTGCGCTGTCTACACTGTTCTGCGTCTGTGCAGTAATGTTCGCAACATTATTGCTGATCTCACCGGCCGCCTTGGCGGAATCATCTGCCAGCTTGCGGATCTCTTCCGCTACCACAGCGAAACCTCTTCCGGCCTCTCCCGCTCTGGCTGCCTCAATGGAAGCATTCAGGGACAACAGATTCGTCTGCTCCGTGATCTCCGTGATCGTACCGACAAAGCTGTTGATGATCGCGGATTCCTTACGAAGCGATTCGATACTGTCACTTACCTTTGCAGTCATCTTGGTCGTCTCACCGGCTCTGTCACCCAGTACCTGTACGATCTCCATTCCTTTGTTGATCATACCCTCGGTCTCATCCACCAGTTTCTCAACACGTTCTACCACACGGCTTACTTCCTGCATTTCATTGGAGAGGACATCTGTCTTCTCCACACATTCCTGTGCATGTCTGGACTGTTCTTCCATGCCTTCGTTGATCTCTCCGATGGCTCTGGTAATATCCTGGGAATACTCATGGATCAATTCGGAAGCCTGTCCTACATTCTGTGCGGATACTTCCAGTTCTCCGGTGGCATTGCTTACCTGATTTACCAGCTTCTTGGTATTCGTGATCATATTGGTCGCAGATCCTGCCAGATCCTGGAACTCATCATGTCCCTTGGCAGATACCGTCACGGTCAGATCGCCCTGTGCAACATCACCGAACTTTCTGGAGATTCGTTTCATGTTATTCTCAATACCGGCAGTAATAAAGATACCCACGATCACCACGATCACACATGCCAGGAGCACCAGTCCAATGGTCATATTACGGATCTCCATAGCCTGGCTGGTCACCACACGCATAGGCACCAGTGCACAGGTGGTAAAGCCCACTTCCGCACTGCGACTATAGATAAAGAGGTATTTTTCTCCACGGAACTCCACTTCCGCAGTGCCGGAATCCGATACTGCCTGCTCCATTACCCCATTATAAAATTCCTGATCGACGAATACTTTCTCATCCTCAGCCAGAGTACTCTCTTCACCGTCTTCCAGCTGCTCCACTACCAGTTCTCTTCCACTCGGAGTGATAAATCCGATGATACTGTCATCACCGATATCGATCTCCTTCAAAAAGTTCGTAATAGCCAAAGGCTTCATGTCAATAACAACGCAGGCATTGTTAGACTGGCTCATCATCTGGAAAGACAATATGTAGTCCTGCTGCGTCTCTTTTACCTTTTCATCCAGCACCGGATGGCTGTCGATCCACTGTGGGATGCTTCTTCTGCCTTCGCCGGAAGCTACCGACTCCTTATATTCATCCAGGAATCCATCCACACCGGAAGAAAGCTTAGTAGACAAAAGTCCCACACCTTCCTTGGGAATAATGTGCATATGACTGATGAACGGATTCGACGTCTGCACCGATAAAAGATTCGACTTCGTAGCTGTCAGGAAATTCAGTTTGTCTACCGGATTATCCTCGAACATTCCCAGGAAATATTTCCGCAGATCATCGTCATACGCATATTTCAAACCCTCGGAACGGATAAAATCACAAGTCATGTCCAAGTATTCTGTCGCCATGCGCACAGTCTGTAACGTGGAATCCGTATATTTCTCACTTAAGCCTTCCGCAGACTTCTGGTATGCCGAAATGCCGATAATGATCATGAACACGATCGGCACCAGGAAACATACTACGATCTTATTGCGTATACTGAACAGTTTGGAGCTTTTCCCACTCCTGCCGAATGTCTTCTTCGGTGTCTTTGTCTTTACAGCCTTATCCTTCGGTACTTTTGTTACCTTTTTCTCAGGTCTTGGCTTCTTTTTGGAAGCTTTCTCTTTTTTTCCCGCAAAAAGAGATTTTTTTGGTTTCTCAACATTCGTACTCATACAATATCCTCCGGTACATGTAATCATATTAAGAAGTATACCATAATTTTTGCTATAATAAAACAACATTTTATGCCTTTTGTTATATTTTTTTGCGCAATTTTAACAAAAATCCATCTTTTTCAAGAATGTTTCTGTGAATTTTACCTGCTCCGCCAGATTCAATATCTGAATCTGTAATTCGTGCCATCTGCGCAGATCATCCCATGCTCGCAGCTGTCCGGTCAGTATCCTGTTTCCCACCAGTGCAGCACCACTAAGTGCCGTGTTGCCGCCGGTCACGGTACGATCTGTCAGTTCCTTCGGAAGCAGTCCGATGGCTGCAGCTGCCTTCGGATCCAGGTAATAGCCAAAGCCTCCTGCCAGCACTACCTTGGAAATATCCGAAAGTCTGATTCCATAGCTTTCCGTCAGGATCTCTATGCCTGCGGCAATGGCTCCCTTCGCCAGTTGTACCGCACGCACGGCTTCTTTCGTGACAAGTACATCTCCGATACGGATTCCCTTCGTAAAATAGGGTTCCTTTAACAGTCCCTGCCGATCCATCAGTCCTTCTTCCAGAAGCTTTTGTAACAATTTCACCATATCCGCGCCCCAGATACCACGGTTTGCCCCGCCCTCGAAGGCAGGTCCGGCCGCCGTGGCACAGGCATACAGCTTCTGTCTGTTCCCCAGCGCCATCTCACCGTTGGTACCCAGATCGATGAGCAGCATGGGTTCCTCCTGCTCCAACATTTGACAGGCCAGTATTCCCGCAGTGATGTCACCTCCGACAAAGGCAGACAATCCGGGAATGATATGACAGGGAATGCCTGCGATCTGCGTGTCCACAGCTCCGCAATGACTTACCTGAAAAGGCGCCCTGCCCAGCTCTGCCGGATCCCAGCCCATCAGCAGATAGGTCATAGTGGTATTCGCCGCAATGACCATCTGTATAGACTCCTTCTCCTGCAGCTTTTTGGAAAACCGCTGTGATCCCTTTTCAATGAGGTCCAGGACTTTTTTCTGCATATCTGCTGCTTTCCCCGGATCCCTTGCCGCCTCTATCCGTGAGAGTACATCGGCACCGTAGCTGACCTGTGGATTCACACTCGGAAAACTGTCCACTACTTTACCGTCTGCATCATAGAGCTGCATAGCAATGGTAGTCGTTCCGATATCCACTGTCATCAGCCGGATACCTTCCGTATTCTGTAAAGATAACGGAGGAAGCTCCAGCTTTTCCGTCACCACCTGCATCCCCCGGATCACTCCGGGACATCTGCCGCAGCCGGTGCAGATCAGACATCTGGTTCCCTTTTTCCCTGTAAGACTGTTGGTTGTATTATACAAACTGATTCCTCTCTTCATTGTAATGATAATCGATGGATGCCAGCTTATCCCTGATCTCCTGTTCCTTCACATCCAGATCATCGCAGAGCTGCTCCAGGCTTCCGTAGTAGTCACGGAGTTTCAGATTGATAAAGCTTAATAACATGGCCGGATCCTGTGGTATCATAAAAAAACCTCGCTTTTAAAATATTATTACTATACATCTTAAACGAAAAAAGCGAAAATGACAAGTCTGCCACTTTCGCTTTTCGTATTACTGTTTATTTATTTTTAGAGCCTTTCTCACATTTGGCGGAAAGCTTATCGTCCTCTACGGTAATGACGATGGTATCGCCCTCCTCCACCTGATCTGCCAGGATCATCTTGGCAGCCAGGGTCTCCACATACTTCTGAATATAACGTTTCAGAGGTCGTGCACCATAGACCGGATCATACGCGTTATCCACAATGTACTGCATAGCCTCGTCCGACAAACGGATCGTCAACTGCTTATCCTCCAGACGCTTGTTCAGATCGGCAATGATCAGATGAATGATACCGCCGATATTATCTTTGGTCAGAGGCTTGAACAGGATCGTCTCATCCAGACGGTTCAGAAATTCCGGACGGAAATGAGCACGCAGATCGTTCATGACTGCTGCCTCTGCCTCCGGCTTGATGGTTCCGTCTTCGTTGATACCGTCCAACAGATAGCTTGCGCCGATGTTGGATGTCATGATCAGTATGGTATTCTTGAAGTCTACAGTACGACCCTGAGAATCGGTGATACGACCATCATCCAGTACCTGTAACAGTACATTGAATACATCCGGATGTGCCTTTTCAATCTCATCAAACAATACCACGCTGTAAGGTTTTCTCCGGACAGCTTCGGTCAGCTGACCACCCTCTTCGTATCCTACATATCCGGGAGGCGCACCGATCAGACGGGAGACAGAATATTTCTCCATGTATTCACTCATATCGATACGGACCATGTTGTTCTCGTCGTCAAACAGTGCTGCTGCCAGGCTCTTCGCCAGTTCCGTCTTACCTACACCGGTAGGTCCTAAGAACAGGAAGGAACCTATGGGCTTGCTGGGATCCTTGATACCGGCTTTGGAACGGATGATGGCTTCGGTAACCTTAGTCACGCCTTCGTCCTGTCCTACCACACGCTTGTGCAGTTCTTCGTCAAGGTGAAGGGTCTTGTTACGCTCACTCTCGGTCAGTTTGGCTACCGGGATACCGGTCCAGCGGGAAATGATCCTTGCGATCTCTTCCTCCGATACCTTTTCATGCACCAGAGACATATCCGATTCGCCGACCTTATTTTCCTCCTGCTCCAGCTGTTTCTCCAGTGCAGGAAGTTCGCTGTATTTTAATCTGCCCGCTTTCTCATAGTCTCCTTCCCGCTCTGCGATCTGGATCTCATTGTTGATACGGTCTCTGTCCTCACGCAGCTTGGAAAGCTTATCTACGGATGCCTTCTCGTTATCCCACTGTGCTTTTCTCGTATTGAACTGATCCTTTAACTCTGCCAGTTCCTTCTGCAGATCAGCCAGACGTTCCTTACTGATCCGGTCATCCTCTTTTTTCAGAGCAGTCTCCTCGATCTCCAGCTGTGTCACCTTACGTTGCAGTTCATCCAGCTCCGTAGGCATACTGTCCATCTCGGTCTTGATCAGGGCGCAGGCTTCATCCACCAGGTCGATCGCCTTATCCGGCAGGAATCTGTCGGTGATATAACGGTTGGAAAGTACGGCTGCACTTACCAGCGCATTATCCATGATCTTAACACCATGATATACTTCGTAACGATCCTTCAGTCCACGCAGGATAGAAATCGTATCCTCCACGGTGGGTTCTTCTACCATAACCGGCTGGAAACGACGTTCCAGAGCGGCATCTTTTTCAATATACTGTCTGTATTCATCCAGAGTGGTAGCACCGATACAGTGCAACTCACCACGAGCCAGCATAGGTTTTAACATATTGCCTGCATCCAGAGCGCCATCTGTCTTACCGGCACCAACAATGGTATGCAGCTCATCAATGAACAGAATGATCTGTCCGTCGCTGTTCTTCACATCATCCAGTACAGCTTTCAGACGTTCCTCAAATTCACCTCTGTATTTTGCGCCGGCTACCAGTGCACCCATATCCAGTGCGAAGATCTTCTTATCCTTCAGTCCCTGCGGTACATCACCTTTTACAATACGTTGTGCCAGCCCTTCCACCACGGCGGTCTTACCGACACCGGGTTCACCGATAAGTACAGGGTTGTTCTTCGTTTTACGGGACAGGATACGTACCACATTACGGATCTCACTGTCTCGTCCGATGACAGGATCCAGCTTCTGGTTTCTCGCTTTCTCCACCAGATCCTGACCGTATTTTTCCAAAGTATCATAAGTAGCTTCCGGATTGTCACTGGTAACTCTCTGGTTGCCTCTTACGGTAGACAGAGCCTGTAAAAAACGCTCTCTTGTGATGCCGTATTCCTTCCAGATCTCGGCGATCTCCTTGTTGGGATTCCTGATCATGGCAAGGAACAGATGCTCAACGGAGACATATTCATCTCCCATCTGCTTTGCCTCATCTGATGCGCTGACCAGTACCTTGTTCAGATACTGACCGACATAAGGCTGACCACCCTGCACCTTTACTCTTTTCTCCAGAGCCTGTTTTGCACGGTTTACAAAGTGATCCTTTTGGATCTCCATCTTTTCCACAAGCTTTAAGATCAGGCTGTCATCCAACGTCAGCAGACTGTACAGCAGATGCTCCTGCTCGATCTCCTGGTTGCCATATTCCATGGCGAGCTTTTCACAGCCGTTGACGGCTTCTATGGATTTCTGTGTAAATTTATCAATATTCATAATCGTTCGCCTCCTCACATAAGGTTATGCAATTTTGTTTATCTGGTTAATTTCTTAGACAATGAGCTGCTTTCGTTTGAATCCTTACCTTCAAATTTCTTTTAGCGTTCCTTCGTCAGACAGATGCCACAATCTCAAAATCTCTCTTGTTTCATCTGTTCTATAGTTAATATAACACATAGTGTAAGAAAATCAATTAAGAAAGTATAAACTTTATATAGAATCTTTCGAAAATGCATAATTTCCCCTTTGCATTTTCCATGATGCAATTGATCGATACACTTTCACTTACGCTATTTCACAACAGACGTGCATGATTATAAAGAGATATCAGTCATGGGTCTATGCAGAAAAATCTTGTTTTCTGATCCCCTTTTCTGCCATAATATCACTCCAGAAGATTCACTTTGGGTCTATAGAAAAAAATTTGCTCTCCAGATACTCATTTTTCATGATATGAGTATCTAAAATGATATTTTTTCTGTATAGACCCACCGCGCACAAAAATCTATGATATCTACATAAAAAAAGTATCTGGAAAGCACTTTTTTCGCTATAGACCCAAATGGCGCTGTCACCGCATTCCGTCTGCTCATAAAGCAGACCGCAACACGGTGGCGGCGCCATTTTTTCATCATTTGCTATTCCTATCCGACAACAAAGGGCAGCCTTATTTTGCAGTAACGCCCTTCACTTCATATCCGGCATCGGTCACAGCCTTAGCCAGTACATCATCTGCCACATCGGATGCCAGTTCCACGGCAGCATTCTTCTGCTCCAGACTCACGGTAACGGTTTTCACGCCTTCTACTGCCTCCAGTGCCTTCTGTACGGTTCCGGTGCAGTGGTTGCACATCATTCCTTCGATACTGATTACTTTTGTCATTGTGTTTGTCCTCTCTTTCTCTTCTCTGTTATTTTGATCCACAGGTGCTTCCTGTATACCTGTTTTTACATCTGTGGTTTCACGCATTATTTTTGTTGTCTTTTCATTACCGGAAATCTTCAATGTGGTAAATCCGCTCTTAAACCCTTTCAACCGCAATGCATTCGTCACGACGAAGATACTGCTCAAGCTCATAGCCGCCGCACCGAACATGGGATTTAAGCGGATTCCGAATGCCGGATACAACACACCTGCTGCCAGAGGGATACCGATGCAGTTGTAGAAAAACGCCCAGAATAGATTTTCCTTGATGTTGCGGATCACTGCACGGCTCAGCTTCATAGCAGTCACCGCATCCCGGAGATCATTCTTCATCAGGATGATATCCGCACTCTCCATCGCTACATCTGTTCCGGCACCGATCGCCATTCCGACATCTGCCGCTGCCAGTGCGGGCGCGTCATTGATACCGTCACCGATCATAGCGACCTTGTGTCCCTGGCGTTTTAACTCACTGACCTTCTTCTCCTTATCCTGCGGCAGCACTTCCGCCACGACTTCGGAGATTCCGAGTTTTTCCCGTACCGCTTCTGCGGTTCGTCTGTTATCACCGGTCAGCATGATGACTTTCACACCCATCTTCTCCCATGCCTGAATTGCTTCATAGGAAGTAGCTTTGACCGTATCCGCTACACCGATGATTCCAAGGAATCCTGTTTCCTTGGGCCAAGATTTCTGGATGCAAGCTTCCTGAGAGCCTCCTTCCCGGAAGTTTACTTCCTGGAAGTTTACATCCATTGCTACCAGAAGCGGTGTCATACCTTCGTCCGCCATCCGGTTCAGGGCGTCTAACGCCCCATCCGGCAAAATAATATTCTTCTCCTGCAGAAATGCAAGATTGCCCACATAGAATTTCGTGCCTGCAGGAATGATAACTTTTCTCTGTAACCTTTCCGCAGGGTTTGAACTTCCTTTTGTCATTGTTGCGGCATCGTTTGTGCCATTTTCTGTTCCGACAGAATTTCCCGTATTTTTTTCATCAAATTTTCCTGCATAAAACACTGCAGTCGGTCCATCTTTTTTCAAGAACTCCTGCGCAGCAAAATCCTGTTCCAGCGCACCTTCCACACCACGTCCGAAGGTTGCCTGGAAATCCGTGATCTCCGGAATTGGCAGCCGGAAGCTTTCCGCATATTCCACTACCGCCTCAGCCAGTGGATGCTCACTTTTTTTCTCCAGTGCCGCTGCGATCTGCATCATGGCATCCACAGGGAAATCACTCTGATAACCGCCTGCTTCTTCTACCTTTAACTTACCGCTTGTGATGGTTCCGGTCTTGTCCAGTACCACGGTGTCGATCTCCTTAGCCTGCTGTAAAGCTTCCCCGGTCTTGATCAGGATACCGTTGCTCGCACCGACACCAGTTCCCACCATGATTGCCACCGGAGTTGCCAGTCCCAGCGCGCAGGGACAGGAAATCACCAGTACTGCAATTGCAGTGGAAATCGCAAACTCCGCGGTCGCACCACTTGCCAGCCACACGATCAATGTAATCAGCGAAATCGCCATAACAGTAGGTACGAATACTCCTGCCACTTTATCTGCCAGCTGTGCGATTGGCGCCTTGCTGGCACTGGCTTCCTCCACCAGGCGGATGATCTGCGCCAGCGTCGTATCATCGCCGACACGGTCCGCACGGCATTTTAAGAAGCCCGCTTTATTCACGGTAGCAGAGACCACATGATCGCCTGCCTGTTTTTCCACGGGAACACTCTCTCCTGTGATAGCCGCTTCGTCCACACTGGAATTACCCTCCAGCACGATACCGTCCACCGGCACCAGACTTCCGGGTTTTACCAGGAATATATCGCCTTTCTGCAGGCTCTCCGTAGGCACCTCCTTCTCCTGTCCGTCTTCCGTCACGAGGATTGCCACCTTTGGTGCCAGGTTCATCAACTTCGTGATTGCTTCACTGGTCTTGCCTTTGGATCGGCTCTCCAGATATTTTCCGACGGTGATCAGCGTCAGGATCGTACCGGAGGATTCAAAATACAGATCGTGCACATAATGCTCTACTACCGCCATATCTCCGTAGCCAAGACCGTAGCTGATCCGGTACATTGCGAAAATGCCGTACACAAGCGCCGCGCCGGATCCCATGGCGATCAGGCTGTCCATGTTCGGACTGCGGTGCGCCAGGGTTTTAAATCCTACGGAGAAAAACTTCCGGTTCACATACAGAATCGGCAACAACAGTAAAAACTGTGTCAGAGCGAAATTCATGGCATTGGCATTGCCGTGCAGGGTATTCACGATAAATGCAGGGGCCGGAATCCCGAACCATTCCTTGAACATATGATGCATGGACACATACATTAACGGAATCAGGAATCCGATGGAGATTCCAAGCCGCCATTTCATAGCTTTGGCTTCCGTATCCAGCTTCTGCTGCAACTCCTGCCTGCCGTCCGCACCGGATCCGCTTCGGCGGTTTCCACTGCCGGAAGCACTCTGTCCGCCTGCCGCATTCCCGTTACTGCTTTCGTTCATCACGGAAGCTCCGTAACCTGCCTTCACAACCGCATCAATGATTCCCCCGGAAGATAATCTGCTCTCATCATAAGTGACATCCATAGTCTCTGTCAGCAGGTTCACAGATGCTTTTTCCACTGCATCCAATTTATTTACCGCCTTCTCCACATGAGAAGAGCATGCGGAGCAGGACATTCCTGTCACATGATATCTTTCTTTCACAATACTACACCTCTTTCCCTATCTGTAACTGTATATTTTCGCCCTTATTTAAGCGTATGCTCTCCGCATATCCGCTTAACAAATTTATTTCGGGCGTGTACAACCTCACAAGTCTTTACTTTAATTTTTTCACCAGTTCTACCGCTTCCTCCACGATAGCAGTATTCCCTTTTTGAATCTCCTCAACCACACAGGTCTCCATGTGCTCCTTCAGGATTGCATAACCGAATGCCTGCAGGGCGCTCTCCACCGCAGCTACCTGTGTCAGAATATCTCCGCAGTAGCGGTTCTCTTCCAACATCCGGCTGATGCCGTTTAACTGTCCCGCCATCCGGCTTAAGCGGTTCTGCAATTGCTTTCTTTCCTTTTCCGAACGGGGCGTTGCCTTCTGGTGGAAATGACAACATTCCATGCCCTTTTCTTCTGATTTTTCCTCTAATTTCTCTTCTATTTGTTCTGCCATACTTTCTCCCATTTTGAATCCGGCTCCTGCTAATTTTTCCTATCTGTCCGTATATTCTTTATTGTCCTTTGGTCACATAGCAGTGTTCACAATCTGCGGAACGACTTATTGTTGCTGCCACGCAAAATACCCCATAAGGGTATCTTGTCTTTTCTACAAGATATACCCCTATAGGGTATTTGTCAAGAGGCACTTTTTAATTCCTGCCATTTCCCCTCTGACCAAAACTGATCCTTATAATCGGCATCTTCATGATTCTGCTGCCAGTCTTGTTATCCGTGCTTTCTCTTAAGTAAGACTCCCATGGTAATCAGAAGCATTCCCCCGGAAAGTAAAATATTTTCCAGTACATAAGCTGTAATGCTTTCTCCTGTCTTCGGTACTACGTCCAATTCCTGCGTAACTGCCTGTGTTGTAGCCGGCTGTGCATCAGAACTGTTGTCATCGTTTCCTTTTGAATTCTCATGAGAGCTTCCACCGGTACTGATACCTGCGGTCGTCTTTTCCTTTTTCACAATCACATAGGTAGAAAACTGATTAGTCTCAAAGGTGACTTTTCCATCGATCACTTTCGTAGGCAATGCAGTGGTAGTTCCGTTATGGTCTCTCACCACTACATAGTCATAATTTGCATCGTAGTTGTTGATTCCGAGACTTAAGGTAATCGGATTGGTGAATTCCGTAATCTTTGTTTCCCAGTTCGTGCCATTTCCCTTGGCTACGATCTGGTTCAGATCCAGTTCCACTGCCTGCGCAGATATCGCCCCTGCGACTTTCTGCTGTGCCGCCGTTATATCGTATCCGGTACTGTCGGCAACTGTCAGCTGTAGATTACCGCTTCCTGCTGCGTTGGCGCCGTTGCTGATGGATACAGAAGTCACTTCCTTCGCAGCTGAGATATCTACCATGTCATCCGCTTTTCCAAAGATTCCTTTCAGATGAATCTGGGTATTTGGCATCGTGAATGTAAACGTGGAAATATTTGTTGCCGCTGTAAGACTTATCCCATTTAGTGAAACTCCCCTCAACTGGTATCCGTAATCCGGCTTCAATTCCACGGTGACCGTGTTTCCCGGCTGTACCACCAGATTTCCACCTCTGCTGTCTCCTGCATTGTTTCCATAGGGATCACCGGTATTGGGTGCAGTCCCGTTTATTTGAATGATCCGGGCCGTCCCATGCTCCAGATAAGCATCCTCTCCGTAGGTTTTCGAATCATATCCCCATGTTATTGTAATTCTCTCTTTGTCTACCTGAATGGAATAGTTTCCTTTTTCCGTCCATGTCACCGCATTTTCTTTTGAAGTTCCGGCTCCCTGTATCATGTATTTTCCGGAGCCGCTGTTAAGTACATATACTTTTACCGTGTCCACAGAATCGTCCACTCTGTATTCTGCTCCAGCCACATCTACGGAAATTTTGTTTTCCCCGATCCATTCTTCCAAAGTCTTATAGGTATTTTCAATTCCTATATAGATTTCAATACTATTATTTTTCCATGTGGCATAATCGTTTGGAGAGATACCGTCACCTTCTAATCGAAAACAGATATTGTTTCCCGTTCCCGGATTCGGTCCGGGTGCATTTCCTCCCGATGCTTCGAACATGGGTTCAAATTTCAGATTCGCATTTTCTACCTTGGTTTTATAAATATACGAAGCACCATTTCGGGTCATGCTTGCATCTGCAATGTTCTGGCCATTCACCATAAAGCTTCTCAGGACACAATCCGTGTCCGGTGTCAGTGTTATAGTAAGCTCTGTTCCTGCTGCCACATTTGCCTGTGCAGCATCCCCCTGTAATCCGGCCCCTTCTATTTTCATACTACCGGCAACATATTGGAATACACCATTCTGCACACTACTCCATGGTGTATGATTATCCGCACCCACCACATATGTCTGCCTGTTGTCCTCTGCTCTTACATGAAATTCCGGCAAAGCTCCCAATAGCAACACCAGTGAAAGTAAAAAACCAAATATCGTTCTTCTGCTTTTGTACATCTGCGCATGTCCTCCTTTTGTATATATACGTATATATACTCATAGAACACCTACTTTTTTCAAGTTGACATTTGTCTCAACCTGCCAAATCCACGCATTTTCTGCGTTCGTAGGTATCTCATCGTCAATCCTTCTCTCATACCCGCGTGGCCTCTGCCCCGTGGGTATCCCGTCGCAAATCCTTCTCTCATACCCACGATCCCTCTGCTCCGTGGGTATCCCATCGCAAATCCCTCTCTCATACCCGCGCGCCCTCTGCTCCGTGGGTATCTCATCGTAAATCCTTCTCTCATACCCGCGCTTCCTCGGCTCCGCAAGGTGTACGAAAAAAGCACAGTCCCTCACAGGGCTGTGCCTTTCTCGTTCTCTCGCTATTTCTTATCTTCTTCCCAGTTGTAGTAGAACTGGATCAGTCCGATGCGGCTCCTGGTGCCGGTCTTCTCATTCAACGCAGAAACATGCCTATAGAGCATCGCCCGGGAGACAAAGAGACTGTCGGCGATCTCCTGCATTCCATCATCGGACAACAGCAAAAGCTGCAGCACTTCCTGCTCCCGTTCCGTCAGATCAAAAGATTCTGCAAATCTCTCCAGCCGGCTCTGACTGCCAGACATTTCGCGACTTTCCATTTCTTCGGGAGTCTTTACAATCTGCGTACAACTATAATACCACAACAGTGCCACACTGATCAGCACGAACAGCACCAGTGCCAGTACTGCCGTCAGGATATGATTTTCTCCGGTCAGCAGGCTTACGGAAGCTACTCCTGTGATCACAGCGCCCAGATTGTTCGCCGCTCTTCCCATACCTGCCCATAGCCTGCCATCCTGCATGCGATAGGACAGCTGGAGAAATCCGTTCGTGAAAAACACCACGAAAAATCCCGCAGACACATAGAAGATCAACAGTCCCGGCAGAAACGATCCGCCGCTTTCGATGATCAGCACACAGATGGTCGACAGGATCGTCACCGCATACATGATCAGTCCACGATATCTTCCGTTATTCAGATCAAACAGTACTCCTGCCAAAAGTCCGCTCAGTGCTAAGAACAGTCTCGGCCACTGGCCGATATCCATGGTACCCGCTGCATGCGCCAATGTCACAGCATTGTCCAATGTAGCGAAGATACATGTCATCAGAACAACCGTCACCAGCAATGCTACACCTGCCAGCCGGGGATTCTTCCATGATATCTGCGCCGCAGTAACACCTTCCTGCGCGTTTTTCACCGACACCGTTTCTCCGTCCTCTGCCTTCTGTCTCCGATGATATCCAGGCAGTGCACTCTGTTCCATTCCGACAGTCAGTATCCACAGCACCACAAAACTTACCGCCAGGAAGATACCTTCCACTGTCTCTCCCCACAACAGATTGTGGTTCAGAAACTGAAAAAGCAGTCCCACAGCATAAGCCACACTCACAGTCTTCGCCGGATGTCTGCTTCCCCTAAGCAACTGTGCCGCCAGGTAATGTGTCCTGCTGCCCAGATATCCCAGTATCAGGAACAGAAAACACCCGCTGCCCAATAGTACCCGGTACCCAGCCCCGGCAAACAGCAGTACATATCCTGCGATCACCGGCACCGGCAAGAAGAATCCCGCTGCCTTGAACGCAGTGGGATTCCCGGATTTGCTTTTCCATTTTTCTATCAGAGAATATGCCAGGAAACCAAACACGCTGACGCCCAGGATATAGCTCTGCGCCAGCACTACTCCTGTGGGATCCGTATATAACGTCATCCGGTTATCAAACAAATACTCTGTTCCTAAAAATACAAAATAGAAAACAGCTAATGAAAGCATGGTCTCTCCTTAAACAGACTGGAAACCGCCTTCCAGATCCTCGATGATATCATCAATATTCTCCGTACCGATAGACAGACGAATCGTATTGCTGTAGATTCCCTGCTCATTCAGCTCTTCCTCAGACAACTGTGCATGGGTGGTGGAAGCCGGATGGATGACCAGAGACTTCACATCTGCCACGTTTGCCAGAAGCGAGAACAGCTCCAGATTATCACAGAACTTTTTCGCTGTCTCCTTGCCGCCCTTGATCTCGAAGGTGAAGATGGAACCGCCTCCGTTCGGGAAATATTTCTGATACAATGCCTGCTGCTCCGGATCGGTGGATACGGAAGGATGATGCACACGCTCTACCTGAGGATGATTGTTCAGATACTGTACTACCTTCAGTGCATTCTCCACATGACGCTCCACGCGCAGAGACAGTGTCTCCAGTCCCTGTAAGAAAATAAAAGCATGGAAAGGGGAAATGCAGCCGCCCATATCACGAAGGAGCATTGCACGGATAGCAGTCACAAAAGCCGCGCCCGGTGCTGCCTTGGTGAAAGTCACACCATGATAGCTGGGGTTCGGAGTGCACAGATGAGGGAACTTGCCGCTGCCCTCCCAGTCAAATTTACCATTCTCTACGATCACACCACCTAAGCTGGTGCCGTGTCCGCCGATGAATTTGGTTGCGGAATGTACCACGATATCTGCGCCGTACTCAAAAGGACGTACCAGATAAGGAGTAGCAAACGTATTGTCCACTACCAGAGGAACCTTGTGTGCATGGGCGATCTGTGCCAGGCGCTCAATGTCTACCACATCAGAGTTGGGATTGCCCAAAGTCTCGATGTAGAGCGCCTTGGTGTTCTCCTGAAAGCTTGCTTCGATCCTGTCATAATCGGAAGGAGCCACGAAAGTAGTGGTCACACCGTAGTCCACCAGGGTAT
>OGMP01001571.1_pt1 | contig 17302 bp, 13 predicted proteins | sample 1573261 | NCBI WGS metagenome assembly OGMP01 (sample SAMEA2581878, study PRJEB24529) | metagenome | biome: Human gut stool | place: China | collected 2011 | reverse complement strand
GAGATGGTGAAATTCCCGTTAGCTGGATTTTGCGAAAACTATCTGATGCAGTTTGTAAAATAATTCGGTGGAGTTGAATTGCATCGTATCTATAAAGGTTAAGGAGAAAGGGCCGAAAAAATGCGGCGTTTTCCCTTATACATAAAATTTCAGATTAAAAACAAGGCAAATTTTTTCGTTCATTAGTTAGTTTGCGACAATTTTGATTATTTTCTGTAAAGGTCGTCGAGAATGAAGCAGTCCACACGGTTGCCCGTGAGCGCCCCCTCGCGGCCGACAGAGAGCAGGCCGCCCCGGTGACCGATGATCTCCACCTCATCAGCCGTACGCAGGTACTCCGGAGGCCTGGCTCCCCGCTTGATGGTCGTTTCCGGGAAAAAGGCCGCATATTCGGGCGAATCGATGATACGCTGCACGCGCCGGTTGAACTTCGAAGCCAACGAAGCCGAATAGGAGGCGATGGCGATCCGCAGATCGGGATTGCGCCCCAACAGGTAGGCGGGCAGCAGGGTCGAAGCCCCGACGCTCTTGCCATGCTGGGGCGGCATGGTGACGATAAGCCGGCGGACGCGCCCGGCGGCGAATGCCTCCAGTACGCGGTAGTAGGCCTCGTGAAACCACCGGAACTCCAGAAAGGGATAGACTCCGGCGGCAAACAGGCCGAACGGAGGCAAATCCCCCGCAGAAGCCGGTTCTGCGGGGGACAAGTCCTTCAATACATCTATATTCATAGGTCAGTAGTTTTTAAGCTCCGCCCGGTGGCACGGCGCTGCCGAAGGGAGGCGGAGGGTTTCGATACGCACGGGTCGGCCGGATTCCAGAATCGCCGCATCCGACAATCGCAGAACAGCGTTCAACTTTTCGAACGACAACGGAAAAACGGAACCGCCCGTTGCAGCGGGTATCGAAAACCAAGAACAATGTGTTCGGAAAAAGACCGCAGGAGGCGCCGCTCCGGATGGGATGTGCGATCTTGCGGAGTCGAATCAGAAGAGGTACTCCTTAAGCTCGGAAAAGGAGAAATCGTTGGGGCGTTCCCCCGCTTGGTCGGATGTATGGAATTCCCACCAGACGGGAACCAGGTCGTCGATTCGATCGGCGTCGCCTTCGGGCAGACACTCCTTCGAACGATAGATTACGATCGAGGCGACGAAACGACACTCTTTCGAACCGTAGTCGAATGAAAACGAACCGGAATAGAAACTCTTCTCCCCGATTTCATCCAACAGCTTGCGAGCGACGATACCGTATAACTCCGGAATAATTGGATAGGTCATCGTAAAAGAATTTAGTTCAATAAAAATTTTGCATAAACAAAATAAATCGTTTAACTTTGCAAGACAAAGATAAGTTCAATTTTTGAATTTAATACAAGAGAATCAAAATATTTACCATAAAAAATTTTGATACGATATGACGGGGGATCGCTTAAAACTATTGAGAAAGACAATAGGTCTGACACAAGAGCAGTTAGCTCAACGATTAGGCATCGGAAAGGCCGCCCTTTCGATGATCGAAACGGGCAAGGCGGCGCTCTCGTCCCGGAACAAGAACATCCTGGTTCAAGAATTGAATGTCAATCCGGACTGGCTCGACAGCGGAGAAGGGGAAATGTTCAATGCCGAACCCGATCTGACCGCCTACATGCACCGCACGGACAACACGCTGCCGCTGCAAAGCGTCCCCCTCTACTCCATAGAAGGGACGGCGGGCCTGGTGCCGCTCTTCGCCGATCACGCGCAGACGCGGCCCGTCAATTTCATCCACATCCCCAACCTGCCCAAGTGCGACGGTGCCATCTATATCGTGGGCGACTCGATGTACCCGCTGCTCAAAAGCGGCGACATCGTACTTTACAAACAGCTCAAGGATATCGGCGACATCTTCTGGGGCGACATGTACCTGCTCTCGATCGACATCGACGGCGAAGAGTACATCACGGTCAAATACATCCAAAAATCCGAGCGGGAAGGGTACGTGAAACTCGTCAGTCAGAACCCCCATCACGCCGACAAAGAGGTGGCCGTGGACCGCATCCGGGCCCTCGCCCTGGTCAAGGCCAGTATCCGGATGAATTCGATCCGGTAGCACGAAATCGCGCGAGCCGTTACGGGCCGTACCCGAAACCGGATTTCGGTGCAGCGTTCCAAATGTTCCGGTTGCGATGCCCGCAGCCGGGATTTCTTCCTATTTATAATTACAAAAAGCACAAAAAAAGCAAAGTTTTAACCAAATAATATTTTTTTAATTACGATTTGTGAGTTTTATCCGGAATATATTTCGTATATTTGTGGCATTATATTATAATGTTTTCGACAAAGGAAGGCAGGGTCGAATCGATCGAAACCGTGCCGGACACAGAAAACGACCCAATAAAGCAACCTTATTATATTACTAATTCACATACAGCAATGAATGAAAACAAGGTACAAGAGCTGCAAGATGTCGTGATCCGCTTTTCGGGCGACTCCGGTGACGGCATGCAGCTTACTGGCACGCTCTTTTCCGACACTTCAGCCTTGCTCGGCAACGGAATCTCGACATTCCCCGACTATCCCGCCGAAATCCGCGCCCCGCAAGGTACCGTAGCGGGTGTATCCGGATTCCAGGTGCACTTCGGAGCCAAAAGACAGCTCAACCCGGGCGACTTCTGCGACGTACTGATCGCAATGAACCCTGCGGCACTGAAGGCGAACCGCAAATGGCTCAAGCCGGGTGCAACGGTAATCCTCGACGAGGACTCCATTACCGAAGAGCACCTTCGGAAAGCGGGTTTCGCAACGCTCGACCCGATCCGGGAGCTGAACCTGGAAGATTTCAACGTAGTCGTTCCGAACATTACGGAGATGACCAAGGCGGCTTTGGCGGATTCCGGTCTGGACAACAAAGCGATGGTCAAGTGCAAAAACATGTTCGCACTGGGTATCTGCTTCTACCTCTACAACCGTCCAGAGGATCATGCGAAACACTACCTCGATTCAAAATTTGCGAAGAAAAATCCGGCTATAGCCGAAGCCAACAAACGCGCTATCGACGCCGGTTACAACTATGCCGCCAACACGCATCAGTTCGCCAATACATATACCGTCGCATCGGGCCAGATGGAGAAAGGCACTTACCGGTCGATCAGCGGTAACGTCGCAACGGCATGGGGTCTTTGCGCCGCATCCGAGAAGAGCGGTCTGCCCCTCTTCTGCGGTTCGTACCCCATCACTCCGGCTACCGTCATTCTCGAGGAACTCGCCAAACGTAAGGACCTCGGTGTGAAAACCGTACAGGCCGAAGACGAAATCGCGGGTATCTGTACGGCCATCGGTGCTTCGTTCGCCGGTAACTTCGCCGTGACGACCACGTCGGGTCCCGGTCTTTCGCTCAAGAGCGAGGCATTGGGTCTGGCCGTGATGACCGAGCTTCCGCTGGTAGTCGTGGACGTACAGCGCGGCGGCCCCTCGACGGGTCTTCCGACCAAGACCGAGCAGAGCGACCTTCAGCAGGCCCTCTACGGCCGCAACGGAGAAAGCCCGGTAGCGGTCATCGCCGCCTCGATGCCGAGCGACTGCTTCCACTACGCATTCGAGGCCGGTCGTATCGCCATGGAGCACATGACGCCGGTAGTGCTTCTCTCGGACGGATTCATCGCCAACGGTTCCGAACCGTGGAAGATCCCTTCGATGAAGGATTACCCGACCATCAACCCGCCGATCATCGACAAAACCGAGGACGGAGGCCCTTTCATGCCCTACGCCCGCAACGAGAAGCTGGCACGCAGTTGGGCATTCCCCGGCAAAGCAGGTCTGGAGCACCGTGTAGGCGGACTGGAGAAAGACAAGCTGAAAGGCAGTATCTCGATCGACCCACAGAATCACCAGGAAATGACGAACCTGCGTGCCGCGAAAATCGCCAAGATCGCCGACTACATCCCGCACCAGACGGTTTACGGCGACCCGGAAGGCGATCTGCTCGTAGTAGGTTGGGGCGGTACACGCGGACACCTGCAGAATGCCGTCGATAAAATGCGTGCCGAAGGCAAGAAAGTTTCGCTCTGCCACTTCAACTACATCAACCCGCTGCCGCACGGCGTCGCCGACATCTTCAAGCGCTTCAAGAAGATCGTGGTTTGCGAGCTCAACGAAGGACAGTTCGCCAACTACCTGCGCGGCAAATTGCAGCAATTCGACTACGAACAGTACAACAAGTGCGAAGGCCAGCCGTTCACGGTGACCGAGCTCACGAACAAGTTTCACTCTTTACTGAAATAAAGCCATGGCAGATTACAAATATACTCCGGCAGACTTCAAAAGCGACCAGGAAGTAAGATGGTGTCCCGGCTGCGGTGACCACGCAATTCTGAATGCCGTACAGCGGGCCCTGCCCGAAATTGCCGACCAGACCGATACGCCGCACAACCTCTTCACGTTCATCTCGGGCATCGGCTGCTCGTCGCGCTTCATTTACTATATGAAGACCTTCGGCTTCCACTCCGTACACGGACGCGCCAACGCCATCGCTACGGGTGTGAAGACTGCGAATCCGCGTCTGAACGTTTGGGTTACCTCGGGCGACGGCGACTCGCTGGCCATCGGCGGCAACCACTTCATCCACGCGATCCGCCGCAACATCAACCTCAACGCGATCCTGTTCAACAACGAGATCTACGGTCTGACCAAAGGTCAGTACTCGCCGACCTCGAAGTTGGGTAAAATCACCAAGACCTCGCCCTACGGTACGGTCGAAAAACCGTTCAACCCCGGCGAACTGGTGATCGGTGCGAAAGGCACGTTCTTCGCCCGTTCGATCGATATGGAGGTGAATCTGACCAAAGAGTGCCTGATCGCAGCGGCGAAACACCAGGGTATGTCGGTAACCGAAGTTCTGCAAAATTGCGTGATCTTCAACGACAAAACCCATGCGGCTTTCGCTGGCGACAAGGCTACCCGTCTGGAGCACACCATCACGTTGCGCCACGGCGAGAAGATGCTCTTCGGTGCCAACAACGAAAAAGGTCTGGTGTTCGAGGATATGCGCCTGAAAGTCGTAACGGTCGGACAGGACGGCTATACGCTGGATAAGATCCTGACGCACGACGCCCACACCAAAGACACGACGCTGCACTCGATGCTGGCCGCAATGAAATATCCCGACTATCCGGTCGCACTCGGTGTAATCCGCTCGGTCGAGGACGAAATCGTTTACGATCAGGCTGTCGAAAAGCAGGTGGAAGAGGTGAAAGCCCAGAGCAAGATCCACTGTGTGGACGACCTGCTCCACTCGGGCGCTACTTGGGAGATCTAATCTTCACAGATATATTCGAAACAAAAAAGCTGTCGAAAACGACAGTTTTTTTGTTTCGATAACAGAGAGAACCGGTCCTTACAGGAAATATCTCAAAGTTTCAGCACTTCATCGACTCCCATATCCTTATAGGTGGACTCCAACTCCTCGCCCCGGTCTGAAATAACCAAGAGCTTGTCGCCGACCTTCAGCGCGGTATTGCCCTGCGGGACGAAATAGTCCCCGTCACGATAGACCATCATCACCAACGTATGCTCCGGCAGGTTGATCTCCTTGAGCGTAGTGCCCCCCTGAAGCATCGATTCATTGACAAGGACCTCGGTAAATATCGACGGAATATCTTCGTGGACATCGACCCCGAAGGCAGGACTCTTTTCGGCATACCCGAGTCCGAGCAGATTCGCCATCCAGCTCACGGTCGTACCCTGTACCAGCAGCGAGAGAATCGTCACCAGAAAAACCACGTTGAACAGCAGCCGTGCCCCCTCCGTACCGGCCAGCAAAGGATAGGTCGCAAAAATAATCGGCACGGCACCGCGCAGACCGACCCAGGAAACATAAAGACGGGCTTTGGTCGTAAACTTGCGGAAAGGCATCATACAGGCGAACACCGTGATAGGACGCGCAATGAACATCATAAAAGCCCCGACCAGGCATCCCAGCATCAGCACGTCGGGCTGCAAGAGTTCGTCGAGGTTGACGAGCAGACCCAGCGTAAGGAACATCACGATCTGCACCAGCCAGGTGAAGCCGTCGAAGAAGATCGTAAGCGACCGCTTCTGCGTCAGCTGATTATTCCCCAAGACCAAACCGGCCAGATAGACGGCCAGATATCCGTTGCCACCGATCAGGTCGGTAAACGAGAAGGTAAAGAAAACGAAAGCGAGCAAAAGCACCGGATAGAGCGAATGATTGCTCAAATTGATCCGATTGATTGTCCATACACCGATCCGGCCGATAGCGTAGCCCATCAGACCGCCGAGCACCATCTGAATGACGAACTTTACGATACTCATCGGTACGCTCACGGCTTCTGCGCCGCCGGACAATACGCCGATCAGCACAATGGTCAGCACGTACGCCATCGGGTCGTTCGAACCGCTCTCCAGCTCCAGCAGAGGGCGCAGGTTCTCGTTCAACCCCTGTTTCTTGCTTCGCAGGATGGAGAAAACCGAAGCCGAATCCGTCGAAGACATCGTCGCGGCCAGCAGCAGCGCCGCAGGAAACGATACGGCCAGCCCGACCCATGGGGCAATGAGCGTGACGAAACCCGCTACGATCACCGCCGTCATGACGACTCCGGCGGTCGCCAGTACGATACCCGGTCCGATCACCGGTCGTATTTCCGAAAACTTGGTATCCATACCGCCCGTGAAAAGGATGATACAAAGAGCGATCATACCTACGAACTGGGTCGCTTCGACGGAATGGAACGAAATGAAATTGATGCCGAACAGCATACCGACCCCCAGAAAAAAGAGCAAGGCCGGGGCGCCGAAACGATAGGCCGCCTTGCCGGCCATTACAGCGACGAAAAGAAGCAAGGCTCCGATCAACAGAATGTTTTCGGTCGTAATGATATTATGCATAGGAAATCCTTATATAAATTTACAAAAAAATGCCTGTCGCGTACAATCGCTGACAGGCACCGCACCCTATTGAGGAATGAATAGGTAAGTAATCGTTCCCGACTGTCGGGCAGGCGCCGAATCATCGATATTGAAAAGCGAGTTACGTGCAGCTTCCAGCGCAGCCTCCCGCATACAGTCATCGCCTCCGGAGGCCACTTTTGCAGCAACGACCTCTCCCGAAGGATTGACCGTAATACCGACGACCACTTCGCCGCCTCCCTCGCACTGATAGGCCGGCACCTCCAGATAACGGCGCGTCCGCACGGGATCGGTCAGCGAAAAGGAAACCGTGACCCGTCCCTTGGCCCGACTGTCCTGTGTCCGATCGTCCTTGCCGCTGCGCCCCATACGCTCCCGAATCGCACGCTCCTCGGCCAATCCCTGCTCGTAAGCGTCCCGGTTGGCCTGCATCCGTTCGCCGACCGCTTCGGCGGATTCTTTCAGCGACGAGGACATCGAGCCACGGTCGTCACGCGACCGCTCCTCGAGCGCATTCTCGTTGGAATACTGGTTGCGCACATCCCGCCAATCGCCGCCTTCCTGCGCCTGTTGGCGAGCCCGTACCTCCTGTTCAAGACGCATCTTCTCCGCCTCGAGCTCCGCTAAAGTTTTCGTATCAATGATTATGCCTTGCACGGAAGGTTTGGCCCCCACGACGATTTTTCCCACCATAAAGGCGATCGCAAGCACCAAATAGGCAATCAACGTGACACACAATCCGATCCGATGGTCGTAAGCCCATTCTCCCGCATCGGTTTTTTTCTGCTCGAAGGGAAGCTGCAATTTCGGAGGACGAGGAGTTCTGTCGGGTGATGCCACGGAATTTCGGTTTATCAATAATTTAGGCAAAAATACGATTTTTGAATAATATTTCCTATATTTGCGCGCAAATAATGCGATAAACATTTCCGAAAATGACGGTCGGCCCCACACACGTCGGGACCCGGCAGTCAGCGGGAATGTATGTTGCGATTTGAATAAATTCAGATTATGGCTGCCAAACAACAAACCCTCAAAGCCCCGATCTCGTTTTCAGGTACAGGCCTCCACACCGGCGTCAAAGTGACGATGACGGTACATCCCGCCCCGGAGAACAGCGGCATCGTTTTCCGCCGCATCGACCTGGAAGGCAAACCCGAAATTCCGGCCCTGTGCGACTATGTCACGGACACCTCGCGGGGCACGACCATCGAAAAGGGTGGCGCACGCGTTGCGACCATCGAACATATCATGTCGGCCCTCTGGACCCTGGGCGTGGACAACGCCACGATCGATGTCGATGCCGGTGAAACTCCGATCATGGACGGTTCGGCCAAAGAATATGCGAAAACAATCGTCGAAACCGGCCTGCAACCTCAGGAAGCCGAACGCACCTACTACCACGTCACCGAAAAAATGGTCTATACGATTCCGGAAAAAGGCGTGGCCATCATCCTTTACCCCGACGACGAATTTTCCGTATCGCTGCACGTGGACTACAACTCCAAGGTGATCGGCAACCAGTATGCGACATTCGACCCCGAAGACGATTACGCCGCGAAGATCGCCCCCTGCCGCACCTTTGTCTTCCTGCACGATCTGGAACCTCTGATGAAGATGAACCTGATCAAGGGCGGCGACCTGGACAACGCGATCGTCGTCGTGGAGAATCCCGTCCCGGACGATCAGCTCGAACATCTCAAGAAAATTTTCAACAAACAGGATATCCGCATCACGGGCGGCTACCTGAACAACCTGGAGCTCCGTTTCAACAACGAATTGGCCCGCCACAAGCTCCTCGACCTGCTGGGCGACTTCGCCTTGCTGGGCAAACGCATCAAGGGCCGCGTATGGGCCACTCGTCCCGGCCATTTCGCCAACACGGAGTTTATGAAACAGGTAAAACGGACCATCCGCCGCGAAGGCGAAAAGCCCCGTTTCCAATACGACTGCCGCAAACCGCCCGTCTATGACATCAACGATATACGGCGGATGCTGCCCCACCGTCCGCCGTTCCTGCTGGTGGACCGCATCTTCTACATCGACGACACGACGGTAGCCGGCATCAAGAACGTCACGATGAACGAGCCATTCTTCGTGGGACATTTCCCCGAAGAGCCGGTCATGCCGGGTGTGCTGATCGTCGAAGCGATGGCGCAGTGTTGCGGTATGCTGGTATTACGCAGTATTCCTGATCCGGAGCACTACTCGACCTATTTCATGAAGATCGACGGCGTAAAATTCAAGCGCAAGGTGGTTCCGGGCGACACCCTTCATTTCGAAGTTCAACTGCTGGAGCCCATCCGACGAGGCGTAGCCGTAGTCGAAGGCAAGGCCTTCGTCGGCGAAACGCTCGCCTGCGAAGCCACGATGATGGCCCAGATCGTTAAAAATAAAGAGTAACCGCACATGATAAGCAACCAGGCATACATCCATCCCGACGCGAAACTCGGAAAGAACGTAACGGTGGAGCCTTTCGCCTACATCGCCGGCGATGTGGTGATCGGCGACGACTGCTGGATCGGCCCCGGGGCCGTGATCCACGACGGAGCCCGCATCGGCAAAGGCTGCAAGATCCATACGGCCGCATCGATCGCCTGCACCCCGCAGGACCTGAAGTTCGTCGGTGAAAAAACGACGGCAGAAATCGGCGACTACAACGAAATCCGCGAATGCGTCACCATCAGCCGGGGCACCGCCTCCCGGGGCAAGACCGTCGTCGGCAGCCACAACCTGATTATGGCTTACGTGCATATCGCCCACGACGACGTGGTAGGCAGTCACTGCGTCATGGCCAACCGCGTATCGCTCGCCGGAGAGGTCGAAGTCGGCGATTGGGCCGTTATCGGCGGCCACGTAGCCGTACATCAGTGGACCCGCATCGGAGAGCATACGATGATTCAGGGCGGCGCGCTGGTGGGCAAGGACATTCCCCCCTTCATCACCGTCAGCAACAACGATCCGGTACGTTTCGCCTGCGTCAATCGCGTCGGTCTGAGCCGCCGCGGATTCACGCCGGAAACGATCTCACAAATTCACGACGCCTGCCGCATCCTCTTCCAAAGCGGCCTGAACTACCTGAACGGCTGTGAGGAGGTCGAAAAACAGATTCCGCAAAGTCCCGAACGCGACCGACTCATCCGGTTCATCCGCGAATCGCAGCGCGGCATTATCAAGCCCTACTCTCAGAGCAACGAAAAAGACGAATAATTTTTCGACACAAAGGTTTGAAAATAGGAAAACATTCGCTATATTTGTAGCGTAAACGGGTATAGAGAGGTAAGGGGACGAGCAAGTCCCCTTATTTCGTAGATATATTCACCGCTCCCGACCGGCGAATCATCCGCACGATTTTCTCGACCCGCATGCCCTCGCATGCCCATTCCGTCGGGGGGGGGGAAATCGGTAGTTGCGGGCCATGCGGGAACCCGATTACAGCTCCTGCTACAACAGGGACAAGATTCGGGCGCGAATAGTGCTCCTTGCGATGCAATGTTCGAAGAAAACGCAGGACGCAAGACGATGAAAACGAACGGGAAGCGACGATTCCCTACATTTTCGTCAAAAAGCCGAACGCCTCCGGGCCGGCCGCAAAAACGACTTTATTGATAACATCAGCAAATATGATCGATTGTACGAAAATCACCGAAATAGCCAATGCCAAACTCGTCGGCACCGACCTGTTCGTAGTGGATTGCACCTGTTCGCCCGCCAACGAAGTGGAACTGCTGATCGACAGCGACACCTCGGTAGGTATCGAAACCTGCGTGGAGCTGAGCCGCGCGATCGAGGCCGAATTCGACCGCGACACGGAGGATTTCTCCCTCACGGTAGCTTCGGCAGGCATCGGCTCGGAACTCAAGCACCTCCGCCAATACCGCAAACTGATCGGCAAGCCGGTGGAAGTGCTACTCAAAAGCGGCGTGAAGATTCTGGCGACGCTCGACGAGGCGGACCAGGAGGGACTCACCCTCTCCTACGAGGAGAAGCAGGCCGTAGAGGGTAAAAAGCGGAAACAGACGGTGCGGGTTACGCGCCGCTACCCTTTCTCAGAGATCAAATACACGAAGGAATACCTCGATTTCAAATAGTGGAAATTCAAAAATAAACAAGATAAACTACCAATGGATAATCTTAATCTTATCAGCAATTTCGCAGAGTTCAAGGAGCTTAAAAACATCGACAAGGCCACGATGATCGGAGTCCTCGAGGACGTTTTCCGCCACGCGCTTCAGAAGCAGTTCGAAACGGACGAGAATTTCGACGTGATCATCAACCCGGAAAAGGGCGACCTGGAGATCTGGCGAAACCGTACGGTCGTGGAGGACGGCACGGTGGAGAATCCGAACATGCAGATCGCCGTATCGGAGGTTAAGGCCATCGATCCGACCTACGAAGTGGGCGACGAATACGTCGATCCGATCAAACTCGAATCGTTCGGACGCCGGGCCGTGCTGTCGCTCCGTCAGAACCTCGCTTCGCGCATCCTCGACCTGGAGAAAGCCAACCTCTACGAAAAATATTCGGAGAAGGTCGGCGAGATCATCACCGGCGAGGTATATCAGGTATGGAAGAAAGAGGTGCTGATCCTCGACGACGAGGGCAACGAGCTGATCCTGCCCAAGACCGAGCAGATTCCCAACGACTACTACCGCAAGGGCGACACAATCAAGGCGATCGTCAAGAGCGTCGAGATGAACAACAACCAGCCGCGCATCATCCTTTCGCGCACGGCCAACCAGTTCCTCGAACGGCTCTTCGAGCAGGAGGTCCCCGAAATTTTCGACGGTCTGATCACCCTCAAGAAGATCGTCCGCATCCCCGGCGAGCGTGCCAAGGTAGCCGTCGAATCCTACGACGAACGCATCGATCCGGTCGGTGCCTGCGTCGGCATGAAGGGATCGCGCATCTACTCGATCGTCAAGGAGCTGCGCAATGAAAATATCGACGTGGTAAACTACACGACCAACCCGCAGTTAATGATCCAGCGTGCCCTGAACCCCGCGAAGATTTCGAGCATCACCATCGACGAGGAGAAGAAGACAGCTTCGGTCTATCTCAAGCCCGACCAGGTATCGCTGGCCATCGGCAAGGGCGGCCTGAACATCCGGCTTTCGAAGATGCTGACCGGCTACGATATCGATGTTTACCGCGAAATCGAGGAGGAAGACGTTGCACTCACCGAATTTGCCGACGAGATCGACGGCTGGGTGATCGACGCCCTAAAAGCCTGCGGCTGCGACACGGCCAAGAGCGTGCTGGAGCTGCCCGTCGAAGAGATCGCCGCCCGTGCCGACCTGGAATTGGAGCAGGCCCAGAAAGTCGTCGAGATCCTGAAAGCGGAATTCGAGGAGTAATCCATCCCATCGTACAAAAATTAAAACCGATATATGAGTAACGAAAGAAAATTAAGACTTATCCAGGTTGCCAAGGAGTTCAAGGTGGGATTGAATACCATCACGGACTTCCTGCAAAAGAAGGGTATAAAAACCGACGGTTCGCCCAATACGCTGGTGGAGCCGGACGTCTATGCCGTTCTGGAGAAGGAGTTCGGCGGGAGCCGAATTACCGGCAACGAGAGGGACAGCATCCGGGAAAGGATCGCCCAAAAGCAAGCTACGATCACCCTCGAGGAGACACAAAAACAGCCGCGCGAAGAGGCACAGGAGGTAATTATCAAAAGCAACGTCATCAGCATCAAAGACGAACTGCCCCAGCCCAAAATTCTGGGCAAAATAGATCTTTCTCCCAAGCCCAAACCGGCACCGCACCCGGTAAGCAAACCGGCGGCAGAACCCGTATCGGAGGCTGCGGCTCCGAAACCGCAGCCGGCACCGCAACCGGCCGCCCCCAAAACGGAAGCGGCACCTGCCTCCGAAACGGCTCCCGCAGCCAAATCCGAACCGGAAGCGGCGCCCAAGAGCGACAACATCTTCCGCCCCGCCGTGCAGACCCTCACGGGTCCGCAGGTACTCGGCACGATGGACGTGTCGGGATTCACACCGGGCAACCGCCACAAACGCAAACGTCTGAGTAAAGAGAAAGTGGACGTGACCCGTACGCCGGCAGGCAGCCCCAAGCCGGGCAGCAACGGCAAATCCGCCGCACAGCCCGGCCGCGGACAAGGCCCGCAATCCAACCAACCCCGTCCGGGAGAGAACAAGAAGACCCGCAAGGACAAACTCAAAGCTCCGAAGCCCGTCGTTCGCCCCGAAATCAGCGACGAGGAGGTTTCGAAGCAGGTAAAAGATACGCTGGCCCGCCTGACGTCGAAAAACGCCAAGAGCAAAGGTTCGAAATACCGCAAGGAAAAACGCGAAGCCGTAGCCGAGCGCATGAACGAAGAGTTCCAGCGCGAAGAGCAGGAACGCTCCATCCTGAAGGTCACCGAATTCGTGACCGTGGCCGAGCTGGCTACGATGATGAACGTTTCGGCGACCGAGGTCATCACGGCCTGCATGAACCTGGGGCTGATGGTGTCGATCAACCAGCGTCTCGACGCCGAGGCGCTCGTGGTCGTAGCCGAAGAGTTCGGCTTCAAGACCGAATTCGTATCGGCGGACATCCAGGAAGCCATCGGCGACGACGAACAGGACAGCGAGGAAGACCTCGTGCCGCGACCGCCGATCGTAACCGTCATGGGACACGTCGATCACGGTAAGACCTCGTTGCTGGACAACATCCGCAAAACCAACGTCATCGAAGGCGAGGCGGGCGGTATCACCCAGCACATCGGTGCTTACAGCGTCGAGCGCAATGGTCAGAAAATCACGTTCCTCGACACCCCCGGCCACGAGGCTTTCACCGCCATGCGCGCGCGCGGTGCCAAGATCACCGACGTAGCGATCATCATCGTAGCGGCGGACGACAACGTGATGCCCCAGACCGTCGAAGCGATCAACCACGCGCAGGCGGCAGGCGTTCCGATGGTTTTCGCCATCAACAAGATCGACAAACCCGCAGCCAACCCCGACCACATCAAGGAGCAGCTCTCGCAGATGAACTACCTCGTGGAGTCGTGGGGCGGTAAATACCAGGATCAGGAGGTTTCGGCCAAAAAGGGCCTGAACCTCGACAAACTGCTCGAGAAAGTGCTGCTCGAAGCCGAAATGCTCGACCTGAAAGCCAATCCGAACCGCCGCGCTTCGGGAGCCGTCATCGAATCGACACTCGACAAGGGGCGCGGTTACGTGGCTACGGTGCTCGTACAAAACGGTACGCTGCACATAGGCGACGTAATGCTTTCGGGCGTGCACACGGGCCGCGTGAAAGCGATGTTCAACGAAAACGGCCAAAAAGTGACCGAAGCTGGCCCTTCGACGCCGGTACAGGTGCTCGGCCTGAACGGTGCTCCGCAGGCAGGCGACACGTTCAACGTCATGGAGGACGACCGCTCGGCCCGTGAAATCGCCAACAAACGCGAGCAGCTCCAGCGTATCCAGGGCATCATGACGCAGAAGCACGTGACGCTCGACGAAATCGGACGCCGCATCGCCATCGGATCATTCAAGGAGCTGAATATCATTGTCAAAGGCGATGTCGATGGTTCGGTAGAGGCTATGTCGGGTTCGCTGATCAAGCTCTCGAAGGAGACCGTGCAGGTGAATGTGATCCACTCGGCCGTCGGTCAGATTTCGGAATCGGACGTTCTGTTGGCGGCGGCCTCGAACGCCATCATCGTCGGCTTCCAGGTCCGTCCGTCGGCGTCGGCACGCAAGCTCGCCGAGAAGGAAGAGATCGAAATCCGCCTCTATTCGATCATCTACGATGCGATCAACGACATCAAGGATGCCATCGAAGGCATGCTCGAACCGGTGATGAAGGAAGAGATCGTCTGCTCGGCGGAAGTCATGGAAATCTTCCGAATTTCAAAAGTCGGCACTGTCGCCGGATGTGTCGTCCGCGAAGGCAAGCTGACCCGCCACACCCCGATCCGCGTGATCCGCGACGGTATCGTGATCTACACGGGTAAGCTCGGCTCGCTCAAACGGTTCAAGGACGATGTCAAGGAGGTACTCACGGGCCAGGACTGCGGTCTGAACATCGAATCCTTCAACGACATCCGTGTGGGCGATGTCATCGAAGGTTACGAGCAGGTCGAGGTAAAACGCAACTAACCGAATGCAAGGAATCTTATCTAAAATAAGAAAAAAAGAAATGAACACTCAGATTAAATTCACAACGGCAGCCGAAGCCGTGAAAGTCATCAAATCGGGTGACCATATTCACCTCAGCTCGGTCGCTTCGGCCCCCCAGTGCCTGATCAAGGCCATGTGCGAACGCGGCGCCAACCACGAATTCAAGGATGTGCACATCCACCATCTGCACACGGAAGGGCCGGCACCCTATGCCGATCCGCAGTTCGAAGGCATCTTCCAGCTCGACTCGTTCTTCGTGGGCGGGAACGTGCGCAAAGTGACGCAGAGCGGCTATGCGGACTACATTCCCGTCTTTTTGAGCGAAACCCAGAAGCTCTACCGCAGCGGCACGGTACCCTGCGACGTGGCGATGATCCAGGTATCGACGCCCGACAAACACGGCTACGTTTCGCTCGGCACCTCGGTCGATGCGACCCTGGCAGCCGTGGAAACGGCTCGCACGGTGATCGCGGTGGTGAACAAGCACGTTCCCCGTTCGTTCGGCGACGCGATGATCCACTCGTCGAAAATCGACCTCTTCGTACAGGACGATACCCCGCTGGAAGAGGCGCATTTCACCGAACCCAATGAGATCGAAACCCGCATCGGCAAGCACTGCGCGGCCCTGATCGAAGACGGTGCGACGCTCCAGATGGGTATCGGCGCTATTCCGAATGCGGTTCTGGCACAGCTCGGCAACCACAAGAACCTGGGTATCCATACCGAAATGTTCGCCGACGGCGTTCTCCCGCTGGTGGAGAAGGGCGTCATCAACGGCGAAGCGAAGAACATCGACAAGGGCAAGATGGTTTCCACCTTCCTGATGGGTTCGCAGCGGGTTTACGACTTCATCGACGACAACCCGGGCGTACTGATGATGGACGTGGGTTACACCAACGATCCGTTCGTCATCGCCAAGAACGACCGCGTAACGGCCATCAACTCGGCACTTCAGGTGGATATCACCGGTCAGGTTTGCGCCGATTCGCTGGGCACGAAATTCTATTCGGGCGTCGGCGGCCAGATCGACTTCGTATACGGCGCATCGCTCTCGAAGGGCGGCAAAGCCATCATCGCCATGCCTTCGGTCACCAACAAGGGCATTTCGAAGATCGCTCCCGTGCTCACGCCGGGCGCAGGCGTCGTCACGACCCGTAACCACATCCACTGGTTCGTAACCGAGCACGGCGCCGTAGACCTCTACGGCAAGACGCTGCAGGAGCGTGCCCGCCTGATTATCTCGGTGGCCGATCCTTCGGCTCAGGAGGAGCTGGACCGCGCCGCTTTCGAGCGTTTCGGCCAGCACCACCACTACGTAAAGAACTACATGAGCAAGTAATAAATTATTACGCAATCGAGAAGCGCCCCTGTTACAGCGGGCGCTTTTTTTGTATCTTTACGCAAACAAAAACACCCCGAAATGAAACGATACGCCTGTATACTGCTTGCACTCCTGTTCGCCGGATGCGCCGCATCCCGCAGGAGCGCCGTCGCAACCGCTCCGCAGGAGAAACAATACGCCGTCATTCTTTCGATGGACGCATTCCGCTGGGACCTCGCAGGCCGCAGCCACACGCCGACGCTCGATTCGCTCGCCCGCGCCGGCACCTATGCCGAAATCTACCCAGTCTATCCCTCGAACACCTTTCCGAGCCATTACGCCATGGCCACGGGCCTGCACCCCGACCACCACGGAGTCGTGAACAACGGCTTCTACGACCGCACGCAGGGACGCCGGCTCTCGGTTTTCGACTCGCTGGACGTCCGCACACCGGGATTCTGGGGCGGAGAGCCGATCTGGAATACGGCGGAACGGCAGGGGCTTACGGCCAACATCTTCATGTGGCCGGGCAGCGAAGTCCCGATCGGCGGCCGTCAGGCGACCGTCTGGACCCGCTACTCGTCCAAACCGGACTACTACCAGCGCGCCGACTGGGTGATCGACGCCATGACGCGCCCCGAAGCGGAGATCCCTGAGCTGGTGATGTGGTACTTCGAAGAACCCGACGCCGCGATGCACACCTACGGCCCCGAATCGCCCGAAGCCGTGGGCCGCGCCGAGCATATCGACTCGGTGCTCCGCTATTTCTTCCGCGAAATACGCCGCTCGCCCGTCTTCGACCGCATCAACTTCATCGTCACGGCCGACCACGGCATGGCCGAGCTTTCACCCGACCGCTACATCAACCTGCTGCCGCTGCTCGACACGGCACAGGTCGTGCGCGTCGTTCCGGGCACGCCGTTCGGTCTCGAAGTCAAGGA
>OGMP01001569.1_pt1 | contig 17308 bp, 18 predicted proteins | sample 1573261 | NCBI WGS metagenome assembly OGMP01 (sample SAMEA2581878, study PRJEB24529) | metagenome | biome: Human gut stool | place: China | collected 2011 | reverse complement strand
AGCAGACGCTCGTACTCGTCCAGCTCCTTCTCACGGCGGCGCAGATAAACAGCCACAGCGGCCAGCGCACCAGCCACAGCAGCCAGCGTTGCGATAACAGCGATCAGACAGGATTTCTTCATAGGTTCAGCACACTCCTTTTTGGTCGAACCAGCGGTCCAGCTATTTTCAGCGGTCGTTCCGCGGCACAGGCTCGGTCTATTCTGAAACTATTATACCCGGACTTCACGAAAATTACAACCAAAAAGGCAAAATTTTGCTTTTTTCAGAGTCCTAGCTTTTTCTTATACGCCTTGAATGCGCCGGGCAGGGTGTATTCGTTCTGCAGCTGTTCGCGGCTGGCCCAGACACAGCCCGCTGGAGCTTCCGCACTGCCGACGCAGACAGAATAGCCGCTCATCCGCCACTCGATGTGGCTGAAAATATGTTTTGCCGCCGGCAGAGGTTCGATGCCCTCACAGGCAAGGCCCAGCACTTCCAGCCGGGCGCAGACTTCTTCGGCGCTGAGGGCTTCGCCCTCCCACAGAAGCGGCTGCCACAGACCGGCCAGCAGACCTTTTTGGGGCCGCTGCTGCAACAGGAAGCGCTCTTCGGCATCTTCGGCCAGCACTACCGTCACCGGCTCGATGCGCCGTGCTTTGGGCGCAGCCTTATGGGGCAGTTCCAGCGCCGTACCGGCCCTGCGGGCTTCACACAGAGACGCCAGCGGACACTGATCACAGAGCGGTGCGCCGTTCGGCACACAGACCAGTGCGCCCAGCTCCATCAGAGCCTGGTTGTAGTCGCCCGCCTTTTCGGGGGGCTGATGCTCCATGACCCGGGCCGTAAAAGCTCGTTTTACCGCCGGTTCTGTAATAACGCCAGGGTCATTATACAGTCTGGAAAACACCCGCAGCACATTTCCGTCCACCGCCGGGACAGCCAGCCCGAAGCTGATGGACGCGATGGCTCCCGCTGTGTAGTCCCCGATACCGGGCAGAGCGCGGAGGGCGTCGTAGTCGGCTGGCAGCTGCCCGCCGTACTGCTCACAGACGATGCACGCCGCCTTTTGCAGGTTGCGCACCCGGCTGTAGTAGCCCAGCCCCTCCCAGAGCTTGTGGAGCTTTTCTTCTTCGCACGCCGCCAGCGCGGGAATATCCGGCAGGGCGGCGAGGAAACGCTCATAATAGGGCAGCGCCGCCGAGACGCGGGTCTGCTGCAGCATGATCTCGCTGAGCCAGACGTGGTAGGGGCTGGGGTCGGTGCGGAAGGGCAGGATGCGCTGGTTCTTGTAGAACCATTCCAGCAATGCCGGGGCGATGTTTTCCACTTGTTTTGCTCTCCTTGTTGAAAATAAAAGAAAACCTCTCAGTCAAAGCCTGCGGCTTTGCCAGCTCCCCTACCGAGGGAAGCCTCTGGCGAAAAGGAAAAGTTTCCCGTTCTGCCAAAGCCTCTCCTCGTCAGGAGAGGTGGCATTGCGAAGCAATGACGGAGAGGTTGACTCACTGATTAGAAGCCGTAAGCCGTGCGGGGGAAGGGCAGCACATCACGGATGTTCTGGATGCCCGTGAGGTACATGATCATGCGCTCGAAGCCCAGACCATAGCCTGCGTGCTCCACGCCGCCGAACTTGCGGAGGTTCAGGTACCAGTCGTAGCTGGACTTGTCCAGACCCAGCTCGTCCATACGGGTCACGAGCTTGTCGTAGTCCTCCTCACGCTGACTGCCGCCGATGAGCTCGCCGATGCCGGGGACCAGCATATCGGCTGCGGCGACGGTCTTGCCGTCGGCGTTCTGCTTCATGTAGAAGCTCTTGATCTCCTTCGGGTAGTCGGTGACGAAGACGGGCTTCTTGAACACTACCTCGGTCAGGTAGCGCTCGTGCTCGGTCTGGATGTCCACGCCCCACTCCACGGGGAACTGGAACTTCTTGTTGTTCTTCTTCAGGATCTCGATGGCGTCAGTGTAGCTGATGCGGCCAAACTCGCTGTTTGCCACCAGCTCAAGGCGCTCGATGAGGCCCTTGTCGATGAACTGGTTGAAGAAAGCCATCTCATCGGGGCAGTTGTCCAGAACGTAGCGGATAACGTACTTGGTCATGGCCTCGGCGGTGTCCATGTAGCCGTTCAAATCGCAGAACGCCATCTCCGGCTCGATCATCCAGAACTCGGCGGCGTGGCGGGTGGTAAAGCTCTTCTCGGCACGGAAGGTGGGGCCAAAGGTGTACACCTTGCCGAACGCCATTGCCATGGCCTCGGCTTCCAGCTGGCCGGAAACGGTCAGGTTGACGGGCTTCTCGAAGAAGTCCTTGGTGTAATCGACGGTGCCGTCCTCGTTCTTGGGAACATTGTCGAGATCGAGGGTGGTGACGCGGAACATCTCGCCGGCACCCTCACAGTCGGAAGCGGTCAGCAGCGGAGAGTGGGCGTAGACGAAGCCGTTCTCCTGGAAGAACTTGTGGATGGCGTAAGCGGCCACGCTGCGGACGCGGAAAGCAGCGTTGAAGGTGTTGGTGCGGGGGCGCAGGGTGGGCATGGTGCGCAGATACTCCATGCTCATCTTCTTTTTCTGCAGCGGATACTCGTCGGCGGGGCAGTCGCCCAGGATCTCGACGGAATCAGCGTTCAGCTCAAAGGGCTGCTTTGCCTGCGGAGTCAGCACGATGCGGCCCACGACACGCAGGCTGCTGTACAGGCCGGTATGGACGACCTCATCGTAGTTTGCCAGCTTGCCGGATTCCAGCACGACCTGCAGGGTCTTGAAGCAGCCGCCGTCAGACAGGGCGATAAAGCCGATGTTCTTGGAGTCGCGGATGTTCTTTGCCCAGCCGCATACGGTGACGACCGTACCATCGGCGGGGGTGTTCTTGTACAGCGAAACGATCTCAGTGCGTTCCATAGTTTTTCTCCTTATCGATTTTACAAAAGAAAAAGACAGCTTTTCTCCCTGAAAGTTCAGGGCGAACAAGCTGTCTTGTAATGTCCGCGGTGCCACCTGAATTACCGGAAGTGTCCGGTCGCTCACGCGCTCAAGTAAAAGCGCTGCTCCGTTAACGCTGAGCCTGCGGCGCACCTACTGGCGGCGCATTTTTCTCACTGCGCCCTGTTCAGTTTGCTGCTCCCGGGTGTTCGTTCACGCACCGTCCGCGCACGGCTCCCAGCTCTGCCGCGCTCTCTGTGGCGTTGTGATGCGCTACTTTTCCCAATCACTGCATTTCCTAGTAAATATAGCACTTTGCCGCCGTTTCGTCAAGCATCCGGGCCAAGCAGGGCCTGCACAAGGCCGTTGGCCGCAAGCTGCCCGGCGTAGAGGGCCTCGTTGAGGTTATTGCCGTGGCCTCCTATCTCGATGAGCAGACTGCCGGTGGTGAGGTCCTGATTATAAAAGCGGTAGCTGAACAGCACAGGCCGGGTGAAACCGGGGTACATCCCCTCCATGCTCCGCTCCCATGCGGCGGCGAAACGGAGGTTCTGCCGCCAGCCCGGCAGCCGGACGCTGCCGCCGTTGTCGCACCCGCAGATGATCATGACCTGCGCGGCCTGCCGCCCGTCCACGGTGCAGACCGGGGCCATCCGGGAACCTCCCTCTGTCTCGATGGCGTCCCGGTGGACGTCCAGCACCACCTTGATGCTGGGGTACTGGGCCAAGTACCGCTGGACGACGGCCCGGCTGTTCTCGTAGCTGCCGGTGTAGCTGGGGTAGTCGTTCAGGGTCTCGTCGTGGAGAGTGTTCAACCCGGCGGCGTTGAGGGTGTCGGCCATCACCCGGCCCACGGCACACATATTCAGGTTCGTGTCGGTGGTGCGGGCGCCGTCGCCGGGCGAATACCACAGTCCCGCCGAGAGGCGGTAGTCCTCAGTGGCGTGGGTGTGCATGATGAGGATCTGCGGGTCAGGGCTGTCCTTTTCGACGCCAAAGGGCAGTGGCTCCTGTATCTCTGCTGCGATGTCCGCCGCAGTCTGTCGGGTGTTGTTCTTGATGCTGCCCGCGCCGCAGGCAACGTACTTTTCACCGCTGCCTTGCGGGTAATTTTTTTCAATCACTGCGCCCGCGCCTTCGGGCCGAGCGTCGTCACCCAGAAGCTCCACAAGATAGCTTTCGATGCCGCCTGTCGGGGCGGCGGCTTCGGGCTGAGAGGCGGCAGTCCCGGTGCTTTCAGGGGCGGCTTCGGCCACCGATGCGGCCTCCTCCTGTGCCGCGCCGGAGACGGCCTTTCGGCTCAGGGAGAGCGCCGTCTGCGCCGCCGGGACAGGCCCGGCGATGACCGCCGCCAGCCCCAGCACAAGGCTGTGGGCCGTGATGGTCAGAGCCGCAAAAAGGGCCGCTGCGCCCAGAAAGGGCAGCAGATGGCTCTGCCCGGCCTCGCCATAGCGCATAGACTGCCCCCTCCCCTTTTGTTTTATCCATACAATATGATGGACGGCCTGGTTTTATCCCACCAGCCAGCAGAGCTGGGCGATGCTGAGCCTCGGCTGCAAGGCGCGGTTAATGGCCGCGCCCAGCAGGGCGGCCCCGTGGGCGATGACGCTGTCCAGTTCCCGGGGCGTCACCACGAGGTCTTTGCCCTCCTGCGCCATCATCAGGGTGGGGATGCCCGCCGCGATCACTGGCAGGCCCAGACGGGCCGCGTCCAGATGCTTGCTGCTGCCGGGCTGGGCCGGGCAGAGGCCGGTGTCGGAGAACTGCAGCGTCCGGCCCAGACGCTGGGGTTCCGACGAGCAGAGGCTGTCCACACAGATGAGGGCCGTGGGCCGCACTTCCCGCACCAGCGCACCGGCCAGCTGCTGCAGGCTCAGACCGATGGACGCCGAGACGCCCGGGGCCACCGCCGCCACCGGGCGGATGCCCTTCACCGGCGGACGGCCTGCGCCCATCGTGACAAAAATTTTCTGGACGGTGCGGGGCCCGAGGGCGTCGGCGGTGACCCGGCGGTTGCCCACGCCCAGCACCAGCACCGGCCCCTCCGGCGGCAGAAGCGCCCGCAGCTCGTCCGCTGCCTGCTCGATGACCTCGGCGTCCCGCTCGTCCAGCACACTGACGCTGGGGACTTCCAGCGTGACGTACCGCCCCCGGGGCTTCTCGAGGCCCTCCCGGGCGATCTCCACCCGCGTCACCGTCACGCCGCCCCGTTTTGCCGTGGCCGCGCGGACTCCGCCGGGCAGGTCAGTCGTGGCCGTGTAGAGCTCGTCCGCCATATCTGTCAAGCGCATGATTTTCCCTCTTTTCTGCTCTGTTTGCCGCCAAAAAGCCGGTTTTGGGGCCTGGCGGCACAAAAAGTATGGGAAAATCAAAACTTTTTGAAACAAAAATCGAAAAAATGCTTGCGCTGGAACGGCAAATATGGTATCATAAGGTGCGCTGTTATAGGTAGCCAAGGAGGTGGAACGAATGCCTAACATCAAATCTCAGAAGGACCGCGTCGTGCAGGCTGCTGCAGAGCAGGCTCACAACAAGGCCATTAAGACCAACCTGAAAACAGTCGTCAAGAAGGCAGACGCTGCCATCGATGCGAATGCCGCTGACAAGGACGCAACCGTCCTGGCTGCTGTTTCCGCGATCGACAAGGCTCGCGCTAAGGGTGTCATCAAGAAGAACACCGCTAGCCGCAAGATCAGCCGTATGGCAAAGCGTGCTAACAAGAACGCTTGATCGCAGTTTGATTGACGAACAAAACCTCTGTACCGGAGCGCCCGGTACAGGGGTTTTTGTTTTTTACGCCACCGGCTCCGGCAGGTCCAGCAGGGTGGCTGGGTCCAGTGTCCGGGGCGGTTCCAGCAGCTGTTCCGGCGGCAGCGGCAGGGGCGGTTCCGCCCACACGCCCCACACAAACCAGGCCGTGGGCACCGCCGCCGCAAGACCCAGCGCAGGCAGCGCCAGCCCCGGCATCGTGCACACCCGGCTGCCGGGCAGCATTGCCGCCGCCGTGCACAGCAGCTGTGCTGCAAAAAGCTCCCATAAAAGGGTCGTCCAGCGGTGTTTCATCGTTCATCGCCTCCTGTTTTCCACATTCTAGCGCAGAGCTGTTGAAAAACAGGGCGAAGAGTGGCAAGCCAACCGATTTCCCTTGCCCCGGCTGACAATTCAGCCGGGGCGTTTTTCGGTCTCATGGCGCATCGCGCCGGTCAGAAACACCGCCGACAGGGCACCGGCCCCCAGCAGCACCCCTGCCGGACAGGCGGAAAACACATCGAACAGTACCCCGTACACGGCCTGCCCCACCGGCTGGGTCAGGCTGGCCAGCGCCATTGTACAGCCGGTCACCCGGCCCAGCTGTGCCTGCGGCAGCACCGTCTGCAGCCGGGCAAAGAACCACACATTGAACCGCATGGCGGCGGCCATCACCCCAAAGCCGCACAGGGCCACCCCGCCGCAGGCAAGCGGTGGTACCCAGAGCACGACGCCCATGGCGGCGCACAGCCCGGCAATGCCCAGCAGAAGCCCCAGGGCCTGCCGGTCGGACAGTGGGTGTCGGCTGCGGCCTGCCAGCGCTCCGCCTGCAAGGCCGCCCACGCTCAACACGGCCTGAACGGCCCCCAGCACGGCATCGCTCTGCCCCAGGTACTGCACGATCACCACCGGGATGCCCACTACCACCGCCGGGATCTCCACAAGGTTCACCAACGCCATGATGCCCGCCAGTCGCAGCAATTCCGGCCGGCTGTGGTACAGATAAGTAAGGCTCTCCCGCAGGTCTGCCGCAAAATCCGGTTTTCCTTGCGTGCGTGGCTGCGGCCGGTCGCCGGGGATGCGGATCTGCCACTCCAACAGAGCGGAAGCGGCAAAGCAGGCCCCACACAGCACCAGCAGGGGCCCCAGCCCCATCACACCCAACAGCGCACTGCCCAGCAAGGGCCCCAGCAGCTCATCCAGCGTATCGACCAATTGGATCACCGCATTGCCCTGCACAAGGCGGTCTCCCGCCAGCAGCAACGGCAGGCTGGCCCGCACCACCGGCTGATACAGCCCCTGCAGCGCATAAAGCGCACAGAGTGCCGCCGGTGCCCACAGAACTATCGGCAGGTTGTCGGCGGAGGCTGCAGCACCCAATGCAAGCCCGGCGGCAGCAAGGTCCAGCACCACCATGAGCCGCGCCTTGCGGCAGCAGTCAGCCAGAACGCCTCCGGCCAGTGTCCCGGCCAGCGCTGGAAGCAGTGCCAGCGCAGTCGCCGCACCGTACACCGCTGCCGAACCGGTCTGTCGCAGCAGGATCAGCGGCAGCACGAACCGCAGCGCCGCATTGCCGAACAGCGAAATGATCTGCCCCAGTACCACCTGTACAAATGGTCCCATCGTATCACCCTTTCTTTTTCATTTACAGACCGTCGGTCTGTAAGATCGTCTGAAAAAGGCGGAGCTTTCTCCGCCGACTCTTTTTCTGTTATTTCTCCGGGCACAGTTCTTCCAGCTGAAGGGCCTGTTCCTCCGTGAGCAGGTCCAGCCCCAGCGCCCTTGTCATCTGCTGAAAGACCCGGTTGCGTGCTCGCTGCTGCGTGCGAGTCGTAGGGCGGCTCTGGGGCGGCAGCCACAGATCGGCCAGAAAGAACAGCGCACCGGCCAGTGCATCGGGGTCTCCGGTATGGATGCTGCCATCGGCCACGCCCTGCCGGACAAGGGGTGCAATGCACTCCGGCACCAGACGTTCCTCGATGCTCTGCCACTCCAGTACCAGAAAATACGGGTCATCGGTCAGGTGCGGCAAAGTGCGGCCCATGCGCTGCTGCCGGTCTCCCGCAAAGGACATCGCAAACACTGCCTGCAGCTTCTGCAGGCCGGTCAGACCCGCTGCTTCCCGGATGCGGCGCAGCGGCTCCCACATCTCATCCCCCATGCGGTCGCCCACCTTCCGGGCGATCTCCTCCTTGGAGCGGAAATGATGGTACACCGCCCCCTTGGAAAGTCCCGTGGCGTCGATGATGTCCTGCAGAGTGGTGCTCTGGTAGCCCTTTTCCGCAAAGAGCGCGGCGGCGGCATCCAGGATCTTTTCCACCGTCTGTTCCGGATATTTGTTGCGCGGCATCTGCTCGTCCTCCTTTACAGACCGCCAGTCTGTATCTTCAGCATACACCCGCCGCGCCGTCCTGTCAAGCCGTTTTTTCAGTTCTGGTCGTGGCTCTTGCCCACCCAGGAGCACACCACGCCGCACACAAGGCTGGTGGTAATGCCGGCCGCAGCAGCAGTGAGCCCGCCCGTGAGGATGCCCACGGCTCCCTCTTCCTCCAGTGCGGTGCGCACCCCTTTTGCCAGCAGGTGGCCGAAGCCCAGCAGCGGCACTGTGGCCCCGCAGCCTGCAAACTCGGCCAGCGGGGCATACCACCCGATGGCCGACAGCACCACCCCGGCCACCACATAACCCGTGAGGATGCGGGCCGGGGTCAGGCCGGTGAGGTCGATGAGCAGCTGCCCCACCACGCAGATGCCGCCGCCCACACAGAACGCCCAGAAATAATTCATGCTCCGCTCTCCTTCTCCGGCGCGCGCAGCTCCACAAGGTGCGCCACCGCCGGGATGCTCTCCTTCTGCAGAAAAGTGGTCTGACTCATCAGGGCACCGGTGGCCACGAACAGCACCCGCTTCTGGCTGCGGCACAGCAGGCGGGGCAGGATGTGCCCGCACAGCACCGCGGCACAGCAGCCCGGCCCGGAACCGCCGCTTTTCACCTGCTGTTCCGCGGCGTCGAACAGGATGCAGCCGCAATCCACATGGTTCTTCACCAGCAGGCCCTCGGCCGCCAGCAGCTCCCGCAGCAGGCTGCTGCCCACCTGCCCCAGGTCCCCGGTGTAGATGCAGTCGAATTCCTGCGGCTCGGTGTGGGTGTCGGCAAAATAATGCAGCAGGGTGGACGCGGCTGCCGGGGCCATGGCCGCGCCCATGTTGTTGATGTCCCGGACCTGATAATCCTGCACACGGCCGAAGGTGGCCGCCGCTATCGGCACGCCCGGCCCGGCAGGCTGCAGCAGGCAGCACGCCCGCGGCCCCACTGCCCCGCACCAGGCAGGCCCCGGCAGCGGTAGCAGTCCACTGGGCGGTCGGGGTGCGTTTGCCGCCATATTCCAGCGGGGTGCGGAACTGCCGCTCGGCGGCACAGAAATGGCTGGACGCCATGGCCAGCAGGTGCTCCGCCGCCCCGGAGGCGCACAGCGCAGCCCCCAGACCCAGTGTTTCCGCCATGGTACTGCAGGCCCCGAACACCCCGGCAAAGGGTACGCCCAACTCCCGCATGGCATAACCGGAGGCCGTACACTGGGCCTGCAAGTCCCCTGCCAGCACCAGCCGGACCTTTTCTTCGGGCAGCTGCGCCTTCTGCAGGCAGAGCCGGGCCGCCCGCAGCTGCAGGTATTTTTCCGCCGCCTCCCAGCTGCTCTGGCCGAACCGGTTGTCACTGCTCAGCTCATCAAAGGCTGCAGCCAGCGGGCCCTCCCCCTCCTTTTTGCCGCCCACCGCCGCCTGCGCAGCGATCACGGGCGGCGTGCGGAACAGCAGTGTGTCGCCGCATCGTTGTGTCATGAACAAAATTTCTCCTTTCCGGCAAAAAATCCACCGGGTTGTGCTATACTATAGAGAGCCGCTGTGCAATCTGCGGCCCGGCTGCATCGTATTATACAGGGAGCAGCCCTTTCAGCCACAGCACCGCGCCGTACACCACCGCCGCCAGCGTGCCGTATACGATGACCGGCCCGGCGATGGTGAACATCTTGGCTCCGGTGCCCAGCACCCGCCCTTCCGCTTTGAACTCGATGGCCGCACTGACCACCGCATTGGCAAAGCCGGTGATGGGCACCAGCGACCCGGCCCCGGCCCGGGCGGCCAGCTTCTGGTACCAGCCCAGCGTGGTGAGCACCGCCGAAAGTGCGATCAGGCTGCAGCTGGTCAGGGTCCCGGCCAGCTCGGTTTCTATTCCGGCGGCCAGAAACCGCTGCCGCAGCACCTCGCCCAGCAGGCAGATACCGCCGCCCACGCAAAAGGCCCACGCGATGTCGGCCAGCAGGGGCGAATGCGGCCCTGTGCGCCGCACCCGGCGCGCATATTCCTGTGCTGTCATCTTCATTGTGCTCCCCTCCGGGCATAGCTTGCCCCGGCAGGCCGCACGTTATCCGTTTTTGGAAAGAAGGTTTGCTGTTATGCGTTCTTTCGCTTCTTCCCGGCCTTCCCCCAGCGCACATCCCGCACCCCGCCGCAGACGCCGCCATGGCCGCCGCCTGTTCTGCCTGACCGTGCTGGCCTGCTGTGTGGCCGGATGCATCGCCTTTGCGCTCAGTCAGGAGCCGCAGGCCGCCGCATCGTCTGCCGCATCGCAGCCCGCGGCCAGCAGCTCGGACGCAGAAAACGGCCTGCTGACCGCCGCTCAGGCGCAGGCCCTGCTGGATGACCCCCGCATGGTGCTGGTGAACCACACCCACAAGCTGGCGGACGGCTACACCATCACCACCAAAAAATGCGGTTCTTCCACCGCCATCAACAAGGACCTGCAGACCGAGGCCGCCGATGCCTTTTTTGCCATGCAGGCTGCCGCTGCGAAGGACGGTGTGGACATCCGGATGCAGAGCGGCTACCGCAGTGTGGACTACCAGACCAAGCTTTACAACAACAAGACCCAGTATTACCGCGACCAGGGCTGCAGCGAAGCCGACGCCCGGGCCAAAGCGGCCACCATCGTGAACCCGCCGGGCTACTCCGAGCACGCCACCGGCCTTGCCGCCGACCTGAACACCCCGGAGCACACCAGCCTGGACGAGGGCTTTGAGAATACCGCTGCCTTCCGCTGGCTGTGCCAGCACGCGGTGGAGTACGGCTTTATCCTGCGCTACCCCAAGGAGGCCGAAGCCGTCACCGAGATCACCTACGAGCCGTGGCACTGGCGCTATGTGGGGCCGGAAAACGCCGCCCTTATCAGCCAGAGCGGCCTGTGCTTTGAGGATGCCATTGCCGTTTTGCAGAAGCTGGCCGCCGGGCAGTCCGTCACCGGTTAAGAATGTGTAAAACCCGCCGGCAAAAGGGTGCCTGCGCGTTGCATTTTGCCCCCCGATATGGTAAGATAATACTGTTCTGCCCGGTGTTCGCATACACACCCGCAGCCGAACGAATGATTTCAACAAAAGAAGGAATAATTTATGATAAACCGCACAAAAATCGCATCTCTGGCTGTCTGCGCCATCCTGTCTGCCGCTGTGCTGACCGGCTGCGGCGGCTCCTCCGCTTCTTCCTCCACGGCTTCTTCCGCCGCCCCGGCTGCTTCTTCGCAGGCAGCTTCCAGCGTCGTGAGCTCCGCCGCTGCCGAAGAGAACGGTGCATCCGATCTGGACGGCATCTACAACGCCCTGCTGCAGGCAGACCCCATCTCCAACCAGTTTGAGATCGCCGCCATGAACATTGAGTACGACTTCGGTCTGCAGGCCGAGGACGTGGTGAGCTACAAGGGCGTGAAGAGCAACGACAACGGCGACGCCGGCCTGGTGCTGGTGATCGAAGCTGCCGACGGCAAGGCCGAGGACATTGCCAACCAGCTGACTGCCTACCAGCAGGACCAGGTGGCTTTCTACGGCAACTACGCCGAGTTTGCCCAGGCACAGAGCAACGTGGAAAACGCTGTCATCGCCTTCAAGGACAACCGCGTGGTCATGGCCATCGCTTCCAACGAGTGCACTGTCGATCTGGACAGCGCCGTGGACAGCGCACTGAACAGCTGATCTGATCTTATCCGAGCCGGTGCCGCTGCGGCATCGGCTTTTTTTGAGCAAGCACAAAGGAGGCTGACGCTTTGGTTTTCAGCACCATTATTTTCCTGTTCCGCTTTTTGCCCATCACGCTGGCGCTGTACTACCTTGCGCCCGCAAAGCTCAAGAACACCGTGCTGTTCCTCTGCAGCCTTGTGTTTTACTGCTGGGGCGAGGTCCGTTTTTTCCCGGTCATGGTGGCCCTCATCCTCATCAACTATGTCTGCGGCCTTGCCATTGAGCATTTTGACGCAAAGCCCGCCCTGCGCAAAGTCTTTCTGCTCATCGCCCTCATCGGCAGCCTGGGCATGCTGTTCTACTTCAAGTATGCAAACTTCGTGCTGCGCAGCGCCAATGCCCTGCTGGGCACGGCCTTTGCCGAGATCCAGGGCATCGGCACCCTGCCGCTGGGCATCAGCTTCTACACCTTCCAGACCCTGTCCTACTCCATTGATGTCTACCGCCGGGATGTGAAGGCCGAGCGCAACATCATCGACTTTGGTGCCTATGTGGTCATGTTCCCGCAGCTCATTGCGGGCCCCATCGTGAAATACCGCGATGTATCGAATCAGCTGCACGTCTACAAGCACCGCTACACCCTGTCGCAGATCGAAGAGGGCATGACCCTGTTCACCTTTGGCCTTGCCAAAAAGGTGCTGCTGGCGGATGCCATCGGTGCTTTGTGGACAGACATCATCGGCGTTGCGGACAGCCCTTCCACCACCTTTGTGGGCCTTGCCAATGCATCCACCCCGCTGGTGTGGCTGGGCATCATCGCCTACAGCCTGCAGCTGTACTTCGACTTCTCCGGCTATTCCATGATGGGCATCGGCATGGGCAAAATGCTGGGCTTCGACTTCCCTGCAAACTTCAATTACCCGTATATCTCTGCTTCCATCACCGAGTTCTGGCGTCGCTGGCACATGACCCTGTCCGGCTGGTTCCGGGAGTATGTGTATATCCCGCTGGGCGGCAACCGCAAGGGCCTGAAGCGGCAGATCCTGAACCTGTTCATCGTGGAGCTGCTCACCGGCATCTGGCATGGTGCCAACTGGAACTTCATCTGCTGGGGCCTGTACTACTTTGTGCTGCTGGCCATCGAAAAGCTGTTCCTGCTGCCCCACCTCAAAAAGGGCAAAGTGTGGCCCCACATCTACACCCTGTTCCTCGTGGTGGTGGGCTGGGCCATGTTCGTGGGCAACGACACCGGCGTGAGCTTCGGGCTGCTGTTCCAGAAGCTGTTCATCCCGTCCGGCGGCGTATCCCCGCTGTATTTCCTGCGCAACTACGGCGTTCTGCTCATCGTCAGTGTGATCTGCTGCACCCCGCTGATCGAAAAGATCTGGAACACCCTGCGGCGCAATGTCATCACCCGCTGCGCCACCATCCTGTTGCTGCTGGTGGTCTCCACTGCCTATGTGGTGGGCAGCACCAACAGCCCGTTCCTGTACTTCAACTTCTGAGGGAGGTGTGACCCATGGACAAGCATGCAAAAAGATCTTCCCTGCTGCACTACCCGGTGCTGATCGTGTTCACCCTGTTCTTCGTGGGGCTGTTCGCACTGGATCTGATCACCCCGGACCGGGCCTACAGTGAGCTGGAGAATACCACCCTCAGCCAGCGCCCGGCCCTCACGCAGCTCTCGGCCAAGGGGCTGAACAGCTACTTTACCGCCTACACCAAGTACGTCAAGGATCAGGTATTCGGCCGCGACCAGTGGATCAGCCTGCAGAGCATGGTGGAGACCACCCTGCTGCAGAAAGAGCAGAACGGCGGCATCCTGCTGGGCAGGGAGCACATGATGTTCCCCCGCACCTTCGGGCTGCTCTCCAGCGAGGAGCGCACCCTGCCCAAGAATACTTCTGCGGTGGAATCCCTCTGTCAGCGATACCCCGGCAAGGTGAATGTACTGCTGGCCCCGGCTGCATCGGATATCTACCCGGAGAACGTACCTGCCAACACGCCCCTGCTGGACGAGAACACTTATCTTGATCCGCTCAGCGCCGCCGTGCAGGCCGCCGGAGGCCGCTTTGTGGACGTGCGCGGCACCCTGACCGACCACAAGGGCGAGTATCTCTATTACCGCACCGACCACCACTGGACGAGCCTGGGCGCTTATTACGCCTACCAGCAGCTGTGCGATGCGCTGGGTCTTACACCCTTTGACACCGCCGCCCACACGGCCCTGACCGCCGATCGCTTCTACGGCACCCACTACTCCAAGGCCCGCACCTGGAACGCCGTGCCGGACACCATCACCTGGTACGACCTGCCCAACCAGCTGACCATCTACAACGTGACGGCCGCCGGGCAGCCCACAGACGGCGAGACCACCGGCCTGTACGATACCGACAAGCTCACCGTCTACGACAAGTACGCCATGTTCCTGCACGGCAACAACGGCCTGAGCCGGGTGCAGGGCGACGGCACCGGAAAGATCCTTGTCATCAAGGACAGCTACGCCAACTGTTTCGTGCCCTATCTCACCGCCAATTACGCCGACATCGACGTGGTGGACTTCCGCAACTACAACTTTGGTCTGGACCAGCTGATCGCCGACAACGATTATGACCAGATCCTGGTGCTGTACAGCTTTGACAGCTTCAAGAGCGACCCCTATCTCTACCGCGCCGGTGTGACCGGCTGAGCGTTTTCCCGGTTTGTTCTGCCTGTGCCGCGTGCTTTTTGGCCGTGGCACAGGCATTTTTGCATTTTGTCAGATTATTGCAGGCTATTTTCACAATCTTTTCCAGTTTTTTTCATACGCCTTTCCGATTTTTGCACATTCTACCCAGAACCCCCTTGCAAAAAACAAACACCTGTTGTAAAATGAGGGTAGCGAGAGGGTCTCTCTCCATCCGAACCATTGAGGGAAACGAAGCGGCCCGTCAATGCGGACGGTGCGCTTCTTCAAAGGAGTGTGTGATACCATGAAACAAGATCTGAATCTGCCTGCTGATTATGCAGTGCTGTCCGATAACGAAATGACCTACACCCAGGGCGGCGGCGTGATCTCCACCCTGCTGGGCCTGTATAGTACCGGTGCCACCATCGTTGGCACGGGCGTGCTGGCTGCCAGCTACGCCTGGGGCATCCAGCAGACCCGTGACTGGCTCAAGCAGCCGGGCAACAAAGAGGGCAACATCTTCACGGTCTATGGCCGCGCCCTGGATGCGCTGAGCGCCGATATGAAGAAGTCCTCCAGCAACTTCCTGCGCGACGGCGTGTCGGCCGTCACGGTGTGCGCACTGGCTCCCGTGAGCCTGGTGCTGATCCTGCGCAAGTAAGTGCCCTTGCCTCCCGACGATGCAGTGCACAACAGGTGCACTGATGAAATATGTTTTGTATAAAAGGAGTGTTACTATGGAAAAGACCATGATGCTTCCCGCAATGTACAATGTTCTGTCGCAGGAAGAGATGACCTACACCGAAGGCGGCGCTACCATGACCCAGGCTCTGCTGGCTGCTCTGCTGCCTCCCTACGGCTGGTACAAGGCAAGCACGGAGATCCGTGATTACCGCAAGAAGAACCCCAACACCTGGCTGGACACCGGCCTGGACGCCTTTGTGGCAGGCTGTGAGAAGAGCGTGACCAACGCCATCTACGGCATCGGCTGCGCTTACAACTTTGTGGCCATCAACATTGCCACCAGCGGCATCGGCCTGATCCCGGCAGCTTACATCATCTTCAAGAAGTGATTTGCCCGGAGATACCAAAGATCCACTGTGAGGGGGCTTCCCGATGGGAAGCCCCCTCGCTTTTTGTTTTGCGGCAGCAAAAAAGGCGGCGGCACCGTTCCGATGCCGCCGCCTTTGGCGTAAGTTTATGCGTTGAACATATCCTTCAGCTTTTTGAAGAAGCCCTTGCGCTTTTCGTAGTTCTCTTCTTTCAGGGTGCCCTCAAATTTCTTCAGGGCCTCACGCTGGGTCTTGTTCAGCTTTTTGGGGATCTCCACCTCGCACTTGACGTACATGTCGCCGCGGCCGCGGCCGTTCAGGTACTGGATGCCCTTGCCGCGCAGGCGGAAGGTGGTGCCGCTCTGGGTGCCCTCGGGCACGGTGTACTCCACCTTGCCGTCAATGGAGGGCACCTGCACGGTGTCGCCCAGCACGGCCTGACTGTAAGTGATGGGCACGGTGACCCACACATCGTAGCCGTCGCGCTGGAACACCTCGCTGGGGCGCACCGTGACCATGACGATCACATCACCGGCAGGACCGCCGTTTGCACCGGCATCGCCCATGCCGCGCAGTGCAAAGCTCTGGTCGTCGTCGATGCCCATGGGGATGGACACCTCCAGCGTCTTTTTGGTGGCCACCTTGCCGCTGCCATGGCAGACCTTGCAGGGGTTCTTGACCAGCTTGCCCTTGCCGCCGCAGCGGGAGCAGGGCTGCTGGGTCTGCATCACACCAAAGGGCGTGCGCTGCTGCCGGATCACGAAGCCGCGGCCGCCGCAGTCCGGGCAGGTCTCGGGGCTGGTGCCGGCGGCACAGCCGCTGCCGTGGCACTCGGTGCACTCCTGCTGACGGGTGATGGTGATGTTCTTCTTGCAGCCGTGCACGGCCTCGTCAAAGCTCAGGGTGATGCGCACGCGGATGTCCTGACCCTTGCGGGGGGCGTTGGGATTGGCCCGACGGGACGAACCGCCAAAGCCGCCGAAACCGCCGCCGAAGATATCGCCGAAGATGTCGCCCAGGTCCACACCGTCGCCGCCAAAACCGCCGAAGCCGCCCGCACCGGGGCCGCCGCCGTTCTGGGCTGCGTAGGCCGGGTCAACGCCTGCAAAACCGTACTGGTCGTACAGCTGGCGCTTTTTCGGGTCCGAAAGCACCTCGTTGGCCTCATTGACCTCCTTGAACTTTTCCTCGGCTTCCTTGTCGCCGGGGTTGTAGTCCGGGTGGTACTTCATAGCGAGCTTGCGGTAGGCCTTTTTGATCTCCGCGTCCGTCGCCGTTTTGGATACCCCCAGCACCTCGTAATAATCACGTTTTTCCTGTGCCATATCCACTCACCTCTCCAACCTCTCCCGTCACGGTCTTTCTCCGCCGAAACCCTCTCAGGCGCTGACGCGCCAGCTCCCCCGAGGGGGGAGCTTAGACCGAGAAGGGAAACTTGTCCTCACTGCCAAAAGCTCGCCCTTTGAGGAATGACTTCCCCCGACCGGGGGAAGATGTCGCCTTCAGCGACAAAAGGGGGAGTCTGGCATTGCGAAGCAATGACTGAGAGGGTTTACATTCTATAAACCAGCAAGAGCCGCCCCGGCAAAACCGGAGCGGCTTTTGCTATTCATGCGTGCGTGCCCGCCGGTTTGGCCGGACACCCACCGCTCATTTCATGGATCAGACTTCCTTGAAGTCGGCATCCACAACGCCGTCATCCCCCGGCTTCTGCTGGTTGTTTGCACCTGCATCGGGGCCGGGCTGTGCACCGGCGGCCTGCTGTGCGGCAGCGGCTGCCTGATACATCTTCTCGAACACCTGGCTCAGAGCTTCCTGCTTTGCCTTGATGTCGTCCACGTTGCCGGACTGAACAGCGGTCTTCAGGTCGGCCAGCTTGCTCTCGGCCTCGCTCTTCACGTCGGCGGGCAGCTTGTCGCCGTTCTCCTTCAGCATCTTCT
>OGMP01001523.1_pt1 | contig 17710 bp, 9 predicted proteins | sample 1573261 | NCBI WGS metagenome assembly OGMP01 (sample SAMEA2581878, study PRJEB24529) | metagenome | biome: Human gut stool | place: China | collected 2011 | reverse complement strand
ACCCCATCTGTTAGATAGTATATCATACTGTCTAACAAATGGGGTGCAGTTCATATCTGCAATTCGGGACTTTTTGTTTTATTTTGCCCCATTTTGTACATTTTCCTGAAAATGTACACGGTTTGATGGGGTAGACAAAAAAGCGCACACCCCTCGGTGTGCGCTCGGATTTCACGTCTGCGTCGATTCCCGCAGGCTTACCTGGTAGCCCAACTCCATGCGGGTTTTAACAGGCTGCCCCTGCAAGACGCACAGCAGCTGCTGCGTTGCTTTTAAGCCAAGGATATCCGCATTAAACTGCACGGCGGTGATGGGCGGCACGGTATTGACCAGATTCTCATTATCATACAGCGACGCCAGCCGGATATCCTGCGGCACGCGCAGGTTCAGCTGCTTGAGCATATTCAGTGTCAGCTGTGCCAGCCGTTCGTCCATGCACAGGATGCAATCCGCCCCGCGCTCTACAGCCTGCTGCACAGCCTCCATGCGCAAATCGTCGCTTTCCAGCTCCAAAAACAGCAGGCTTTCGTCAATTTTTTGACCCATCTTGACATAAGCCTGCCGGAAGCCCTTCAATCGGGATTGGTTGACGGTGTACAGCATACTGCCGCCCAGCAGCGCGATATGCTTCATGCCCTTCATCAGCAGCAGACTGGTCATCTCACGGCAGCCGCCCACCTGGTCATGGTCAACGGAAAGTACCTGATCGTCCTCCGGCTGACCGATGGCGACAAACGGCACCTTGCGCGCCTTCAGCAGCGGGATCAAGGGGTCACGCTCCAGTGTGCGGGTCAAGATCAGACCATCGATTTTGCGGTTATCCAGCAGTCGCTCCACAGGACGGGTTTCGTTTTCGCCCACCAGCGTCAGCAGGACATCGTAGTCGGAATCCCCGGCAACCTGATAGACAGAGCGCATCACCTTGCGCAAAAAGGGCAGCTCAAAGTCGGAAAATTGCGTGGAAATCACCAGCGAAATATTGTAGGAGCAGCGCTTCACCAGCCCGCGCGCCATCATACTGGGGGTATAGTTATGCTCTTTTACATAGTCCAGCACGCGTTGGCGGGTTGCTGCGCTGATGCGCCCGTTGCCGGATATGGCACGGGACACGGTTGTCTTGGATATGCCAAGCGCCTGCGCGATTTGCGTGATATCGATCGGCTTGTCGTTCTTCGGCAAAGGTGGCATGGTTTCTCATCTCCGATATGTATTTACCATTATCATAATCGTTTTTTGCCGAATCGTCAATTATTTCTTGCGTAAAGCTTCCCCTTGCACAGCCCTCACACCGTTCGTCTGCACAGTTTTTTTGCGTAATTTACGGCACAGGGTCTGTATCTCCTGCGCGGTTTCGGCGGTGCATGGATCGGGCGCAAACTGTGCCGCCTGTACGGCATCCAGCAGGTGCTGCACGGTTTCACGGTCCGTCTGCGGGCAATGCGTTTGCAGAAATTCCGCAAATGCCGCTTCGTCAGAGGACACCTCCGCCGCCAGCCCGCAGCGCCGCATCTTGCGATGGAGCGCACAAAATTCTGCCTGTACGGTCTGCAAAGGTGTGCGCCTTGCACGGCGCAGAAGTGCCAAGGCCAAGACGAGCAGCAGCAAAACCGTAGGCAGTACCCACAAAAGCGGGACGCTTTGCGGCGTTTCGGCAGGGGAGTCGGCCTCCTGCCGCGCGAGCAGGGGTGTATCACTGTCTGCGGCATTTTGCCCTGCCTGTGCGGCATCGGCGGCAAGCTCGCCCTCGGTCAGTTCGGCTGTCATACCGGGGGTGACCTCCAGCGGCGTCCAGCCCTGCCCGGAAAGGTAAATCTCTGCCCAGGCGTGGGCGTTATCGTCCTGCAAAACAGCACGGCAGCTGCCGTCGCCCGCAGCGGTAAACAGACTTTGCGGTGCGGCGTAGCCTACCACATATCGGGCGGGCAGCCTCACCATGCGGCACAGAAGCACCGCTGCCGAGGCAAACTGTGTGCTGCTGCCCGCGTGGCTCTCGCTCAGGAAATACAGCAGCGGGTCGGTGTCGTCGGGTGTCTCGGCGTCCGCGCTGTAACGGCAGTGCTCGTTCAGCCAGCTGCGCACCAGTGCGCGTCGGCCATCGATGTCATCATCCCTGAGTTTGCGCTCCTTCACCAGCGCAGCCAGTTCCTTGTCTATGGCATCGTACCCGGCACCGTCGGGCACATCCAGGCAGCGCGCACGAACATACGCGGCGTAGGCGCTTTCCAGACGGTCCAGCACCCCCGCGTCATCATCGTCACGGGCCGCCAGCAGCTCCTCTGCCTGTTTGCGCGGAAAATAGTAGAACATATCGTCCTGCACGGTCTGCCCCGCTATGGCTCCGTCGCCGTCCGGCGTGTAGTAGTCGTTAAAATATGCGTTGTACGGCGCAAACGTATAAGCATCGTTTGCATGCAGACGCTGTACGGTCATTTGCTGCGGCTGTGCGCCGCTGTATGCCGCGCGCAAAAACGGCAGGTTCGCAATGGCAAGCCGCCCGTCGCCGTCGGTTTTCCAGTTTGCTGCGGCACTGTCGAAGGCAGCGGCATTCCCTGCCTGCCAGCTTGTGCCGTCATAGTCCACGCCGATAAACCCGCGCAGGTAGACGGTCTCCTCCGGCTTGGCGTCGGTCGTGACCATTATATCCTCCAGCCCCGTCAGCGCCAGGCCGTCGCCCCGTGTCAGGCTGCCGTCCTCCACGCCGCCCGCAGCAGCGCTGACATGGAAATTCAGTGCCCCGCCGCTGATTTTCGGCAGCCACTCGATCGCCGCGCTCAGCCCGGCCGCGCAGACTTTGTCGGTCACAGGCTGCAGCGCGTTCAAGGGCAGCATCAGCACGGGGCGCAGTGCCAGGGCAGGCAAAAACAGCACCGCGCAAATGGCAGCCATGCCGACACCGGCCAGCCTTTGGTTTGTGCGGTGGGTCTGCAGGTTGGCGGCATAGACAGCGGAATCCTTGCCGCGCCACAGCCGTTTGCGCACCAGCGACCGCGCCGCCGCACAGCTTCCCAACCAGCCCGGCAAAAGCAGCAGCCAGCCCAAAACGGCACGGCCCGTCCCCGCCAACAGCGTGAACACCACAATCGGCAGAAGCACAGCCCCCAGCAGCAGCGCGTCGGTGTGGCGGGCTGTCAGCGCGGCCAAAAACATTGTAAACGGCACTGCCGTCAGCAGCGCAAACAGGCCCATCTGCGCCGAAACCGGCGAGGCGGACACTACAAAATTTGCGTTGAAGCGTGTATTCAAGCACAGCCTGACGGCATCCGCGCACTGTGCCGCACCGGCCAAAAACGGCTGCTGCACGGCAAACAGCAGCACCAGATACCCCACGGCCAGCGCCAGCGCCGCGCCGTAACGGCCCGCCTTGGAAAGCGGGACGCGGTGCAGTGCCGGCCACGCCGCACACAGTGCCGCCACGCCAAGCCACACCCAAATCGGCAATGCCAGTGCAAACGCACCGTTCAGCGCCGTCAGTAAGCCCAAGGCCAGCAGCTCCGAAATCAGCAAATCCGCCGCCGCTTCCGCCATGGGGTGGGCAGCGGCCTTAGTGCGGGGCAGCAGCACACGGTCCACAAATACCAGCCCCGTAGCGGGGTCGGTGTCCTTGCGGCGGGTCAATCTGCGCAGCCGCTTTACGGCGGTCTGCCCAAAGTGCAGCAACTGCTGCTGCGCGTCGGCCCCCTCTGCCAAAACGCTGCCCGCAGGGTCAGCGCGGTAGGCTGCGCCCAACGGCTCGCGAACGGTCAACTCGCCCACGCGGGCGGTCAGTTTCCAGTGGATCAGCTTCGGTGAATCGCCTGCACGGTAGGGGCGCAGATCATAAACGCCGTCGGTCAAATCGCAGCCCGCCGCAGTCACTTTTTCGGCGCAGTTCTGCGGTTTTGTGCCTGCGCCGTCGTCCTCGCCCTCGGCGGGGGGCAGCACACACAGTTCTCTGCTTTGGGGCGGCACGGCGCAGTGCGCGGCAAACAGCCCCAACGGGTCGCGCACGGTGGCTTCCCGCACACGGAACCGCCACAGACCGCTTTTTGCTGCGCGCAGGGTCACGCGCAAATCGGCACACTGATGCGGGGCCAGCATCGCGCCGCAGGGCAGTTCAATGGCCGTTCCGCTTTCGGCGTCCACAGCCTGCAAAACGACACGCAGCTCCGGCATGGGCCGTCGCCCGTTGTTGAGCAGTTTCACCAGTACGGCAAAATCCTCGTCGGGGTGCACGGGGCGGGCAGGCAGCTGCAGCGTTACCGTCACATCCCTGCGCAGCGTGCGGACATACCACGCCAAAAAGCCGACCAGCAGCACCGCCAGTGCCGCCAAAAAGACCGCAAACGACGTGCGGCTGACCGCTGCCGCGGCAAACAGCACGGCCAGCAGCAGCGCGCAGCCCACCTTACCTGCCATGGAACGGTTTCTCCGGGCGGGGGCGCGGCACGGTGTGCAGAACATCGTCAAGGATATTCTGCACTGTATCGCCGCCGGTGCGGGCCTGTTCGGTCAGGCACAGACGGTGGCGGGCCGCATCGGCAAAAATCGCGGTAATATCCTGCGGGGCCACATAATTGCGCCCGCCCAGAAAAGCCGCCGCGCGCGCCATACCGGCCACTGCCAGCGACGCACGGGGCGAAAGCCCCAGCATCAGGCGGCTGTCCTGCCGCGTCGCGCGGGAGAGCTCTACGATATACCGTCTGATTTCATCGCTCATATATACTTCGTCTACCTGCTGCTGCATAGCCAGCAGGTCGTTTTTGTCCATCACCGGCTGCACACGGTCCAGCAGGGCGCGGCGCGGCTGGCGGGACAAAATCTCCATTTCCGCCTCCGCATCGGGGTAGCCCATGACCACGCAGACCATAAAGCGGTCCAGCTGGGATTCCGGCAGCATCTGCGTACCCACTGAGCCGACGGGGTTTTCCGTTGCAAAAACGGTAAACGGCTGCGGCAGAACGCGCGTCACGCCGTCCACCGTGACGGCGCTTTCCTCCATGACTTCCAGCAAGGCGGACTGGGTGCGGGCGCTGGTACGGTTGATTTCATCGGCCAAAAACAGGTTGCACATCACCGCGCCGGGGTGGTACACAAATTTGCCGGTTTCCTTTTGGTACAGCGAGAACCCCACAATGTCGGACGGCAGAACGTCGGGGGTAAACTGCACGCGGTTTTGGGTCAGGTCCATAGCGCGGGCAAACGCCTGTGCCAGCGTAGTTTTGCCCACGCCGGGGATATCCTCAATCAGCACATGGCCGCGGGCCAGTATCGCCATCATGATTTTCAGCACGACTTCCGGCTTGCCCAGCACCGCCTTGCTTACCTCGGCTGTAACGGCCAGCGCCTTTTCGTTGATATTCTGCATGGGTCAATCCTTTCTATGCCTGCGCCAAATCAGCATACAGCCGATCACGGCGGCAATCAGCAGGCATCCCGCCCACAGGGCGTTGTTTTCCAGCCAAATCATCCAGTTGGAGTACGCGCCGCCCGCGTTTTCGCCGCCGCCCTCGTGGGGCAGGGGAGTGATACTTTCGGGGGTGACTTCCTCCAGCGCGGAGGTACCGTCGGCCTCCACCGTCACTTGGCGCGGTGCGGCGTCCCAGGTTTCGTCACACTCGGCCAGGTCTGCCGCATGGGTGGCGGCCTCTGCGTCGGGGTTGCGCTCGGCTATCACCAGGTAACGCTGGGTGTTTTGGGTGTAGGGGTGGCAGGTCGTTAGGGTAAGCAGGTCGCGGCCGGGCTGTATCAGCACGGCGTTTATGTCGTCCGGCTGTATAATTTTCAGCTCGCACACGCGGTAAACCAGCGTGTCCCACGGCGTTGTCAGGGTGATTTTGTCGCCGATTTGTATCTGCTGCACGTTGCGCAGCATTTCCGCGCCGTAGTAGCCGCGGTGGGCGGCAATGACGGTGTTGGTGTTTTCGCCGCCCAGCGGCATGGAGGTCTGCCCCAGCAGCGCACCGCCGCGGGCCATGTTGGCCGCGTTGGCCCCCAGATAAACAGGCAGTTCCAAGTCCAGACGCGGTATCCACAGCGCGGCGATAACGTCGTCGGGCAAGCCGCAGCCCGTCAGGTCAAAGGCGGGGGTCTCGTAGGCAAAGGGGTCTTTCAGGCCGCTTTGGCCTTGGGCAAAAAGCTGTTGGTTGTAGGCCAGAAACGCGTCGTACAGTTCGGGGTAGGCGCGCGCGGGTTCGGCGGCGGAGGTTTCGGGCGCGGCGGGGGCGGCAGCTTCGGCGGCCTGCACAAATTTTTGCACGGTTTTTGTGCTTTTCTGCTCCGTCAGATATCGGCTGACCGTGGGCTGCAGCATCAGCCCAACGCCCAGCAAAATTGCCAGCCATGCAAAAATTTGCAGAAACAGGCGTTTCATCAGTCTTCCTCCTCGCGCTTTTTGCAGCGGTGCAACAGCAGCAGCAACAGCAGTGCCTCGCCGCCGATAACCACACTGCCCGTCACGCTGATCCACGGCCAGGCGTCCACAATGCGCTTTACCACGTTGCCGGTATTCAGCTGTTGGTACTGCACGGTCTGCGGCGTGTCGGGCTGCTCGTCCTCTCCGGTATACGGCACACGGGCACCGCGCACAAGCATACGGTGGGTGTTGATGGCATAGGGTGTGCAGGTGACCAGCGTGCAGTAGTCCCCGCCGGGGATAATTTCCAAATCCTCGGTGTTTTCCGGCTCCACGACCTTGACCTGGTCTACCTGATACGCCAGCACCTCGTCCATGATGTGGAGGTAAAAACGGTCGCCCTCGCCCAGCTTGTCCAGGTCGGTAAACAGTACCGCCTCGGCCAGACCGCGATGCCCCGTCAGCACACTGTGGGTGCCCGCGCCGCCCAGCGGATAGCTGGAGCCTTCCAGATGTCCGACGCCCTTTACCAGCACATCGTCGCTTGTGCCCTCATAAATGGGCAGGTTTACGTCAATTTTGGGTATGGTAATGTAGCCCAGGCTCTCGCCCACGTCCAGCATGTCCACATAGCTTGTGCCGATGTCGTCCGCTTCGCCCGCCGCGTCGCGGTCAATGGCATTGTTCAGCTGTTGGTTGTAGCGGCGCGCAGCCTCCTTGGCGGCGTCGATTTTCTCGGCGTCCATCGACTGCACGTTGTCGTTGTAGCTTTCAATGACCGAGCTTGCGTGGCGCTGTGCCACCGCGTTGCTGACAACGGGGTACATGGCCACGCCGATGCCGGAGACGATCATCAGCGCAGCAAAGCCAAGTTTTAATTTGACGGTGGTTTCCATTGCAAAGAGCCTTTCTGTAAAGGGTTGACGCACTGCCACAACCGCCCATAGGGGAAGAACCGTTTCCGGCCCTTCCCCTATGGATTACCCGTTTATTTTGCTGTGGGTGTTTGGATGGTGTGCATTACGCACGGTTGGATTTCTTTTTCAGGCTGAACAGAACGCCGACGCCCGCCAGAACCAGCAGCACACCAATACCGCTGAACAGCAGCGTACCGAAACCGCCGGTGACAGGCAGCGTAAAGCCCTTGCGGTTGATGACTTTGGCAACAGCAAGTTCCGTTTTTGTGGCATCGCCATTGTTGCTGGTATGGGTGAACGTGGTTTTCGTAACCGTGCCATGCTTAACCAGATTGCCACTGGCGTCATATACGTTGGTCTTTTGCCAAGTAGTTGTGGCGGTAACATCCAGCTTAACCTCAACAGGCTTTGTCAGCAGGTTATAGCCCTTAACCGTCTTGGTTTCGACCAGATAGTAATCACCATTGGCAAGACCATGGGTGTAGTTGGTGGTGTTGGTAGAGTCAGACGTATCAATGATGCCGCTTGCGTTAGTTGTCAAGCCAGACTTTACAAGAATCCAGCCTTTAGTGCTGTCAAGACCTGCTTTTTTGACGGTTTCAGCATTTACAATAGGCGTTTCTCCCGTCTTGGCTTCACGGTACAGGTCAAACACAACGCCGGGCAGTGGAGTATTTCCGTCTTCCGCAGTTTTTACCACCTTGATGCCAAAGCTGTACATAACAGCGCTGTCCTCAATGGTGTTCGTGGTAGTTCCGGGAGTATTGTCGCTATTGATTTTATTGGTGTATGTAAGTTTTGCGTTATTCGAGTTGCCGTTGCCGCCGACTACAGCGGTATCCTTTACAACAGCGTTGTAGGTAATGGTCACCGTGTGTCCGGCACAAGCCTTTACTGTGGCGGAATCGAGTTTGAATGCAATTTTGAATCCATCTGTGCCTTCGGGTGCAACCGTATAATCCGTGCCACTCGTCAGGTCTGTTGTGCCGTCTTTAACTTCAATGCTGTTTACATTATCCGTCAAACCTGTCGGCGTGTCGGTGACGGTAAAGGTGGAAAGTTTATCAATGTTCTGCGGGACTTCAATCGTGATTTTGTAAGGAACGGTATCGCCGACACCGTACTGGGCATCCTGCGCCCAACTGTCGCCTTTTTTGACTTCCTTCTTCATATCGGGGCGGTGGTTGGCAACTTCAATGGTTGCATTAGGAGTGGATGTATTTTCGCCTACCTTAATCTGACCATCCTTCTGCACGGTAAAGGTGTGGTATTCCGCATCCAAGATATATCCCTTGTTAGCAGAATCACCGCTGTAGTCTTCCTCATAAATGCGGTAGTCGCCTTGCGAAAGCCCTGCAATTGTAATTTTACCGTCTTTGTCCGTTGTCAAGTCGTAGTCGGTATTATTGCTGTCATTTTGGGTGATATCCGTCCAAGTTTCCGGGGACGCGCTGGTCTTTTTTTGCAGTATAAACTTAACACCCTTCAACGCAACTCCGCTGTCACCGCCGGTATAGCCCTTTTTCTCAATCGTGACTTGACCGTAGGTGGTGCTGTTTTTCGGGTAAACGTGGACATCATAAATCCAGTCCGTCAGCGCATTAGTGTCCGTAGAATTAGCGATGCGCGTCATAGGGACAGAAACCAAGAACGGGGCAGCAGGGGCAGTGACCTTATCGGGGGCACTCGTTTCAACAACCAGATATAAGCCAAACTCAAGGTTTTCTACCTTTGCAATACCGCCACCTGTCGTTTTAAAAGTGTGGCAATCAACAAACCCTGTGCGATCAATACCGCTTTTGAATGTTACTTCATCGGTAGTTGGGTCAACAGAGTCTACATAATCTTGGGCATCCAAATGACTGTTAAGGTCTTGACCAGCAACTGTTTCATTGCCACTATAGTACGCCTTCAGCCAGTTTTCATCGCGAACTTTGTATATATGGAAGGTGACACCGTCCAGCGGTGTTGCGCCTAAGGGCGCGTTTTCACCCTCGGCACCGGTACCCTGTTGGGACGGTGCTCCCGATGAAGGGTTATACTCAAACTTATGAATCGTAATGCTGCCTTTTTGGGTTGTATCCCAAACAGGCATACCGTCTGCCAGCGGCGTCCCTGCCGTCGTCGTGCCCTCAGCCGCCATGGCGGGCATGGCGCAGAGGCTCAGGGTCAAGGCGGCGCTGAGGACTGCGGTAAATAAACGTTTCAGTTTCATCTTGTTGCATACCTCTTTCTTTCTATATTGTTTTGTGTAGAGGGCTTTTTTAGGGGGTTCAGGAATGCTTGCCCCCTTTCTTATTGTATCGGAACACCAGCACCAGCAGCACAGCCACCAGTGCGGGCAAACCTATCAGCAGCCACAGGCTGGGTGCGTCCGCGCCCGTGTGCGGCAGGGTAAAGCCCTTGCGGTTGTAAATGGTCAGGGCAATGTTGTACACGCCGCTGGTATCTTGGGTTACCGTTCCATAATTCGTGCCGTTGCGTTTGCACTCCCCGTTTACTGTCAATTCAAACTCGATGGCTTCGCTCAGCAGGGTGTAGCCCTCGGCGGTCTTGGTCTCGGTCAGGCGGTAGCTGCCGGGGGTCAGGTCTGCAAAGGTAAGTTGACCTGTTCCCGCGCTTGCGCTGCCCGTCACGCCTGTGCCGATTGTTACAAACGTGGTGTTGTCATCGTTCAGTTTTTCCAGCTTGAACTCCACACCGTCCAGCAGGGGAGTGGCTGTACCGTCTATGCCCTTTTTGGTAAGGTTCAGGGCAAATTTCGGGTCGGTGCGCTTGTTGATCAGGGTGATTTTGCCATCGGTAAGGTCGGTCTGCGATGCGGTGTAGGTGTATGTGCCAAGCGTAACCGTACCTTTTGCCGTAAATGTGCCTTTTTCGGTTGCACACTCCGCCACGCGGTACTCATATTTGGTGCCGCTGCTGACATCCGTCTTGTCCAGACGTTCAAACTTGTGCGTCCACTTCCCGGTCATATAGTTGTATTGCAGCTTGACAGCGCTCGTTGCATCTACCCACTCGCCGGTTGTGTCATTCACATGGCGGCGCTCCAGCTTGACCCAAATATCCGGCAGTTTATCGGTCAGCGGTTTGTCCTTTGCATCCAGCCACTGCTTTTCCACCTCAATATCCATCAATTGGTGTGCCGTGTTGGTAAAGGTGGCGGTGACTTGTGCTTCGCCGGTAACCGTGCCGCGCACACCGTTGTCCACGTCGTACTTTGCGTCAGTGGCATTGCAGGTTACGCTTTTCAGGCTGCCATCGGTGGGCGGTGTTTCAACTACCCGGAAGCGTGTGCCAACGGGGATGCCGGTAATTTCCCAGCTTCCGCCAACTGGTATGGTATTGGTCATTTGTGGTACGCTGTCCGCGCTGCCCAAGCCGATACCGCCAACGTTGCTGAAGGTGACGGTAAATTCGTAGCTTTTGCCTGTCAGCGGTGTTTCGCCGGTCGGCTGTTCCTTTTTAATTACCAGCGTACCGACCTTGACGGTGTTAATGAACTTGACCTTCAATTCGGGGAATTCTTCTTCCGGCGCGGCGTAACTGCGGAACACCAGCGTATTCGTGCCTTTGGGCTTGCTGCCGTTGTAGCTGCTGCCTGTTGATGTGGTGTCCGCCGTTTCGGTTCGGTTATCCTCCGGGTTTGTGTTGTCGCCTTGCAGCGGGGTGGTGATTGTGCCGCTTACAGACGGACTTGTCCCCGCTGCGTTGACCAACGTCCCGTTCTCGTACACCTCCCAGCGGGTGTCGTACAAGGCGGTGTTTTCCGCCTCTTGCAGCGAGATATAACTGCCAAGGCGGAACTGGTCCGTAAAGGTCACGGTTTCGCCGTCTTGCAAATCAAACGTGCCATCGGTGTCCACCGCCTGCGTGCCGCTGCCCGCTATGCTGGACGTAAATATCGCGCCGCTGGCGGGCTTCAAGGTATTGCTTCCCGCCGAGCCATAGTCCGGGATATCCGCTTGCTCTACCGAGAAGCCCACCGTTTTGTTTGCCACGGGCTTGGCGGTAAAAACAAAATTGCGGAAGTAAACCGTACGCTCGTAGTCATCGCCAATGCGGATTTCCTTGATGTTGTTCAGGTCAAAGCCATTGTCCCTTAGCATTTTGTTCAGCTGCAGCTTGACCGTGACCCATTGGTTGTTTTGCATCACAACGCTGCCGCTGAGCATGGTGTTCAGATAGGACTTTGTGCCGTTGTCAGTCAAATCGCAGCCCATCTGCTTGTTGTTGCTGTCCACCAAGGTCAGATACAGGTAGTTGGTGGACAGAACGCCGTCACCGTCCCCGCCAACGGCGTAAACGTCAAAGGACAGATAGTCGCGTTTTTCGATGTTGAGCGGTTTTTCCAGCGTCATAGTGCCGTAGCGCAGGTTGCGGTGTTGGCTGCCTTTATCATACCCTTGGGCGTACCATTTTACGGTTTTAGCTTTATCTTCATCGCTGTCGCTGCTGGACGGAGTTACACCTTGTTCCATGATTGTATGGTCAGTAGCGCTGCTGCTGGCGGTGAAATTGCTGCCGACTTCCACGGGTTTGGGGGTGCCGTTGTCAGCAATTGGTTTTGGGCCGTAATGCGTAGCCAAGTTTTGCAGGGTAAAGGTAAAGAGCTTTTGATCTTTAGCTGTAAATAAACCTTTGAACTCTTCGTTTACCTTGTCGACATTGACCTCCTTTTCAACCTGCAATTCGTTGCTGTCGGGGAAGTTGAACGCCACCGCCATGTTGGAGTCCCACATACCGCGCTCCATATAAAACATGGTCAGGGTGTGGGTGGAGAGCTTGTCGTTCAGTGGGATGGAGGTACCCTGCTTTTGGAACGTGAATTTGCTCCCGTTGAAGTAGACGGTTTTGTCGGTATCAGTCGTGTAAGCCATGGAGTTGTCTTTGTCGGTGTTCTTGTTGGAACTGACGTAGGGGGTTACGGTGTTGTCCTTGCCAAATTCCAGCAGACCGGACGCTTTGCCGTGCGCACCGCCGACATCCAGAACCAACTCGCCGTCAATGTAGACCCACACGTCATCGTCACCGGAGAAGAAGAACTTGATGGGGACTTTGGTGTTGGAATCATTACCTGCAACGACCTGACCGTCGTCTGTAAGCGTAAAGTCAAATTGCAGCTTGGCGCCAAAGCCGTAGTTGTATTGGGACGCCGCCCCGGCTGTGGAAACTGTTTGGTTAAACGGGAAAAAGCCGTGTGATGCATTAATGTTTTTTGAGTTGGCGTGCGTGGTGGGTTTGCCATCACCATCTATGGGGGATTCCAGATAATACTTGCCGTCGCCCTTATCCTGCTTCAGATACAGCGAGGCTTTGCTGCTGTCGTAGTACCAATATTTGGCGTTTGCTTCAGGGTCACCGGCAGTTCCATTTTTAAAAACTGCGTCCTTTGTGAACGGGAAGGAAACATCCTTATACACCTTGCCCAGCACGGTGTTAAAGCTGTTTTCGCCTTGCAGGAAATCTTCGTTAAAGTGCGGGTCAATCAGCGCACGGTTTGTTGTATTTGTGGAATCCTTGGCTCTTAACAGTGGCAGACCGTTTGCCGAACCGTCAGAAGTCTTGCTTTCTACAAGACCTTGGAAGGTGCGGGTGTAATCAGTACTCTGTTGCCCATTATCGTCATAGGTGGAGTTGTTTACCGCCATAAAGGTGTTGTATAATGCCTTTTGGTCTTGATTGCCGTTTGGATCGCCCCAGCCACACAGCTTCATACCTTTGGCAACACCCGCGAAAGACGCCCCTCCAGTCGGTTCGAAATGCCCGGTGTAAAGCGGGTATTTGACATTGTCGCTTTTCGTGTAAGCACTGCTGAGGGCGCGGTCAAACTGCTCAAAAGTGACAAACCCGCGTTGGGAACCGCTAATGTTCGGGGCGCTGTCACGATTCAAGCCGTTCAGCTCGTAGTCGGTGTAGTAATCGTACAGGGTGCTGGTGATATACTTTGTACCCACCTGTTGGGTGAACTTGCCGCTTGCAATGTCCACAACGGTCAAGCTTTTGCCGCTTTCGGCATCGTGGAGGGAGCTTTTCTCGCCCCAGTAGCCGTCGCGGAAAACGTCGTTGTTGCTTGATGTGTAAGCCGAAGGGTCGCCATCGTCGGCAAAGAAGCAGGGTTCTTGCAGGGTTGGGGGAATTTCTGCCGTGCTGTACTTTTTGGTCTTGTTGTCTTTTGCGATGGTGGTTGTACTATCCACTGCGGAGAATTGCACTGCGGTGTAAGTTTTATCGTCAGGAATCTGGCAAGACCACAGCTGGCGGTCGGGGGTGGGGTCGGGGGTGGAGGGGTCGGCTTTTACCAACTTCATCGGCTGTGAGGTGACGTTGTTCTCTGAATCCGTCAGGAAGCAGAACATTTTGTTGTCAATGCCCGGCATAGGCTGTTGCTGTAAACCCTCGCCCTCATAACCGTACGAGGACAGCGTGGCATCAAAGTAAATGGTTTTGTTTGCCTTTAGCAAATCACTGCCCGCACTTTGCCAAGGAGATGTAGAATCTGCGCTGTAGACAAAGCAATTGGTTTTTGTTAAGTCGAACGTTGATACGTTGTCGTAGGGGTCTGTGCTGAAATTATACAGGTCGCTTTCGCCGTTGTCCCAAGTGAACCGTACAAACGGCGAATCATTGTCCGGGATCAGGATTTTCTGCGCGTAAAACTTGCCCGCTTCCACCGTGCCGATTTCTTGGCTGGCGGTTTTTACCGTGCCAGTGGTTCCATCTTGTTTATAAAATACTGCGGTTACGTTGTTAAGGTCAGTGCCGCTTGCATTTTTGAAGTAAAGCGGCATACCCTTGTAACAGTACTCCACGCGCTTCCATTGGGTGGGGGTGTAAGATGAATCCGTATTGTAATGATCGCTGCTATTTTCTAATTCATCGCCTGTTCTGACAAACTTTTTGCCGGCAAGCAGGTCAATCGCTGTCCAGTGATCCCTAGTGGTTTTATTACTCGTACCGCCAAAAGCGTAGATTTCTTCTTTCCAGTCATTATTCGCATAATACTGGAAGGCAAGCCGATTAAATCCTCCCTCCGGATAGTCCGCGGAATTCAGCGTGACGCTGAAAATCTTGTGACCATTGTCTGTCATTTCGGTAAGCGTCATGACCTTGACTACGTCGTCAGTTTTGTTATTAGAGCATATATTTTGCGCCAAAAAACGGATGGTACACTTTTTATCTGGATTTTTAGCTACATAGGTATCGTATCTGCCATTATCCTCAAAGTAAATGGTTGTCGTAGCCGGGATAAAGCCCGTCGATACACTGGTGTCCGCTATCGTATCAGGTGTGTTCGCGTCATCGTTGTCAGGCAAATCATCCGCAGGCATAGTATCTTCTTCGTTGGGGTTGTCCCCGTCAGCAAAAAGAACATCTTGCTCTGTGTTGGTTTTTGCCGCCGTGGCTTCCTCTGCGTTGATGGCATGGTTTGGCGCGGCAGCCGTATCGGAAGTGTCCGCAGGGGTTTTGTTCGTCAAGGCTGGGTCGGCAGGGGCGGTGTCCGTATCGGCGGCGGGAGTCTGATTTTCTGCCGCTTCCTGGGTTTTGCCGTCATTGTTCGGAACCGCTGCTGCATTATTTACCGTGTCTCCCGCTTCTGTTCCCGGCTCGTTCGCAGTGGGCGGGGTATCTCCTTCATCCGGAATCGTTTCCAAGTCGGATACAATAGGTTCTTGCGCAGACTCTACACCCTCGCTTGACGTGTTTGCGGAAGGAATGGTCGGAATCGTTTCCGAACCTGCGTCAAAAAATAAAGCCCCATCCTCAGCTGCATAAACCGGCAGAGCCATACCGACCAGCAGGCACAGGGCGACAAGCAGTGCCGCCGCACGGTGCAGGATAGAAAATGCTTTCGTCATTTGCTTCGACTCCTTTTCTATATATGTGTATATGTGTGTTCTCACGATATATCGGGGGAACGCGCGCCATTCGGCGCGATTTTATGCGCTGCGCACATCTGGCACGGAAACGGACTTTTTCCACAAGCTGAGCTGTATTTACAGTCTTTTTTGAGAATATAATCCGATGTGCAAACATTTGCGCTTGCGTCGGGAAAAGTAAGACACGGTATGCTTGTGTGTGCCTTTTTATAAAAAGCAGTATAATACTTTGGGATGAGAATTTCAATACGGCTACATTCAAGCAAGTGACTTTTGGCAGATTGCAAAATTTTGACTTGTCGAATTCGTCACAATGACAAGCGCTTTCGGCAGCTATTATACACACCGCCCAGCACTTGTTAGAGTTTTGCTGATGTTTTTGCGCAACTGTTGCGCAAAGATCGCCACAAGAAAAGCGTAAACACAACACAAATTCAACGGGAATGTCCGTGAATTTGGTCGTGTGTGCTTGCGGTTTTATCCTTATCCGAAGCCCAAAAGGGCAGGGGTCAGCTTATGAGGCACACCAATGTTCAAGCTGAAGATGGAATCTTATATCTTCCCTGAGTATGCAGACTGTCAAAAAACTCTTGTAGGGGCGAGCATTGCTCGCCCGTGCCCGTTTGGCTGTGAAAAAACTTACCCGGAAAAGGCGTTGCTGCGCCAAGTTGGCGGGCGACCAATGGCCGCCCCTACATATTCAATAGGCCACAAATGTGATTTTTTGACACGCCGGAGTATGAGCAGGAGCTGACAAGCAAGTTGCGGTGGCCGCATAAAAAGGCGCACGGCAAACACACCCGGGCAAGGACTGCGCTTGCCGGGAACAGCATGTGAGAGGTGTCCCTTGCGCTATAGGACACCCGGCAAAAGGGCGCACCTCGCCACTGGCCGGAGCCTTTGGGGGCGGAAGGCTTTACCCGCCAATGGCATCCTCGACCACGTCCAGCAGGTGGCAGGGGTCGAGCTGGGCGGCGGTGCAGCGGCGTGCGAGGGCCTCGACGAAGGCGCGGTCCAACGATACGTCGGAGATAAACTGTACGACCTGCTGGCAGCCACGGAGGTCCCGCGCGGCCAGAATGCCGTAGGTAGTGTAGGGCCCGAGCTCGGGCGCGGAGAGCTTTTGACAGACAACGCGATAGGTATACACGATTTTCACCCACTCCTGCTATGTTACATAACAAAATATATTGACAAAAAATGGTAACTGGGGTAAAATTATGGTAGTGTTAGTGTACTTATGGATGCCGCCCTTCACAATATAGCATATCCCGGTGTGCAAAGTACACAACCAGTGCCGGGAATTTTGGCGGCGCATTTTGCACCGCCGCTTTGCTGTTTTTCCGGCGGTGAATCGCGTTTTGAGGGGAGAGAAGATGTTATGTCCGCATATCGATGCCGTGTGGCAGAAGCAATGACCGCTGCGAGGGAGACAGCGGGTGTTTCACAGCGGGAACTGGCAGACCGCCTGGGCCGGGATAAGCGCACGATCCAGAAATGGGAAAAGGGCGAGATGAAGATCGCGCTTGAGGATTTTCTGGCCGTCTTTGATGCACTAAAAGTGCAGGTGGAGCCGTACTCCAAATGGATTCGGCACCCAGAGCTTTTCCTCAATGGACTGTCGGACATCCTGCAATACTCCACCGATAAAAAGCGCAAGGCACTGGGGGATTTCTACCGCTGCCAGGCGTCGCCCATGGAGGTCGAGCAGGAATATTACTTTCTGTTTGCTGACCACGGCAGCGACTACCACGGTATGTACCAGCAGTGGATGGCCAACCTGCTGACACCGCTGCGGGATCGCCGCCGCATCTGTGCCCAGATTATTGAGAATTATAACGAGGCCCTTGCCACCGGGACCATCACCGACCCGGACGCGCCCCAGCCCAACATGGAGGTCCTGCAGGCCTGCTATGAGGCCATTGGCCAGAGCATCCAGAGCGGCGCCAACGGCTACACGATGCTGAGCCTTGATTTGAACCGCTGACAAAAGCATAAACCTGCCGCCCCCTGCGTACACTCTGCGCAGGGGGCTTTGTTATGGCTGCACTTGTACAAAGGATTCGGGCGCGGGCGGCATCGCTGCCGACATTCGACATACCATTTCTGCTGATCTTGCTGCTGTTGTTGAGCTACGGGCTCATCATGCTGTTCTCCGCGGGGTACGCGGTGGCGCTCTACCGCCGCGGCGACGCCTACACCTACATCCGTCCGCAGCTGCTGTTTGCGGCGCTGGGCGTGCTGGCTATGTACGCGGCCAGCCTGGTGGACTACCACGTCTGGCACAGGCTGGCCTGGCCGATGCTGGGGATCTCGCTGCTTTTGCTTGCCATCGTGCTTTTCATGCCGGAGTACAACGGCTGCAAGCGGTGGATCGTGCTGCCGGGGCTGGGCACGCTGCAGCCCAGTGAAATCGCAAAATTCTCGATTGTGCTGGTGTTCTCGCATATCATCTCACTGAATCACGACAGGATGAAGTCGTTTTCCACAGGCGTTGTGCCGTTCGCGTTGATTCTGGGGGTCGTCACGGTGCTCATGCTGCTGGAGCCGCACCTGTCCGGCACGGTGCTGATTCTGGGCAT
>OGMP01001516.1_pt1 | contig 17818 bp, 17 predicted proteins | sample 1573261 | NCBI WGS metagenome assembly OGMP01 (sample SAMEA2581878, study PRJEB24529) | metagenome | biome: Human gut stool | place: China | collected 2011 | reverse complement strand
TGTCCTTCAGGTACTCTTCCAGATCGGTGCGGTACAGGGTCATGAAGTTATCAGCGAACTGATAGATGCAGACACCGATGTTGGCAGAGCCGGCAGCAGAAGCAGCGGTGCTGGAAGCAGCAGCGGAAGAAGCAGTGGAAGCAGCAGTGGAGCTGGAGGAACCGCCACATGCGGTCATGGCAGCGGTTGCGCCCACGACAGCAGAAGCCTTCAGGAAGTCACGACGAGAAATCATTTTCATAATTGTGTTCTCCTTCATTCGTATCATAGCAATTTCACAGGCGCATTTATTGCACACACCTGGATTTCCTGCTTGTATTATAACCGCCTGCGAAGCGGTCTGCAAGAGAACAAGTCCACAAGAATCTGAGATTTCTTTTGTGCTGTTTCAACAAAAGGAATTTTCAAAGGACAAAATAATTTCCGTAACAAGCACAATTTTTCATAAACGTGCAACTTCTGGATAAATCGGTCGGAGCAGGGTCGGATTTCTTTCAAAAAGATTACAAAATGTTGCATGACACGGTTCGACCCTTCCGGACAAAAACCGTGCAGCTCCCGGAAATTACCGGGAGAACTGAAAAAACTTTTCAACTGTGGGGACTTTCCGGCAAACCGCTGCCGGGCAGCGCGCCCCGCAGTTTTTTTGCGCTCCGGACGGAATTACTGCAAACGGATTTCTGGGAGAAAAAACAGCTTTTTCAGAAAGATTCGATAGAACGGAGTTTTTTAAGACTTAAAATTATACAATTTGAAAAAATCGTGTTTAAAAATACGAAATGGCCCTGAAAAAGCACACACTGTTGCGGCAGCACGAGGCGTGGTAAGCTGTTGCCATAGCCCGGAGCCGCCGGGCAGAAAGGAGGAACCAACACGAACCATGGGGCAGAGGAAAACGTCCAAGGGGCTGGACAGCCTGAGCCGGGCCACCGACATCCTGAGCACGCTTCTGGCACAGCAGGTGCGGGAACTGAATGCCCGGCAGCGGGAGAACCGCCGCAGCGGGGCAGAGGACCCAGGCACCATGAAGGGCCTGAAGGAGGCCACGGCGGTGCTGAAGGATCTGGCTGCGGTGGCGCGGTCGCTGAACGACCAGGGCGTGCAGGCGGAAGGAACGGAGAGCGGTGTGGTGCTGCTGCCGCGGGTGGAGGAGGAAGAACCATGAACACAGAGGAACACCGGACCCCGGTGGTGTGGCGGCCCCAGCCCCGGCAGGCCGAGTTCATGCGAAGGCCGGAGCCGGAAGCACTGTACGGCGGCGCGGCCGGCGGCGGAAAAAGCGATGCATTGGTCATCGAGGCACTGCGTCAGGTGGATATTCCGCATTACAGAGCGTTGATCCTGCGCAAAACATACCCGCAGTTGTCGGATCTAGTGGACAAAAGCCAGATGTACTACCGCCGGGCCTTTCCGCAGGCGCAGTACAACGCCACGGCCCATGTGTGGAACTTCCCCAGCGGGGCCAAGATCTACTTTGGCTCCATGCAGTATACCAAGGACCGCACCAATTACCAGGGCAAGGCCTACGACTTCATCGGCTTTGATGAGCTGACCCATTTTGAATGGGAAGAGTACAGCTACATGATGAGCCGCAACCGCCCCACCGGGCCGGGCACCCGGGTGTACATGCGGGCCACCACCAACCCCGGCGGCATCGGCCACGGGTGGGTGAAGGCGCGGTTCATCACTCCGGCCCCACCCGGCACGCCCATCGTGGAGGAATACACAGTGCGGCGGCCGGACGGCACCGAACAGAAGCTGCAGCGGGCAAGGGTGTTCATCCCTTCCAGCATTTTCGACAACCCGGCTCTGCTGCAGAACGATCCCGGTTATCTGGCCAGCCTGGCTGCCATGCCGGAAGCGGAAAAGCAGGCGCTGCTCTATGGCAGCTGGGACAGCTTTTCCGGCCAGGTGTTCACCGAGTGGCGCAACGACCCGGCCCACTATCAGGATCAGCGCTGGACCCACGTCATTGCCCCGTTTGCCATCCCGAAGCACTGGCAGATCTACCGGGGGTTCGATTTCGGGTTTTCCAAGCCGTTCTCGGTGGGGTGGTATGCGGCCGATGAAGAGGGGCGGCTCTACCGCATCAAAGAGCTGTACGGCTGCACCGGCCGCCCCAACGAGGGCCTGCGCATTGACCCGGTGGAACAGGCCCGGCGCATCCGGGAGGCGGAGCAGAACGACCCTGTGCTGCGGGGGCGGGTGATCCATGGCGTTGCCGACCCGGCCATCTTTGATGAGAGCCGGGGCGAGAGCATCGCGGCCATGATGGAGCGGAGCCCCAACTTCCTGCACTGGAAGCCCGGCGACCACACCCGCCTTGCGGGAAAGATGCAGTTCCACTACCGGCTCAACTTTGACGCCGACGGCCGCCCGATGCTGCAGGTATTCAATACCTGCAAACACTTCATCCGCACGCTGCCGAACCTCGTGTACGACGAGAGCAACGTGGAGGATATCGACACCCGGCAGGAGGACCACATTTATGATGAGTGCCGGTATGTGCTGATGGAGAACCCCATCAGCCCGCCGGCCCGGCGCACGGCCCTGCCGCCGCCGGATGACCCGCTGGACCTGCACCGGCAGGCAAGATTTTACAGGATCTGAAGGAGAAGAACGATGGACGATTATCAGAACGAAGCGATGCCGGTGGGTGCGGCGGAGGTGGCAGCGGCCACACAGACTCTGCAGCGTTACAAGGCCGGCAAGGCGGCACTGGACAGGCGCCTGGTGGACAACGAACTGTGGTTCCGCATGGGGCACTGGAAGAACTACCAGAACCCCATGATGCCCGGCAAGGCCCAGCCTTCCAGCGGGTGGCTGTTCAACAGCATTGCCAACAAGCACGCCGATGCCATGGACAACTACCCGGAACCGAACGTGCTGCCCCGAGAGGCAGATGACGAGGACACCGCACGGGCACTTTCCAGCGTTTTGCCGGTGGTGCTGGAACAGGCCGACTACGAGCAGGTGTACAGCGACTGCTGGTGGCGCAAGCTCAAGCAGGGCACCGGGGTCACCGGTGTGTTCTGGGACCCGGCAGCCCGGGGCGGCGTGGGGGAGATTGCGGTGCGGGCCATGAACTTGCTGATGCTCTACTGGGAGCCGGGCGTAGCGGACATTCAGGACTCACCGGATTTTTTCAGCCTGAGCCTGGAGGACACCGCACAGCTCACGGCCCGCTACCCACAGCTGGCAGGCCACACCGCCGGGGTGCTGGATGTGCCCCGCTACATCCACGAGGACGGCGCGGACACCGCTTCCCGCAGTGTGGTGGTGGACTGGTACTATAAGCGCCCGGACGAAAGCGGCCGCATGGTGCTGCACTACTGCAAGTTCTGCAACGGGGTGGTGCTGTACGCCAGCCAGAATGACCCGGCACTGGCACAGCGGGGCCTGTACGACCACGGGCAGTACCCCTTCGTATTCGATCCGCTGTTCATGGAAGAGGACAGCCCGGCGGGTTTTGGCTACATCGACGTGATGAAGGATTGCCAGACCGCCATCGACCAGATGAACCATGCCATGGACGAAAACGTGCTGCTGTCGGCCCGGCAGCGCTATGTGCTCAGCGACACCGCCGGGGTCAACGAAGAAGAGCTGGCCGACCTGAGCCGGGACATCGTGCATGTGGTGGGCCGTCTGAACGACGACAGCTTCCGCCCGCTGCAGACGGCCGGTCTGCAGGGCAGCAGTCTGAGCTACCGTCAGAGCCGCATCGAGGAACTGAAGGAGATCAGCGGCAACCGCGACATGACCCAGGGCGGCACCACCGGCGGTGTGACGGCAGCCAGTGCCATTGCGGCCCTGCAGGAAGCCGGAAGCAAACTGAGCCGTGATATGCTCAAGAGCGCCTACCGGGCCTTCTCCCGCCAGTGCTACCTGATGATCGAGCTGATGCGGCAGTTCTATGATGAACAGCGCATCTTCCGCATCGTGGGGCCCAGCGGTGAGAACCAGTTTTTGCCCTTCTCGGCGGCAGCCCTGCGCCCGCAGCCGGTGCGCGAGGTGGGCGGCGTGGAGCTGGGCAGCCGGGAACCCATTTTTGACATCGTGGTCAGCGCGGCCAAGAAGAGCACCTTCAGCCGCCTGAGCCAGAACGAGACGGCAAAGGAGTGCTATCAGCTGGGCTTTTTCGACCCCGCCAATGCCGACGCGGCCTTGGCGGCGCTGGAAATGATGGACTTTGAGGGCATCGAGAAGGTGCGCCAGCGGGTGCGGCAGAACGGCACACTGGCCCAGAAGCTGGCACAGCTGCAGCAGGCGGTCCCGCCGCAGACCGGCACCGGTGGTGCGGTGCTGCCCGGCAGTCTGCCGGTGGCCGCTGCGGCCCGCGCCATGAACGTGAAACTGTAAGGAGGTGAAACAAGAATGATGAAAGTATGTTACAGCGAGCTGGATGGCCCCGAGGGCCTGAGCTGCCGACTGGAGGCTGCCGGACATGCAGGCTTTGCCCCTGCCGGGCAGGACATCGTGTGCGCCGGGGCAAGCACCCTGATGCAGGCACTGGTGTACCTGCTGGCCGGGGAAGAAAATGCCCATGCCGACGCCTGGGAGGAACCGGACGGGCCGCGTCTGGCCGTGCAGGCCGACGCACCCTGTGCCGCATGGGTGCAGGGGGCCTTTGAGCTGGCCAAGGCGGGGTTCACCCTGCTGGCCGAGCGCTACCCGGACAATATCCGCTTTGCGGATGTGAGCCGCCGGGGCGAACAGAGCATGATGGACCTGCAGATGTTTGCAGAAGAGGCAGCGCCTGCGGCCCCGGCCCTGAGCCCGGCACAGGCCCGGCAGGCCGTTGCCTCCGGGACGATGGAACCGGGGGAGAAAACTGCGCAGCCGGTGCCGGAAGCAAAACCGGATCCGGAGCCGACCGAACCGGAGACGCCCCAGCCGGAGCTGCCCCGCCTAGCGGTGCCGCCCCTGCCGCTGCAGGCCCGAAACGCGGTGCGGGAGCTGCATGCCCGCTGGGCGGCTGAGGAAGCCGACCTGCGCCGCAGCCAGCCGGAGTTCCGCCTGCAGGAGGAGCTGAAGAACCCGGAGATGCGCCGCCTGATGCAGCTGCCCGGCATGCGGATGCGGGACGCCTACCGTCTGGCCCACTACGACGAGAGCCTGCACCGTGCGGCACAGGCCGTGGAGCAGGGCGTGGTGCAGCGCATCCAGCAGCGGGCCGCCCGCCCCGCAGAAAACGGCATCCGCCCCGGTGGTGCGGCCACGGTGCATCCGGATGTGGCCAGCATGACCCGCGCCCAGCGCGAAGCCTTGGAGCGCCGTGTGCTGCACGGTGCTCAGATCGAACTGTAAACCCGACAAGAGAAAGGAAAAACGTATGATGAACTTCAACATCCAGCTGTTTGCCGACAACCTGCAGAACACCACGGCCACCATGTCCAAGGAGATGAAGACCTTCTATGAGAAGCGTCTCATCGACCAGGCAGAGCCGCGTCTGGTGCATGACCAGTTCGCGGATTACTACCCGGTGCCCCAGAACGGCGGCAAGACCATCGAGTTCCGCAAGTACGACAGCCTGCCCAAGGCCACCACGCCCCTGACCGAGGGCGTGACCCCCAACGGTCAGGCCCTGAACGTGACCACCATCACCAGCGACCTGCACCAGTACGGCGGCTGGACCCCGCTCACCGATGTGCTGCAGATGACGGCCATCGACAACAATGTGGTACAGGCCACCCGCGTTCTGGCAAGCCAGGCGGGCCGCACCATGGACAGCATCACCCGCGATGTGCTGGCCGGCGGCACCAACGTCATCTATGCGCCGAAGCTTTCCGCAGACGGCACCGAGACTGCCGTCACCAGCCGCAAGGCGCTGGACAAGAGCTGCACCCTGACCCCGAAGCTGTTCTTCCAGGCGGCGGCACAGCTGGGCGCGATGAACGCTGACCCCATCGGCGACAGCTACATCGCCATCATCCATCCCTACGCCGCCTACGACCTCAAGACCTGCAAGGAGTTCATCGAGGCCCACAAGTACGCCGACCCCGACACCATGTACCGCGGCGAGATCGGCAAGCTGGGCAACATCCGCTTCATCGAGGCCAGCGAGGCAAAGATCTGGAAGGACGCTACCTGTCCGGAGGGTCTGGCCGTCTTTGGCACCCTCGTGCTGGGCGCCCACGCCTACGGCGTCACCGAGCTGGAAGGCGGCGGCCTGGAGCACATCGTCAAGCAGCTGGGCTACGGCGACGATCCGCTGAACCAGCGTGCCTCTGTGGGCTGGAAGGGTATGCGCGCTGCCGAGCGTCTGGTGGAGCAGTACATGGTGCGCATCGAGAGCGTGTCCAGCTATTCCACCACTGCGGCGGCAAACTGAGCCAGCCGGAAAGGAGAAGCTATGGCAGAAAAGAAGAATGTCCGCATCCGGCTGTTCAAGGACAACAGCCGGTACAAGGGCGATCTGTTCGTGAGCGTCAACGGCGTGAACTACAAGATCCGCCGGGGCGTGGAGGTGGAAGTGCCGCCTGAGGTGGCCGAGGTGCTGGAACACAGCCAGCAGCAGGACGAGCACACCGCCGCCCGCATCGCTGCGGCAGAGACTGCGGCCCAGTAAAATAAGACAACGCGGCCCGGCAGAAACGGCGGAGAAGGCCGCTTCTGCCGGGCCTTTTTGGAAAAAGCGAAAGGAGGCTTTTTATGACGGTAGGAGAAGCGATGGAGCGAGCCGAAGAGCTGCGCCCGGGAAGCCGTGTCGCGGCCCGCACCCGGCAGCGCTGGCTGTGCGAGGTGGACGGGATGCTGCGGGAGAAATTTTTCCGGCCCAGCAGCGCCGACAGCCGGGAGGGCGTGGGCGCGGACATTGCGTGGGACAACGGTCTGCGGGATGACGACGTGCTGCTGGTGCCGCCGCCCTTCGACAGCCTGTACCCGCACTATCTGTGCGCCATGACGGACGCCGCGCTGGGCGAGAACGACCGGTACGCCGGTGAGCAGGCTCAGTACAACAGCATCTTAGCCGAACTGGCCGCGTGGCTGCGGCGGAAGAATCTGCCCGCCCGGGGCTGCAGCTGGCGTTGGTAAGGAGGGAGAAAGATGATACTTTCGAACCGGAACGGCCTGAAAAACACCCGGAACATGCTGCGGGTGTTCGGCGGGCTGAACGAGACGTACAGCTGCACCGAGGCAGAGTACAGCGCGGGCATCAACTTTTCGGCCCGGAATTTTCCGGCCCTGAGCACCCGTCTGCCCCGGCGGAAGCTGCGGGAGGAAGCAGACCTGAACGGGATGTATCACCTGAACGGCCTGTTGACCGTCTGCGGCAGAGACCTCGTCTACACGCCGGATGACGCTGATGAGATGGAAGTGACCCTGAAAGACGCCGTGGAGGACGGCAAGAAAACGCTGGTGGGCATCGGAACGAAGATCCTGATCTTCCCGGACAAGCTGGCTTTCGACACTGCCAGCCGGAAGGTGAGCGCTCTGGGCGCGGTGTGGTCGGGCAAAAACGCCAGCGTAGAGTTTGCACCCTGCGACGCGGAGGGCAAGGTCTACGAGGTGAGTGGCTGCGGCCCTGCTGAGCCCGACAAGCCGACGGACGGCCAGCTTTTCCTGCGGGTGGAAGACCCGGAAAAGCCATGGAGCAGCGAGAGCACGCTGGAAGTATATAGTGAGGCGTCCGGCAACTGGTCGGCGGTGGTGTTGGACTACTGCCGCATCTCGGCAAAGGGGGTGGGGACAGACTTTGCGGCAGAGGACACCGTGACCCTCACCGGATCGGCAGCAGAACAGGCCGGGCAGTGGAACGAGCTGGACGGCGACCGCATCGTCTACGACGCCGGCGCAGATGCCCTGCGCGTCAAGGCCGACCCCGGCGGCGAGTGGTTCTATGGCCGTCTGACCCGCACCGGCGCAGCGGTAAGGTGGGTGAGTCTGGACGGCAGCGTCAGCCGGGAGTTCGTCTCGGCAGAGGTGGTGGAGCTGGAACGCCGGGTGCCGGACATGGACTACCTGACCGAGTGCGACAACCGGGTGTGGGGATGCTCCAACAAGGAGAACGTCATCTACGCCTGCAAGCTGGGCGACCCCACCAACTGGTTCTCCTACCGGGGCATTGCCGCCGACAGCTATGCCGTGACCGTGGGCAGCGACGGGGCATTTACCGGCGCGGCTACCTGTATGGGATACGCGCTTTTCTTCAAGGAAAACACCCTTCACAAGCTTTACGGCTCCAAGCCCTCGGATTTCCAGCTCAGCAGCCTGCGCTGCCGGGGAGTGGCAAAGGGCGCTGCCCGGAGCCTCTGCGTCATCAACGAGACGCTTTATTATCTCTCGCCCGACGGCGTGATGGCCTGGGACGGCAGCATCCCCACCAAAGTCTCGACGGCCCTCGACCCGGCCCGGCTGCGGAACGTGAAGTCGGCGCTGGGCGGCGCGCTGGACGGGCGGTATTATCTGCACCTCGTGCGGGGCAGCGGCGAAGCCCAGGCCGTGCGGCTGCTGGTCTACGACACCGAACGGGGGCTCTGGCAGGAGGAAGATGTCTGCTCCTACGAGATGGCCGGAAGCGGCGGGCAGCTCTATCTCTGGGACGGAAAGGCCATCTGGGCCGCAGATGCAGACCGGGAGGAGAACTGGCAGCAGGCGGGCGGCATCGAAGACGGCGTGAGCTTCGAACTCGTCAGCGGGAATATCGGGCTGGACAGCCCGGAAGAGCTGTATCTCTCCCGGCTGACGCTCCGGCTCGAGGCCGAGGTGAAGAGCCGCATCGAGGTGGCTGTGAGTTACGACAGCGGAGCGTGGGAGACACTGGCCCAGCTGACCGCCGACGGGCGGCGCTGCTTCGATGTTCCGTTTGTGCCGAGGCGGTGCGGGAGCCTGCGGTTCCGGCTGAAGGGCAGAGGTCAGCTCACCCTGCGCAGCCTGACCCGGACGAGCGCCGCCGCGAAGGGCGGCATTCTGGCACAGGAGGTGAACTGAACATGGCAAGTGTCACAGGACTTTCGAAGATCGGACTGCCCCATCTGAGCGAGAACATGGACGCGGAGGATGCCCGCGCCATCCGTAACTACTTATACCAGATGCAGGAGCAATTACAATATGTGCTTTGCAATCTGGACGTGGAAAATATGTCGGAGCCGCTGCGCGCCCGGCTGAACAGCATCCAGTGAGAAAGGAGAATTTATGAGCACCGAGAAAAAGAAAGAACAGCAGCTGCTGGAAGATGTGACTGCCCAGCATGCAGTCCAGTCCTCCTACAGCACGGCGGGACTGAACAGCCGCAAAGAGGTGGAGAATGCACTGGCAAATGCGGAGTACACCCCCGGTCAGAGCGTCACCAACGCAGCAGCGGATCTGAAAAACTGGCAGCAGAACCGGCCGGGCAAGTATGAGAGCACCTATCAGGGCCGCATCGAAGACCTCATCGGTCAGCTGCTGGAGCGGAACAGCTTCCAGTACAGTTATGCACAGGACCCGCTCTACCGCCAGTATGCCCAGCAGTACACCCAGAACGCCCGCAACGCCAGCGCGGACGCCGCCGCACAGGCTGCGGCCCTCACCGGCGGCTACGGCTCCAGCTATGCGGCCAGTGTGGCCCAGCAGGCGTACCAGCAGCAGATGGGCGCGCTGAACGACGCCCTGCCGTCCCTCTACCGGCTGGCGTTGGACACCTACAACAGTGAGGGCGACGATGTCGTGATCCGAATCGACCAGCTCAACACGCAGGAACAGAACGCACAGGCGCAGTATAACGCGGAGCTGTCGGACTATTACAGCCAGCTCGACCGGAAGGGCAGCGCCTACAATGCTGCCTACGAGCAGGACTATGGTCGCTATCAGGACTATCTGGGCCGGCTGGACACCCTGTACGGCTACTATTCCAATCAGGAGCAGCAGGCCATCGCCAAGCGCCAGCAGACGTTCAATAATGTGCTGAGCATTCTGGGCGTTATCGGCGACGCGGTACAGCTGGCCATCACCGGAACCACCGGCATCGGCTCGCTGATGGGTACGCTGGCCAACACCGGGTATAATATGTATGCCAAAGACCGCGCCTACGCGGCCGAGCGTGCTGACGCTGCGTGGGACCAGCAGATGCAGGAGACCCAGCGGCAGGACAGCCTTGCCCAGCAGAAGTACAAGAACGAGCAGGCGGAGCGGCAGTATCAGGACACCCTGCGCCAGCAGGAGTTCAACAACAATGTGACCAGCGAAAAGCTGAATATCGCCAAGGGCGAATGGGCGCTCAAGCAGTCCAAGGCAGCCCAGAGCGCCCAGCAGGCTGCGGCAAACGCCGGGGCAAAGAGTGCGGGCAGTTCGGGAGGCTCGGGCAGCGGGTCAGTGCTGTCGTCCGGAGGCAGCACCATCGTACCTTACAGCGCCGCCCGTCTCTACCGGCAGGGCAGGAGCGATACGGCCATACGCAGCGAACTGCTGAAGGAGGGCTATTCCAACGATGAGATCGCCAATATCCTGAAGCAGCTGGGAAGCTGAGAAATACGAAAAGGCCGCAGCGTGGAACACGGAACGGTGTTCTGGGCTGCGGCCTTGGGTCGTTTGAGTTTTATTTATAAGATGGGTGAGGGAGTAAAGGGCGTTGTTGCTGCGATAGACATTCCTAGAGATTGGAACCCGCGGGCTAAGCAACAGCCCACTGGGCTGATTGCTTACGCCGTCGCTGACGCGCCGTCGCCGCCCTGTTCGAGTCCCACTGGACATCCCCACAATAGAAAAAGACCCGCAAGCATATGCTCGCGGGTCTTTTTAGTGGGGTGCCCAGTGGGACTCGAACCCACGGTCTCCAGATCCACAATCTGGCGCGTTAACCGACTACGCTATGGGCACCACATAGATGCGCCCGAAGGGACTCGAACCCCCGGCCCACTGCTTAGAAGGCAGTTGCTCTATCCACCTGAGCTACGGGCGCACGTTGTTATCCCATTGGGTTCTGATATGGTTCGCAGCTGTGAGTCGAAGCACGCTGCGAGAAGTATAATACCATAGCCCCGGGGTTCTGTCAAGAGAAATTTGAAACTTTTTTGCGCTTTTTGCAAAAGGCTTCTCACAGCAGCCACATCCCCACAAAGCCGAACGTAAGCCCGAAGGCTGCGCCTGCCAGCACATCCCGGACGAAGTGCGCCCCAGAAAGCACCCGCAGCAGACAGATGAGGGCGGCGATGGTCAGCATCACGACGCCGACGGCAGGGTAGAAGTAGAGCCACACCATCCCGAGGACGGCGGCACTGAGTGCGTGGCGGGAAGGGCAGGAATTGCCGTGGGTCTCCTTAGATACCAGCGGCACGAAGCCCGGCTGCTCATAAGGGCGGGGAAAGTTGAGCCTCGCCCGCAGGATGGTTCCCAGCCAGAACGCCAGACCCGGAACGAGAATGGCCCGGGCAATGACCTGCATAAAATCAAGAGCGCCGCCGCCCCGTCCGATGGTAAGCATCGTGAACCACCGGAGGTTGAGCAGCACCAGAAGCACCGGATAGCAGACGAAGGGCACGAGGGGGAGCCAGCGGTTGAGCAGGATGATGCCCTCTCGCAGGGCGGGATGTCCTTCGAGCCAGTCTGTCAGTCGTTTATATCGTTCCGGTGTCATGCTGTTCCCTCCCTGAGAGATTCATTCAAAACAGGTGTTGAGGTAGTTTTCCACATCGAAAGGCTCCGGCGTGGAGTCCTTGCGCAGGTAGAGGGGATGGTGGGGGTGGCCCTTTTTGCTGCGGGGACCGAAGGTCACCCAGGGGATGTTCTTTTCCCGCGTCAGGGCAACCATCTCCCGCATCAGGCCGGGCAGATAGTCCCGCTTTTCAATAAGAGTACCCCATGCGGCCCACATGGTGGGCTCGGTCTGGGCCAGCACGGCCTGCAGCCAACGGAGATTTTCGTCGCAGAGGATGCGGTCAGGCGTTTTGTCCATGTCGTTGGGGTTGGTGGCCCGCTGGGGGTAGACGTTGAACATGATCCAGCTGTCAAAGCCGTTGGCGTTGGCCAGACGCTCGACGCTCTTCAGAGTGGGGTCCAGCGCACCGGGCTGGGCGGTGCTGGGGTTGATGCCGATGCACACCAGCGGGCGGCGGCCCACCCGCCCCAGCACATAGCGGTAGGGCTGGTAGGTGTGGGGCTCGTAGTACCACAGACCACCGGGATATTCGTCGGCTTCCAGCCGGGGAAGAGTTTCACAAAGCATAGCTTACCTCACAAGAAACGTGTGTTTCTTTTATCGTACCTTAAAATTTGTGCGAAAGCAACACCTTGAGGCGAGAAAGTCTCCCATAATTTCGATTTTCATGCTATACTATCCCTTAGAGGAAAGTATCCCTCTTCGCTTGCTGAAAAAGCAGAAGGAGTTTTGTTTATGATAGAAGATTACCGCAGCGCCCAGCGTGCGGGCCAGCGTGCCTATCGGGCCAATGTGGCCCGGGGGCAGTCGCCCTATCTCGCGGTGCTGGACGACATCCTCACCGATGTGGACATCGTGGCGCAGGAGCCTCTGGGGCTGGTGGACATCCCGGCCGAGAGCATCGTGGGTACCAAGACCGCCGGACGCCACACCGCCTTTGCCTCCAATTTCATGCCTCTTCTCGACGACGACACCGAGTTTGCAGCCAAGTGGTCGAACCTCTGTGACGCCCATCTGGAAGAGGGCATCCACACCCCTATTATTGCCTTCGAATACCTGAACAAATTCTATGTGCAGGAGGGCAATAAGCGTGTCTCCGTCCTCAAATACTATGAGGCCGTGAAAATTCCCGGCACTGTCACCCGGCTCATCCCGGCAAAGAACGACACACTGGAAAATAAGCTCTATTACGAGTTCCTTGATTTTTACAAGCTTTCCCGCATCAACTACATCAGCTTCTCCCGGCTGGGGGGCTATGCAAAGCTGCAGACGCTGGCCTGCAAGGCCACGGGCGAGGCGTGGACGGACGACGACCGGCTGAATTTCTCGTCCCTCTACACCATGTTCAGCCAGCAGTTCTATGCGCTGGGCGGCGGCTCACTGGGCCTGACGCCGGGCGATGCGCTTTTGGTGTACCTGTCGGTGTACCGTTATGCCGATGCCTGCGAGTCCACCCCGACCGAGGTGCGGGAGAATCTGGCCCGCCTCTGGGACGAGGTGAAAATTCTGGCAGAGCCCCACGCTGTGGAACTGCTGCTGGAGCCGAAGCGCAGTTCTGAACCGCTGCTGAGCAAGCTGAACATTTTCAGCTCCCGCCCCAGCGAGCTGCGGGTGGTGTTCCTCCACGAGCACAACGCCCGGACCAGCGCATGGGTGCGCGGACAGGACAAGGGCCGCGCCGCGCTGGTGAAAGCTTTCCCGGATAAGCTCTATGTCAGCTGCCGGGAGAACGTCAACCCCGAGGTGGATGCAGAGCAGGTGCTGGAAGAGGTGGCCCATGACCATGCGGACATCGTCTTCACCACCAGCGCCCGGATGCACACCGCCTGCCTGAAGGTCGCGGCCCAGCACCCCAAGACCCGTTTCTTGAACTGTTCCCTCAATGCACCTCATCCGCTGGTGCGCACCTACTATCCCCGCACCTATGAGGTGACCTATCTGCTGGGAATGCTGGCAGGCATCGTCTCCCACAGCGACAAGGTGGGCTATGTGGCTGCAAACCCGGTGTACGGTGTGCCTGCGGCCATCAATGCCTTTGCTCAGGGCGTGCGTACCGTCCGGCCCGACAGCCGGGTGGTGCTGCGCTGGGCCTGTCTGTGCGATGCGGCACACCCGCAGGATTTCTCGGACAGGAAAGACATCGAAGTCTTCTACAGTCAGGACTTCCGGGAGCCGGAAGGCACCTACCGCGATTACGGCCTCTGCCGCCGCCTGCCCGACGGCGTTCTGCAGCCGCTGGGCCTGCCGGAGTGGCGGTGGGACGTGTTCTTCACCGAGATCGTCCGCTCCGTGTTTGCCGGAACATGGGACAGCGCCCCCGGCGGCAGGGCGATCAACTACTGGTGGGGCCTCAAGAGCGGTGCCGAGCGGGTGGAATACCCCATCCAGCTGAACGACGGCACCATGCAGCTGCTCAAGATGGCAGAGCGCCAGCTCTGCGATGGGGAGATACAGGTTTTCCCGACCGAGAGCTACAGTCAGGGCCATGCCCTTCACCATGCGGCTTCCGGCATCTATACGCCCAAGGAACTGATGGAGATGGACTGGCTGGAAGAGTGCGTGGAGGGCGAACTGCCCAGCTACGACGAACTGGACGCCAAGACCCGCAGCCTTTTGAACATCAATGGTCTGGACATCGTAAAGGGAACGCCGCAGTAACATGCAAAGACCCAAGGATAGAAAAGAATGGAGCAAAAGCATCGTGAAAATACTTGCGATTTCGGATGTGCCGTCCAAACTGCTCTGGGACGAGAGCGTCCGCAAGCGGCTGGAAGGCATCGACCTTATCCTCTCCTGCGGTGATCTGCCGAAAAAATATCTCGAATACCTCACAAACTTCACCACCGTCCCCATCCTGTACGTCCACGGCAACCACGACGGCAGTTATAAGGAGTCAGAACCGGGTGGCTGCATCTGTGTGGACGATGCGGTCTATGTCTGGAAGGGGCTGCGCATCATGGGTCTGGGCGGGTGCAATCGGTACAACAGGGACGATACCTTCCAGTACACTGAGGCTGAAATGCGGCGGCGCGCCCGGAAGCTCTGGCTCGCGGCCCGGCGGGCGGGCGGCATCGACATCCTGCTGACCCATGCCCCGGCATCCGGCCTCAACGACGGCACCGACAAGGCCCACAAGGGGTTTCAGGTATTCAACGATCTGATGGACCTGTATCAGCCCAAGTGGTTCATACACGGGCATATGCACCTGAATTATGGGGCAAACCTGCCCCGCGTCTGCACCCGGGGCGGCACGACGGTCATCAACGCCACCGAGCGGTACGAGTTTGAGATACCCGACCCCGTTCAGGTGCCGAAGCGGAAGCTGTTCGGGTGGGGATAAAAATCAAAGAAAAAGGAGAACGACAATGGAGATAGAACGCGCCTTGCAGCAGCTGGAATTGCTGCAAAAGAAGCTGTACGCCTACCACTGTGCGGACAGCTCCCTTTATCTGGACGCCGTGACCACCGCGCCCAGCGATACCTCCGAGGGCCGGGGCGTGGCCATGAGCATTCTGGCGGGAGAAAGCCAGAAACTGATGACCTGCCCCGAGACGAAAGCGCTGCTGGATGAGCTGAGCGCCCGGGCCGGGGAGCTGGACCTCGTCCACCGCCGCGAAGTGGAGGAGCTGCGCCGCAGCTGCGAGCAGCTGACCCGCATCCCGGCTGACGAATATATGGCCTACAAAGAGCTGTGCAACCGGGCGGACGACGTCTGGCACAAGGCCAAGGCACAGGACGATTTTGCATTGTTCTGCCCCGTCTTGCAGGAGCTTGTAGACTACAATCGCCGCTTTGCCGGTTATTATGACGCCTCGAAAGCGCCCTATGACGCTCTGCTGAACGAGTACGAGCGCGGCGTGGATATGAAGATGCTGGACAGCTTCTTTGCGACGCTGCGGGAGGGGCTGGTGCCGCTCATCCACAAAATCGGCGATAAGCCGCAGATCGACGACAGCTTCCTGCATCAGGAATACCCGGCAGCACGGCAGAAGGCCTTTGCCGACTATCTGATGGAAGTGATGGGCCTCGACCGCAGCCATTGTGGTCTGGGTGAGACGGAGCACCCCTTCACGCTGGAATTCAACAATAAGGATGTCCGCATCACCACCAACTACGACGAGCACAATGTGGCATCCTCGATGTACTCTGTCCTCCACGAGGGCGGCCATGCTCTGTATGAACTGGGCATCCGGGATGACCTGCAGTACACCTGTCTTGCGGGCGGCGTCTCAATGGGCGTCCACGAGAGCCAGTCCCGTTTCTATGAGAACCTTATTGGCCGGTCGCGGCCCTTCGTGGAAGCTATCTATCCCAAGGTGCAGGAGTTCTTTCCCCAGCAGCTGGGTGGCGTGAGCGCAGAGCAGTTCTACCGCGCTGTCAATAAGGCTCAGCCCAGTCTCATCCGCACCGAGGCCGACGAGCTGACCTACTGCCTCCACGTCATGGTACGGTATGAGATCGAAAAGCAGCTCATCGGCGGCACGCTGGAAGCAAAAGATGTGCCGGCTGTCTGGGCGAAGCTTTATAAGGAATATCTGGGCATCGAGGTGCCGAATGACCGGGATGGCTGTTTACAGGACAGCCACTGGTCGGGCGGTGCGTTCGGCTACTTCCCGTCTTACGCGCTGGGCAGTGCCTACGGCGCTCAGATGCTCCGCCGGATGGAGCAGGACGTGGACGTCTGGGGTGCAGCGGCAAAGGGCGACCTCACACCCATCACGGCGTGGCTGCGGGAAAAAGTCCACCAGTACGGCGGGCTGATGGAGCCTGCCGACGTGGTGAAGAACGCCTGCGGCGATTTCAGTGCTGAGGATTATATCCAGTACCTTACCCGAAAGTACACCGGGCTGTACGGCTTATAAAAAAGCAAAGGCGTCTGCACAAATGACTGTGCAGACGCCTTTGTTCGTGTTGAGGAACATCACAGCTCCAGCTTGCCGGAGACTTTGTTGATGACATAGTAGGCCATACCCTCTTCAGGCTTGACGTAGACCTTGCAGGACTGGACGCCCACCTTATGAGTGGCGCGGTAGTCGGCCTTGGCGCGCTCGATGACATCGGTGATGTTGTACTGGTTGGTGCCGAACTCGACATAAACCTCCGGGGAGAGCGGGGGACGACCGCGCCGCTGTGCAGCACCAGAAGATCTGCGCTTCTTCGGCTCTGCCGCAGGGGCCTCAGGAGCAGCGACCGCTGCGGGGGCAGCAGACTTTTTCTCAGACATAGCTTATACCTTCTTTCCTGTATTTCACTGCAAATTGGAAACGTGGATGATTTCCGGGCCGGAAGCTGTATTACCGGTCAGTCCGACCGCTTTCTGTTCGTGCCAACGATTTGGAGCACTATACTTATATAATAGTTATTTCTTTGACGTTTGTAAAGTATTTTTTGGAAAAATCATCCCCATATTTCTGCGCCCGGAACGCTAAATTCTGACAAAAAGGGGGAAGAATGCCCTATAAAAAAGAAACTGTCCGGATTTGTGTGCGGCACAGCGGAGAGAAAAGAAATGCGGCGCGCGGGGAAAAGCAGGAATTTCCGGGGAATTTACCCGGCACAGCAGTCCTCGGCCCGCTTCACGACGGGGGCGAGAAGTTCCTCGTCCCAGTCTTCGGCGAGGACAAAAAGGGCCTGATCAATGACCTCCTGTGCGCAAGCGTCCGGGCGGCCCTGTGCCAGACGGAATACTGCTGCCAGCAGCCGCAGTTTGAGGGCGCGGATGTCCTCCGGCGCGGCCCAGAGCCGGGCGAGGTCGTAGTTGTCGGTGTTGCCGCAACGCATGGTGCAGGTGGCGCAGTTGGGGGCGACGCGGTGCTTTTCTGTCTCGACGATGCTGTACATCCGGCGCAGCGCGTCTTCGGCAGCGTCCGGGTCTGCAGCCAGCCGGAGACCGGAGGCCAGCACACGGTCGGTGTCCTCGGTCTTCGGCTCGTTGACGGTGGAGCGGGCCAGCCCCACCAGCGCCCCTAACAGCGCGTCGCGCTGGCGCTGGGCGTCGGTAACGGGGGCAGAAAGAAACTGATTCATAGAGAGTACTCCTTTGGGTACAATGTTGTCTCTCTCAGTATACACGCCCGCGATCCAAAAGGGGAGAGGAAATTTGCAGAAATTTGATGAGCTGTGAGCTGCATCTTGATTTTGGGAGAAAAATCCGCTATAATAACTATGTTGTCTGTAAAATAGAATACGCCGGTGTGTCGGAATGGCAGACGAGGGGGACTCAAAATCCGCTTCGTGATTTTT
>OGMP01001502.1_pt1 | contig 17966 bp, 17 predicted proteins | sample 1573261 | NCBI WGS metagenome assembly OGMP01 (sample SAMEA2581878, study PRJEB24529) | metagenome | biome: Human gut stool | place: China | collected 2011 | reverse complement strand
GTAGGGAAAGATGTCTGATGTAGACGAGAAAAAAATAGAATTTGTCAGTGACACAGATGTTAGCATACCTGTACGCTGGAAAACAGCCGCAACAGACTTGAGATGGAATAATGCTATTGCTATGGCTGTAACCATTGCAAGAAAAATTGACACTTCTAATTTATGGGACGGATATTTGCATTTCAGAGAAAAAACTGGGGATTTTAAAATTAATCCCTTTGTGTTAAAAACCATGGATATCGAAGATGGGTTTATATGTGATATTCAAACCCCCATAGATATTTCTTTTACAGAGAATGTGGCTTATCACTATATTAATTCTTTTGTTTTAACAACCTCAAGGATAACAGATAACATGCCTTGTGTTACTGGGAGTGTGTATAGCACTGATAGCACCACTATATATATTGAAATGACAAACCCAATCACAAGTATTTCTGCAAACGAAAATATAAAAGCTTTTGAAATAACTGCTACATTTGGTGGAGTTAGATATACGTTTAACCCTGTAAAAGTAGAAATATCAGATGTGTCTAGGATTAAACTTACTGTTACTGATATGGGTCAAGTATCTGGTGAGGTAAATATTTTGTATAAGAGCGAATTAGGAAATATTAAAGAAAGTGCTTATGATGCTTATATTGAGAGCTTTAATAGGGCTTTTACTTATACTATGAATTATTTGGAGGGAGAATGATATGAAAATCAAGGGGCATACAAAAATAGAATTATTTAACGCGGAAACCGGAGAGTTAGAACAAGTAGTAGAAGAAAATAATATGGTTACAAGTGCCGTACAGAAGCTTTTAAATCTTCCGGTTGAATTTGTGTCGTGTAATACAAGTATAAAAACGATTCTCGACAACACTTTACCTATATCTACTAACGCCATGGGTGGAGTGCTTCTTTTTAGTAAGAAAGCTCAAATTTGATATATGCAAATGGTGAGGGTGCAGTTGGACATGCTGGAAGAGTATATTCTGGAACTAACCCATGTACTGGGACGTTGAATGAGACAGAGTGTAGAACTCTTAGCAACGGATATCGGTTGGTGTGGGATTTTGCTACAGACCGTGCAAACGGGACAATTGCTTGCGTTTGTTTAACAAGTCGCACAGGTGGATATATCGGACTTAATGAATATTGGGATCCGACAGCAGACAATTATAATCCTAAGATAACTAATTTTTATAATTTTGATAACAACCTGTCAAGACCTTTATACAATCTCCCAAAAGATATCCCAACAAGCAAATTTGGTGGAATTAGAGGAATAGTAGCTAAAGACACCATTGTTTCTTTGTCAAATCCGTCTACAACAACATTTAGACTTTCTTATTATAAAATACTTAACACAGAAAAGATAGAATTAAATTGGGGTGATTGTGGTAGCTCTGCAAGTTCGCCATATAAGACACAGGACATATCTATTACAAACCCAGGAGATTATACTAGTTATACAGATTCAGATGGTTTTATACGTTGCATTGGATATGGTTATCAAGAACAAGAAGATAAGATACACTACGACATTTGGTTTAATTGTAATAGAATTAATGCTTTAACAGGAACTGTTGACCTTGATAAAAAAATACTTATTAATGTTCAAAGTTTTCCTGATGATTTTTATATCAAAAGGTTCGCCAATGCGGGCATCGGGAGCAGTAATTTTTATCACAAATATAACGGTTATAAACCATTTTGTTTGATGAATAATTTTATTATAGCATGGTTTCAACTTGGTACGAGTTCCTATTGTTTAGCTACTGTGGATTTTAACGGAAATTTCATAAAAAAATTTGATTTGACCAGTAATTATGACGATAGGAAGTGGGAAAGGCTTTATGATTTGAAACGTAAAGCACATTTCTTACAGAACAACCAATGTATAACCGAAGATGGGGATATTATTAGGCTAGGATATTGGCAAGATAACATTTCGAATATGGATAATATGCAAATTTATACATATACAGATATATACCCATATTTTATATCTCATTATAACTATAATGCGCCAAAACTGTATCTTAATAAAGACTTCACTTATTTGGCTACTATTAATAATCTAGCCACTCCAGTAACAAAAACTAGTGCCCAGACGATGAAGATAACTTACGATTTAATTGAATCATAGGATAGTTAAAAGGGTGAAATATATGACAATTACTCCTGATAAAATAATCACAATAGCAGGAATACAAATTAAACAAAAAATTATTCCAGATGGTCTCAGATGGAAAGACCCTACTAAAGCTAGAAACGCAAAATTTTCTCCTAATGCATTGTATAAAGCAAATGTAAAAATGCCTAAAGTGAATACAATTACAATTCATAATACTGCTGACTTAGATAATATTCAAGATGATGCTGAAAGATATACTCTTGCTACATATAATGAAAATATGGGTTCAGTTAGACCACACTTGTATGTAGACGAAAGTTCTGTATGGCAGTTACTCAGATTTGATGAAGTGGGATGGTGTAATGCAAGAGGTACTTATAATGTAGGGGCAATAGATGATATTGCTATTGAGTGTATTATGAACGAAAATAAACAATCAGATGCTATAGCAGAAGACAAAACTGCTAGATTAGCGGCATATTTTCTCCACGAAAACGACTTAGATATCTCTGCATTGAGAACACATACTTATTGGATTAACAAAAATTTAGGACTTAGTGGTAGTGTAGACTATCTTAATACTCATATTGAAAAAGGAGTAACGAAAGTTTGTCCTCTTTATATTATGCCACATTGGAGTAAATTTAAAGCAACAGTAAAAAAATATTTATTAGCATATGAAAAACCAGTAGAAAATGTACCCTATAAAATCAGAAGAAGCAAAGATAATGTTGAAAGCCAAATAGGTGTTTATAATAATCTGGAAACAGCAAAAAATATCGCTGATTACAATAGAGGCTATAAAGTTTTTGACAATTTAGGAAATTTAGTATACAAACCTAGTGTTTATTATTCTAAATATATTACCACTAAAGATAGAACGCCTATTAAATATGTGCCAGAACGCAATGCTAAAACTATATCAAGATTACCTAAAAATACAGAAATTATAGTTTATTTAGGTAGTAATGTTACGGCAGAAAACGGCACAATATGGGTTAAATTTACTAGTCCGGAATGTGAGGAGTTTCCAAACAAGTTTGCTTATATTCCGTTTCAATATATAAAAAAGAAATAAATAATAAGTATAATAAAGAAAGGAAGTAAATTTATGACAGACATACTTAACACAGTATTGGCAAATTTACTTATGGTCGGCGTTTTTCTTATTCCTTTAGTGCTTATGCGAATGGCAGATATTATTCTTGGTGTAGCTATTGCAAAGAAGAATAGTATCTCTTGGCATTGGAATAAATTCCTTTGGGGATTGTTTTACACAGTTTGTTTTATTGTTGGAATAGGTTTGTTTACTACAAGTATTAGTATGATAGAACCTATAATTAAGCAATTTGGCATTGTAGCTGACGAAGCTACTTTAACGGCTCTTAATGGGATAAGTATAGTAGCTGTATGTCTTATAATCTTAGCAATTACTGTGACTTCTTACGGCAAGGATTGTTTTGAGAAAATCAAGACATTAGCAGGGAAGAGTGAAAAATCTGGCACTACAAATTCTGTTATTACTACCTCTGAAAAGTGAGGTGCAATATGAATATAGAATTTAATGAAAACTATCTTACTGAAATAACGCAAATTGATGAAAGAAGCAAAAGCAATTCACATAGGCTAGATGAAGTTGAGGAAGACATTAAAGACCTTAAAGAAAAGAACACCACGCTGATAGAGATGTCAGCAAGTATAAAAAATCTCTCTGAAGGCATTGTAGATATTAAAACCGATGTTAAAGATATCAAACTAGACCAAAGTACTTTGAAAAATGAGGTTTCTGAATTGAAAAATTCAAATTACTGCGGGCGGAAGATGATGTCCTTGACGCTTGCGGCGGTCAGGGGGATTTCCCGTCCGTGTTCGAGGGTGAAGGCCTTGTAGCCCAGCGCTGTGAAGAGTTCGACGATGCGGGGGCGGTTGCCGCCGCCCGTCTCGACGAGCACCGTGGGGCGGAAGCGTTCGAGCAGCGGGCGGAGTTCGGTCAGCACCACGACTTCGTAGCCTTCGATGTCGCATTTGACGAAGTCGAGGCGTTCGAGTCCGGCGAAGAGTTCGCTGCCCCGGCGCATCTGGGCCGAGAACTCCGCGGCGGCGGCCGCGCCGCTGTCGTTGACGAAGTTCTGTCCCGTGCCGAAGTAGCCCGTTTCGCGCGCCGAGTCGTTGGCCATCGTGATCGGTTTGTTCTCGGTGCCCAGCGCGTAGGGGAGTATCTCGACGTTGCGGCAGCGGCGGAGGTTGCGGCGCAGGACGGCGAGGATCGGGGGAACCGGCTCCACGGCGTAGACCCTGCCCGCCGGGCCGGCCAGCCGGGAGAGCGTGCGGGCGTAGTAGCCGAGGTTGGCGCCGATGTCGATGCATGTGTCGCCCGCGCGTACCAGCTTCGGCAGGTGGTAGACGTACTCCGTGGCAGGGGCCTCGCGTCCGATGCCCAGCCGCTGCCAGAGGAAGAACAGGCGGCTCACGGCGCGCAGGTAGCCTTCTAACGGCAGGGTGCGGTAGAGAATCTTATGGATGAATTTCCCCAATTTCAATTTTTAATTTTTAGTTCCGGTAGTTGACCTCCTCGTTCAGCACCTCGACGATGAAGGGGTTGTAGAGCGTTTCGTGGCCGATCGTCGACTCGGGACCGTGGCCGGGATAGATGTGCACCTCCTCGCCCAGCGGAATCAGCGAGTCGAGGATCGAGCGCATGATCCACGAATAATCGCCGCCCGGCAGGTCGGTGCGGCCGATCGACTCGCGGAAAAGCGTGTCGCCCGTGAAGAGCGATTTGGATTCGGGGTCGAACAGCGCCACATGGCCGGGGGTGTGGCCGGGGGTGTGGATCACGCGCAGGACGGTGTGGCCGAAGCGGATTTCGGGCGTCGTGTCGAGGTCGAGGTCCGCCGGGGGCATCTCGCCGACCGCAACGCCGAAGATGCTGCCGCTGGTCGAGGCGTTGTCCAGCAGGAACTGGTCCTTGGACGAGAGCGCGAAGGGGATGCCGTAGCGTTTCTTGAGGTGCGCGACGCCCAGCGTATGGTCGAAATGGCCGTGGGTGTTGACCGCCAGAACGGGTTTGAGTCCGTGCTGGGCGATGAAGTTGTCGAGCGCGGCGTCTTCGCGCGGGTTGCTGTTGCCGGCGTCGATGACGACGGCTTCGGAGGTGTCGTCCCAGACGACGTAGGTGTTCTCCTGTATCGGGTTGAATTGCAGGCAGGCTATTTTCATAATTCGGTCGTTTTTCGGAATCGTAATGTGTTTGTGCAAAGACTGTGCAGACCGGACGGGTCGGGCCGCATCGTCTCCGGGCGGATGTTTATCATGGGCAAATATAGCGTTTTTTACCGGATTTTACCTATCTTTATGACCCGAATAAACTTACTCGACATGAAACGACTCGTCGCTTTGATTTTCGTGCTGGCCGTGTGCGGCACGGTAGCCGCGGCCCGGCCGGGCGCCTACAGGACCGTGAAAAACATCGCCTACCGCGACGCCGGGGGCGACCGGAACATCGACACGATGTGCCGGCTGGACCTCTATTATCCGGCGGATAAGGAAGGCTTCTCGACCGTCATATGGTATCACGGCGGCGGCCTGACGGGCGGGCGGCGCGATATCCCCGAAGCGTTGAAGGAGAAGGGATTCGCCGTGGTGGGCGTGGAGTACCGGCTCTCGCCGCACGTGAAGGTGGCCGACTGCGTGGACGATGCGGCCGCGTCGGCGGCGTGGGTGGTGAAGCATATCGCCGAGTACGGCGGCGATCCGCGGCGGATTTTCGTGGCGGGCCACTCGGCGGGCGGTTATCTGACCTCGATGATCGGGCTGGACAAGCGCTGGCTCGAACCCTACGGCATCGACCCCGACACGACCTTCGCGGCGCTGATTCCCTACAGCGGGCAGGTGGTGACCCACTTCGCGCGCCGCCGCGAAATGGGGATTCCCGACACGCAGGTGGTGGTGGACGACATGGCGCCGCTCAATTACGTGCGGCCCGACTGCCGCCCGATCCTGATCCTTTCGGGTGACAGGGAGCGGGAGATGCTGGGCCGCTACGAGGAGAACGCCTACTTCTGGCGCATGATGCGCGTGGCGGGGCATCCCGACGTGCGGATTTACGAGTTCGACGGCTTCGACCACGGCAACATGCCGCAGGCCGGGCACTTCGCAGCGGTGCGCTATATCCGCGAGATGGAGCGGAAAATGGAGCGGTAGTTGTGTAGAATCGGAGCTATGAAAATAAACGGATATGCGCTTTTGCAGGCCGCGGCAGCCTTGTGCGCCGCGCTTGCGCTGACGGGGTGTTCGCTGCTGAAGGTCGCCGTGGCTACGGGCGATCCCCTGTCCAAAGAGGAGATGAACGTGCGGACGATGACCCGCGGATTCTATTACGACATGGCCGCAGAGGTGGCGCGCACGGCCGATTCGATCGCCCAAGCGGCGCCGGATATGGCTACGCGGGTCGCCGCCGTGCGGTGGAAGATACGCGCCACGCGGGCGGGCGTCTCGGCCGCCATGCAGGGAATTCCCGATGTGGCGCTGGCCGACATGTGGATACTCTGCCGGCGGATGAACGAACGGTTTGCGGCGGCGCCCGATTCGCTGCTGTTCGGGGCGCAGAGCGGCATGGCGCGCGATGCGGCGGCGCGGCTCGACCGCCGGGCCGCGCGGCTGGCGCGGCAGGTGCTGGCGGAGGAGCGTTACGGGCTGATGGAGCGTTTTGTCGCGCAGTATGTGCAGGACAATCCCTCCGACGAGGGGATGGAGGCTGCGAACACCACCCTTGCGTGGATCGAGTTCCTGCGCGAGAACGGCGTAGAGCACGCCTATGCGACGGGTTCGATCGCCGAAGTGCTGGCCGACGTGAACGACCGCGTGAGCAGCCAGACGCAGCAGCTGGCCAGCAGTGTCGGCTGGTCGAAGGACATTCTCGAAATGCAGCTGCAGCAGGACAGCCTGCGCATGGAGGTCGGGGCGCGCCTCGACTCGCTCGAACGCAGTTTCACGCGCATCGTCGTCGTGGCCGAGCATCTGCCCGAAATATCGGACCGGGTGCTGGACGAGCTGAACAAACAGGTGACGCAGCTGATATATACGATGAATTACAGCGTCGATAACGCCTTCGCCGATTTCGACCGCCAGCGCGACGAGCTGCAGCGGTATGTGACCCGCGAGCGGCAGGCGTTGGTCGAGCAGCTGCGGCAGACGGCCGGCGAGGTGGTGCGGACGACGCTGGACGCGGTGCCGGGGCTGGTGGGCAAGGTGCTGCTGTACGTGGTGTCGGCGCTCGCGGTGCTGATCGGGGGACCCTTTGCGCTGGGGTTCTGGCTGGGCGGCGTGAGGGCGAGGGCCAAAGCGAAGAGAAAGGAGTAGGCAGCGGCCCGGACCGGGCTGCGGGTGTCTGAAACGGAACGGGTGCGGCGGCCTGATCGCCGTGTCGGCGGAGGTGAAGGGCGAGGGCGGCGGCTCGGCAAAATGCAAGCGAACTTGCTTTTGCCCTCAGCTTGCACTATCTTTACAGAACATAGGCGGCGGCTCGGCAATGTCCAAATAAATTTGGCATTGCTCTCGCCTTGCACTATCTTTGCCGCAAATTGGAAGACGATGGCTCGCAAAAAGGCAAATTATCCCCTCATCGAGGGGCTTGAAATAACGACGCTCGCCGCCGAAGGCAAGGCGATGGGACGCTGGAACGACGTGGTGGTGTTCGTGCCGCTGACCGTTCCGGGCGACGTGGTGGATGTGCAGATACGCTCCAAGCGCCGCAGGTTCATGGAGGGATTCGTGGTCCGCTACGTCAGAAAATCGCCGCTGCGCGCGGAGGCCTTCTGCGCCCATTTCGGGGTTTGCGGGGGCTGCAAGTGGCAGAACCTGCCCTACGAGGAGCAGCTGCGCTTCAAGACCGAGCAGGTGCGCGACCAGCTGACGCGCATCGGCAAGATCGCACTGCCGCAGATCGCGCCCTGTCTGGGGTCGGAGCAGACCCGGTTTTACCGCAACAAGCTCGAATTCACCTTCGCCGACCGCCGCTGGCTGACGCGCGAAGAGGTGGAGAGCGGGACGGACTTCGATGCCGCGCCCGCGCTCGGATTCCATATTCCCAACATGTTCGACAAGGTGCTGGACATCGACAAGTGCTGGCTCCAGCCCGATCCGTCGAACGACATCCGCACCGAGACCAGACGCTTCTGCATCGAAAACGGCTACACGTTCCACAACGCCCGCGAACACCGGGGGCTGATGCGCAACATGATCGTCCGCACGGCTTCGACGGGCGAGGTGATGGTGATCGTGGTGTTCGGCGAGGACGACCGGGAGCGGATCGCCGCGCTGCTGGACCATCTGGCGGCGAATTTCCCGCAGATCACGTCGCTGTTCTACATCGTCAACACCAAATTCAACGATTCGGTCGGGGACCTCGATCCGGTTTGCTACAAAGGGAAGGACCATATCGTCGAAGAGATGGAGGGGCTGCGGTTCAAGGTGGGGCCGAAGTCGTTCTACCAGACCAATTCGGCGCAGGCGTACGAGCTTTACAAGGTGGCGCGGGAGTTCGCGGACCTCAAACCGGAGGACGTGCTTTACGACCTCTACACCGGGACGGGGACCATCGCCAATTTCTGCGCCGCGCGGTGCAGCCGGGTGGTGGGCGTGGAGTATGTGCCCGAAGCGATCGCCGATGCGAAGGTCAATTCGCAGATCAACGGCATCGGGAATACGGTTTTCTATGCGGGCGACATGAAGCAGGTGCTGAGCGACGGGTTCGTCGCCGCCAACGGCCGTCCCGACGTGATCATCCTCGATCCGCCGCGTGCGGGCGTGGACGAGCCGGTGATCGGCGTGATCCTGCGCGCCGCGCCCCGGCGGATCGTCTACGTGAGCTGCAATCCCGCCACGCAGGCCCGCGACTTGGCGCTGCTCGACGCCGATTACCGCGTCGAGGCGGTACAGCCCGTGGACATGTTCCCCCACACGCACCATGTGGAAAATGTCGTGAAACTCGTACGGCGATGAGACTGGACGGTTTCGGGATATTCGTCGAGCGGATGCCGGCCATGGTCCGCTTCTACCGCGACGTGCTGGGATTCGAGATCCGCGAGGATGAAAACGCCTCGAACGTCTATCTGGAAAAGGACGGAACGCTGTTCCTGCTCTACCGCAGGGCGGATTTCGAGAAGATGACCGGCCGCAGGTTCGGCTATGCCGGCCCGGTGAACGGGCATTACGAGATCGCCCTGAGCGTCGAAAACCATGCGGCGGTCGATGCGGCCTTCCGCGAGGTCGTCGCCAAAGGCGCCCGGCCCGTCATGGAACCCACAACCGAACCGTGGGGCCAGCGCACCTGCTACGTGGCCGACCCCGAAGGCAACCTGATCGAAATAGGGTCGTTCAAGGCATGATTCCGGAGAGGGGATGCAGTATTTCGGATTTTTGGCGTTTTATTTGCAAGACAGTTACCTAAAAAACGGAAAATATGAAAAAACTGATTTTAATGGCGGCGGTGGCGCTGATGGCGCTTCCCGCGGCGGCACAGATGCAGGAGGCTTTCCCCAGCTATATTCAGGTGAACGGACGCGCCGAGAAGGAGATCACGCCCGACGAGTTCTACCTCTCGATCGTCATCAACGAGCGCAAGATTTCGGTCGAGAGCCAGCAGCGCGACATGATCGCGGCCCTCAAGCGGCTGGGCGTGAACGTCGAGAAGCAGTTGAAGGTGGCCAACCTTTCGAGCGAGTTCTTCAAGAAGAACACTTCGGTGGCGACGGCCAAGTACCAGCTTCAGCTGGGATCGTCGGCCGAGGTGGCCAAGGTGTGGCAGGCGCTCGACGGACTCGGAATCTCGAACGTTTCGATCCTGAAGGTGTCGCACTCGAAGATCGACGAGTATAAGGAGCAGGTGCGCGTCGAAGCGATGCAGAACGCCAAGCAGAGCGCCCAGACGCTGGCCGGGGCGATCGGGCAGAATGTCGGCAAGTGCTTCTACATTTACGATTCGAACAACAACGTGATGCCGGTGCTGTATGACAACATGGCCGTGATGCGCAGCGCCAAGGCGATGGGCGTCGCCGAGGACGCCGCTGCGGACGAACCGCTCGATTTCAAGACCATCAAGTTGCAGTACAACGTGCAGGCGAAATTCGTGCTGGAGTAGCTCTCCGGCGGCATATGCGAAGAGGATGTCCCGCGAAGGGCGTCCTCTTCGTCGTCTCAGGGTGTTGCGGACGGAGGTTGTCGCGCTTCGGGTTCCGGATTCGCGGGCGGAGCGCGGAGGAAGGCCGGGCGTGGTCGCGGACGAAGCCCGCCGGGTGCGAAAAACGGCGCCGGATGGTGCGGATTCCGAAAAATTATACTATCTTTGTTTACTTTGCCCCTTAAAAAAGGAGGAGTTATGGAAAAACAGTTTTGTTTCAACTACGAGCATTATGCGGCTCTTGCCGAGCTGTCCGATGCGGACCGTGAGCTGGTTCGGGAGGCCGAACGGGCCACGGCCAACGCCAATGCGCCCTATTCGAAGTTCCGGGTGGGGGCGGCTGCGCGGCTGCGCAGCGGGAAAATCCTCTACGGAAGCAATTTCGAGAGCGAGGTCTATCCCGCGGGGCTTTGCGCCGAGCGGACGCTGATGTTCTATGCGCAGGCCAATTATGCCGACGATCCGATCGAGACGCTGGCGATCGCTTCCGATCCCTCGGAGCGCGAATGCTATCCCTGCGGCCAGTGCCGTCAGGTGATGGTGGACGTCGAACGCCGTCAGGGCGCGCCCATGCGGGTGATTATGAGCGGCGGCGGCACGGCGACGGCCGTCGATTCGGCGGCGCTGCTGCTGCCCTTCACGTTCGTGCTCTGACCCGCAGCGAGCATGTCCGAGATACCGGCTTCGGCGGCGCGGCCCGCCGACGGCGGGGAAACGTTGCGTTGAAGTACAGGCCGCTTTTAGAAATACCCGAAAAATGTTCACTCCCGAAGATATCCTCTACGAAGACAATCATCTGCTGATCGTCAATAAACGCTGCGGCGATCTGGTGCAGCCCGATCCGTCGGGCGAAAGCGCGCTCGAAGACCAGATAAAAGCCTTTGTCAAACGCCGCGACGCCAAGCCCGGCGACGTGTTCCTCGGCGTGGTGCACCGCATCGACCGTCCGGTGAGCGGCGCGGTGCTGTTCGCCAAGACCTCGAAGGCCCTGACGCGGCTCAACGAGATGATCCGCGAGGGCCGCATCCGCAAGGTCTACTGGGCCTTGACCGAACGGACGCCCGACCCCGAAAGCGGCGAACTGCGCCATTACATCCTGCGCGACGCCCGCACCAACCGCTCGCGGGCCTGCGACGGGCCGAAGCCCGGCGCCAAGGAGGCGCGCCTGCGTTACGAAACGCTGGGGGCGGGGACCAACTATACGCTCGTCGAGGTGGAGCTGCTGACGGGGCGTCACCATCAGATCCGCGCCCAGTTGTCGAAGATCGGGTGTCCGATCCGCGGCGACCTGAAATACGGCGCGCGGCGTTCGCTGCCCGGCGGCGGCATCTCGCTCCATTCGCGGCGGGTCGAGTTCGAACACCCCGTGCGCCGGGAGCCCGTGAGCGTCACGGCTCCCGCGCCTGCGGACGACAACCTGTGGGCTTATTTCGAAACCCGTTGATTTACCGGAAAATATGCGATTGTTGATTCAGCGTGTGAAGAACGCTTCCGTCAGCGTCGGCGGCGTCGAGCTGTCCCGGATCGGGCAGGGTCTGCTGGTGCTGGTCGGCGTGGGCGTGGAGGACACGGACGAAGATATGGAGTATCTGGCGGGCAAGCTGGTCCGTCTGCGGATTTTCGATGACGAGCAGGGGGTGATGAACCTCGACGTGCGGCAGGTCGGCGGCGAAGTGCTGGTGGTGAGCCAGTTCACGCTGCAGGCTTCGACCCGCAAGGGCAACCGCCCGTCGTACGTCAGGGCGGCGCCCGAAGCCGTCTCGCGCCCGATGTACGAGCGTTTCACGGCCCGCGTGGCCGAGCTGCTGGGCCGGGAGGTGCCGACGGGGGAGTTCGGCGCCGACATGCAGGTGGCGCTGGTGAACGACGGTCCGGTGACCATCTGGATAGATTCCAAAATGAGGGATTGTTAACCGAAAAATAGAAGATGAAAAGATTATTGACAGTTTTGCTGGCAGGTATTTCCGCAGTTTTCGCCTCCTGCGGAGACGACGGCGCGGAGAAGAGGGACACATGGTTCCTGAAACCCGAAGCGGTGGTTTCGGGAACGACGGCGGAGATCTCCTGCCGCACGAAATTCGCCGACGGCGTGCTGACCGAGAGCGGCGCGGGGTTCGTATACACGCGGATCGGAGCCGCGGACGGCTATTTCGACGCCGAGCCGGTGGAGGTGAGCGGGAATGCGCTTTCGTGCCATTTGAGCGACCTCGAACCCGAAACCGACTACTTGGTGTACGCTTATCTGGAGCTGGGCGGCGCAGGGCGCATGCAGAGCGAATCGGTCTCTTTCCGGACCGGGACGGGAAGCGATCCGGGGAATGCGCCGGTATTCGGGCAGCCCGCCTACTCGGAGGTGACCTCCTCTTCGGCGGTGGTGAGCTGTACGTTCGCCTATCAGGGCGCGGAGCCTGTTTCCGAGGTCTATTTCCTCTACGGGACGGGCGGCGTTTCGAAACGCGAAGCCGTGAGTGCGCAGCCCGGTGCGAAGAGCGTCCGGCTTTCGGGGCTGGACGCTTCGACGGACTATACGTTCCGGTTGTGCGTCGCTGCGGGCGGAAAGACCTATGAGAGCGGAGAGGCGGCCTTTACGACCGATGCAGGCGACGGGCCCGGACCCGGTCCGAATCCGGGGCTGACGAAGTTTTCGGGCTGGCCCGAACTGCCCGTCGAGGTGAAGAACGGCGATTACCATTACGCCTACCATACGATCAGCGACTTCAAGGTCGGGAACTACAACGCCCGCAACTACACGGTATGTTACAGCGCCGAGAATCACGGTCCCGTATGGGTGGCCGCGCCGCTGCACAATTGTTATGTGACCAAGAGCGGGAACCGCAGCTACAGTCAGGACCCGGATGTTCCGGCGGGCATACAGCCGGCGTCGAAGTCCCTCGCCAGTCCCTACAACAAGGGCCACATGCTGGGCAACCGCGAACGTTCGAGAACGGCCGTCATGCGCAGGCAGGTTTGCTACTACACCAATATCGCGCCCCAGCACGGCGGGACGTTCAATACGGGAGGCGGCGCGTGGAACAACCTCGAAGACCTGATAGACACCTATTGGGATTCGACCGAGAGTGCCAATGTGGGCGATACGCTCTATGTGGTCGTCGGGGCTTACTACAAGACGTGGACCGACTCGTACGGCAATACGGCTTCGCCCAAGAAGGCCGCCTTCGGCGGTCAGCAGTCGGGCGTTCCGACCATGTTCTACTACGCCATGCTGCGGACGAAGAACGCCAAGTCCGGCAAATCGGTGCTGCGCTGTTCGCGCGAGGAGCTGCAGTGCGCGGCCTTCGTGATGAGCCATGCCATGCAGAAGGGGCACAAACCCTCGCGCAGCGATATGCGCAGCGTCGCGGAGGTCGAGCGGCTGAGCGGGTTCCAGTTCTTTACCAACGTGCCCAATGCGCCCAAGGATACCTATAACCCTTCGGACTGGGGATTGTAGCGATGTATGCGTGGGGCGATAACAGGCGGTTCAACTCCTATTCGGGGTATTTTCGCCGCATGTTTGGCTGCCGCGTGCAGAAACTGTCGGTGGACGCCGGATTCACGTGTCCCAACCGGGACGGAACGATAAGCGGGGGAGGATGTACGTTCTGCAACAACGGGGCGTTCACTCCCTCGTACTGCATGCCGGCCAAGGGGGTGCGGCGGCAGATCGAGGAGGGGATCGAGTTCCACCGCAGGCGTTACCGCACGGCGTCGAAGTATCTGGTCTACTTCCAGTCGTTTTCGAACACCTATGCGCCGCTGGAGCGGCTGAAGGAGGTGTACGGCGAGGCGCTGGCGCATCCCGACGTGGCGGGCATCGTCGTCGGCACGCGGCCCGACTGCGTGGACGCCGAAAAGCTGGACTATTTCGCGGAGCTGGCGCGCGGGAGGTACGTGGCCGTCGAGTACGGCATCGAATCGACCCGCGACGAGACGCTGCGGGCGGTGAACCGCGGGCATGACTTCGCCTGCGCGCGCCGCGCCGTGGAGATGACCGCCGCGCGGGGGCTGCACGTCGGGGCGCACTTTATCCTCGGACTGCCGGGCGAGACGGACGCCATGCTGCTGGAGCAGGTCGCGGCGATCAATTCGCTGCCGCTCACGACGCTGAAATTCCATCAGCTGCAGCTCTTCCGCGGCACGGCGATGGCCGCCGAATACGACGCCGACCCCGGCCGCTTCCGCTTCTGGGAGATCGGCGAGTACATCGACCTTTTCGTCGAGGTGCTGCGCCGCCTGCGGCCCGATCTGGTCGTCGAGCGGTTCGCGAGCGAGGCGCCGCCCCGCTACCATTACGGCCGCAACTGGGGGCTGGTGCGCAACGAACAGCTGCTGGCGATGCTCGAAAAAAGATTGGAGGAACGAAATGCGTATCAAGGCGAAATTTTTGTATCTTTACAGTCGCTGTGATAGGTTCGGACAGGCGGCACCGCGGCAACCGGCGAATTTATTTGCCATTGCGCCCTGCCTGCATTATGTCTTAGATAGGCGGCGCTCCGGCAAAATGCAAGTGAACTTGCTTTTGCCCTCAGTTTGCACTATCTTTGCCTTCGCAATTGCTAATATTTCCGTACCGAAATGAAACCCATCATTAAGGAGCTGATGCTGAAGCCCGTCAAGGAGTATTTCCTGATGACGGTCGGCATGATCATGTACTCTTTCGCGTGGATCGGCTGCATCCTGCCCGCCAAAGGCGTCGGCGGAGGGGCCGCGGGTCTGTCGCTCGTGTTGTGCCATGCCGTCGAGGAGTGGCTCGGCGTCTCGATTCAGATCGGTACGATGGTATTCATCATCAACGGAATACTGCTGCTGATCGCGGGATTCATCATCGGCTGGAACTTCGGCGTGAAGACCGTCTACTGCGTCGTGGTGATCTCGCTGGGGATGAACTTCTGGCAGTCGGTGCTGCCGGAGGGCGACTTCCTCCACCTCGAACGTATCCTGTCGGTGATCCTCGGCGGCATACTGGCCGGCATGGGCGTGGCGATGTGCTTCGCGCAGGGCGGCTCGACGGGCGGCACGGACATCGCCGCGATGATCATCAACAAGTACCGCACGATCAGCTACGGCAAGATCGTCATCTACTCGGATTTCGTCATCATCGGATCGTCGATGCTCGTGGGATTCCATATCGACACGGTGATCTACGGCTATGTGATGACGGCGGTCTTCGGCTATACGGTCGATATGATCATGGCCGGGAACCAGCAGTCGAGTCAGGTCTTCATCGTGACGCACGACTATGAGAAGATGGCGGAGGCCATCGTCGAGAATATCCACCGCGGCGTGACGCTCATCGACTCGCAGGGGTGGTACACCAAGAAGCAGTCGAAAATCGTCATGGTGGTATGCCGCAAGCGCGAGACCGCGATGATCCTGAAATTCGTCAAGACGATCGATCCCGACGCCTTTATGACCGTGGGGTCGGTGATGGGCGTTTACGGCAAGGGATTTCAGGCGCTCAACAAACTCTGATGCCCCTCTATGCCGACATAGTACTGCCGCTGGCGCAGCCCGCCTATACGTTCGCCGTGCCCGAAGGGATGCACGTGGCGGAGGGGACGGCGGTAGCCGTGCAGTTCGGACCCCGCAAATTCTATACGGGCGTCGTTTGGCGGGTGCATGACCGCCGTCCGCCGTTCAGGACAATCAAATCCATACAGCGCGTGCTGTACGACGCGCCCCTGCTCTCGGCGCAGCAAAAGGCGCTCTGGGAGTGGATCGCCGCGTACTACATGTGTTCGGCGGGCGAGGTGATGCGCGTGGCGCTGCCGTCGCTGATGAAGCCTTCGGGCGATACCGAGGAGGAGTTCGCCGAAGACGAGTTCCGCCCCCGCACGGAGTGCTACGTGGCGCTGGCGCGGGAGCTGCACGACGAAGGGCGCCTGCACGAGGTCTTCGAGAAGCTCGGACGGCGCGCGCCCAAGCAGTACGAAGCCCTGCTGGAGATCGCGTCGGCGGGGGACGAGACCCGGATTTCGACGGGCGAGGTGGCCCGCCGCCTACTGCGGGCCGACTATGCCGTGCTGCATGCGCTGGAGCGCAAGGGGCATATCGTCTGCACGGAGCGCGAACGCACCGTCGAGCGGGGCGGTTCGGCGTTCCGGCTGCCCGAACTGACCGCGCCGCAGCGCGAAGCGCTCGGTTCGCTGCGGGAGCAGTTCGCCGAAAAGCCTGCGGCGCTGCTGCACGGCGTGACGGGGTCGGGGAAGACCGAAATTTACATACACCTGATCGCCGAAACGCTGGCGCGGGGCGGCGACGTGCTGCTGCTCGTGCCCGAAATCGCCCTGACGGCGCAGCTGATCGGGCGCATGGAGCGCATCTTCGGCAGCCGCGTGACCCCCTATCATTCGAAACTTACGAACCGCCGCCGCACGGAGACCTACCTGCGGCTGAACCGCTCCCAAGGGGGCGAGTTCGTCGTTGGCGTGCGGTCGTCGATATTTCTGCCGCTCAAGCATCTGCAACTGATAATCGTGGACGAGGAGCACGACGCCAGCTACAAGCAGGCCGATCCCGCGCCCCGCTACAACGCCCGCGACTGCGCCGTGGTGATGGCCCGCCTGTGGGGCGGCCGCACGCTGCTGGGAAGCGCCACGCCGTCGCTCGAAACGTGGCTCAACGCCGAGGGCGGGAAGTACGGCCGCGCCGTGCTGGCGGAGCGTTACGGCGACGCCCGGCCGCCCGAAATATTCGTTTCGGATACGATCCGCGCCGCCAAGCGCGGCGAGCGGCATGCGCATTTCAACAAACTGCTGCTGGACAAGATGGAAGAGACGCTGGGGCGGGGCGAGCAGGTGATGCTGTTCCAGAACCGCCGCGGATTCTCGCCCTACGTCGAGTGTTCTCAGTGCGGGTGGACGGCCCGCTGTCCGCACTGCAACGTGACGCTGACCTACCACAAGGGCGGCGCCAGACTCGTCTGCCACTACTGCGGTTACACGGCCCCGGTGCCGGCGAAGTGCCCTTCGTGCGAGGTGACGGAGGTGCTGCCGCGGGGATTCGGCACGGAGAAGGTCGAGGAGGAGATCGCCCGGCTCTTCCCCGAAGCCCGCGTCGCCCGGCTGGACCGCGACAGCGTGACCTCCGAGCGGGCGTTCAACGCCATAATCTCCGATTTCGAAGCCCGCAAGACCGATATTCTGGTCGGGACGCAGATGATTACGAAGGGATTCGACTTCGGCGGCGTGTCGCTGGTGGGGATTCTCAATGCCGACAACCTGCTGAACAACCCCGATTTCAGGGCTGCGGAGCGGGCCTTTCAGCTCATGCTGCAGGTCGCCGGACGCGCCGGACGCCGCTCGGACGGCGGCGAGGTGGTGATTCAGACCTCCGAGCCGGGGCATCCCGTGATCCGGCAGGTCGCGGCGGGCGATTTCGAGGGGATGGCCCGCGCACAGCTCGCCGAGCGCAAAGCCTTTTTCTATCCGCCCTATGCGCGGCTCACGTCGCTCACGCTGCGCCACCGCGATCCCGCAGTGCTGCGTCAGGGGATCATGGAGCTGGCCGCACGCCTGCGCGTCCGCTTCGGCCGCCGCGTGCTGGGACCTATGACCCCGCCCGTCGATCGCATCCGCGGCGAGTACCTCGCGGGGCTGCTCCTGAAGATCGAGAGCGGCGCCTCGTCGGCCCGGGCCCGCGAACTGCTTGCCGCAGAGCTGA